>Ga0187848_10001076_pt1 | contig 23730 bp, 16 predicted proteins | sample June2016WEW_4_40_FD_132424 | JGI IMG/M metagenome (GOLD analysis project Ga0187848, IMG submission 132424) | Peatland microbial communities from SPRUCE experiment site at the Marcell Experimental Forest, Minnesota, USA - June2016WEW_4_40 | ecosystem: Environmental > Terrestrial > Soil >... | reverse complement strand
TTCTCGGCGAACGCCCTGAGGGCGTCACGGAGGCTAATCCAGCGGCAAACGGGCGGCGTCTTGGCCATAGTGCCTCCAGGTTCGCATGATTTCGATCCCTTCGCCGATCCGGGCCTCCTCCTTTCGCGCGCGGGCCACCCGGGGGGCGACCAGCACGTTGCCGGCCTCGCGCGGCTCCAGCTTGAGCATTCCACCACCAAGCGGATGGCCCTCGACCTCGCAACTGAACGCAGTCAGTGGTTGATGCCACCTTGCCTGCAGCTCAGCCAAAGACATGCTCCCGTTCAGCCTGACGACATGCACGGAATTCGTAGCCACGCACCCGGCGCAATTGGCGACGAGTGCGGGCGAAGTGCCAATCATGTACGAGAGAAACGCGTCGGGCACGCAGACGTCAGGCACCACGTACCAAGGGCGGCGGTTGCGGCACTTGTAAGTCTCCCGGGCCGTCTTGCCCTGCGCGGAATCGAGGTAATTCTTCACGGCCCGTGAAAGATGATCGGACCGTTTCAACCGCAACAGCAACATCGGCTCATCTTGCCGTCGCCACCCTTCCACCGTCGAGTCCGTGATTGCCGAGCCGACGAGATAGCGGCCGCTCCGGACCGCCGGGTGTAGGAAACTGCCGGGAATTCGCGACCGTCCTGCCTCGGATGGCCTGAGATGAAAGAAGTCATTTGCCCCTGTTACATAACCGATCCCCACACGGGCCACGTGCTTCAAGTGCGGGGAATCCGGGGCCTCGGCCCACGCGCGGTACGAAGACCGGATTTCCGCGGGAAGCAAAAAGGGCCGAAGCCGGCAGCCCCAGCAGCGCCAGTCGTCGAGTGGGACGAGAAGGTCGGCCTCCGGCGGGGTCTCGGCGAACCGAAATCTGTCGATGGTCGAAAAGGCCAACTTATCGGTTCGTCCCCCAAAGCCGCTGCAGTAGAGGAGCCAGCAGTCCTCCGAGAGTTCCGGGAAGAGTTTCCGGCGAATCGCAATGACTTGAACCCAGTCGAACTTTGCTGCAAGGTGTTGCAGCACCGGTCGAGCATAAGGAGCGTGCCCGATCTCCGCGGGTACTACAAACGCCATGCGCCCACCGGGCTTCAACAGGGTTGAGGCGGCGACGATGAATGGCGCCCAGGAGGACGCGAGCGCCGTGAACTTCGCGCCATGCGCGGCACATAAGCGGATTGCCCGGCGGCGCACCTCGCCCCCAAAGCGTTGGTACCGAATGAATGGGGGGTTCCCGGCGGCGCAGGAGAATCTCTCGTGCGTCTCTGCCGCCCAAGCGAAGAAATCGCCTTCGTGGATCGGCGAGGTCGGCGCCAGTCGGTGAGCCAGCCGGGCAGCCGTCGCTTGGTGCTCGACCCCCACGCTGTTGGAATGGACGGCAAGGAACCGCCCATCGCCGCATGAGGGATCAATCAGACGATCGTCGGGGGAACGAACCGCCCATCGAACAAGCGACCCCACCACCTCGCCGGGGGTGTAGTACGAGCCTACCTGCTTTTGTACCGCGCATTCCATGCGATCCGCCTTGCCACGCGAGTCAGTCTAATCCCGGGCGCAATCACCGTCAATCGGACGATCTGCCAACCGCCGGCCGCCGAAACGCTTACCCCCCACTTGCGGACACGCACCCACCGGGTATCATACCCGGAATCGGAATGTTCGGCGAGACTGCGCCACCGGCGCCGGATCAGCAGGCCCGATCGAGCTTTCCAAGCCAAATCCATAGGAGCAAACGATCATGTGTCCCTCACCCGTGGTGAAGACCGATAACGTGGGCAAGATTCTCCTGCGGGCCCTGGACGCCGGGGAAGGCATTCTGCGGCTGACGCCGACTTGGGTGCCGCGGAACTTCCTGCATCCGGGCAAGCGGATCAAGCTCGCCCCGACCGACTGGTACGCCCTGGGCACGCACCGTGGCGGCATCGACGAGCGATGGTTCGCCAGCACCACCGAGGCGGCCAACGAGGGGCGGGCCCCCGACGAGGGTTTGAGCTACTGCGTCTTTGAGGGCCAGCGGTTCCTTCTCCGCGACGCCGTGGCCGAGGCGGGGCCGCGGCTGGTGGGCCCGGCCATCTTCGAGCGGTACGGCCGCTGGCCGGTCTACTCGAAATTCTTCGACAACATGGGCCCCATCCCGCACCACATGCACCAGAAGGCGGTGGACGCCGCCCGCACCGGCCAGCAGGGCAAGCCCGAGTGCTACTACTTCCCCCCCCAACTCAACGCCGCGGAGAACCACTTCGACTACACGTTCATGGGCCTGGAGCCGGGCACCACCCAGGCCGACGTCCGCCGCTGCCTGGAGAATTGGAACCGGGGCGACAACGGCATCCTCGACCTCTCGAAGGCCTACCGGCTGAAGCCGGGCAGCGGCTGGATGATCCCCGCCGGCGTCCTGCACGCCCCCGGCTCCCTGTGTACCTACGAGCCGCAGTGGGGCTCCGACGTCTTCGGCATGTTCCAGTCGCTTGTCGAGGGCCGTGAAGTGCCGTGGGACCTGCTGGTGAAAGACGTCCCCAAGGACAAGCACCACGACCTGGACTACATCATCGCCCAGCTCGACTGGGAGAAGAATGTCGATCCGTGCTTCAAGGAGCACACCTACGTCGAGCCGATCGTCGACGCATCCTGCTCGGGCAAGGGTTTTACCGACCGCTGGATCGACTACGGGCTGTTCGACGGCGAGCAGCTCTTCTCGGCCAAGGAACTGACCGTCCAGCCGGGGGCCAAGTGCCTGCTGCGCGATCCCGGGGCCAGCGGCTGGATCACCGTCCAGGGCGCCGGCCGCATCGGCAAGGTCGCGATCCAGGCGCCGGTGATGATCCACTTCGGCGAGGAGCCGTGGGACGAGGTGTTCCTCACCCACGAGGCGGCCACCCGCGGCCTCGAGGTCGAGAACACCGGCGGCGAGCCGCTGGTGGGCCTCCGCTACTTCGGCCCCACGGTGCACAAGAACATGCCGATGATCGGGGACCACCGCAAGAGGGATTAGGGATTGGGGTTGGAGGCTAGCGGGCGGGCAGCAGCCGCTCGCGCCCCGGCGTTTGGGCTTGGGAGAGCGTTCGCCGGGCGGCCGGGGAAGGCCGGGCGGCGAAGGAGTTCCTGTTGCGCGGTCGCGCCCGCAGAAGCGGGGTTGACCGAACTGCAAGCCAGCGGCTAGAATTGAGAGAAGTAACCACTCAAGTGACCACTTCGCCGTGTACGAGATTCGCTGGGGCGACGAAGCGCGGGACGACATGCGGCGCGTGGGGCTTCGCGCCTATGAGGTCAGGCGGGTCATCGACGCGGTGGACGAGCAACTCACGCACGAGCCGAGCCGCAACAGCAAACACAAGAAGATCATTCGTCCGGGCGAGCGCCTGCCTTCCAAGCACGCGGAGCCCGTTTGGCAGCTTCGGGTCGGCCAGTACCGGGTCTTCTACGACGTGACCCCATGCGAATGGGACCGCGAGGAAACCGGACAGGGGCCTTGCGAGGGGGTGGTTAGCGTTCGGGCTGTCCGACACAAGCCGGGACACATGACGACAAGGGACATCCTGTGAAACTGATCGGTTTGAAAGAAGCTAAGACGAATCTCAGTGCGTTCGTTGAGGAATCGCAGCACCAGCGGATTCTCATCACCCGCCGCGGCAGGCCTGCTGCGCTGGTGATCGGCGTCGAGGGCAGGGATCTCGAAGAACTGCTGCTGGCCGGCGATATCGAGTTCTGGGGAATGATTCAAGAGCGACGGCGCCGCGGTGCCACCTTGACCAGCGCCGAAATCCGCCGTTCTTTCGGCATCGAGGCCCCGGCGGCGCGTGAGGCCGCTTCGCGCCCGCGGCGTCCGCGCGGCGGCCGTCGCGCGGCTGGTGGCAACAGGGAATAGCTGCGGTGGAGTCGCTCGCATGAAAACCGCCGGAAATAAGAACCCCGCCTCCGAATCCGAATACGTGGTTCTCGACGGCGTTCCGTGGGCCACCTACGAAGGCATTCTCGATGCGCTGGGAGAATACCACCTCCGCCACACCTACGACGAGGGCGCGCTGGAGATGCGGCGCGTTGTGTATGGCGTGGCGTGGGAGGATTATTTGAAGCTCTTGGACGCAACGCCCGACTTCTCCTTGCGACATACCTACGATGAAGGGACCCTGGAGATGATGAGCCCGCGAAAGGAACACGATTGGGTGGGGAAGCTGGCCGCTCGCATGATCGAGGCCTTTGCGTTCGCACTGGACATTCCGATTCAGAGCATCGGGTCTACGACGTTGCGGGCAGCCAAGGGCGGGCGAGGCCTTCAGCCGGACGAGGCTTACTACTTGGCGCACGAGCCGCAGGTGCACTGCAAGGAGACCTATGAACCCGAGAAAGACCCGCCGCCCGACCTGGTGATCGAGATCGACGTGACAAGCTCCTCGATACCGCGGCTGCCGGTGTTCGCCAAAATCGGCGTTCCGGAAATCTGGCGGTGCCAGCGCGGCCGCCTGCGGTTCTACCGGCTGAGCAGAGGCAAGTACGGGCTGATCCGGCGCAGTGTCGCCTTCCCCTTCCTGAAACCGGCCGACCTCATGCGGTTCTTGAACCGCCGCGGCGAGATCGGCGAGAACGGAGTGGTTCGCGAGTTCGTCGCGTGGGCCACCCGGAGGGCCGCGAAATGAGACTTCCAATGATGCCATGAGCCATGTCCCCTCCTTGACCAACGGGGCTGGACGAGGCGAAAATCCTGGCGCACCCTAAGGGGGCAACCATGATGTCTTCGAGCGACCGACATGCCGACCAACATCATCCACTGGCACTGGTTGGCCTGGCCGCCACCGGCCTCGTGGGAGGCGCGGCGCTGGGCGCATTGACCAACAGCGTCAATGGTTCGGTCAGCCCGCTCTATTTCCGCAACATCATGGGCTGGGGCAATATACAAGACGTGTGGCGGGCGAGCATCGCCCAGGGGATCTTCGAGGGGCTGCTGTTCGGCCTCTTCCTCACCCTCACCTTCACGCTCGTGGTGGGGGTCGTATCCAAGGCTCGATGCGGTTATGGCTTCGCCGTCGTCACCCTGCTGTTCGTCGCCGTCGCCACCTTGATCTGCTGGACAATTGGCGGGCTTCTGGGGATGGGGCTGGCGACTCTCAGCCCAGAGTTCTATCGCCACGCCTTCTATCGCGTCCCGGAGGACTTCGCTGAAATGCTCCGCTACGCGTGGGTGGGCGGCTCGATCTGGGGGATTGAGTTCGGCGGGTTCGCCTTGACGATCCTGGGCTCGTTTCTATTCTATGCGAGATGGCGGCGGCGGAATGGCACCTGACTTCATGTCGACTCGCGAACTACGCGAGACAGCCATAAACTCTTAACGGAAAGTCCCATGACCTACGAACACCCGAACAACTATCCGAAACTCCACAACGCCGCCTGGCCGGGCGTGGTGGGCAAGGGGGACGGCGGCGAGCCGCCCATCGACCTGGAGACCATGCTCGACCTCACGGCCCAGGCCGAGTTCGAAGGCGTCCGCTTCGACGGCTTCGACCTGTTCCTCTACGCCCCGCACATCAACATCGACTCGCAAGACGACGAGATCAAGGAGCTGGCCGAGCGGGCCCGCTCGCGGAAGCTCGACATCGGCACGGTCGTCGCCCCGGTGTGGCCGCCGACCGGCGGCGGCTCCGCGATGGGAGGCGAGCAGGACCGCGCCCGGTTCCTCGGGCAGGTCCGCAAGGGCTGCCGCATCGCCGAGCGGCTGCGGCAGCTAGGCGTGCGACCCAACGGCGTGGTGCGGATCGACTCCGCCTCGCCGGTCGGCCCGTGGTACGAGGACCCGGCCGGCAACCAGCGGCGGATCGCCGAGACCTTCCGCGAGGCCGCCAAGATCGCCGCGGACCACGGCGAGCGGTTGGCCGCCGAGGGGGAAATCTGCTGGGGCGGCATGCACAGTTGGCGGAAGATGGTCGATCTGCTGGAAATGGTGGATCGCCCGGCGACCCTCGGCCTGGAGGCCGACATGGCCCACACCCTGCTGTACCTCTTGGGCTACAACGCCCCGGAGGACGCCATCTTGCCGCAGGACTTCGACTGGCACGAGCGGGAGCGGTTCGACGGGGCCTACTGGCAATTGACCGCCGCCCTGCGCCCCTGGACGATCGACTTCCACGTGGCCCAGAACGACGGGACGGTCCACGGCAGCGGCTCGCACGACAAGACGGGCCGCCACTGTCTGCCCGACGACCCGAACGGCAAGCTCGACATCCCCCGCCACGCTGGCTACTGGCTCCGCGACGACAAGGGGGAATTGACCAAGCGGATCCGCCACGTCTGCTGGGACGGCTGCATGTTCCCCAACGCCGTCATGCTGCGGCCCGAGACCTGGCAGGGAATCCTCCGCGCCATGATCGCCGTCCGCGACGCCCACGGCTGGCAGGAATAGGCGGCGGTACGGTCCCGGCCGGGGGTAGGTCCCGCCTGCCGGGCGGGACTGTGGTCTCCCTCTCCCTCCGGGAGAGGGTTGGGATGAGGGCTGGTGGCGAGTGACAGCGACCTTGCCGACCACCGCTTCGCGGCGGTGCCCGATGGTGCCCGAGGGTGAGGGCGGGCCGCAACAAAGAGCCGTCATTCTACCACCTTCTCGTACCGCCCGAAAGGAGGTAGAATAGAGTGGGAGTTCACGGAAATGGCAACGGCCAAGGGAGACTGAGGCAATGAGCAACGATCTTTCCCCCGAAAACGAACAATTCATCCAGCAGGCGGTTACGGCGGGTGTGTTCCCAGACAGAAGACAGGCGCTAGACGAAGCGGTAGGCTTGCTGAAGAAACGGCAGGAACTGCTCGGCCATATCGAAGAAGGCACAGAGCAGTTGCGTAACGGTGATTTCGTGGAGTACGACCAGGAGGGACTGCGACACTTCTTCGACGAAGTCCAGGCCCAGGGGCGCGCGAGATACCAAGCGACTCAAAGGCAACAATGAGAAGGCCGACCTAGGGCATAAGGCAGCCGACCCCCTTTGGCGGCCCGGCTTTCCCCGATCCCCTCTGCCTCCGGGAGAGGGTCAAGGTGAGGTGCGGGTGCTCCCTCGACGAGGTGGGCCCGGGCGAGGCCGATTGGCCGGCGGTTGGCCGGAGACCGGTCGTCTCGCTTGCCTGCCGCCCTTGCGTCCCCACAGATAGCTGGTGCCCTACCCGTGGGGGAGGCCTTGCTTGCGGACGCGGCCTGGCCTGGTAAAATGACCGAACGTCGGAGCCCAAGGTTTCGGCAGGGCAGGTGGCCGCCAACGGCCGATCCCAAAGGTGGACCGTGCAAGGCGAATCGACCCGGCGGATCCGGCACGTCTGCTGGGACGGCTGCGTGTTTCCCAACGCGGTCATGATGCAGCCGGCGACCTGGCAAAGCATCCTCCGCGCCATGATCGCCGTCCGCGACGCCCACGGCTGGCAGGAATAGACGAGGACAGGGGGGGAGAAGCCGGGCCATCGAGCGGAAGCTACGGGATGTTCAGGAGATTGCGGTGCTGAGGGCCCAGGGTGTGCCTATCTTGGACGGGGCGCGCCGAGGTTTGAAATCGCATCAGCGGGACGGTATATGGTCCCAATCGCAGCATTTCGAGATTTCTTCGGTCGCTACAACGAGTTTGAGCGAGAGCGTCACGACAAACGCGCGGCCTTTCTTGGCCGGGTGCGCTCTGGGTTGCCGCCTCTGCTGGAGGATGTCCGGCAGGAGGAGAGGTTCTTTGCACCACGGTTCAACATCTTTCGGGCACTTAACCTCGAAAGAAAAGAGGACGATCTACACACGCCGATCCTTGCCTACCTGCTCAACCCCTTGGCGCAGCACGGCCAAGGGGATCTCTTCTTGAGGCACTTCTTTGAGGTCATACGGAAACGTCAGCGGGGCTTGTCGGAGGCCAACTTGCTCTCAGGCGGGCATTGGACGGTTCAGCGGGAATACTACCTCGGTTCCGGCGGGATTGCCGACCTCCTGGTCGAGAACGCTAGGAAGAAGTACGTCGTTCTCATCGAGAACAAGATTGACACCGATGACCACGACGACCAAATTCCGCGCTACCATCAATGGCTGGCGGACCATCGACGGGATTACGAATGGCGGCTGCTCGTCTACTTGACGCCTGACGGTCGGCATCCCCTATCGTGCAAGGATTGTCGGTACCTTACCGTCTCGTACAGGAAGGAAATCGTCGGGTTTCTGGCAGCGGCCTTGCGGGAGGTCAGCGCTCGACCAGTGCGGGAGGTTGTTCGACAATACCTTGTGATCTTGCGAGATTGGGTGGAGGACAAAGATGACGAGACAGGCTGAAGCACAACTGCTCGATTTCCTGATGAGCGAGGAGAATCTGCCCTATGTCGTGGAAATCTTGCAGCAGAGCAGGCAAATCCGAAAACGCCTGTTTAGACAATTCTGGGCGGAATTGCACCTGTACCTCCAGAAGAACATGCCAACCCTTCCCGCGTCGCTAGCCTCGATGGAGTGGTGGCCGCTCGCAGAGGGCAAGATGGACGACAAGCGAGCATGGCTGTGGTATTGGGACTCGCGTCTGAAGGACGAGACGCGGTATCTATACTACGGCGCCTACTGTGAGCGCGCAGGCGATACGCGGTGCCTGGGTGTCGGCCCCTTATGGGAGGGCGGCGCGCCGGATCGCAAAGTGTATGAGCTGAAGTCGGTAGCGAAGCTGGGCGAGCATCTTACCTCGGGGGGCTTCAAAACGGGGAGGACCTACCTTCGCTACCGGGAGATTTCCCAGTTTGCTTCCGCGGAGGACCTCCTGGCAACTATTATCACGTCGGAAAAGGAGTCCCTGTTACGGCAGATCAGCGATGGCTTCTGGTCCCTCGTAGGCGACACGCTCGGCATGGTGGCGGAGGCAAACGAAGAAATAGTCAAAGCGGGACCGCCGATAGAATTCCTCTGTACCACGGCCCCCCTTGAAAGCCCTTGACGAAGCCGGGCTTGGCTTTGGCCACACGATGGCAGGAACATTTGCATGGCCTGGTCTTATCGTAAGAGCGTAGGGCTCGGGCCCCTTCGAATCAACGTCAGCAAGTCGGGAATCGGGTACTCCGTGGGCGGTGGCGGCTTCCGTATGGGCGTGGACTCCCGTGGCCGCAGCTACAAGGCGGTCAGCATCCCGGGGACGGGAATGCCGCACTTTGAGCATGCGGGCATCGAGGACGCCTAGGTCGGCGAGTTCCTGCGCCACATCGACGAGGCCCTGCTGCCCTGGGTGAGCCTGGAGGACCGCACGCTGACGTTCACCGTCGTCCGGGGGCACTTGGTGGGCGATTTTCGGCCCGACAAGGGAGAAGCGGCGGCAGGCGGCTGAGTCGAAATGGGCTGCCGGGGGGGGGCGAGAGAGGTCGTTTCTGGGCCAGCCGCCCTCACCCTCGGGCACCGTGCGCAGCAGGGTCGCTCCCGGAGGGAGAGGGGACCGCAAGGTTACATTTGGCGTGCTTTGACGCCTGTTAGACCGTAGGGTGGGTCGAGCGGAGCGAGCCCCACCAGCGGTAGTTTGACTCGTTCTTGGTGGGGCTCGCTCCGCTCGACCCACCCTACCGTCCTGCTCCTTCGACAACAGTACGCGAGGAACCCTATGTCCACACCATCCCCCGCGGCGGCGTGCATGGTTTGCGGCGGCAGTCTTCCGGCGGCCGGGCAGGAATGCCCCGCGTGCCACGCGTCGGCCCGGTGGCAGGACCTTCTGGGGGCCCTGCAATTCGTGCAGGGTTGCTTCGAGAAGTGGGAAGCGGAGCACCTCGTCGGCAGCCAGCAACTGGCCGACCTGACTTTGGCCTCAATGGATCGCCGCGAGGCCCTGGCGGCGTCGGCCCGCGAGGGCAACCCATTCCCAGCAGACCTGGGCCTGATGCGGCCCGACCGCTGCTGGGGCTGCGACGCGGAGCTTCACGGGCAGCCGGACCACTGCCCCGGCTGCGGGTTGCCCGCCCAAGGCGATCCGGTGCAAAAGCTCCGCTGGTGGCACTTCGCCTGGCAAGCGGTCAAGGCCGAATACGATGCCCGGCGGCTGCCCCTGGCCCAAACCCACGCCTGCATGAATAGCGCCAAGGGCCGGGTCGCCGCGCTGCGGGCCGAGCTGGAGAAAGACCGCACTCCGGTCGTGGCGGCCCTCGCCGACGAGCCGGAGACCTTCTCGCTGGCCGAAGATCCCGCACTGCGGGCGGCCGCGGTCGCCCAAGCGATCGCTACGCAGCCCGCCGGTTCCCAGGCGGCCGAGCAGCCGCCGCCGGGGGCTGGGCCCGGGCCTGCTGCGGGCTGGAAAGCGAAACTGCGCCGCCCCCTCTGGGAGATCCTGCTGGATCCCCGCAGCATCCAGTGGCTCTTGGGCCTCGGCGGGGCGCTCCTGGTCGTGGGGCTGGTGATCTGGCTGGCGACCCTGGGCATTTTCAACAACCCCGCGGTGGTCGCCGTGGTACTCGGCCTGGCCAACACCGCGGTCCTGGGCGGCGGCTGGGCCGTCACCCATTACACCCGCTACCAGACGGCCGGCCGGGCCCTGACCCTGCTGGCCTGCCTGGTCATGCCCTTGAACCTGTGGTTCTATCATGCCAACGGCCTGATCACTCTCGAAGGCCACCTGTGGGTGGCAGCGCTGGTCTGCTGCGTGCTCTACGCGGCCTCGGCCCTGGTGCTCCGCGACCCGATGTTCGTCTACGTCTTGGCCGGCGGGGTGGCCATGACCGGCCTGTTGATGCTGGCCGACATGGGCAAGTTCTGGGAGATCGCCGCGCCCAGCACGCTCCTGCTCGTGCTTGGGATGATCTCGATCCACGTGGAGCGGGCCTTTGCAGAGGCCGACGGCCCGTTCTCGCGGCGCCGCTTCGGCCTGGCCTTTTTCTGGTCGGGGCACGTCCTGTTGGCCGCGGGGCTTCTGTTGCTGTTAGGCGCCCAGCTTGCCGGGGATTGGCTCTATAAGCCCTTTTTCCAGCCGTTCTACGAGTATTGGGGCTTCGGCCCGCCGGCCGTAGTGGCCGAGCGCTGGGGGCAACTGCTGGCATTGGGGCTGGTCCTGGCCGGGACCTACGCCTACGCCTATTCCGACCTGGTGGTCCGCCGCGTGGGCGTCTACCTGCACCTGGCGGTGTTCACGCTGCTCTGGGCGGAAGTGCTGGTGATCAACCTCTTCGCCCTGTCGCTCACCGCCGAGGTGGCCATCATCGCCCTGGCCTTGACGGCGATGGCGGCCAATTTGGGCCCCGCGGGGGCCGGCCGCTGGCAGCGGAGCCTGGCCCCCGGCGAGACGGCCGACGCCGTGGCCCTGGGGATCCGTCCGCTGGCCCGCGCCGCGTTGCCCCTGGGCCTGCTCTTGAGCACGCTGCCGGTCCTGCTGGGGATCGTGCTGCACCTCCGCGCGAACTACCAGCCGCTCCACGTTGCCTGGCCGCTGCCCGGAGGCGTAAGCGAGCCCTACACGATCGGCTGGCTGTACGTCGGCGCGATGCTGCTGACGGCCGTGACCTGCCGCATCGGGGCCCACCTGTACCGGCACGCGGTCGCCTGGCTCGCGCCATGCTACTTCTTCGGCACGGCGGCGGCCACGTTGCTGGCGGCGGCGGGGCTGCTCTCGGTCCTGGGCATCCACGCCTGGGACGACGTGGCGCCGCTCTTGATGCCCATCCCGATCGTATACCTCGTCGCGGCCCGCGTCTACCGCGGCCACACCCAGGAGCGCCCGCTGGCATGGGTCGCACAGGCCGCCACGGGCGTGATCCTCGCCTCCGTCGTGGCCGCGTCGGCCCACCTGACGCCCCAGCACGTCTTCGAGCCGGAGACGGGGCAGCGGCTGAACCTGATGCTCGCCCTGGTCTTCGGCGAGGCGGCCGCCTTCTATGCCCTGGCCACCGCCTTCCGCAAACATGGAGCCAACGTGTATCTCTGTACCGCCGCGGCCTCCGGCGCCATCTGGCAATTGCTGCAATACGCCCAGGTCGGGCCGGAATACTATACGCTCACGTTCGCGGTGGCCGGGCTGGTCTTGCTGGTCGGATATCGGCTGGCGTTTTGGGAGCCCTCGGGCCTAGCCGAGCCCGCCTTCCAATGTGCCAATGCCCTGATGTCGCTCAGCTTCGTGGCGGCGGGCCTCTTGACCCTCAGCCGTTTGGCGACCCTTCCCGCCGCCGGCCCCGGCGCCCTGCACTGGTCCCTGGCGGGGCTCCTGGCAGGGCTCGTCCTGCTGAGCCTCCTGGCGGCGTGGCTCGTGCGCCACTCCGGCTGGCGGCGGTGGTACCTGGTCATGGCCATCAGCGAGGGGGCCCTGATGTTCCTCACCATCCACCTCCTGAGCCACTTGAGCGTTTGGGACAAGCTGGAAATCTTCAGCGTGGCCCTGGGAACCGCCCTGCTCGTGGGCGGACACGTCGGCTGGTACCGCGAGCAGGACGAGCAGCGGGACGTGGTCACGTTCAGTCTGGCCCTGGGCAGCCTGCTGGTGGGCGTGCCGCTGGCGGCGGCGGTGCTGGTGCATCGCAGCCGTCCGGACTTCTCCATGCTCAACGAGCTGGGCATGCTCCTGGCGGGTATGGTGCTGCTGGCGACCGGCTTCATGTTCCGGCTCCGCTCGACCACACTGGCCGGGGCCACCCTGCTGGTGATCTACCTCGTGACCCTGGTGTTGTACATCAACATGCTCAAGAACGTACAAACGGCCGCCATTTGGATGACCATCGGCGGCGGGGTGATCTTCACCACCGGCCTCCTGCTGAGCATCTACCGTGATCGCCTGCTGGCCCTGCCCGACAAGGTCAAACACCGCGAGGGGCTGTTCCGCGTGCTCGGCTGGAGGTAAAAAGGAGCTTTCACACCCGACAGGAAACGTCCGCGAGGCTGACCGGTGAACGATTCCCCCCTGCCGATCCGCGTGGGCCATAGCCCCGATCCGGACGACGCCTTCATGTTCTACGCCCTGGCCCAGGGCAAGATTGCGACCGGCCGCTACCATTTCACGCATGAGCTGGCGGATATCGAGACGCTCAACCGCCGCGCCTTCTCCGGCGACTTGGAGCTGACCGCCCTGAGCGTACACGCATACGCCCACCTCGCCCAGCGCTACGTGCTCTGCGGCTGCGGGGCGAGCATGGGGGATCGCTATGGTCCGATGGTCGTCGCACGCAAGACACGCCCTCACCCCCTGCCCCTCTCCCAAAGGGAGAGGGGAGATTGGCTTGGGCGGGCGACGATTGCCGTGCCGGGCAGGCTGACAACCGCCTGCCTGGCCTTGCGGCTGTGCCTGGGGCAGGACTTCGCCCACGTCCTGGTGCCCTTCGACCGCATCCTCGACGCCGTCCAGGCCGGCAGCTATGAGGGGCAGCCGCTGGACGCCGGCTTGGTGATCCACGAAGGCCAGCTCACCTACGCCCGGCAGGACCTCGATCTGCTCATGGATCTGGGCCAATGGTGGTACGCCGCGACGGGCCTGCCGCTGCCCCTGGGGGTCAACGCCGTCCGCCGCGACCTGGGCCCCAAGGTGATGGCCGACGTGCAGCGGCTCCTGCTGGCCAGCATCGAGTACGGCCTGTCGCATCGCGAAGAGGCCCTGGGCTATGCCCTGGGGTTTGGCCGCGGCCTCGACCGCGCCGACGCCGACCGCTTCGTCGGCATGTACGTGAACCGCTGGACGCTGGACCTCGGGCCGGTGGGCCGCCAGGCGGTGGCCGAGCTCTTGGCCCGCGGCCACGCCGCCGCCGCCATCCCGCGGCTGGTGGTGCCGGAGTTCGTGGAGGAGTGATTGGGGATTGGAAGGTGGTGACGGCGAGGAACAAAATTGAAACCGGCGATCTTTTCAAGATTGTAGCAAGGAACTCCGCTGCGAGGATCGAAGGCGGCCGCGCGTGAAAATCGCCGGCCTTCCGCAACGGTTGCCGGTTCCCGTGCGCGATGTCCTTGCTACGGTGCCATTTTACTTGCGGAAAGACCCAGGTTACACCGAAGGATTTGGGCCGTGTTCGCAGGTCTCGGGTTGTCGATGCATCGTCGGCCGGTGGCGCACTTTCACTGAGCGATCCACCGCGGCGCAGACCCTCACGCTCAGCGGGAAACGAATGATTCTATGGCTGCAGAAACCCAGCGGCAGGCGTGCTGCCCCGAGGCTTCCGAGGCGGAACTCTTGGCGCGGCTCAACGAGGTTCTTCAGGAGTACGCCGAAGTGCCGGGCGCACTGATCCCCGTGCTGCAGATCGCCCAGGCGATGTTCGGCTACTTGCCGGAGTCCGCGTTGAAGAAGATCAGTGTGGCGCTCGGCAAGCCGTACAGCGAAGTCGCGGGCGTGGTCAGTTTCTACTCGTTTTTCACGACGGCGCCGCGCGGCAAGCACCTGGTGCGGGCGTGTCTGGGGACGGCCTGCTACGTGCGGGGGGGAAAACAGATCCTGGCGGTCCTGAAAGGCGCACTGGGCGTGGAGGTGGGCGAAACCACTTCGGACCGCATGTTCTCGCTCGACGTGGGCCGCTGCTTCGGGGCCTGCGGCTTGGCCCCGGTGATCCTGATCGACGACGACGTCCACCAGCGCGTCAAACCGGGGCGGGTCGCCAAGATCCTCGACCGCTACCGCAACCACCAAGCCTCGCCTGCCAACGGAGACAACGCATGACGCAGATCATTGCCAGCCCCGCGGAACTGGCCGCGCTGAGGGACACGGTGCGCCGCGAGCAGGCCGAGCGGAGTGCGGCCGGCCACCAGGAAATCCGCGTGTGCCTGGGGGCCAGTTGTATCGCCTCCGGGGCGCTGACCGTGAAAACGGTCATCGAAAAGGAATTGCAGAGCCGGGGGCTGGCGCAGCGGGTGACCGTGGTGGGGACCGGCTGCCTCGGCCCGTGCGCCGGCGGCCCGGTGCTGTTGATCGGCGACGTGTGCTACAGGAACCTGAAGCCGCAGGACGGCGTGGAGATCGTGGCCGAGCACGTCGCGCGGGGACGGATCGTGGAGCGGCTGACGCACAAGCGGCCCGACGGCCGCGCCGTGGCCCACACCGCCGACATCGACTTCTTCCGCCGGCAAACGAAGATCGTGCTGCGGAACTGCGGGGCCGTCGATCCGGAGCGGGTCGAGGACTACATCGGCCGCGACGGTTACCAGGCCCTGGCCCGGGTGCTGCGGCAGGGCGACGCCGAGGCGGTGATCGAAACGCTGCGCATCTCCGGGCTGCGCGGCCGCGGCGGCGCCGGCTTTCCGACCTGGCGGAAATGGAAGGCCACCCGCGAGGCGCCGGGCAGGCTGAAGTACGCCGTGTGCAACGCCGACGAAGGCGACCCGGGCGCGTTCATGGATCGCAGCGTCTTGGAGGGCGACCCGCACAGCGTGATCGAGGGCATGGCCGTTGCCGCGCACACCATCGGGGCCTCGCGCGGGTACCTTTACGTCCGCGCCGAGTATCCCCTGGCGGTGCACCGCTTGCAGATTGCCCTGCGGCAGTGCCAGGAGCGCGGGCTGCTGGGGCGGAACATCCTCGGCAGCGGCTTCGATTTCGAGCTGGAGCTCCGCATGGGTTCCGGGGCGTTCGTCTGCGGGGAGGAAACCGCCTTGCTCACGTCGATCGAGGGGAATCGGGGCGAGCCGCGTCCCCGCCCGCCCTTTCCCGCCCAGAGCGGCCTGTGGGGCCGGCCCACGCTGCTGAACAACGTGGAAACCTATGCCAACGTCCCCGCCATCATCCTCCACGGCGGTGCGTGGTACGCCGCCCACGGCACCGCCAAGAGCAAGGGAACCAAGGTCTTTGCCCTGGCGGGGGCCATCCAGAATTCGGGATTGGTGGAAGTGCCGGTGGGCATGTCGCTGGGCGACTTGCTGTACGACATCGGCGGCGGCATCCCCGGGGGCAAGGAGTTCAAGGCGGCGCAGATCGGTGGCCCCTCCGGCGGCTGCATCCCCCGCCAGCACCTGAACGTCCCTCTGGATTACGAATCGCTCTCGGAACTCGGCGCGATCATGGGCTCCGGCGGCCTGATCGTGATGGACGAAGACAGTTGCATGGTCGACGTCGCCCGCTACTTCCTCGAATTCGTGCAAGTCGAGTCGTGCGGCAAGTGCGTGCCCTGCCGGGTAGGCAGCAAGCGGATGCTGGAAACCCTCAACCGCATTTGCGAAGGTCGGGGTGAAGAGGCCGACGTGGAACGGCTGATCGAGCTGGGCGAAATGATCAAGGACACCGCGCTGTGCGGCCTGGGGCAGACCGCCTCCAATCCGGTCCTCTCGACCCTGCGGCACTTCGGCCAGGAGTACGTCGAGCACATCCGCGACAAGCACTGCCGGGCGGGCGTGTGCGCGGCGCTGGTCTACGCCCCGTGTTCCAGCGCCTGCCCGGCCAGCGTGGACATTCCCGGCTACGTTTCGCTGGTGGCCGAGCAACGCTACGCCGAGGCGCTGCGCCTGCACCGCGAGCGCAACCCGTTCGCCGCCGTGTGTTCGCGGGTGTGCTTCCACACCTGCGAGGACAAGTGCCGCCGCTCGACGGTGGACGAGCCGGTGTCGATCCGCGGCATCAAGCGGTTCATGGTCGACCAGGAGGTGACCATCCAACTGCCCGAGGTCCGCGAAAACGAGCAGAACTCGCGGTCGACCGTGGCGATCGTGGGCGCCGGGCCGGCGGGGCTCTCCTGCGCCTACTTTCTGGCCCGCCTCGGCTATCGGCCCAAGGTTTTCGAGGGCCAGCCGCGGCCCGGCGGCATGCTGGTGCAGGCCATCCCGGCGTATCGGCTGCCGCGGGAGATCGTCGCCCGCGAAGTCCGCATGATCGAGCGGATGGGCGTGGAAATCCTCACCAACATGTGGCTGGGGGAAGACTTTACCCTGCCGGCGCTGCGGGCGGAAGGCTGCGACGCGGTGTTCCTCGGCGTGGGAGCGCCGTCGGGCACGCGGCTGGGAATGCCCGGTGCCGACGCCGAAGGAATCACGGATGCCCTGTCGTTCCTGCGGAGCTACAATCTCCGCGGCTCGGCGGCGGTGGGCAAGGACGTGGTGGTCATCGGCGGCGGCAACTCGGCCATCGACGCCGCCCGCACCGCGCTGCGGCTGGGCGCAGCACGCGTCACGGTCGTGTACCGCCGCAGCCGCGACGCCATGCCGGCCTACGAAGAGGAGATCGAGGCGGCGGAGCATGAAGGCGTGGTGCTGCGGCTCTTGACCGCCCCGCTGGAAATCGTGGTGCATGGCAAGCGGGTGGTGGGCGTAACGTGCATACCCATGCGGCTGGGCGCCTTCGACCGCTCCGGACGCCGCCGGCCCGAGGAGGGGGGCGAGGCCTTCACGATCCCGGCCGACCAGGTGCTGGTGGCCGTCGGGCAGACGCTCGACCTGATGCGCATCTGCGGCGACATGCACCTGGAAAGCCGCCACGACACCCTGATCCAGGTGAACCCCGTCACCGGCCAGACCTCGGAGAAGTGGATCTTCGCCGGCGGCGACGCGGTGAGCGGCCCGGCCTCGGTGGTCGAGGCGGTGGCGGCGGGCGAGCGGGCGGCGGCGGGCATCGATGCCTACCTCACCGGCCGGAACCATGCCTTCTGGCGCGAGCCGCAGGAAATCCACACCTCCTTCGATCCCGAAGCCGAACCCTCCGAGGCGCGCCGCGAAAAACTCCGCCTCATCCCCGTCGAGCGCCGGCGGAACAACTTCGACGAAGTGGAGCAGCCCTGGAATGAAGCGGTGGCCCTCCGCCAGGCCCAACGCTGCCTCCGCTGCGACTACGGCAAGCTCGCCCTGGTCCACGGGGACAGTCACGGAGAGACCGCCGAACAGCGAAAGGACCAGCCGTGATCAGCCTGACCATCAACCAGCTTCCGGTCGAGGTGCCCGAGGGAACTTCGCTGTTGCACGCCGCCCGGCAGGCCGGCATTCATGTCCCCACTCTGTGCTTCGTCGAAGACTTGCAGGCGATCGGCGCCTGCCGCGTGTGCGTGGTCGAAGTGGAAGGGGCGCGGAACCTGGTCGCCTCGTGTTCCATGCCGGCCGCGGAGGGGATGAAGGTCCGCACCAATAGCCGGCGGGTCCGCCAAGCCCGCCGCACCGTGGTGGAGCTGCTGCTCTCGGAACACAACGGGGATTGCCAGACCTGCGACCGCAATGAAGACTGCGAGCTGCAAGCCCTCTCCGGCGAGTTGGGCATTCGGCACATCGGCTATTCCGGCGAAAAGACCCGCCGGCGGATCGACGCTTCGACCCCTGCCCTGCTGCGCGACAGCGGCAAGTGCATCAAATGCCGCCGTTGCGTGAGCGTGTGCGCCCAGACGCAGCACGTGGGCGCCTTGTCCCCGCAAAAGCGCGGTTTCGAGACGGTGGTGGGTCCCGCCTTCAACCGCGACCTGTGCACGGTGGCCTGCGTGCAGTGCGGCCAGTGCGCAGCCGTTTGCCCGGTGGGCGCGATCACCGAGAAGGACCAGATCGACGAGGTGTGGGAAGCCCTGGACGCCGCCGGCAATCACGTTGTCGTGCAGACCGCGCCCGCGATCCGCGCGGCCTTGGGCGAATGCTTCGGCTATCCGCCCGGCACGCTGGTCACCGGCAAGATGGCGGCCGCCCTGCGGCGGCTGGGTTTCGACGCCGTGTTCGACACCAACTTCGCCGCCGACCTGACGATCATGGAAGAAGGCGCCGAGCTGCTGGCGCGGCTCAAGGCGGCACTCGTCGAGCACCGGCCCGCGGCCCTGCCCATGTTTACCAGTTGCTCGCCGGGCTGGATCAAGTTCGTGGAGTACTTCCATCCCGAGTTGCTGCCGCACCTGTCGACCTGCAAGTCGCCCCAACAAATGTTCGGCGCAGTGGCGAAGACCTACTACGCCCGGAAACTGGGCAAGCAGCCGGAACAGATCTTCGTGGTTTCGGTCATGCCCTGCACGGCCAAGAAGTTCGAATGCCAGCGGCCGGAAATGGACACCAGCGGCGTCCGCGACGTGGACATCGTGTTGACCACGCGGGAGCTGGGCAAGATGATCCACGCGGCCGGCATCGATTTCGACCGCCTGCCCAAGGAGCCGATGGACGCCCCCTTGGGACTCTCCAGCGGTGCGGCCGACGTCTTCGCCAACACGGGCGGCGTGATGGAAGCCGCCTTGCGCACCGTCTACGAGATCGTCACCGGCCGCGAGCTGCCGCTGGCCAATCTCCACGTGGCGCCCGTGGCCGGCCTGACCGGCGTCAAGGAGGCCACGATCCGCATCGAGCAGGCATTGCCCGCCTGGAGCTTCCTGGAAGGCATCGGCCTCCAGGTAGCCGTGGCCAACGGCCTCCGCAACGCGCAACAGGTCATTGGGGCGATCCGCTCGGGCGCGAAGGCCTATCATTTCGTGGAGGTGATGACGTGTCCCGGCGGCTGCATCGGCGGCGGCGGGCAGCCGCGCTTCACCGATAACCAGGTCCGCCAGGCCCGCATCGCGGCCATCTACCGCGAAGATGAAGGCAAGCAACTCCGCAAATCGCACGAGAACCCGGCGGTAGCCGAAGTCTACCGGCAGTTCCTGGGCCAGCCGCTGGGCGAGCAGTCGCACCGCCTGCTGCACACCACGTATACGCCCCGCCCGCCGGTGCAATGAATTGCCGGCGCATCGCGGCACCGGCATTCTCGACGGTTCCCGCCGGCCTGTCCGGGCCTCTCGGGATTCCTAGCCGAAGTATTCCGGCTCGCGGCCGGGCTTCCACTTGATGTTGCATCCCAGGCTGGGACGCTGCTTTTCCGGGACGGGCTGGCCGGCCAGGACGGCGTCCAGGGCCGCACGGAGGTCCTTTCCGGTCACGGGGAGGTTCTTGCCCGGCCGGCTGTCGTCCATCTGCCCGCGATAGACCAGCCGCTGGTCCTTGTCGAAGACGTAGAAGTCGGGGGTACAGGCCGCCCAATACGCTTTGGCCACGTCCTGCTTGTCGTCGATCAGGTAGGGGAAGGTGTAGCCGCGATGGCGGATCTCTTCGGCCATTTTCTCCGGCGAATCGTCGGGATAGTTCTGGAAATCGTTGGCATTGATGCCCACCACCGCCACGCCCCGCTCTTGGTACTCGCGGGCAAGCTTGGCCAGCTCCCCGGCGACGTGCTTCACGTAGGGGCAGTGATTGCACATGAAGATCACCAGCAGGGCGGGCGCGGAGTCGAAATCCGCGAGCGTATGGATCCTGCCGGCCGGATCGGCCAGGGCGAAATGCGGCGCCCGCGAGCCCAGCGACAACTGCATCGTACTGGCAACGGCAACCATCGGAAAAACCTCCTTGGGTGCAAAGAATCTCTGGAGAGAAGCTCCTGCCATAGGGTACGGCCCCACTGCCATACCAACGAATTGTATGCGCGGCCGGCAAGGGGCGGCAAACCCGGATTACTCGCAGACACAACGAGCGGCACGGGCATCTTGCCTGTGTTGCCTGCACACAGGCTGGCAGCCCGTGCTACGCCGATTTGCGAATAATCCGGCCCAGCCGACGCCGCCGGGAATAACTCTCGGCCGGCCGCGAGAATAACATGGCCGGAACGAGACATCTTTCGCGTCGCTCGCGGGCCAACGGCGGCTAGCCCGGCGGCACTCTTCTGTCCCTTGGCGCGGCAGCCGCTCGCAACACGCGCATCCTTCGGAAAGGAGGTCGCCATGAAGCGGTGGACCTGGGGGATCGTATTGTCCTGGCTGGTGCTGATCGGCTGTGGGCGGCAGGCGCCGCACGAGGCGGCAAAGGATTCGCGATCCCCCGCTGCCCAGGGCGGGCAGTGCAGGATGGGCGAGGATGCGTCAAGGGATCTTGAGCCGTTGGAAATTCCGTCCGAGATCGCCACGCCCGAATCCGACGACCCGCGTGAGAGGGCCGTGGACCCGACGCTAGAGAAGGCGGGGCACAAGGCCGAGACGGAGGACTATGTCGACGACAGCCCCGTCCACGCGTCCAAGGGCGGCGGCACGCCCGCGGGCAACAAGGACAATATGGACGAGGCGGCCGGACTCAGCATTCTTTCCCACGGGGCTTACGGCGCCGCCGCAAAAGTGACCGGTGCCGGCGGCATCGGCGTGGGCCTGGGCACCGGCAGGAACTGGGGAAGCGGCGGCGATGGCGTCGGCTTCGGCGGACGCGGCAGCGGACACCGCAGGGCCATGCTCGCCAACGCCGGCGGGACCACGCACGACGAGGAGGCCGCCACCGCGATGGGCCTGCTGCCCTTTCTCGCCGCCGGCCAGGCACACTCGCCCCGGGCACGAGACGGTCTCGACCTTGAAGGCCCCATCGAGACCTGGAGACCCTCGCGCCTGGTGCCGAATACTTCGCGGTTGATGGTCGGCGACAACGAGGAATTGCCGATTCGCGGCATGCAGGTCGACGTCCGCATCGACGGCTTCCGCGCCCGCGTGCTCCTGGACCTCTACTACTTCAACGACCGTCCGCAGCAGCTCGAGGGCAGCTTCCAGTTGCGGTTGCCGGAGGAGGCATCGCCCTATTTCTTCGCCTTCGGGCAGACCGTGTACAAGGCCCCGGCGATCGATCCCGACTCGCCGCTCTTCTTCAAGCCGGAAAAGGTCCACCAGGCCCAGAGCGGGCCTGACGACGTGCTCGGCCGTCGCCGGGGAACCTGGCTGGAGCCGAAGGTCGCCCGGATGGTGACCAGGGAGAAGGCGGCCCACGCCTATCGCGAGACGGTCCGCCGCCGCGTGGATCCGGCGCTGGTGGAGTGGTCGGGCGCGGGCGTGTTCCAGTGCCGGGTCTTCCCGCTGGCGCCGCACACCTTGCACCGGGTGGTCATCGGCTACGACGTGGACTTGCTCCAGGCCGGCGACGACCTGGAACTCCGCCTGGACCTGCCCGACCCTTCGGGTGCCCGGGCGCCGGCGTGCGTCGTCGATCTGGACGTTTCCGCCGGGGGCGAAAGGCAAGTGGGCCTCGACGCCCCGGCCGAGAAGTCGGCCGACGGCCGGCGGCTCTTTTACCGCCTGGTGAACCCGAAGGAGCGGCCGATCAGCGTGCGGCTCCGCAAGCCTGGGACGGTGATGCTGGCGGGCAACGACGGGCTCACCGGGCCCTACTTTGCCGTGCGCCTGCGGCCCGAGGTGCCCGATGCCCCCTCGGCGGCCGGCTCCAAGCAGGCCGTTTTCCTGGTCGATACGTCCCTGAGCGCCGGCCCGCAGTTCTCCGCCTGGCTGAAACTGCTGCGGGCGGTGCTGGAGAACAACCGCGACCGGATCGACCAGTTCGCCGTGCTGTTCTTCAACGTCGAGACGTTCTGGTGGCAGGAGAAACTCGTGGCGAATACCCCGGAGAACGTCGCGGCCCTGGTCGAGTATGCCGACGGGCTGGTCCTGGAAGGGGCGACCGATCTGGGTCGCGCACTTGCGGAGGCCGCGTCCCCGGTGTGGCACAAGGGCGGCCACACCGGGCCGGCCGACCTGTTCCTGTTGAGTGATGGTGCGGCCACCTGGGGCGAGCACGATTGGCCCGCCCTGGCCGCCGCGCTGCGGTCGGCCGGCGCGGGGCCGCTGTTCGCTTATCGCACCGGCCTGAGCGGCTCGGATACGCACCTGCTGGCCCGCCTGGCCGAGGAGACCGGCGGCGCGGTCTTCTCCCTGGTGGGCGAGGCGGAGATTGCCCGGGCGTCGATGGCCCACCGCAGCCGGCCCTGGCGGCTTAGCGGCGTTGAGATGGCCGGCGGGCGCGACCTCCTCCTGGCCGGCCGCCCGCGGTTTGTCTTTCCCCACGAGCAACTGCTGCTGGTGGGCCGGGGCCGGCCGGACCCCGCCGCCGGCATCGTCCTCACGCTCCGGCAGGGCGACGATACGCGCCGCGTGCCGATCAACGTGGACCGTACCCTGGGCTCCGAGCTGGCTGCCCGGGCCTATGGCCAGGTGGCCGTCGGGCAACTGGAAGACCTGGCAGACGCGACCGAGACTGTCGCCGCGGCCTACGCGCGGCATTTTCGCGTAACGGGCCGAACCTGTTCGCTCCTGATGCTCGAATCGGAGCAGGATTACGCCCGGTTCCAGATCAAGCCCGAGGAGGACGTGTTTGTCGTCAAGGACCGGCCGGCCTCGGCAATCGTGGCCAAGGCGGTCGCTGAAAGCGATGGCCTCGCGGGAGATCCCAAGGCGACCTTCCTGGCGTGGTTCCGAACGCTGGAGCATGCACCGGGAATCCGCTTCGACCTGCCCGCGTCGTTGTCTATCGCACTGGAAGGGCTGCCAAAGGGGTCCTTTACAGTTTCGAGCGAGCCCCTGCGGTGCAAGGTCCGCGCGAAGACGGATCTGCCGCACGAGATGCGCGAGCAGTTGGCGGCCGGGAAGCCCGACTACGACGCGACCACCCTGGAGGCCCAGCGCCGCCTGGAGCGGTACGGCCCGGCCGACGCCCTGCGCGTACTCAGCTCGCTGGTGGAGGACCGGCCGGGCGACGCCGCTCTGCTCCGCGACGTGGCATTCTCCGCCATCGAGTGGGGGCAGGGCGGCCATGCCTATCACCTGCTCCGCCGGGCGGCGGCCGGCCGGACCTTCGAGCCGCAGACCTACTACACCCTCGCACACTGCCTGGAGCAAATGGGCCGGGCCGACCTGGCCTGCGTCTATTACGAGCTGGCCTGCGGGGTCCGCACGGACGGTCCGGGCAACGACCTGCAAGGGGTCATCGCTCCCGACTACCGGCGATTCCTCCGCCGCGTGGCCGGCGGCCAGGTGAAAAGCGCTTTGGGGGACTACGCTGTGGCACGTCTGGCGAGCACGGCCCCCGCGAACGTGCAGCCCTCCGCGGGCCCGGCGAATCCGTTCGACGACGCGCCGGCCACGCCTCCCGTGGGGTGGCAACCC
>Ga0187848_10001067_pt1 | contig 23819 bp, 20 predicted proteins | sample June2016WEW_4_40_FD_132424 | JGI IMG/M metagenome (GOLD analysis project Ga0187848, IMG submission 132424) | Peatland microbial communities from SPRUCE experiment site at the Marcell Experimental Forest, Minnesota, USA - June2016WEW_4_40 | ecosystem: Environmental > Terrestrial > Soil >... | reverse complement strand
TCCCGGCCTTGGCTGGTAGGGCGCGCACTCCGCTGCGCGCCGTGGCGGCAGCGAATTCCCCAAAAGATTCGCGCCTTGATCCCCTGAACCCCCTCTCCGGTCCTGCGGACACCCTCTCCCCCGCTTGGCGGGGGAGAGGGACGGGGAGAGGAGGCACTTGGGTTCATGGGGAGGACTGCCCACCCTGCCTTTCACGACCCCCAACCCATCGCAACATGGACAAAAAAAGGATGGGGCGGTAATAATTGAGTAACAATCGCGGGTTAGATTATTGCCCATGAAAATAAATTATTCTCTGTCGGGCCGGGCAAAAGCAATTTTGTCCCTGCTTTCATTTGCAATTCTAACCAGCTCCGCGCCATTGGCGCGGGCCGACTCGCCCTCCGAAACCCTGGAAAAGGCCATTTATTCGGAGGAGACCAAAGGCGACCTCGACGGCGCGATGGCTCTTTATCAGCAGGTCATCGAGCAGGCCAAGACCAGCCAGGCGCTGGCGGCGCAGGCGCAGTACCGTTTGGGCGTCTGTCAGTACAAAAAACGAAGCTATTCCGCGGCGACCGCCTCCTTCGAGGCGGTGATCAAGGATTATCCCGATCAAAAGGAACTCGTCGCCCTGGCGCGCGATTACCTGGCGCGCAACAACGATCTGCTCCCCGCCCCGTGGGCCGATGGGGAGGAGGAGCGGTTCGACATCAAGCTGGCCGGCGGCCTCAAAATCGGCTTCGGCACCTGGACGGCGGATGCGGGGGAGATGAACGGCCAAAAAATCTGGCGGACCGGCTTTCTTATGATCGGGCAAAGCAGCCACGTCGAAGTGGACGCCAGCACCATGAAGCCGCTGCACAGCCGTTGGAAACACTCCTTGCTGGGCGACGCCGACGCCGTTTATTCGCCCGATCATGCGGAGGTGAAACTGGCCGGCAAGGACGATGTCAGCAAGATCCCTTTGGACGGCCCGGTCTATGACAATGAAGAGGGATACCATTTGTTCCGGCGTTTGCCCCTGGCGCAAGGCTACAAGTCCACCGTCAGTGTTTTCTCCAGCCTCGGCGGCGGGTCCATTGTGCCGCTGCCGTTGGAAGTGACCGGGACGGAAACGGTCACCGTTCCGGCGGGAACCTTTCCGTGCTACAGATTGGATCTGCACATCGGGCAGGTCTTCTGGATTGCCACCAACCCGCCGCGCGACATCGTCAAAATCGAGGCGGGCGGCGTGATCATGGAATTGACCGGCACGCGCCGGCGCAATCCCGCCGATGCTGTCAATTATGTTGATCCGGCGGGCTTCTCCCTCACCGCCCCGGCCGGCTGGCTCATCGGCTCGACCGCGCAGGAAAAGGCGAAGACGACCGTCTCGCTGCTGGACCCCGAATTAACCGGAACCTGCCTGCTGGACTGGAACAGCCTGGATGTCATCGAGCCTAAATCCGCCACCAACTCCGTCCGCGCCCTGGTCGAAAAAGAGGTCGCCGACGCCGCCAAGACGTATAAAAACTTCCAAGTCCGCGCCGATGGCTGGCAGGAGCGGACCGTGGCAGGACAACCGGCCATGAGCGTGATGGCGGATTACATGGACGGCGAGAAACCCCAAATTGGCTACGGAGTCACTGCCATCATCGGCAGCCATGCCGCGGCCTTCCAATTTTTGATCCCGGCAAAGGACTTTGAGGCCTTTCGTCCCAAGCTCGATGCGATTGTGGATTCCTTTAAAGTGAAGTGAAGAAAAGTTTCCTGAGAAGATTCACGCTCAGCGTCAACCGGCCCGGCCGCGGCGGGTTGACGCTGCTGCTGTTGCTGGTGGTGCTCGTCCCGTCGGTTTGCCTGCTCTGGTTCATGAACAAAGCGGTGCAAAACGAACGGCTGGCCATCCGGCAAAAGCTTGTTGATGCTTACCGGGGACAAATCACCAACCTAGCGGAGTCCTTGGATGAATTCTGGCAGTCCAGGAAACATGAATTGGGCTACGATTACACGCATGATTCGCATGTTGCGCCTGCCGCTTTCTTCTCCAAGCAGGTGGCCGATTTGGCCCATGCGCCGCTTGGTTTCGATTCCGTGGTTTGTTTCGATTCTACTGGCATGGTTCAATACCCCAAAGTCGCCGTCGCTCCTCCGCCTGAATCGCTGGCCCCTGCCTGGGTGGAAGCGCAACGTCTCGAGGCGGGAGACCCTGCCGCCGCCGCCGCCGCCTTCGGCAGTCTGGCAGACACAACGACCAACGAAATCCTGGCGGCGCGCGCTTTTCAGGCCAAGGGGCGATGTCTCATGCAGGCACAACAAACCAACGCGGCTCTCGACGTGTTGACCAATGCCCTCGCGCGGCAAAAATTTCAGGCCGCGACCGACGACCAGGGCCGGCTCATTGCGCCCAACGCCCAACTGATGGCGCTCGAATTATTGCTTGGCGCGGATCCTTCCCGCGCCAAACTTCTTTTCAAACAGATGCAAGCGCAACTGAACGATTATGTTCATTGCGAAATGCCTTCGGCCCAGCGGCGTTTTCTCATGCACCGGCTGGAGCAGTTCTTTCCGGGGGAAACCAAGTTCCCAACCCTCGCCGCCGAAGACCTCGCCGCGCGTTATCTCGAATCCAATCCGGCCTTTCCGCCCCAAGCGGGTTGGCGGCCCACTGTGCTGCCGGGTGTTTGGCAATTTCCCGCCGCGCAAGGGCAGGTGATTTTGCTGATCCATATCAAAAGGTTGCGCGACCTGGAGCAAGCGATCGTGTATAAAATTTTGGGAGATGGCATCAACGGGATGGTGTTGGCCCCGGGCGAAACGGCTGATTCCTTTCTTTCCATCCCCATCGGCCCCACCATGCCGGACTGGAAGATCGCCTTTTCCTGGAAGGACAAGGGGAAGATGGACCTGGCGGCGGACGCGGGCATCGCCACCCTTCTCTGGACAGGCGTCCTGGCGGTGGCCGGGATCATCGCGCTGGGTTTGCTCGCCGCCGGTTTGCTGCGCCGTCAAATGGCGGTGGCCCAGTTGAAGAACGACCTGGTGGCCAATGTCACCCATGAGTTGAAAACCCCGCTTTCCTCCATGCGCCTGCTCGTGGACACCTTGCTGAACGCCCCGGCGCTGGAGGAAAAAACCGCCCGCGAATATCTCCAGCTCATCGCCCGCGAAAATCTCCGCCTCAGCCATCTCATTGATAATTTCCTCGCCTTCTCCCGCATCGAGCGCGACAAATACTCCTTCGACTTCCAGCCCGTGCCGGCCCGCCAGATTGTTGACAGCGCCGCCGCCGCCGTCCGCGAACGCTTCAGCACCCCAGGCTGCCGCTTCACCGTCGCCGCCCCCCCGGAGTTGCCGCCCGTCCTGGCCGATGCCGGCGCCCTGGTCACCGCCCTGCTCAATCTCCTGGACAACGCCTGGAAGTATTCCGGCGAGGAAAAACAAATTGTCTTGACAGCCGAAGCGCGCGACGGCGGCGTCGCTTTCGCCGTCCGGGACAACGGCATCGGCCTGCCGGAGGGCGAAACCCGCCGTATTTTCAAACGCTTTTACCAGGTGGATCCGCATCTTTCCCGCACCGGTTCGGGCTGCGGCCTGGGCCTGAGCATTGTGCAATTCATCGTCACCGCCCACCATGGCGGTGTGCGGGTGGAGAGCCGGCCGGGCCAGGGAAGCACCTTCACCATCACTCTTCCCGCGGCAGGGTCCCGCGATTTACCGGAGACTGGAAAATGAGCAACGGGTCAATATCGGAGTGCGCCCGTCCTCGGGCGCAGCATTACTCAAAAACCCGGCCAGGTCGGGATTTGCCGGGCGCTGGACAAGGACGGGGGTTTCTGCGCCCGGGGACGGGCGCACTCCGCCAGGCCTCCCTCCGCGGCTGACCAGATACGAAAATGAATCCCCAAACCATTTTGATTATTGAAGACGACCCCGCCCTGTTGCGCGGGCTGAAGGACAATTTTGAAACACAAGGCTACCTCGTCCGCCTCGCCAACAACGGCCAGAAAGGGCTGGACACCCTTCTGGCCGACCCGCCCGATTTGGTCCTGCTGGACCTCATGCTGCCCAGGGTCAACGGCTATGAGATTTGCCGCGCCGCCCGCGCCCGCCAGTTGGACACGCCCATCATCATGCTCACCGCCAAGGGACAGGAGGAGGACATTGTGCGCGGCCTGGAACTGGGCGCGGATGATTATGTGACCAAGCCGTTCAGCATTCGCGAGCTGATCGCCCGCGTCAAAGCCTTCCTCCGCCGCCAGGGCGCCGCCTCCGCCGATTATGACTTCGGCCCCTTCCGCCTCGATGTCGCCGCCCACAAATTATTTCGCGACGGCGCGGAGATCGTCCTCACCGCCAAGGAATTCCGGCTGCTGGAATTCTTCCTCAGGCGCGCCGGCCGCGCCCTCACCCGTGCCGGCATTCTCGACGCCGTCTGGGGCCAGGAGGTGGTGGTCACCGACCGCAGCGTGGACCGCTGCGTCACCACCTTGCGCGCCAAGCTCGAAGCGGACCCGCATCATCCGATTTTTATTCAGACCATCCGCGACATCGGTTATCGTTTCGAGACGACCCCATGATCGAAGCCCGGCAACTGACCAAGATTTTCCGCGACAAAAAACGCGGCGAAATCCGCGCCGTGGACCAGGTGAGCTTTCGTTGCCAGCCGGGCCGGATTTTTGGGCTGCTCGGCGGCAATGGCGCGGGCAAGACGACCTGCCTGCGCCTTCTGGCCACCATCCTTCAGCCCACTTCCGGCGCCGCCACCGTCGGCGGCTACGAAGTGGTCACTCAGCCGGAGGAAGTCCGCGCCCACATCGGTTTTCTCTCCACCGGCACCGCTCTCTACGGACGGCTCACCGCCCGCGAGTTGGTGGAATACTTTGGCCGCCTGCACGGGCTGGGCGATGACGTTTTGCGCCCGCGCCTCGATGCTCTTTTCACCGCGCTGGACATGAACGATTTCCGCGACGGCCGCTGCGACAAACTTTCCTCAGGCATGAAACAAAAGGTTTCCATCGCCCGCACCCTCATCCACGACCCGCCCGTCATGATTTTCGACGAGCCAACCCACGGGCTGGACGTGCTGGCCGCCCGTGCCGTGGTGGCTTTCATCCGCGATTGTCGCGCCCGCGGCAAGACGGTCATTTTCTCCACCCATGTCATGAGCGAGATGGAGAAACTTTGCGATACCATCGCCATCATTCACCGCGGGCGCATTATGGCGGAAGGCAGTCTGGGGCAGTTGCGCGAGCGCTTTGCCTGCCAGGACCTGGAGGACATTTTCGTCCGCGTGGTGGAGGAATCGCCGTGAGCCGCCGCAATATCGCCCTGGTCTATCGCAAGGAACTGCGCGATTTGCTGCGCGACCGCCGCACCATTATTTCCATGATCGTCGTGCCCGTGGTCGTGATGCCCCTGCTCATGACCGGCCTGGCCCTGGCTGCCGTCAAACTGGGAGGGAAAATGCAGAAGGAAATCCCCAAGGTGATGGTGCTGGGCGGCGCGGATTCACCCGCCACCATGGCCGCCTTGCGCACCAACAACGCCTTCTCCTTCGTGCCCCCCAGCCCGGATTTCACCAACCTCATCTCCGACAAACAAATCAATGCCGCCATCGGCCTTCCCGCAAACTTTGATGCCGCCGTCCAGGCGGGCGAGGCCACGGCCGTCACGATTTACACCTATGAAGGAGAATTCAAATCCATGATCGCCTGGCAGTCGCTGGAGCAGTTCTTCCGCTCCAGGCGCGACCGCATTGTCGGCGAGCGGCTGGCCGAACACCAGTTGCCGGAGAAACTGCTCACGCCTTTTGAAATCCGCAAGACCAACGTCGCCTCGCCCACCAAAGTCAGCGGCAACCTCATCGGCATGGTTCTTCCCTACCTGGTCATTGTCATGTGCATGACCGGCGCCATTTATCCCTCCATTGATTTGACCGCCGGCGAAAAAGAGCGGGGCACCATGGAAACCCTTTTGTGCAGCCCGGTGGCGCGCACCCACTTGGTTTTGGGGAAGGGACTGGTGGTGCTGACCGTGTCGCTGGCCACCGCCTGCCTCTCCTTGGTTTCCAACGGCGCGGCCCTCGTATTGCTCAAAAAGGTGATAGGCGATGCCGCCAAAGGCAATGCGTTGCCGCTGACCATTGATCCCTCCGCCCTGCTCGCCGTCATGGTGATGATGCTGCCGCTGGCGATTTTCTTTTCCGGCGCCATGCTGGCCATCGGCTTGTATTCCCGCAGCGCCAAGGAGGCCAACTCCTATCTCCAACCCTTGCTCATCGTCACCATCATCCCGGCGGCGGTGGCCGCCGTGCCGGGCGTGGAACTCAATTATCGGCTGGCGCTGGTGCCGGTGTTGAACGTCAGTCTGGCCGGACGCGAAATTATGTCGGGCCTGTTTCATTGGAACTTCATGGCCGTGGTTTTCCTTTCCATGTGCCTCTACGCCGCCGTGGCCGTGGCCGTGGCCGTGGCCCTCTTCAAACGCGAAGACGTCCTCTTCCGCACCTGATTTTCCGCAGGTCTGGGACCGTCAGGCGCACGTCACTTTTGGGATAGCCGTTCCCGGTTCCTTCTCCTAATCTTAATCTTAATCCTAATCTTAATCGAAACATGTATTTCGTTAAGCGAATTGTCTTTCTGATTCCATTGCTGCTCGTCATCAGCTTCCTCGCTTTCGCCCTGGTCCGCGCCGTGCCGGGCGGGCCGTTTGATCGCGACCGCAAACCGGCCTCGCCGGAAATTGAACGCAACCTGCGTGCCAAATACCACCTCGACGACCCGCTCTGGCAACAATACCTCCGCTACCTCGGCGGCATTCTCCACGGCGATTTCGGGCCGTCCCTCAAGTACCGGAATCATTCCGTCAGCGACATCATCGGGCAGGGTTTGCCGGTTTCGCTGACGCTGGGCGCGGCGGCGTTTTGCTTCGCGCTCGGCACGGGGATTCCGCTGGGTTTTTTCACCGCGGCGCGCCGGGGCCGCTGGCAGGATTACGCCGGCAGTCTGGCGGCCTTGCTGGTGATTTGCGTGCCCGGCCTGGTCATCGGCCCCATCCTCATCATGTTCTTCGCCATCAAACTCCGCTGGTTCCCCGTCGCCCTTTGGGGGTCGCCTTGGCACGCCATCCTCCCCACCCTCACCCTCGGACTCTATTTTTCCGGCCGCATCGCCCGCCTCATGCGCGAAGGGATGCTTGACACCCTCCAGGCCGAATTCATCACCACCGCCCGCGCCAAGGGCCTGGGCGAAATCGCCGTCCTCGTTAAACACGCCTTCCCCATCGCCGTCCTCCCGGTCCTCTCCTATTCCGGGCCGATGCTGGCCGACTTGCTCACCGGTTCATTCGTCGTGGAAAATCTTTTCCAAATACCGGGCATCGGCGTGTTCATGGTCAACAGCTCGCTGGATCGCGATTACACCATGGTCGTCGGCCTGGTGCTGCTTTATGCCGTGCTCTTGCTCGTCTTGAATCTGGCCGTGGATTTCGCTTATAGCGCGCTGGACCCGCGCGTGAAATATGAATAGCAATGCCCCATCCGCTGACGCCGCGCCACCGGCCATGCCCCTCAGCCCCAATCAGCGGGCCTGGCGGCGTTTTCGGCGCAACCGGGTGGCGATGGCCTCCACGATTCTCCTGGCCTTGATCGTGGCGCTGATTCTGGTGTGGCCGCTCTTCAGCCGGCCCGGCCTCGCGCCGCATCTGCCGCCGGCCATGACCCACGCCCCCAACGCCGTTTCCGACGCCCAATTCCAGCCGCCCGGCGGGCAATACTGGTTGGGGACCGACGTTCACGGGCGCGATTTGTTGAGCCGGGTTTGTGGCGGCGCGCGCCTTTCCCTGCTGGTCGGGCTGGTGGGAACGGCGGTCAGCCTGGTCATCGGCGTGTTGTGGGGCGCCATCGCCGGCTACTGCGGCGGGCGCTGGGACGCGGTGATGATGCGTTGCGTGGATGTGCTCTACTCCATGCCGTCAATCATATTTGTCATTGTCCTCATCACCACCCTCAACGCCCTGCTGGGCAAATGGCAGAACGGGCCGGAGCGCCTTTCCGACGGCGCGGTGCAATGGCTGCAATTCACCGCCCTGTTTGGCGGCCTGGGCGCGGTCTCCTGGCTGCCCATGGCCCGCATCGTCCGCGGCCAGGTCCTGTCCCTGCGCCACCGCGCCTTTGTGGACGCCAGCCGCGTCCTGGGGGCGGGACACTGGCGGATTCTACGCCGCCACATCCTGCCCAACGTCTATGGCGTGATAATCGTATATTTGACAATGACCATTCCTTCCATCATATTATACGAATCCTTTCTGAGCTGGCTGGGGCTGGGCATCCAGCCGCCCCAGGCCAGTTTGGGTTCCCTCATTGCCAGCGGCAGCGAGCAGATCAACTCCATCCGCATTTACTGGTGGCTCATTGTTTTTCCCGGCGCGATGCTGGCCCTGACCCTGCTCGCCCTCAATTTCGTCGGCGACGCCCTGCGCGACGCCTGGGACCCGCGCTCGGAGGATTGAGGCAGTCAATTACCAATGACCGATTTTCAATCGCCAATTTTCAATTCTGAAAACCCGTGAGGTAGTACTCCAGGGCGGGAATCGGGAATTTGCCATTGCGTATTTGTTATTTGAGCGGGAAAGCGGCCCTTTCGCGCCCGCACTCCAAGACCCGTCGGCACCTCCTCCGCGCCCCTCAACGCGAAGCGTCTTGGAGTGCGGAACGCCAGTTCCGCTTTGCCCCTGCAGCAGCCATGGTCGCCCCATTGACCCTGCTCGCCCTCAATTTCGCCGGCGACGCCCTGCCCGACGCCTGGGACCCGCGCTCGGAGGATTGAGGGAAACGGAGAAAACCGAATAGCCGTGAAAAAGCGCAAAAGGCACAAAACCGGAATTCATTTTTGCGCCTTTTGCGCCTCTTCGCGGCCATTTCCTTCCTGTTCCTTTCAAAGAATTCCATTCTGCCATTGCTTTCCGCCGCGAAATGTGTTTGACTTTCTCCTGGAGGCAGTATGAAACAAAAAGCGATGCGCGATATGTCCGCATTCACTCGCATTGAATTGGTCGTCGTGATTGTGGTCGTAGCAGTGGTGCTGGCTTCAATGATTTTACCGAGGTTCCAGCACACGAAGCAACGCAGCCGCATCAGTTGCGGTAACGTTCTCAAGGTAATCGGCGTGGGTTATCGCGTCTGGGCTGCGGATCACGGCGGTCGCAACCCCGCCGAGCAGACGGCGGCCAAAGGCGGATGGGGAGATTTTCTCACCAATGCTGATCAGGGTGCCATCTGCTGGACCAACTTCGCGATCGTGAGCAACGAGTTGGGCCAATCTCCGAGACAGGTTGTGTGCCCGGCCGACGAACGGGAGCCAGCAACAAACTTCACCACGGATTTCAAGGATAACACTCACCTCTCTTACTTTGTGGGGGTGAGCGCTAACGACAACTATCCTCAGTCAATCCAAGGTGGTGATCGCAATTTAGGCAACGGCGGGGAGGCTTACCGCTATTACGGTTTCTCACTTGAAAGCGGAAAGGGGAACGACGTGGCAATCCAAACCAATTCATTGTTCAAGCCTGTCTCGTGGTCATTGAAGATGCATTCAGCCGGAAACGCTGCGGGGTCTGGCAATATTTTGCTTGGCGATGGCAGTCTTCAACAGGCCAATAGCGCCAGTTTCCGCACGAATTGGCTGAATCACGCCGAGCCAACCACCAACTGGCCCGCCGGCCACGTTCCGGCCTCCCTCTCCATCCGCCTGGTTTTTCCCTGATCCATCCTCGATAAGTCTGTTTCGCCCTAGTCCTGGTTGGTAGGGCGCGAGCGGAAAAGCGGCGCTCTCGCGCCCGCACTCCAAGACCTGTCGGCAACTCGGACGCGCACCCTGAACGCGAAGCGTCTTGGAGTGCGGAACGCCAGTTCCGCTTTGCCCCTGCAACAGCCACGGTCGCCCCTTTGTCCCGGCTCCCCCTCAATTTCGCCGGCGACGCCCTGCGCGACGCCTGGGACCCGCGGGGCGGCGGAGAAACGGAGTGATGGAGTGGTGGAGTGATGGAAAAATGCTCCTTCCCGCAACGAATCAGTGACGGTAGAGTTCGGAGTTGTTCCGGCAACATATTTTTTGAAAATTATTTGCCTTTCGCCAGCGCCGCCTTTTTCATCAGGTCCGAGAGGGGGCTGCCGTGTTTTTCCAAGGCTTTTTCGTAGAGGCCGGCGTCATAGCATTTCCTGTCTTTCCAGCAGCGGAAATAGATGCGCATCAATTTGAAGGCCACCGCGCGCACGGAGGCGTGATGGCCTTTTTTTCGTTCTCTCTGCTGCTCATAACATTTTTTGGCCCAGCCCTCCTGGCGGACGGCGTGGCCGGCGTTTTCGTGAAAAGTTTGGCGTCCAAATTTCGGGCAACGGTGGCGCATGGAAATGACCTTGCTTTGGCCGCTTTGCTTCTTGACCGGTGCGATTCCATAGAACTGCTGCACTTCCTGGGCGCTGGCAAAACGATCCCGCTTGGTCCCAAAGGCCACCAACAGCCGCGGAGCCAGGGCAGGACCGGCGGCCGGAAAGCTGCGGAAGAGGGCCGCGTCGGGATGGGCGTCGGTGGTTTGCTCGATCAGAGTTTCCATCTGCTCGATGGATTGGTGCAGGACTTGGAGCATCCCGGCCAGCGCCTGAGCTTTGAGCACGGCCGGCTCGATCAGAGCCGCATCCTGGGTCAAGGGCCGGGCTTGGGCGATGGTTTGGAGACGTTCCTCCATGATTTTGTCACTGCGGCAATGGTGGCCGTAAAAGAACTTCCTTAAGGAGGCCGGTCCGGCTTTTTGGACAGAGGCCAGATCGGGCCACTGGAGCAGGAAGTGCGCGGCCAGTGGCGTGGTCAGCTCATCAAAGAGCGCTTCCACCAGCGGAAAGTAGGTTTTTACCAGGCTGTGCAATTGATTGACCAGACGGGAGCGCTCATCCACCAGTCCTCGGCGGTTTTCCACCAGTCCCCCCAGTTTGCGCGTCAGCTCGGTGTCCGGTTCCAGAGGCCGAAGTTTAGCCCAATGCAGGCGCAGATACTCTTCCAGGAGCATGGCCTCGGTCCGGTCATCCTTGGCGCCGCTCACGCAAAAGGCCTCTCGATAGCTGCAGAGCATGGCCGGGTTGACGGGGAAAAGGACGATGAAATCGTAAGCCGCCAGGGCGGAAATGACCGCGCCGCGGGAGGTTTCGATGGCGATGGCGATCCGCCCCTGGGGAAAACGCGCGCGCATTTGCGCGACCCACTCCTGGAGGGCGGCGGCGGTTTGTTCGATCACCCGGTGTTCGGGCTTGCCGCCGCCGGCGGGCTGAATCCAGAGATCGTGTTTTTTGTGGGCCCAATCCAGGCCAAGGGTGGCCGCGAAGTTTGTTGCAGTCTTGTTTTGATTCCTAGTTTAATGGGTTGGTTAGGTTGAACACGCGGGCCTTGAAGGATGGAACGCCTTATAGATGGTTCGTCTCTGCCGGCTTGACCGGCAGGCGAAGGGCTCTGAGAATTCCTTTGCATCAAGGCACCTGGCCTGGAGCGAAACTCTGCCGAAAAACGTCGCGCGTTGAGGGTGAGATATTCGTCTTCCAGGCCAGGCGTGTTCACCTGGATACTGCGGGTGAAAGTTGAGTTGTTCACGGCAATTTTTTTTGGCGGCGCAAAGTTATTCACCATCGGCTGCGGGGAGTGGTTCCGTTGGCTCCCCACAGCCGCCGATGAATAACTTTGGAGGGACTATAAGGGCGAGACTCCGTCGAGGCGTGACTGTATTCCCCCAGGGCGGTTTAAACAAAACTGTGGCCACACAAGCCAAACCAGTTCATTGCGTCATGGCAAGGCGTCATGGCAAGGCGTCATCGCAAGGCGTCATCGCAAGGCGTCATCGCAAGGCGTCATGGCAAGGCGTCATGGCAAGGCGTCATGGCAAGGCGTCATGGCTGCAATTGTATTGAAGATGCTCGAATGTGAATATATTGAAAATGCTTTAATCTGAATGGTCTACAATTTATTCTGCCCGCATTGAAAGCCGCAATGCGGGCAGAATAAATTCAGTCTCCTCATATGTCAAGAAAAATGTGGAGTCGGGTCATGTGCCCGATACATTAAATCGAGTTAGGTCTCGACGCAGTCTCGCCCTGCCGCTGCGTGCTCGCCCAGAACGGAAAGGTTAACTGCGCGATTGTTTTGAGATTGCAGCTTTCCATGAATTCATGGAATCAAGCTTCAACACCGGCTTGCCCCAAAAACGGCCGCAGCGCTTCGATCAGCTCCTTGGGCAGGCGTTTTGGCTTTTCATCCGTCGTCGCGCAGATGTGGCGCGTCACGCCCTCGGCCAGCAATCCGCCGCTGGCGTTGCGGATGCGGAAGCCGACGTTGATCCTGATGCCGCCCATTTCCGTGACCCACAGTTCGATGGTGAGCAGGTCGTCGTAGCGCGCCGGCCCTTTGTAGGCGATCTCCACGCCGATGACCGGAAAGGCGATGCCGGCCTCCTGCCATTGCCGCGCGGAGCAGCCGAGCTGGCGCATGAATTCCCCGCGCGCCGCTTCCAGCATGTCGAGGTAGCGCGCGTAATAAACGTGGTTGCCCACCGTGCATTCCGCATAGACCACGCGGTGCGTGTGTCGAAAGACCGATTCGGCCATAAAAAAATTCCGGCGCGCAAAGTAATTCTTTTGCGGCGTCCGCTTTGCTAAACTGTAGCCGTTTGAAATTCGACGAAGCAAGCAAAACACTGGAAGTTTCCGTGCGCGAACTGGCCGGGGCGGAGGGCTTTGGCCGGATCGGCTTCGAGCGCGGCGAAGGCTGGCATCGTCTCGGCCTGGGCGCGGAATTGCACCGCCGCGTTTTGGAGGAGCGCCGCGCGGCCCAACCGGCCTACCGCAGCGAGGTCCCTCTGCAGGCCAGCGTCCCGATTGACGGTTGGACGGCGGTGATTACCGGCCGCCTGGATGGCTGCGTGCGGCAACCCTCCGGCGCGTGGCTGATCGAGGAGTTCAAATCCACCTTTCTGCCGGGCCAGGAAACACGGCGGGGCGGCGCGGCCTTCGCCCGCCACCAACGCCAACTTCTTCTTTACTGCGATCTGTGGCGCCGGCTTGGCAATTCCCCCGTGCAGGGCCGGCTCATTTACGTGGACCTCGCCAGCGGGGAGGAATCGGTCATTCCCGCCGCCTATGACCAGGAGGAGGAGGAGCGCGGCCTGGAGCGGCGGTTGCGGCAACTCCTGGCCATCGGCCAGGCGGAGGTGGAAATGCGCCGCCAAAAAGCGGCCGCCGCCGCCAGCCTGCCCTTTCCCCACGCCGCGTCCCGGCCCGGCCAGAAAATCATGATGGAGGCGGTGCGGCAGGCGTTGGCGGCGGGCGAAAACCTCATCGCGGAAGCCCCCACCGGATCGGGCAAAACCGCCGCCAGCCTGCACCCGGCCCTGGCCCACGGACTGGCCGCCGGGCGCCAGGTGTTCTTTCTGACTTCCAAGACCTTGCAGCAAACCATGGCCGTTTCCGCCCTCCGCGCCATGAACCCGGACGGCGCCTTCCGCAGTTTGCAGATCCGGGCCAAGGAAAAAATGTGCGCCAACGACCGCGTGCTCTGTCACGAAGATTTTTGCCCCTACGCCAGGGATTATGCGGAAAAAATGGAGCGGTCGAAAATCCTGGACTGCCTCCGCCGCGGCCATTTCCATTTTGACCCCGACGCCGTTTTTGCGGAGGCGAAAAAGGAGCGGGTCTGTCCCTTCGAGGTTCAGCTCGAACTGGCGGGCCGCGCCGACGCCATCGTGGCGGATTACAATTACGTCTTCGAGCCGGGGGTCGCCTTGCGCCGCCTGGAGCCGGAGGACGAGCCGGTGCTGCTGGTGGACGAAGCCCACAATTTGCCCGACCGCGCCCGCCAGATCTTCTCGCCGGAACTTTTGGAGGAATCGTTCCGCGCGGTGCAGGACAGCCTCCTGCTGCACAGCGGCGAATTGTTCGACACCCTTTCCCGAACCCTCGGCCAACTCATCGCCCTGCTGGCCGAAACCGCCGCCGCCGCCAGCCCCGGCCCGATGGCGGAAACGGATCCGCCCGCCGAAGCCTTGCGCGCGCTGTGGCAGGTTTGGGAGCCCAACTTCGTCCGTTACCTTTCCTGGAAGCGCGAGGCCCGGCTGGCCCTGCCGGACGATCCGATTGTTGACATTCACTTCGTCTGGCAGCGCTTTATCACCGTGTTGAACCTCTTCGGCCCCGGCTTCACCTGTGTGGTGGCACAGCGCCCGGCCGGGGTGCGCCTGGCCCTGGTGTGTCTGGATCCGGCGCGCCCGCTCGCGCCGGTCTTTCGCGCCGCCGCCTCCACCACCCTCCTCTCCGCCACGCTTTCTCCCGTCGAGGTCATCCGCCGCACCCTCGGTTTGGAGGCGGAGCGGACGCGCGCCATTTCGCTGCCTCCGCCGTTCCCGCGCGAAAACCGGAAGATCCTGATTTTGCCGCAGGTGCGCACCGCCTTCGCCCACCGGGAGCAGAATTTTGCCCCGATTGCCCGGCTGATTGCGGAGATGTCCGGCGCCCAGCCCGGCAACGCCCTGGTGCTTTTTCCCAGCTATCAATTCCTGGAAAAAGTGGCCGCGCGCTTGCCGGCCACGCGCGCCCGGGTGCTGGCGCAGCGCGCCAACTTTTCCGAAGCGGAGCGCCGCCGCATTTTCCAGGAACTGGCCGCGCCGCCGCCGGAGGGGATCCTGCTCCTGGCCGTTCTGGGCGGGATGTATGCCGAAGGGGTGGATTATCCGGGCGAACTCCTTTCCGCCGTTTTCATTGTCTCGCCCGCGCTGCCGCAAGTCTCCTTCGAGCGCGAATTGTTGCGCCGCTATTTTGAAGAAACCGAGCAGGCGGGGTTTGAGTATGCCTACCTGCAACCGGGCATGACGCGCGTCGTGCAGGCGGCGGGCCGGCTGATCCGCGGCGAAACGGATTGCGGCGTGATCGCGCTGCTCTGCGCGCGTTTTCTCCAGGAACCCTACGCCAGCCATCTGCCGCGCGATTGGTACGACCAGTCTCCGGCGGAACTGGCCGCCCCGGACCCGGCCGGTGAAATCCGAAAGTTTTTCGCCGCGCACCCGGCCCGGCCCGCGCCTCCCTTCCTCCTCACTTCTTCTTGACATGATCGAAAAACTCCTCCGCCAGGATGTAACCCGCGCATCCCGGCGCGCCGCAGCGGCACGGATGCTCCCGATACTCCTCCAGGGCGTAGCCGTAGTTGAAGGTGATTTCCTCCCCCGCCGCGATGTCGCGCCGGGCGGTGATCCAGAGGCGCCCGCCGCTCCATTCCGCCTCGCAATTGGGCGCGCAACTGTGATTGAGCCAGCGCGCCGGATTTCCTTCGGTATTGCCGTCCAAATCAAATTCATCGTCCAGCGCGAAGATGAACCAGTTGCCCGCTTCGCAGCGGCGGAGCGATTCCGCCTTGCTGATTTTCTCGCCGAGGTATTCCGCCACGCGCGTGCTCCGAGGCAGGCCGCGCTTGGCAAAACCGCCCGTGCCGTGAATGGGCGAAGGGCCAAAGATGAGATGATCCATGACGGCGCCGGCGGGGTGGTTCATGATCGCGTCCAGGCTTGTGCGGCCAGGAAGCGGAACCGGTCGCGCAATTCGTTGATGGCCCAGCCTGGGAAGAATGAGTTGCAAAATACCAGGGCGAACACAAAAATCCCGGCGAAGGGGACACCCAGTTCCTGGCCGAAGCGATGCCGCCAAACCAGCGGGGTCGCCAGCGCGACGGAGCAAATCAGCAAAACCCACGGCAGCAGCACCACATAAAATATCGCCTGGCTGGCGGCCTTGGCCGGAGTGGCCAGCCTCAGACCCAGGAAAAGCCCGACCCAGGTGAGGCTGTAGAGATTAACCAACAACCAAACCACCTCCACCACCACGGCGGCTTCCCACCCCAGGCCGAGGCCGAACCCCGCCCGCAAGCAGCCAAGGATCAGGAGCCCCAAATCAACGCCCAGGGCAAACAGCACCGGCCAGAACAGGCTCCGCTTCAACTCGAGCAGACAGCCGCGCAAAATTTCGTCTTCATCGTACGGCGTGGTCAGCAGCAATTCCAGTTCGCCGCTCCGCCGCTTGCCCGCCAGCATGCGGCCGGCTTGCGCCGCCGCTTGATATTTCAAGACGCTGTGCAACAGCAGGATCGTGACCGGCGCGGCCGGCGCCTTCATCCACGGGGGGCCGAGCAGGGCGCCGGCCAGAATGACAGCGCAGATCATCACCATTAATGCCAGGGTCAAAAGAGGCTTGGCCGGTTGCAGCGCCCAGGACGGCAGGTCCTGGGGCGGGGATTTTATTTGACGTGCCGGGGTGGACGGACGCGCCGGCGCGGCGTTCGCAGCGCGCGTCCAGCAACGCGGCACCAGACAACTGGCCGCGCCGATATACAGCCAGCCCAGCGCGTGCGATACCAGCAACGACCCGGTGAAATCCGGCGGCGAAGCCAGGCCCGCCACCGGGCTCAGCGCCGCCAGCATGGCTCCTGCCGGAATCAGCGCCAGGCCGGCCGGCGAGTTGCACATCACACACAGAATGGGCAGAAGGGCGCCGGGGACGAGCAAAGCCAGCCCGCCCCAGGCGGTCGCGGCCCGTTCCCGCCAGACACACGCGGAAATCAAAATCCCCAGCGCGGCGAAATAAAACAAAGTGTTCGTCAAGCCCAGCGCCACCTTCGCGAAATCTCCCAGCCCGACCCCGCCCAGGATGATGCAAAACCCGAAGGCCGGGAACGCCGCCAGCAGGCCATGCAGGGAGCGGCTGACCTGCGCCGCCAGTTTCCCCGCCACAATGTCAAACCCGTTCAGGTCGGTCAGAAACAGGAGCCCGAGGGTGCCTTCGCGCTTTTCCAGGCTCACACAGTCGCATGTCAACAATATGGCCTGCGCGGCCAGCAAAACATAGCCGCCGCCCGCCAGCAGGGCAAAGACCGCCTGCCCCGCCGAGGAGGTGCTCATCACCCGGTTGAAACCGGCGAAGACAAATCCCAGCCCGGCGGAAATCGCCAGCAGCGCGATGAGGCAGCGCGTGTAATAGGTCGTCGGCCGGCGCGCCGCGCTGCGCATTTCCAAATGGACGATGGGCAGGAAATTCATGCCTCAGCTTCCGATCTGGCGGAGGGCGGCCTCCAGGTTCAGCATAATCACGAGGGACGACAGGACCAGGCCGGCATAAGCCAGGCCCGCGCCCCAATACACCAAATGGCGCGCCGGATTCCACAGCCGCGGCTCGGCCTGCTGGTATTGCCGGACCAACCCGTATCCTTGCAGCGCGGGGAGCAGGATTCCCAAGGCCAGCACCAGGCCGGTTTGGTGGCAGCACAGGAGCACGAACGCCAGGGCGAAAGCCGCGATGGCACACCGGCGCGCTCCGGTCAGACACACCGGCTCGCCCGTTTCCTCCGCCAACTCCCGCCGCAACCGCAGCGTCAGGCAGGCCATCCCCAGGCCAAAAAGAGGGACGGCTCCCATCATGCCATAGACAAAGCATCGCGTCGAACGGCGAATCAACCGCACCCGGTCCACGGACACGGGCGCGGGCAGTCCTGGCGTTGGCAGCACGCGCGTCATTTGAAGCGGAAAGGGGCGTTGCTCAAGTGGCTGATAAATTGAAAAACCCCCGCCGCGACCAGCGCGACGGTGCCGGCGTTGAGCAAAACCAGGCTCGTGCTGAGGGCCTGCGCGGCGGCTTGTTCCAGTTGAAACGCTTTGGCGTCAAGGGAGGCCTGCCATCCCTGCAAGGCGGAAAAAAAGCCGCGCGTCCCGTGAGCGCCGTTGAGAAGCCGCCAGCGAAATTCACCCGTGTCGTCCAGCAGTTGCACCGCCTCGGTCAACTTCACACCCTGGCGCAACTTTTCCGCCGCCTTTTCCGCGCGCCGCATAAAAACGCCGTTGGCCGTGCTGTACGCCGCCAGACTCAAGGCCTTTTCCTCCGGCACGCCGGCGTCCAGCAACAATCCCAGCATGGCGGAGAAATCCCGTTGCAGCCGTTTGCGCCGCCAGGGCACGCGCAGGAAAAACCAGTCGCTCCAGTCTCGCAGCGGGCGCACGCCGGCTTGCAGCCACGAAACGAAGCGCGTTCCGCCGAACAACAACACCGCGCTGCCATAACAGGCCAGCAAGAGCGCCATCTGCGCCAGCAATAAAAATGGAAACCAGGCCGAAAGCGTGTCATAAACGCCGCCCGGCTCGATTTTATTCCAGTAGGCGAGGTCGTTGAAGACGGGAAAAATATGGGTGAACATTATCGGCAGCAGGCAGATCATCATCGGATTGAGGACCAGGCCGAAGGCGACTTGGTAATTGATGAGGGCGCGGGCTTGCGAGGTGCCGTCCTGCAAAAGCAGGCGGCAGGCCGGCAGGACCCGGGAGAAGTCGCCCAGGTTCCCCCCGACCTTGAGCATGGCCAGCACCTGGGCCGGCAGCAATTCCGGCACTTTTTCCAGCGCGTCAATCAGGCCGTGGCCCTTCTCCAGATAGGCGGCCAGCAAATGAAATCGCACCCCGGGCGAGGCGTCCCGGCAGTTGGCCAGGGAAATGATGTGATGCTCGATGGACTGGCCCTGCTGCAAGGCGGACTCAATCAAATCGAGCAGAAACCGCGCCCCTTCCTGCCGCCGCAGCGGACGGCTGTTGATGTAATAGATGGCCGCCGCCACCGCGCCGACGGGGATGAGGACGGGCAGCAGCCAGCCGTGCATGATTTGCAGCGCCGGGCCGGCGGCCGGGGCGCCCGCCGCCAGCGTTGGAAATAGTTTGACGAAGCTCATCGGCCCAGAATCCGCGGCAATTGATAGATCATCTGCGCCAGCGGATACATTTGCGCCAGGATGACCAGCCCCAAAAACAGGAGCGAGGCCGGCAGCGCCGCATACAGCAGGACATTGGAGCGATAGGCCGCCCGCGCGTGATAGACCTGGGCCGCCCGTTCAAATCCCGCCGCCAGATTCTCCCCCGCACCCGCCACCAGCCAGACAAACATCGGCGGAAAAATCTTGCCCCCCGCCGCCACCTCCGTGAATTTCCCGCGGCCCTCCGCGCAGCGCGCCTGCCACCGGCCCAGTTCCGCGCCGGCGCGAGTGCCGGCTTCCATTTTTTCGAGCAAGCCCAGCGCCTCGCTCAAGGAGCAGCCGGCCTTGAGCAGTATGGCCATGGTCGAAGCCAGCCGGGCGAGGCTGGCTTCGCGGAAGGCGGGCAGGCGCCATTGCAATTCGCGCCGCAATCCGGGCAGCACGGCCACCGCCAGGGCCGGAAGGGCCAGGACGGCCAGCAGCGCCGCGGGCGCCCACAAGTACGGGGCGGCGGGGGAGGGCGGCTGCAACGGAGTCCTGCCGCTCACCAGCAATCCCAGGGTCATCCTGCCATCCATCGCCAGCATGGAGGAGATTTTCCCAAAAAGCACCGCGATCCAGACCGAAAAGCCCGCCGAGAGCGTCAGCACAATCGCCGGATAAACCATCAACCCTTTGAGCCGCGTCCAAACCAGGTTGGCGTTTTGATAATAATCGGCCAGCAAGGTGAGCAGGCCGGGCAGATCGTGGCCGCGCGCCCCGATTTGCAGCATCAGCCCGTAAAATTCCGGCAATTTGCGCCGCGCCACCGCCTGGTCCAGCGGCGCGCCGCCGGCCAAATCCGTTTCCAGCAACTGCAATTCCGCGCGCAGCCGGCCGCGCTGCATGGTGGCGCACAACTGGCGCAAGCTGCCCTCCAGCGGCAGGCCCTCGCGCAGCATCGTCGCCAGTTGCTGATTCACAAATGCCAGTTCGTCGTATTTCATTCTCGAAGGGCCTGCCCGGCTTGTGTGACAGAAACCCCGTCATAGTGCAATGGTTTCCGGTAATAATTCAGGTCGCCGACGGCTGGCGGCCTGGCGTTACCGGACAAAATCATTATTGGTGGGGCGAGACTCACGCTTTAGCAGCCCCAACGGGGCGAAATATTGAAGCCCAGGGCAGAGCGAGTCCGCGAGCGACGCCCTGGGTATCATCCCAATTCAGCCCCTGTATATATCGTGCGTGCCAATGTCCACCGTCACAACGCAATCCCGTTCGACATAAAACACGGCACGCAAATCGCCTTCAAGATCCACCGCATAGATCGTCCGGTCGTAATGCGCGGAAAGGCGGTGAATCTTATGGGGATGGAGGCGCGGGTCAAACGGATTTTGCTTGAAAATCTTCCAAGCGCGCCGCGCTGATTCTTTTTGGCTGGAAGTCAGGTCGTAAAAAGCTTCCCAAAAGTTCTCCGTCGGCTTAAAGCGATGGCTCATTTCGCCCGCCGGCGTGACGGCGGTGGCGCATCATTCAGAACGTCCTCCATGTCGGCGAAGCGTTCCGCTGCCGCGTCGGCCATGCCGCGCTTGAACGATTCGGGAATCCACGAATCGTCCGACTCGACGACATATTTGGCGACCTCCGCCCGTTGCTTGGGGGGCAGCGCTTTGAATTGCTTGATGACGGTTTGTGCGGTCATGCCTCAAATTAACCATGAGCGCATGAGTTTGGCAAGCGACACAACTTCAACCAACATCTTGTATGTATCAATTGAAACAGGAATTTCCTCGTCATCAATTTCGAAATGCCTATCCCCTCTTTCCGATATGGGGTAGAGCCGGCAGCCTTTCGGCGGGGAGGCTGAGGATTTCGCTTTGGCCATAATGTTGCGCAAGATCACGCTGTGAGTGGAAAAGTTACGCCTTGCGGCGTTTGAATTGGAGGTTCTGCAACGGCCATCATGCATTCACCAATTGGATGACGAGGTTCTTGCCCAGGGCGTGCGCGACGCGCTCGATGGTGGAGAGGCGCACGTCTTGAGCGTGATTCTCCAGGCGCGAGATGGCGGACTTTCTCGTCTTGGTGCGTTGCGCGAGGGCTTCCTGGGTAATGCCTGCCTGCTCGCGAGCCTGGCGCAGGAGAACGCCCACTTTGAATTCCTGGTAGCCACTCTCAAAATTTTCCGAGAATTTCTTGTCGGCGCGTTTGCGGCGGCTGATATATTTGTCGAGGTCGTCTTTCATCGTCTGGCCTTTCTGTTCAGGTAATCGCGCCGCCGTAGTGCGGCGAGTTCGATTTCCCGGATGGGTGTTTTCTGTGTCTTCTTCGCAAATCCGTTGGTCAAAATGATCAGATTTCCCGCGTCCCAAAAGCCCAGGAGACGGAACGCATCGCCGCCAAAATCCGCACGAACTTCCCAAAGCTCGTCCCCTCCCTCAAGTTTCTTCAAATATGGCCTCGGCACCAGCGGCAATTCTTTCACCAATTTAAGCACCCAGGCCACTTTCTGCGCCTGCTTCGGGCCAAGACTATCGAGAAATTCTTCCACCGGGCAATTGCCACTGTCGTTGCGGTAGAATTGAATTTCGCGCATTACCGGGAAGTTAGCATATTTGTGAACCTGCGTCAAGGCCTGACGGTGGGGGCGGGTTTGGACGAGGAGCGCGGGGCGGGTTTGGCCTGGAGTTTGTTTTGCAGGGTGTCCAGGTCCTGGCGCAATTGGCGGATTTCCTTTTGCAAGTCCAGAACGGTGTCGCGCAATTCCTTCAAATTGTCGGCGGGGCGGCGCGCGGCGCGAAGGGCCTGCATGGCGGCGGCGGCGGCTTGCCGCTCGGGTGTTTCCTTGCCGGCATCGGCAAAGGTTTGCAGGACGGGCATGGCCCGCGGGTCTTCCAGGGTGCCCAAGGCCCGGATCGCGCCCTGCCGGATCACGCTGTTTTTATCGTTGACGAAGCCGGACAGAAATTGGCGCGCGTCGTCCTTCTTTTCCTCATTGCGGGCCAGGAAGGCCACCGTGTCCAGGCCGCTGGCAAAACCGCGGCTGGTGAAATCGCCGCGGCGCTGTTCCAAGGCCTGGCGGACCGGGACCAGATACGAAATGTCGTCCTGCACGCGCATGGCGGCGATGGCGGCATCGGCCAGGCTGTTGCGGTAGGAATGGGATTGGAGGAGGGGCAGGAGGAGATCGCGCACTTCGGGTTTGGCGTAATTGGCCAGTCCCTTGATGTCCTGCGCCTGAATGGCCGGATTTTTTTCGGTGGCGAGGGACTTCATTTCCGCCTGGCAGGCGGCGGGGTTGTAAAAGGCGGCCAGGGCGGCGATGACGGCGTTGCGCACGCGGGCGTCGCTTTGCTCCAGGGAGGCGAGGAGGGCCTCGAGGCTTTCGTCGGAGTGGATGGAGGCCAGGGCGTCGGCGGCTTCGACGCGGACGCCATAAAAGGCATCGTGGTTGAGCGTGTTTTTCAATTTGGCCACGCTGGCGTGGTCCTTTTTGTCTCTGAGCGCGGCCACGGCCAGGAGGCGGCCGGCCACGTCGTCCTTGTCGGCGAGCTGGGCCTCCAGCATGGGGGCCGGAAGGTCAATACTAATTTTAGCCAGCTCTTCCAGCCGCGGGTCCAGCCGCACCCCGGCGGGGGCCTCGGGCAGGGAAAAGTAAAAGTCTTCCGACGCCTCCTTCACCGTGATGGTTTTTTCCACCCGGCCCGATTTGCCGTTGAACGCCACGGTCAAAGGGAAGTTGAAAAGCAGAACGTCCTCGCTCAGCGCCTGTTTTTGCCGGACCGAGATTTTGGCCAGTTTGGCATTTTCATCCCAGGAATAAGCCGCGGCCAATTCCGGATAGTGGGCGTGATAGACCCATTGATCAAAGAACTGATCGTAGGACCGGCCGGATAGCTCCTCGATCACGGCGGACAAATCCCCGGTCACGACGTTGCCGTACTGGTGGCGCTCCAGGTAGGTCTTGATGCACCGGCGGTAGAGGTCCTCGCCCAGTTGCGCCCGCAACATCCGCAGGACAAAGCTCCCTTTCTGATAGGGGAGAATGCCGAAAATGTCGTCGGGATGATCAAAGGTGCGGTTGACGATGAAGCCCGTGTCGTTGCTGACGCTGAAGATGCGCCGGGCGGTGGTGTAAAACCCGTAGAGCATGGAGTCAGTGCCGTTTTTGTGCCCGTCGTAGAGCAGCGCGTAATAGGTGGCAAAGCCCTCGTTGAGCCAGATGTGGCTCCAATCCTTGCAGGTGACCAGATCCCCGAACCACTGGTGCGCCATTTCGTGGGCCACCAATCCCTGGCTGCTGCGCAGATTTTCCGTCGCGGCGGTGAACAGGGAGGTTTCGGTCAGGGTGGTCAGGCTGGTGTTTTCCATGCCGCCCTCCATGAAATCCTGCACCATCACCTGGTAGTATTTCACCCAGGGAAACGGGAGGCCGATGTCGCGCTCATAAAAGTCCATGATGTCCTTGGTGTCGCGAAAGGAATTGCCGGCCTCCGCGATGTCGGAGGGCGGAACATAAAGGGCCAGGGGCGTTTCGTTATGCTTGTCTTCCACGCTTTGGAAATAACCGGCGACCAGGGAAACCAGGTAGTTGGCGTGGGGCTTTTCCTGCGACCAATGAAAGGCCGTCAGCCCGGCGGCGTCCTTTTCCCTGGAAACCAGCCGGCCATTGGAGAGGACGATCATGCCCTCGGGAACGTGGCAGGTGATTTCGGTGGTGAATTTCTCGTTGGGCGCGTCGGGGCTGGGATACCAATAGCGGTTGTCAATGGCCTCGCCTTGGGTGAAAAGATGTTCGTCGCCCGGTTTGTAGCCCATTTCCGGGGTGCGAAAATAAAGGCCCTTTTCCGGCTGCGCGCTGTAATGGATGGAGAGGCGGGCTTCCCGGCCGGCCGGAACCGCGCTGGCAAAAGCAATGAGCAGGCGGTCCGCGGTCATCTGCCAGGCTTGAATCTTCTCGCTGGAATCCACCGAAACAATGGTCATGTCGGCGGCGTTCAATTCCATGTCCGCCAGCGGCTTGGCGATGGGATTAAAGGTGAACGTCACCGCGCCGGCGATGGTGCGTTG
>Ga0187848_10001066_pt1 | contig 23827 bp, 19 predicted proteins | sample June2016WEW_4_40_FD_132424 | JGI IMG/M metagenome (GOLD analysis project Ga0187848, IMG submission 132424) | Peatland microbial communities from SPRUCE experiment site at the Marcell Experimental Forest, Minnesota, USA - June2016WEW_4_40 | ecosystem: Environmental > Terrestrial > Soil >... | reverse complement strand
TTGCCCTATCCTCCGCTCAGGTCCTTCCAGAGTGGACACCATCAACCTCGCCGTGCAATGATTTCTCATCGAACGGCGATTACCCCCTTAACTTCGTGTCTCACTCCAGGGGTTCACTTCATCACTTCACTTCTCCCCGTCGCCTCCCTTTTCACCCGCATCGTAGACTGGCGTTTCCAGCCACATCCGGATCAGTTTCAGGACGCTCCGGTCCACCACTCGCATCCGCACGCATGCCATGAGCTGCTCGTGCGGTATCGAATCGAAATACCCTTTCAGGTCCGCGTCGTACACCGCTTCCAGGCCCCGTTGCAAGTGTCCTTGGATCTCCTGCAGCGCTTGATGCGCCGAGCGCCCCGGCCGGAACCCATACGAGCAATCCTCAAAATCCGCTTCGAAGATCGGCTCCAAGATCAACAGGACCGCCATCTGTACCACCCGGTCTCGCACCGTTGGGATCCCCAAGGGTCTTAACTTGCCGTTTTCCTTCTCGATGTACACGCGCCTCACTGGCTGCGGCCGGTAGGTCTTGGCGTGCAACGATCCCTGGATCTCGTCCAGAAATCCTTCCACCCCCGCTTCCGACTTCTCGATCTCCTTGATCGATCGGCCATCCACCCCAGGTGCTCCATGGTTGGCTCGCACCCTTTTCCATCCCGCTTCCAGCGTATCCCGCCGATAGATCCGGTCATATAAAGCGTAAAATCGGAATCTCGGCTCCTGCTTCGCCTTCTGATGGAGTTTCTGTCTCAGCAAAGAGAGTTTCTCCGGCAGCGGACCGGCGTTTTCCACGCCCGCCAACTCCCAGTCTTCCGTAGTCGGTTCTTCCAAGCGGCTCTCCTTCCCTCTTACCGAAACTTGTTTTCAGTGAGGTCCCTTCGCTCCACGGTCGTTACCCGCTTCTCCGCTACTATGGACCTCTCCGATTCCCGGTTGGGGACCGCCTGCGGTTATGGATTCCCGCCGGCAGCCGTGCGGTTCGCGCCACACCCCCACATCCGGGCTTCCCAGGTTCCTCTGCCGATCTTTCCCTGCGCGCTGCTCTCAACCACCCCGAGTGCTCCGGTGGCCCTACGTCCGTTTGCTCTTCACCGGTTTCAGGTTTCACCACATCAGGCCGGCTAACCAGCACCATTTGCGTAACGAGGCCGAATCAGATTCGCTTGCGCTGCGGCTCGCAGGTTCGCATTTCGAGGCTTCGCCCTGCGGATTGCTCCGCACGGCGCTCGATAGCTACATGTCGAACGGATAATTCACATGGCGAGCTCCTTTCAGCTCACTAGATCAGCCAGGCTTCTCCTGGCGCACCCGATGAACGCCGATGAACACCGATAACTTCATGGTTTTCTTTATCGGCGTTTATCGGCGTTCATCGGCGGCTATATTCCTTTACACGTTCGCAGGGAGCGGTTGCCTGAGTATGTGACCGTAATTGCCAAACTGAGTGGTTGCTTTTTGCGAGCCGTCACGGCGCGATTCGTAGGGCGGACCCCCTGGTCCGCACGGGACGCCCTCGTCCCGTTGTTCTTTCCGAGAATCCGGTCCGCGAAAGCAGCGAATAGCCGGCCAGTGCCCGCCACGCCGCAACCGCACCCGCTACCGGATCCACCGGTTCGCGGCCAGCACAATGCCGAGGCCCACGAACGCGGCCAGGATCTTCATGGCGGTCCAGGAGCGCATGGTTTGCGGCACCGTCATGCCGAAATACTGGTTCACCAGCCAGAAGCCCGAGTCGTTGACATGCGAGACGGCCGAGCCGCCGCAAGCCAGCGCCAGCATGATCGCATCCGGGCTGTATCCTGGAATGCCTTTGACGATCGGCGCCACGATGCCCGCGGCGGTGATGATCGCCACCGTGGCCGAGCCCTGCGCAATGCGGATCGCAAGGGCGATCAGAAACACCACGATCAAAGGTGAAATGGAAGACGTGGCCAGCATTTTGCCCGCCACCGCGCCAACTCCGGAATCGACGATCACCTGCTTGAACGCTCCGCCCCCGCCCATCATCAAAATGAGCGACCCCATGGGAGCCATCGACTCGGCGGCCATGCGCGCCGCGCGATCGCGCGTCAAGCCGCGGCGCATACCGAAGAAATAGAGTGCCAGAAGCGTGGTGACGGTCAGGGCCGTGAACGGATGCCCCAGAAAAACCGCTACCCCGCGAAACGGGATATTGTTCAAACTGGCTACGGTAGCGGCAAAGATCAGCAGCACGGGCAACAGCAGCATCAGCACCACCATGCCGACCGCCGGCGGCGCGGCCTCGCTTTGGGACGCTTCGGCGGCTTCGACCGCTTCCGGCAAGGGCACATACATCCGCCGCGCGATCCAGCCGCCGTAGACGATACCCGAAACGATCGCGAGCGGAATCGAAAGCGCGATGCCGTAAAGGATCGCGCGCCCCAGATCCGCGCCCAGCAGTTGCGCCGCAGCCGCGGGCGCCGGATGCGGCGGCACCAGCGAGTGCGTGATGGTGAGCGACGCCGCCATGGGCAAACCGTAAAACAGCAGCGAACGCTTGGTTTCCCGCGTCAGGTTGAAGACCAGAGGGGCCATGATCACGAACCCTACCTCGAAAAAGATGGGCAGCCCCACCAGCAGCGACGCCACCAGCATGGCCCAAGCGGCGCGTTCCATGCCGAACTTCTCCAATAGCCAATCGGCCAGCACCCGCCCGCCGCCCGAGTACTCCAGATACCGCCCGATCATCGCTCCCAGCCCGACCACCACGGCCACGAACCCCAGCGCGTCGCCAAAGCCGAATTGAATCGATTTCAGCACCTTGTCCGGCGGCATGCCGGCCGCCAACCCGAGCGCCATGCTCGAAATCAGCAGCGCCACGAAAGCATGCAGCTTGAGGAGCAGAATCAGAGCCAGCAGCAGACCGATGGAGAGAACCGTGACCAGAATCAAAGACGCGGCATGGTCGGGCATGAAGCGGCTATTGTACCTCCGGAGGGAGGTAGCGCCCGGAAGACAGAAAACCACGCCGCAGGTGCCGATGAGAGCTTCTTCTCTAAAAGGTGACGGCCCTCGGCCGTTTATGCTAAAGTCTGTGCCACCATGCTGAAGCCTGTCCCACCATGCTGCCACAAGGCCCCAATCTCCGGTGGCACACGCTTTAGCCTGTGGTCTTCCGGTGGGCCAGAATGCAGACAGGCCGGGAGGCCTGTCCCACAGTGAGACTCGCCTACACCATCGCTACCTGGTTTGGCTGCGGCCGCTCGCCCTGGGCGCCGGGCACGGCGGGTTCGGCGGCCGCGATTGCGATCGCCTTGGCCCTCCATCGCTATGCCGGCCTCGCGCCGTGGCATTTCGCTCTGCTGGCCGCGGCGCTGGCTGGGCCGGCGGTTTGGGCCGCCGGTGCGGTAGCGCGCGATAGCGGCATCGAAGATCCGGGATTCGTGGTGGTAGATGAAGTCCTCGGCCAGTGGATCGCCTTGGCCGGCATGGCGCGCTGGGATCTGTTCGGCCTTTCCGCGGCATTTGTGCTGTTTCGCCTGTTCGATATCTGGAAGCCTTTTCCGGTGCGCCAACTGGAGCGCCTTCCCGGCGGCGCCGGCATCAATGCCGACGATGCCATGGCCGGGATTTATGCGGCACTTGTGTTATGGCTGGCGGGATGTTTCAATCTTAAGTAAATATGGCCCTCCGCAAACCGTCCGATGCGCGCCCCCAAATTGCCGCTGTCACACCGCCAGCCGCCATCGCCGGCGGCGAGCTGCAGATTCGGGGCAAGGGCTTCGCCAAGGCCGAACGGCCCCGCGTCACCATCGGCGAAGTGGGCGCACCCATTGTGATCGGCTCCGATTCATTTCTGATCGCCCGCGTGCCGGAAGGCGCCATGGCGGGCGAGCTGGTGGTCGAGAGCGGCCAGCAATCGAGCGAAACGTGGTCGTGCGATATCGGGGTGCAGATTGCCGACGGCCTGCACCCGGTAGCCAACCCCGCGGTGGACGCGCTCGGCAACATCTATACCACCTTCAGCGGTTCGCGCGGCCAGAAAGTGCCGGTCGCGGTTTATCGTATCGACCTGAACTTCAATATGAAGCCGTTCATCAACGAGCTGATGAACGCCACCAGTCTGGCTTTCGACGACCAGGGCCTGCTGTACATTTCGAGCCGTTACGAAGGCTACGTGTATCAGGCGACCCCGAACGGCAGCATGTCCGTTTATGTGGAAGGCATGGGCGTCGCCACCGGGATCGCCTTCGACCACGAACACAATCTTTACGTGGGCGACCGCAGCGGCACGGTTTTCAAGATCAGCCCCAATCGCCAAATATTCGTCTTCGCCACCTTGGAACCTTCGCTCGCCGCCTATCACCTGGCGTTTGGGCCGGATGGCTGGTTGTACGTGACCGGCCCCACCACTTCGAGCTTCGATGCCATTCACCGCATCTCGTCTCATGGCGAGGTCGAGGTTTTCTACCGCGGCCTGGGCCGGCCGCAAGGGTTGGCGTTCGATGAAGAAGGGCGGCTATACGCAGCCGCGTCGATCGGCGGCCGCCGCGGCGTGGTGCGGATCACGCCGCAACGCGAGGCGCAATTGTTCCTATCCGGGCCAGGCATCGTCGGTCTGGCGTTCAGCCCCTCGCGCGCTATGATCGTGGCCACCACCAACGCGCTCTTTCGCGTCGACGTGGGCATCAAGGGGCGCACCCTCATCGGATGAACGCCGAGATTATCGCAGTCGGTTCGGAAATGCTCACGCCCGAGCGGGTGGATACCAACTCGCTCTACCTGACCGCGGAGCTCAATAAACTGGGCGTCGAGGTGGTCGCGAAGAGCGTCATTGGCGACGACCGCGACCGCCTGGCCGATGCCGTCGCCCATGCCTTGCGCCGCTCGCCGGTGCTGATTCTTTCCGGCGGTCTGGGCCCCACCGAAGACGATGTCACGCGCGAAGCGGTGGCGCAGGCGCTCGACCGCAAGCTGGTCTTCGATTCCGAGATTGCCGCCGCGCTGGAGCGGCGTTTCGCCCAGTTCAAGCGGAAAATGGCGGAGAACAACCGGCGCCAGGCTTTCGTGATCGAAGGCGCCGACGTGCTGGCGAACGAGCGCGGCACCGCGCCCGGGCAATGGCTGGAGGAATCCGGAAGCGTGATGATGCTGCTCCCCGGACCGCCCTATGAGCTGCGGTCCGTGTTCGAGCGGCAATGCCTTCCGCGGCTAGCGCGCATCGTTCCGCCGCTCGCCATCCGCACCTGCGAAATGCGCGCGACGGGTATCACCGAATCGGAGCTGGATCAACTGATCGCGCCGGTATATAAGAAGTACGACAACCCCGCGACCACCATCCTGGCCAGCGACGGCACCATTCAGATCCACTTGCGCGCCCGCTGTTCCACCGCCGCCGATGCCGATCGGCTCCTGGCCGAAGTGGCCGGGCCGATTCAATTGCTGCTGGGGCATCGCATGTATTCGACGAACGGCGATTCCTTGGAGATGGTGGTCGGCGCGCTGCTGGTGAAGGCGCACGCCACCCTGGCCGTGGCGGAGAGCTGCACCGGCGGAATGTTGGGCGAACGCATCACTTCGGCCGCCGGCAGCTCGCGGTATTTCCTGGGCGGTTTTGTGACCTATCAGAATGCCATGAAGGTGGAGTTGCTGGCGATGAGCCGAGAAACTCTGGAGCGCTTCGGACCGGTCAGCGCCGAGACCGCCGCGGCAATGGCTGCCTGCGCCGCCCGGCGCACCGGCGCCACTTACGGCGTTGCCATCACCGGCGTTGCAGGCCCAGATCCGGTAGCCGCGCCGGACGGACAACTCCTGCCCGCCGGCGCCGTCTACGTCGGCATCGCCGGCCCCGAAGGCGTGCGCGCCGTCCATCGCCAATTCCCCGGCGACCGGAAGCGCGTCCGGGTGTTCAGCACGCAATTGGCGCTGGATCTGCTGCGGCGGCAACTGCTGGGCAAGCCGTAGTCGGCGGACGGAGCCACAAGGAACACCTCGATAACCGAATCACCCGATTGGAACGTTAACTCCGTCCTTAGCCACGGATGAACACGGATAAAACCCATTAAGTCCTTATCGTTTTCATCCGTGTCGATCCGTGTTCATCCGTGGCCTATTCTTCGCCGCCGTAACCAGAACGCACCTCGCCACATCGTTCCCCAACCGCACGGAGCCGCGCCGAGCTCCGATCGTTACCGCCAGCGACCCCGCCGCGTTGCTTTGTTCCACCGTCACGCCGACGCCGGGCATCAATCCCAGCCGTTCCAGTTCCCGCAGCGCGGCGGGATCGCGGTCGGAAACACTGCCGATCACCGCCGGGGTGTGAAGCGGCCATGCGGCCAGCGGCACTTCGGCCCGGTATGGCCCGGCTTCGTATTTCTGGGGGATGACGTGGCCGTGCGGATCGATTTCCGGATCGCCCAAAATTGCCGCGACACGATCTTCGAAGCGCTCGGAAATGAAGTGTTCCAGGCGTTCGGCTTCCTCGTGAACCTCATCCCACGAATACTTCAGAACGTCGTGCAGAAACAATTCCAGCAGGCGGTGATGCCGAACCAGCTCCCAAGCTCTGCGTTTGCCGCTCGCCGTAAGCCGGACGCCGCGGTACCGCTCATAGCGAACCAGCGGCGCATGCTGCGCGGCCAGCTTCTGCAACATCCCGGTCACGGACGGGGTGCGAACTCCCAGTCTTTCGGCCAAGGCATTGGTGGTCACGCGGGAATCCTCGGCGCCACCCAACTCCAGAATCGCTTTCAAATAGTCGCCCACCGCCTGGGACGTTTCCGGTATCGATGATTTAGCAGGCACTAACAATATGATAGGGCGTAGCAACGCCGGTAGGCAATCGGACGGCTTGGCCGGCCAATCCGAGCCGCGACCGTAAGGGAGCGGTTGCCTCGCACAGTTGCGAGCGCCGTCTGACTCGATTAATATTTAGGTATGCCTAAATTCAGGAGGGGGATCCCGCTCGTGCCGTTGCTCGCCTGTCTGGGAACTTGGGGCTCGTTTCCGGATCGCCTTCACGCGCAGGGCGAAACCACCAGCTCGATCGTGGGCACGGTCGGCGATCGCAGCGGAGGCGCCATCGCCGCCGCCACCGTAACCATCGTCAACGCCGAAACCGGGGCGAAGCGGAGCGAGAAAACCGACGGCGCCGGACGCTTCAACTTCCCCCAATTGAAGCCGGGCTCATACACCGTCACCGCCGTGGCGGAAGGTTTCGCGGCGCAGACTCAAAACTCGGTTTTCTCGGGATTGGGGCAGAAGCAGGCGGTCAGCTTCGTCCTAAGCGTCGCCGCCCAAAAGGGAGACATCGTTGTCACCGGCGAAGCTCCGCTGGTGAATCTGGAAAATCCGAACACGGCGACCACCCTGAACGCGAGGGCACTCGAGGATCTGCCCAACCCCGGCGGCGACATGACCTATCCCTTGCAGTTCGCGCCGGGCGCCCTGATGAACACCGCGGGCAGCGGCAACGACTTCGTCGGCGGCGCCAACGGTTACGGCAACGTGCAATTTAACGGTCTGCCCTCGCTCGCGAACGGCTACATCGTCGACGGCCTCGAAACCAACGATCCGCTCACCAACCTCAACAGCGGCCTCTCGACGAACCTTGTGCTGGGCCTCAATTCCATCGCGGAGGTCACGGTGAACACGCTCTCCTACACCGTGGACCAAGGACGCTACGGAGCGTCGCAAGTCAATTACGTCACCAAATCCGGCGGGAACCGGTTTCACGGGAACCTCTACGAGCTTTGGAACGGGTCGAAGTTCAACGCGGCCGATTTCTTCACCAACGCCACCGAGGGCAATCGGAAGCCGCGCTCCACGGTGAACCACTTCGGCGGAAGCTTGGGAGGGCCGATCCACCGCAATCGGCTGTTCTTCTTTTTCGACAGCGAATGGGTGCGGATCGCCCTGCCGATCGTCACCGCCGCCACGGTACCTACGGCGGCATTCCAGAGCTACGTTCTCGAACAACTGCCGCTCGGCGGCACGGATCCCGTCACCGGTTCCACCTACCGGCCGGCGCCGCAGCTTGTGCCGTTCTATCGGAAAATGTTCGGCCTTTTTGCGAACACCGCCGGAACGGCGCTGGCAGTTCCCGGTTGCCCCTTCAATCGCGACGGAAGCCAGGCCGTGGGCACTCCCGCGGACGGAAACGGTTGCGCCAATCGGCAGAGCGTCTCGCACTCGAGCGACGATGGCGAGCAGGTCCAGACCGCGCGCATCGATTACAACATCGATGAAGCGAACGTCACCTGGTACCGGTTCCAGTCCGACACCGGATTGCAAGCGGCCTACACCGACCCCATCAATCCCTTGTTCGATTCGCTTTCGCCGCAACCGCTCTACTCGTTTGCGGCCGGCTACACCCATATCTTTTCTCCGAAGCTGGTGAATTATTTCAATCCGGCGTTCTCCTGGTACGAAAGCCTCTTCGGTCCCAGCGATCTTGCCAAGACCTTGTCGGCCTTCCCTATCGTGCTCCAGGGCAACGGCGTGAACGCGCCCTTTAGCACTATCGGCGGGCTGGATAACACCTGGGTGCAAGGGCGGCGGGCGAGCCGTCTGTTCCTCAACGACAACCTGGCATGGACCCTGGGTGCGCACGAGCTTCGCTTCGGAACCAACACCAGAATCTTCCGGCTGAACGATTATGACTTCGGCGAAGGCACGGTGCCGCTGGTCACCTACACCACGCTGGCGCAGTTCATCTACGGTGTGGCTTCGACGGCGTCCCAAACATTTCCTGTGGCCGATTCCGAGCCATACAATTTCTTGAACGTCGATCTCTACGCGCAGGACACTTGGAAGGTGAGTTCTAAGCTGACGTGGACATTCGGAGTCCGCGCGACTCACAATTCGAACCCGGTGAATCCGCATGATGCCGTGGCGCGGCTGCCGGGTTCTTTTGGCGCCATCTCGCATAACGTGAACCAGCCGCTGAGCGCGGCGCTCCAAACCGGATTGGGCAACGTCTTCGATTCCACTCCGCTGGCCATCTGGCAACCGCGAACGGCAATCGCCTGGCAAGCCGCGCCCCGAACCGTTCTGCGGAGCGGCTTCGGACTATTCAGCGACCTGCTGCCCGGCAGCGTGGTCGACCTGGTGGGCGTGAATCCTCCCTATTCCGAGACGTTCCAGGGCGGCCTGTTGGGGACCGTCGGCGGCACGGCCATCGCTCCGGGTGTATCCGCGAGCGCTATCGACGCCACGACCGCCGCCAATCGGACATTCAATGCCGGTTTCGCCTCGGGGCAGCTTTCTTGCGCATCGCCGCTTTCGAATCCGGGAACCTGTTTACAACCCGTGGCCATCACCGCCGTGCCGGATGGAAAGCTCCGCGCGCCTTATTTCATGCAGTGGAGCTTGGCTGTCGAACATGAAATCGGCGCCACTATCCATCTTCGCGTGCAATACGTGGGCACGCGCGCGGTGAACCAGCCCTATACCACTCAAGTGAATGGCTACCAGACGGTTTGCCAGGGCTGTTTCGCCCCGTTCCCTTACGCGACGCCGGCCGACCCAAGGTTCGCCGCCGTGACGCAACTCTCGACCGGCGCCAACAGCCACTACAACGGCCTGCAAACCACCGCCGAAAAGCGCATGGGACATGGGCTGCAATTACAGGCAAACTACACTTTCAGCCGCTGCATCGACACGGTTTCGAACGGCGGGTTCCTGCCGTTTTCCGCCGGAGGAATCCTCTCACCGATTCCCGGCGATCTGGGGCGCGACCGCGGCCCGTGCGATTACGATGTGCGCCATAACCTCACCGCGAACTACGTCTACGAGCTGCCGATCGAATTGCGAGGGTTGCTCGGCCGGGCGCTGAACGGATGGCAAATTTCCGGATCGGCATTTTGGCACAGCGGGATTCCCTTCTCGGTTCTGAGCGCGCCGTATTCCGCCAGCGGCAATGGCATCGTGAACGGCAGCGGTCCACAGTTCGCCAGCGTGGCGCCCGGCGTGCCGCTATACGCCCCCCACGCGATCTCCGGCGTCACCCAGCCGGGTACGATGCAGTGGCTAAATCCGGATGCCTTCGTCTCCACCGTCGATCCGAGCACCGGCGCCTGCGCCGGAGGCGACACGCCACAGAACTGCCAGTTTGGCGATCTCGGACGCAACGCTCTGCGCGGGCCCGATTTCGCCTGGAGCGACCTGTACCTTACCAAATGGTTCCGGCTGAACGAACTGGTGAAGCTGCGCTTGGAAGGCCAGTTGTTCAACCTTTTCAATCACCCGAACTTCGGATTGCCGGTGCTCGGTTACGCCGGCATTCCGGGCAAACCGTCGACCCAAACCGGTTTTGGCGCCATGACGTTCACCACGTCGCCGCCCACGGGCCTGCTTGGCGTGGGCCTCGGCGGCGACAGTTCCCCGCGCATGATCGCATTCGAGGCGCGGCTGGAATTCTGAACGGCGTCTTGCGGCAATTCTTCCCTGCCGCGTGTTACCCTCAGCGTTCCCAATACTCCTATGTCTTACCTTTCGATTCGCGATCTCGATCTGAACGGCAAACGCGTCTTCATTCGGGTGGATTTCAATGTCCCGCTGGTTAAGAACGACCGCGGCGAGATGGAAATCTCCAGCGACAAGCGCATCAAGGCGTCGCTGCCCACCATTCAATATGCGCTGGAACACGGCGCCGGCGTGGTTCTGGCTTCGCACCTGGGGCGGCCCAAGGGAAAACGCAACCCGGAAATGAGTCTCCAGCCGGCGGCTACGCGGCTGGCCGAACTGCTGGGCCGTCCGGTGGCGATGGCGCCCGATTGCGTGGGTCCGGAGGTGGAGAAGATGCTGCCGGCGCCCGGCCAGGTTCTGCTGCTCGAAAACCTGCGCTTCCACCCCGAGGAAGAAAAAAACGATCCAGGCTTCGCCAAGCAGCTTGCCTCCCTGTGCGACGTTTACGTGAACGATGCTTTCGGGTCGGCGCATCGCGCGCACGCCTCCACCGAGGGAATGGTCCCGTTTGTCGCCACCGCTGCCGCGGGCCTGTTGATGGAACAAGAACTGAAGTATCTGGGCATGGCCACTCGCAACCCGGCTCGTCCGTGCGTGGCGATCCTGGGCGGCGCCAAGGTTTCCGACAAGATCGAAGTCATCGAAAACCTGGGCAAGATCGTGGACAAGCTGCTCATCGGCGGCGCCATGGCTTACACATTCCTGAAAGCCCAGGGACTGCCGGTCGGCAAATCGCTGGTGGAAGACGACAAGCTCGACCTGGCTCGTAAACTGATGGCCAGCCTAGGAGCGAAACTGCTCTTGCCGTCGGACCACGTCGTGGTTTCCGAAATTGCCGCGGGCGCGGCCCATGAAACCGTGTCCACCATTCCGGCGGATAAAATAGCGGTCGATATTGGCCCCGAGACCATCGCCGAATACACCAAGGCGATCGCCTCCGCCAAGACCGTGATCTGGAACGGTCCCATGGGCATATTCGAGAAACCGCCTTTTGACAAGGGCACGGTGGCGCTGGCCAAAGCCGTGGCCGAGTCCGGCGCAACTTCGGTGGTCGGCGGCGGCGATTCGGAGAAGGCGATTAAGGCAGCCGGTGTCACCAGCAAGATCAGCCACGTTTCCACCGGCGGCGGGGCTTCACTGGAATTCCTGGCGGGCATCGAATTGCCAGGCGTCAAAGCCCTGGAGCGCTAGTTCCTTCTGCCGGGCGCCTAACCGAGCCGTGAAGAGAATCTAGCCACAGATGAACACAGATGAAAGAACCAGAGGAGTTATCCGTGTTCATCTGTGGCTCGAATTTGAATTTTTCACAGTTCTTTCAGGCAGCGGTTGACGCGCCTAACTCGCGAAATCCGCAGATTGGTTAACCACCCCATCCGCTGCCTGCAACCCCGCCTCGCGCCGTCACTTTGCTAACATGAAACTTCGTCACCATCTTCTAACAGAATGCTGCGATTCGAGACCGCCGGTGAGTCCCACGGTGAATGCCTGGTGGCGACCCTCACGGGCCTCCCGGCCGGCGTACCTATACACTTGGAAACCGTCAACCGCGAGCTCTGGCGCCGCCAGCAGGGGTTCGGCCGCGGCGGGCGCATGAAAATCGAAACCGATTGCGCCGAAATCGTGGCTGGCGTCCGCCACTCCCACACCATCGGCTCTCCGGTCGCCATCGTCATCCGCAATCGCGATTGGGCCAATTGGACCCAGTCGCTGCCAGTGGAAGACTTCGCCGGCTCCGGATCCCACTGGAAAGCCGTCACCCGCCCGCGCCCCGGCCATGCCGATCTCGCCGGCGCCATCAAGTACGATTTCCACGACGCCCGCTATATCCTGGAGCGCGCCAGCGCCCGCGAAACCACTGCCCGCGTCGCCATCGGCGCCATCGCCAAGCTACTGCTGGGGGAATTCGGCATTCGCGTGCTGAGCCACGTGATCGCCGTCGGCGGCGTGCGCCTGGAACGGCACGCGGATTGGGACGAATTGATCGCCCTAAGCCAAAAGGCCGAAGTGCTGCTGGGCTGCGTGGACCCGGAAACCGAAGCCCGCATGAAGGAAGTGGTTGACGAAGCCTATCGCACCGGCGATACCGTGGGCGGCGTGTTCGAAGTGGTGGCCCATGGCGTTCCCATCGGACTCGGCTCTCACACCACCTGGGATTCCCGCCTGGATGGGCGCCTGGCCCAAGCCATCGTTTCCATCCAGGCCGTCAAGGGCGTCGAAGTGGGTTTTGCCGCCGAGGGCGCCGCCAGTTTCGGCTCCCACGTCCAGGACACCATTCACTACGATCGCGAAAGCCGCCGCTTCACCCGCGGCGCCAACCGCGCCGGCGGCCTCGAAGGCGGCATCACCAACGGCCAGGATCTGGTAGTGCGCGGCATGCTCAAGCCCATTTCGACTTTGCGCCGTCCGCTCGAATCGGTCGATCTCGCCACCCGCGAATCCGCTCTGGCAGCCTATGAACGCTCCGACGTTTGCGTGGTACCCGCCGCCGGCGTCATCGGCGAAGCCATGGTCGCGCTGGTGCTCGCACAAGCTCTGATTGAAAAATTCGGCGGCGACTCGCTGGCTGAGATGCGCCGCAACTATCATGGATATCTCGAACAGGTGAAGAACTTCTGATCCTATGGTCTACCCCATTGTAAAATTTGGCGATCCCGTGCTCGAGCGCGAAGCCGATCTCATCACCGATTTCGATACGCCCGATCTCGACAAGCTCGTCGCCGACATGTTTGAATCCATGTACGCGGCCAAGGGCGTGGGCCTGGCGGCGCCGCAAATCGGCATCGGCAAAAAGATCGCGGTCATCGATACCTCCAACGGCGAACGCCCCGAAGACAAGCTCGTGCTCATCAACCCGAAAATCCTCAAGATCGAGGGCAAACAGGTGGGTGAGGAGGGCTGCCTGAGCATCCCCGGCTTTCGCGAGCAGGTGCGCCGCGGCAAACGCGTCATCGCCCGCGCGCACAATGTCAAAGGCGTGGCATTCGAAATCACCGGCGAAGATCTGCTGGCCCGCGCCCTGACTCACGAAATCGACCACCTCCACGGCCGGCTCTACATCACCCACATCAGCCCCCTCAAGCGCGACCTGATGAAGCGCAAAATCAAAAAAATGCAGCGCGCCGGGGAGTGGGGATAGGCGCGGCCGTGCGGGTCGTTTTTCTAGGCACGCCGGCGTTTGCGGTCCCCACCCTGGAGCGGCTGGGCGCGGCCGGCCACGAAGTTGCCGCCGTGGTCACCCAACCCGACCGGCCTCGCGGACGCGGCCACGAAGCCGCCGCCCCGCCCGTCAAGCAGGCCGCACTCCGTCTCGGCCTGCCCGTTTATCAGCCCGAACGCATCCGCCGTCCGGAGGCGCTCGAGTATCTGGCGGCTCTAGCGCCGCGTGCCATGGTGGTGGTGGGCTACGGGCAGATCATTCCGCAATCCATCATCGACCTGGCCCCGCTGGGGATTCTCAACGTGCACGCCTCCCTGCTTCCCAAATATCGCGGCGCGGCGCCGATTCAATGGGCCATCGTCAACGGCGACGACCGCACCGGCGTCACCATCATGCGCATCGACGCCGGCCTCGATACCGGCGACATGCTCTTGAAAGCCGAGACGGAAATCGGCCCAGAAGAAAATGCCGTCGAATTGGGCCAGCGCCTCTCCACCATCGGTGCGGGCCTGTTGATCGAAGCGCTGGCCGCCTTCGACGCGGGTTCTATCGTGCCCGAAAAACAAGATAGCGCGCAGGCCACTTACGCACCCCTGCTCAAGAAAGAAGACGGCCGCATCGATTGGCGCCACCCCGCCCGTGCCATCCACAACCGGGTTCGCGGCCTGCAACCGTGGCCGGGGGCTTCTACCGCCTTTCGCGGGCATGCGCTCCAGATCTGGCGCAGCCGTCCCATCGAATTCGCAGGCAACCTCGGCGCCGCGCCCGGCGCTCTGGCTTCCGTTCGCCCGCTGGTGGCCGGTACCGGCGACGGCGGCCTGGAGCTTCTCGAAGTCCAGCTCGAAGGCCGCAAGCGCATGCCCGCCGCGGATTTCGCCAACGGCCATCGCCTGGCTGAAAATGAAAGACTAGGAGAGTTACCGGCTTGAACCACCTACCGCTCGGATTTACCTATTCCGCCACCTACGCCGGCATCCGCAACGTGGAAAAGGACGACCTGGCATTGATTGTGACCGGCCTGCCCGCTTCCGCCGCCGGAGTATTCACCCAGAACCGCGCTCAAGCTGCGCCGGTGCGGCTCTCGCGGCGTTTTCTGCTGGCGAGCCGCGGCACCGCGGGCGCGGTCCTTATTAATGCCGGCAATGCCAATTGCGCTACCCGGACCGGCGACGCGGTTGCGATGAAAACGGCCAAGCAAGCTGCTCTCCATCTGCGGATGCCCGTGAGCCAGGTGCTGGTGGCTTCCACCGGGGTCATCGGTGTCGAGCTCGACCCGGGCAAAATCATCGCTGCCTTGCCCCGTCTCGTCGATGGCCTTTCACCCGATCGATTCGACGACGTGTCCCGCGCCATCCTCACCACCGATCTTCGGCCCAAAACCGCCTGCTCCCAGGTGAAGCTGCGCCGCGGCGCCGTGCGCGTGGCCGGCATGACCAAGGGGTCCGGCATGATCCATCCGCAAATGGCCACCACGCTGGGCTTCGTCATGACCGACGCACGCATTCCTCCCGCTCCGTTGCGCGCGATTTTGAAGCGCGGCGTGGAGCGCAGCTACAATCGCCTCTCCGTGGATGGCGATACCTCGACAAACGACACGTTGCTGCTCTTGGCCAATGGCGCTTCGGGCGTGAAGCCGGAGGGCGCGGAACTGCGCAAGGTGGAAGAAGCGGCCGTGTCCGTGATGGAGCAACTGGCGCAGGCCATCGCGCGCGATGGCGAAGGGGCCACCAAACGGATCACCATCGAAATCACCGGCGCGCCGTCCGACGATGCCGCGGCCAAAATCGCGCGCGCCATCGCCAACTCGCCGCTGGTCAAAACCGCCGTGGCCGGCTCCGATCCCAACTGGGGCCGCATTCTGTGCGCGGCGGGCAATGCCGGCGTGCCGTTCCAACCGGCCAAGACCGATATCTACGTGCAAGGAGTCGCGGTATGCCAGGCGGGCTTGGCCGCTCCGTTCTCTGAGGAAGAGCTCAGCCACAAACTGGACGACCCCGAATGCGAGATCCGCGTCCACTTTCGTGGCAAGGGGAAGGGCAAAGCGCGATTCTGGACATGCGATTTCACCGAAGGCTATATTCGAATTAACTCGAGCTATAGGACGTGATGACGTTCGCAAATCATCCACGAACCGCCGCGCAGCGAACCGAGCCGCGACCGTCAGGGAGCGGTTGCCGGCGCAACGGTCTCGCCCTCGCCGTGCTCCTCGCCTGCCCACTTCTGGCCGCTGAAACCTCGCCAACAGATTTTGTCTGGAGCGTAGCCGAAGCCCTCTCGAACGGCGATACGGCAGCCTTTCGGGAATCGTTCGACCCGTCCATGCCCGGCCTGAAAGCCTTCGAGCGCAACGCCGCCGCGCTGATGGCGCAAGCCGGCGTTGAGTCTCGCATTGAGTTCGGCCCGATCTCGGGCGTTGGCGGGGAGCGCCTTCTCGATCTGGATTGGACGCTCGACATCACCCAGCGCGAGGGCATTGCCGGCCTCACGCATCGCACCGCCAAAGTTCATTGCCGCCTGCTGGACCGTGGCGGCCATTGGCGCATCGCGTCCTTCGAACCCGCCGATTTCTTCTCCCCGGCGCCCGATATGGCCGCCATGTGGGACATGTTTCACGATCTCGCCAGCGCCATGAATAACGGCGATGTGGGTCAATTCCTCAGTTTCTTCGATCCAGCTTTCGCCGCCAAGATTCACTTGCGAGAAGCCGTAGCCCCGCTCCAAGCGTTCTCTGACATGCAGGGCCGCCCGGTCTCCGGAGTCGAACTGCAGCCCTCCCTCGAGCTGGTAACCAACGAGGGCGACGACCGCTTGCGCACCGTCGCTATTGATTGGGCCATAGATCTCGCCTCGGTGGATTCTTCCGACACGGGCCCTCCCGCTCCTGGCGTTGTCAACGTCCGTAAGAGCAACCGCGTCACCTTCCGCGTGGCCAAAATCGGGAAGAAATGGCGGACTGAAAGCTTCGAGCCGGCCGATTTTTTCGAGATGACCCCGAGGTAATAGCTGAGAGCTGACCGCCTAATGCACGTCGATTTCTCTCACAATCGCGATCGTCGCCGTAGCCTGCGCAATCTCAACCTGGAATCTCTTGGTCGAGTGCGGCGCGAGCTCGCTCACATGCGCGGTTACCGCGCCCAGGCGCGAGCCGCGGCGGTTCTCCAGTTCGCACACCACGTCGGCGGAAGCCACCTCGTGATCGCTATTGTTCCTTGCCACGCCAATCACCCTGCGCGGCTCCGACTGCTCCACTTCCACTTCGTCCACAAGGACTGCGCGCTCGCCACTAAGGTCCACGGTCTTGGTGTAATCCGGCAGCATTTTCGCGGCTACCTGCGCCGGCGTCGGCTCCGACGGCGGAACAACCTTCGCTCCGCCGCGCCGCGTGAGACCGAAAGCCAGAAACCCGGCCAGCACCAGGCATGGAACGCCGATGGCCAGCCAGCTTCTCAACTTCTGGGGAGTGGTACGGTTCGAGAGATAGAACGGATCTCGTCGCGCGCCGCCCGACAGAAACTTGTCGAACCTTACCCACAACGGGCGAAAGATTTTGCCCAGAGGATTTGCCATGACGTCCAAGTCTATTGTACGGCCCCTCACGAAGCGCGGCCAGCGGCAACGCCGTACGCGACGATTTTCTGGTGGGACAGACCATCGTTTTTCGTGGTCTGTCGTCTCTGGGCCTTTGCTTCCACCGACGCAATCTTGCCGCTTTTGATTGTGGGGCAGGTTGGCAACCTGCGGCGGGTTGGTAACCCGCCTCCGGCCCGCGCCGATCGTCAATCGGCGGCAGCATGGCGCGGCCCCCATGTTCCGATGCGAGGTTTAATTCTATGCTGCAAGGTAAATCGATAATCGGTTGGAGCCGCGCCACGGGCGGCGATGAGACGTTGTACGGACATGACGCCCGCACCGGAGAGCGCTTGGAGCCGGCTTACCACGGCGCCACGGCCGCCGATATGGATCGCGCGGTCAGCCTGGCCGCCGACGCTTTCCCCGCCTATCGCGCTCTGCCCCGTGCCCGGCGCGCGGAGTTTCTGCGGGCGATTGCCGCGGAGCTGGAAGGGTTGGGCGATCCGCTCCTCACCCGTGCGATGGCCGAATCGGCGCTGCCGGAAGCGCGCCTCCGCGGCGAATTGGCGCGCACCGCCGGCCAGCTTCGTTTTTTCGCCGGAATCGTGGAGGATGGCTCCTGGGTGGACGCCCGCATCGATACCGGCAACCCCGACCGCAAGCCGCTGCCGAAGCCCGACCTGCGCTCCATGCTGCGCCCGCTCGGGCCGGTCGCGGTTTTCTGCGCTTCCAATTTTCCGCTGGCGTTTTCCGTGGCCGGCGGCGATACCGCTTCCGCGCTGGCCGCCGGCAACCCCGTGGTGGTGAATGCCCACTTTTCGCATCCCGGCACGGCGGAAATGTGCGGCGGCGCGATCGAGGTTGCAGCCCAAAAAACCGGCATGCCGGAAGGCGTCTTCTCGTTGTTGTACACGGTCGGATACCAGGTCGGCCAGGCGCTGGTGGCGCATCCGCTGATCCAGGCGGGCGCCTTCACCGGCTCGCGCAAGGGGGGTCTCGCTTTGCTCGCCATTGCGCAGTCGCGGCCCGAGCCCATTCCGTTCTATGCCGAAATGAGCGCCGTCAACCCGGTCTTTATTTTGCCCCACGCCCTGGCCGAGCGCGGCGATGCGCTGGCGGCCGGCCTGCACGGTTCCATCACGCTCGGCGCAGGCCAGTTCTGCACCAACCCCGGCGTGATTTCCGTACCCACAGGCGCCGCGGGCGATCGCCTGGCGGCGGCGCTTGCCGAGAAAATGGCCGCCACGCCGGAATCGCCCATGCTGAATACCGGCATTCTCGAAAACTATGCCGGCAAGGTCGCCGCCCGCGCCGCAGATTCGCGCATTCGCACCCTGGCCTCCGCCAAGGGTTCGGCCCCAGCCCTGTTCGAATCCAGCGTGGAGACCTTCCTGGCCTCGCCCGACCTAAGCGAAGAAGTTTTCGGCCCCTCCTCTGTATTGGTGCGCTACGGCAAGTTCGAAGAAGCCTTGGCCATTGCCCGCACCATGGAAGGTAACCTGACGGCGACGATTCTAATAGCCGCAGGCGACGAAGCCGCGGCCGCCAAGCTGGTCGACGCACTGGAAACCCGCGTCGGCCGCATCGTGTTCCAGGGATACCCGACCGGAGTCGAGGTCTGCCAAGCCATGGTCCACGGAGGCCCATATCCCTCAACTTCGGATGCCCGCACCACCTCAGTAGGAGGCCGCGCCATCCTCCGCTTCGCCCGGCCGGTGTGTTATCAGGATGCGCCGGAGGACCTGCTGCCGGAAGAGCTGCGAAGCGGAACCGCGGGCGTGCGGCGGATGGTGGATGGGAAGTGCGTATAGGCACAGTGGTTTTAGAGCTTGAAATTTGGTTGGGAGCGCGCTCGCGAGCTCGCCGGCGAGAAGCTCTCCCCAGTCATCGTAGACGCCCTGAAACGCTTCATCAGCCAGAAGGAGGCCGAAGCAAAGGGCTTCGAGCCCGTCGTGCCCAGCCCCGACGAAATCCGCCGCCTGTTCGAACACGTCACCGGCTTCAAGAATCGCGCCGTGCTGATGGTGTGCTTTGGCGCCGGATTGCGCATCTCCGAAGCCGTCGCGCTCAAAGTCGCCCACATCGACAGCCAGCGCATGTTGCTGCGGGTCGAGCACGGCAAGGGCGGCAAGGACCGCTACACCACCCTGTCGCCGGCCCTGCTCCAACTCCTGCGCCTCTGCTACCGCACCCTGCGCCCCGCCGGAGAGTGGATGTTCCCCTCCTGGCGCCCGCAGCGCCACATCTGCTCCGGGCTGGTGCAGCGCGCCTGCCGCGACGCCTGGCAACGGGCCGGCCTGCCCAAACGCATCACCCCCCACAGCCTGCGCCACGCCTTTGCCTCCTGCCTGCTCGAAAACGGCGTCGACACCCGCGTCATCCAGGTGCCGCTCGGCCATCGCCGCATCGACACCACCGCCCGCTATACCGCCGTCTCGCCGGCTAAAATCGCCGCCACCTCAAGCCCCCTAGAGCAACTCCTGGCCGGCCCGCGCAAACCGCCCTCGCGCCGGCACCGGAAAGCCTGATGCCGCCACCAACTCCGGAACTGGCCGACATCTTTCGACAATACGGCCCCGCCTACCGGCAGACTCACTCTTTGCCCCTGCACCAAGAGCGCCTCATGCAGGCCATCGAGGACTGCCGCACTCCCGCCCTCGGCGGTAGCGTCGATTGGTGCGACCACTGCCAATTCACCCACACCCGATACCGCTCCTGCCGCAACCGCCATTGCCCCAAGTGCCAGGGTGCGGCGCGCGAAACTTGGATCGAGCACGTGTTGGAATACCTGGGACGCTACACCCATCGCGTGGCCATCTCCAACCGCCGCCTGCTGAACTTGGAAGACGGCCAAGTCTCCTTCCAGTGGAAAGACTACCGCGACGAGCAACAACAAAAGGTGATGACCGTCTCCGCCGACGACTTCATCCGCCGCTTCCTGCAACACGCTCTGCCGCCCGGCTTCCAACGCATCCGCTACTACGGCTTTCTGGCCAACTGCCACCGCGCCGACAAGCTCGACCTCTGCCGCCGCCTGCTGGCAACTTCCTTGTCCCAGTTGCTCCCCGCCCTCGCCGCCTGCCACGACTTCTATGCCTCACTCACCGCCCGCAACCCCAGGCGGTGCCCCAACTGCGGCATCGGCATCCTGACCTCCATCCAGTTCCTGTGGCCCTGCCCCGGCCCGCTGGCTCCCCGCCTGGACACCTCATGATGCCCGCCCGCCGCAACCCGCCACCACTCCACCCCTGCCTTCCCGGCGGGGCACACCACCCCTCTGTCGCACCTCTCCCACAAGCCTCCTTCGCTTCCGCCGACCCACCCCGATCCCTCCGCCCATGCGCCAATCCGCCCGTCGCCATCCGCCTGCGGCCGCTCCCACCATCGCCGACCGGCCGCCACAACCTCACCCCACGCCTCCAACCCGCCCCCACTCCAGCCCTCACTTCCAAGCAAAACCCATTAAAGAGCCAGCCTCGCAAGGTTTAGTTCACTGCGCGGTTTGCTCCATTTCGCGGGCGCTCGTGCCTGGCGCTCGTGCCTGCCGTTGTCGGGACTATCCCGCCACGTTGCCGCGCCACGACAAAAGAGGCGTAAATGCACAATACTACACAAGACCAAAGCCCGAGTGTAGCGAGACCCAAACCGGTCCTAACAAACAGAAATACCTAGGTTTACCAATGCCGCAATTTTGTTTTTTCAACCGCGAACCCAATCCGCCGGCCTCAGAAATAGCCCAGCCACCAATCCCTGCTGGCAGCGAGTCACGGCTTCGGAAATTGGCCTCTTGGGACTGAGCTTTCATGAGTACTCCAAAAGCACCGGCGAACCAGATCGCCGGCGCTACTGGCAACGTGACAGGGTACCAGGTGCTAGGAAAGACAGTTAGGGCAGGCTAAAGCATGCCCCACCTTGGGGGTGTCCGCCCTACGCCGGCTGCCGATCGTATCCTTGGGGCCTTCTCGGTATCGGATAGCCCGCCTTGCGGTAATCGAAAACTACGTCGGCGATGCGCGCGCCGACGACCTCGATGCGTTTCAGATCGCGCGTGCCGACGCCGAGCTCTTCGGCCAGGCGGAGGGTGCTGTCGCAGGATTCAAAGGGCGCGGCGCCGCGGTCGGCCATGGGATCGAAGCCCATGACGGCGGCGCCCACCGCATCGACGCACACGGGGTTGGTTCCGGCGACGAGCAGGTGGGGAGTGACATGGCGGGCGATGGGAAGGACGGTTTCACAGCCAGTCTGGGCTTCGATGCCGTCGACGATGGCGATATCGACGGGGCGGGCGGCCACCAGGTCGGCAACGCAGCGCGGCACACGGTAACCGCCCTGGCGCGGGCTGTGCGGGTCATTTTCCGGAGGCGAGGACTTGGCGGGTTGGCGGTAACCGGCGTGGATGGGAAAACGGCCGCCCACGGGCACGCGCCCCGGCTCGTCCACGGGTGCGCCATCGCCGTAGATGGTGCAGGGGGTGATGCCGAAGCAGTTTTTCATGGTGAGCGTCACGCCGGCAGTGAGGTGCTCTTTCAGCTTGGCGATGGAGACGAAAACGTCGCAATCCGCGTAAGAGTGGTTGAGGTCGAAGGCGGGGAACAGGTGACCGCCGTGAGGAACCTTAAAGCGGGCGTACTGCTTGCCGTAGCCCAGGAAATTGGTGTTTTCGAATTCCACGTTGGCAGCGGCGCCGGTGAACAGAGCGGGGTCCCATCCGGCGGCGGTGATGAATTCCTGCAGCGGTTCGGTGGAGCTCCAGGGGCTTTCGAGCAGGCGGATGCGCCGTGCGCCCGCGCGCCCCATCAGATGGACGGTGGCGGCGATGACGGCGGGATTGGTCCAGGTGGTGTTGCCGATGGGAAGAAAACCGACGCGGTCGCCGGCGCCGCCGGTGAGGTTGATTTTGATGGCTACCGTCTTGCCTTTGACCAGACGGCCCAAGCCGCCAATCCGGTCGAACATGGTGTCGAGCGCCGGCAACAACTCCGGCCCGTAAGACGGGCAGCGGGCCAGGGACACGGGAGTTGCGGGCGCGGCGGACTTTGTATCGGCGCGGCCGGCACGGGGCAGCAGGCCGGCGCCGAGCAGGGCCATGCCGCCGCTGGCGAGCAGGCGGCGGCGCGTCATGGGACAGTTCGTTGACGGCGGGTTCATGGCGGTTGACCTCACTTACTCAGGATCGGAATTCCAGGGCCGTGTAATACGAAAACTCGGGCAAATGCAACTCTACCCTGTCTTCCACGCGCTGGGGCTCCAGCATGGCGGTACGGTCCGACGCGAAGGTATACATGGCGGCTGAGCGCCAGCGCCGGGCCACCGCCATGCTGACCGAACGGTACTGCCCGGTGGCGAAGCCTACTAATTGCAGCAGAGCTGCGCGCCCATCGGGAGCTACCGAGTAGTGCTCCCACAAGGAGCCGGCGTTGAACAGGGTAACCGGGTCGTTGCGGCGATGAACCAGGTTGTGGACGTCGGCGGCCACGAAATAGGGATCGTCCCAATCCGCGGTAGCGGCGGCGATCGCGCCCTTTCCTCGGGTTCGCATTTCATAGCCGGCAACGGCCGATGGGGCCGACTTTTCGCCGGGAAATTCGGCGCCGAGAGCGCGGGGCAGGATGAGGAGACCGCCAGCCTGGACGAAAGCGGTGAGTTTAGCTTTCAGCGCGGCGGAAGGCGGGTCGTTATCGAGGTACACGACGGCAGGCAGACCGTCGAGCTTCTGGCTGGCGGGAACGGACCGGTCGAGGACGCGATAGAGAAGATTGCGGCGGGCGGCGAGATTGAGCAGCTCCTGGCCCAGAAACTCGTCCTTGCCGGCAAAGTTGGAAAGGATGCCGATGGATGCCCAGCGCTCCCAGGCGGTCCAGGAGCGGTGCTTTTCGAAAAACGCCAGTGCGGCGGCCATGCCGCGCCAGGTTTTCAAGGCATTGGGGTTGCCGGCCGCGAGTCCCTTTTGGAAATCGTCATCGAGAGTCACCATCCAGCGGGCGCCGTTGGCGGCGGAGTCGGCGATGGCAATGGTGTAGGCTGCCTCGGCGGTCGTGGCGTCGTCTTTTGGGCGCGCGAATCCGAGCCACACGGAGCGGTGCGGGGCGCGCGCCGCGGCGAGCCTGGCTACCCAGGTGTTGGAATCGATCCAGGGCGCGCCGGTGGGGCCGGTTTCAGCTTCCGCCGAGCCGCGGGAAGACCGCTTGATGCTGGGCCAGACGAGACCGGCGATGGCCACCTGGGGCGCGGTGGAATCCCACTTGACCTGGTTGAGCGGAGCCGCGCCGAGCGAACTCCACTCGAGCGCCGCCAGGCCGGCAGCGCGGGCCGCGTCGACCACCGGTTTGGCACGATCCAGACTATCGAACAGGAGGCAATTGACAGGAGTGCCGGCAACCAGCCGCAACAGCGCCGGATCGTCCCAGGCGGACGGCCAGCGAAACGGGACCAGCTCACGGGACGAGGTTGCTGGTTCCCGGCCGGTCTGATCGGGGTTCATCTGGACGGAGTTCTCCTCCCTAGCCACTAAGCTACCATGTGGGGATTAGGAGGGGGATAGGCGCCTCCATGAAGTGAACCCCTGGAGTGAGACACGAAGTTAAGGGGGTAATCGCCGTTCGATGAGAAATCATTGCACGGCGAGGTTGATGGTGTCCACTCTGGAAGGACCTGAGCGGAGGATAGGGCAAC
>Ga0187848_10001062_pt1 | contig 23897 bp, 22 predicted proteins | sample June2016WEW_4_40_FD_132424 | JGI IMG/M metagenome (GOLD analysis project Ga0187848, IMG submission 132424) | Peatland microbial communities from SPRUCE experiment site at the Marcell Experimental Forest, Minnesota, USA - June2016WEW_4_40 | ecosystem: Environmental > Terrestrial > Soil >... | reverse complement strand
GGCGGTGCTGCTCCTGGACCCCAGCCAGGAAGCGTGGAAGGAACAGGCCAAGACGGCGGCCCACCGCCTGGTCCTGATGATGCCGCTAAAGATGAAGGATCTTCGCGCGGCGCTCAGCACGCTGATCGCGCCGGCCCCGGCCGGCTAGCCCCCGTTGCCCGCCCCGGCAGCCTACCTATAATTGGATGCATTGGGTGCCACGATCACGCCGCCCACGGTGCCTGGCCTGCCAACTCAAGAAACCTCCCGGAGATCCGTCCCCATGGCGAACGTCCCTGAAGTGTCCGATGCCAACTTCGAGGCCGAGGTCCTCAAGGCCGCCCAGCCCGTGCTGGTCGATTTCTGGGCCCCCTGGTGTGGGCCGTGCCGAATGATCGCCCCGATCATCGAGCAGTTGCTCGGCGAGAACGCCGCGACGGTCAAGGTCGTCAAGATCAACGTGGACGACAGCCCCAATACCGCTGCCACCCATGGCGTCAGCGCCATCCCCACGGTGATGCTCTTCAAGGACGGCCAAGTGGTCGAGCGGTTCGTCGGAGTCCAGCCGAAATCGAGGCTGCAAGAGGCGATCAACCAGGCGGCGGGCTAGAGCGCACGGACGCCGCATTTAACCCTTCTTATCCATCTTCTCGGATGGCAGTGCGTTTTCGCGCCTGCGGCCCGCGGCCCGGGCCCAGTTGGGGTGAACTCGCCCGGATGATCTGCCGATGTAGAAGCCTGGGAAAACTTTGCCGATTGCGCCGAGATTGCGGCGCCGGCGTCCCCTTTTCGTGTCGCTGGATTCCCCAGGCATGTCCATTTCTCGTACCGAGAACCGGCCGGCCGGGCAAGTGCTCCCGGCCGAGACGGTCGATAGCCGCGTCGACGCGGCGCACCGCCCGCCGTTGGATGGGGCGGCCGAATCGGCATCGCCGGGCAGCGACAAGTCGTGTCCTGAGGCCGAGGCGGCCCTTCCCAGGCCCAACACCGCCGAGTCCGGCCCGCCACCGACGCCGGAGGCCACGGCCCAGATCGTTCGCACGCAGGCGTCCCAATTGGCCGATCATCTCCGCGCCCGGCAGGCGGAGTTGGACCACCGCGAGGCGGAGCTGAACGCCCGGGCGGCACAGTTGGACCGCGATGCCCGACTCGCCCGGCTTTGGCTCGACGAGCGGATGGCGGAGTTGGAGGAGCGGGCCGGGAGTCTCCCCGCCGCGGGAGCGGAGCAGGACGCCGCCGGGAGCCCGAGCGAGGCCCTGGCCCAGCGGAGTCGCCGGCTCGAAGAAGCCGAGATGCGACTGGAGGCCCGGCAGGCCGAAGTCGAGCGGCTGCATCGCGAGGCGACCAGCTACCGCCAGCGGCTCGAGGGCGAGGCCCAGGCGGATCGCCAGCGGTCGGCCGCCGAGCGGGCCCGGCTGCTGGCCGAATTGGACGCGAAACGCCGGGCGATCAGCCGTCGCAGTGAGCAACTGGACCGCTCCCGCGAGGCCCTGGAGCAGCTCCGCGACGAACTCGGCCGCACGCACCGCGAGACCCTTGAGATCCGGCTGGCCACGGAAGAACTCTGGGGCCAGCTCTGCCCAACAGCCGAGCCGGCCGCCGTGGCACAATCGCTGGGCCGCATCCGCAGCCAACTGGCGGATCACTATCGGCTGGCCAACGCCGATCTCGAGCAACACCGCGAGGAGATCGAGCGGCTCCGCGGCGAGGTGGGCGAGCAATACGCACGACTGGCCCGCCGGAAGCAGCAGATCGACCAATGGGTGGCCGCGTGCCGCCAGGAGGTCGACCGGCAGGCGGCGCGCCTGACGGCCCGCTCCGACGAGTTGGACCGTCGCGAGGCCGAGATCCACCGCGGGAAAGGATGAAGGATGAAGGATGAAGGATGAAGGCGGTGCGAAGCCGCAAGCGACTTTTCAACCTTTATCCTTTATCCTTCGTCCTCAAATGTCCACGATCACCTCGGCCAGCCAGCCGTCCGCGTGGTGCTCGAGTTTCAGGCCGTGCCACGTGATGGCCTTGATCTCGACGTCCAGGTGGTGCCGCGCCGGATCGATCGGCTCGCCCCAGGCCGTCGCCGTCAGGCCGCCGGGCCGCACCGCGACTTCGAACCGGGCGAACACCAGCCGGCGGACGCAAAACGTGTAGAGCAGCTCCGCCAGCCAGAGCCGCAAGAGGGCGTCGGGCTCTTCCGCCTCCAGCGAGATGGCCGCCGATTGGCTGGCCCGAACGTCGTCCAGGTTGACCACCACCAGCGAGAACATCGCCCGGGCGGCTTCGGCAAAGACCTCCGCCAGCCCCGCTGCCCGGACGCGAATGCCGACGTCGGCCGTGTGCTCGAAGGTCTCGTACATTTTCGGTCTTAGGTCTTGGGTCCAAGGTCTTAGTTCAAGCCCCAAGACCTAAGACCCAAGACCTTCCGTTTTCGTGCTTGATCCATATTCCGCCCCCTACTTTGCCATTTCCGCCATGAGGATCTGGATGTCGTCCCACACCTGGCGTTTGGCGGCGGGGTTGCGCAAGACGTAGGCGGGGTGGTAGGTACACAGGACCTTGATGCCGTTAAAATCGTGGAGACGTCCGCGGAGGCGGCCGATGGCGGTGTCCGTGCCCAACAGGTGCTGGGCCGCACAGGCCCCCAGGCAACAGATGAACTCCGGCTGGATGATGGCCAGTTGGGCGTCGAGGTACTCGCGGCAGGCGGCGGCCTCGACCGGCAGCGGGGTGCGGTTGTCCGGCGGGCGGCAGCGGAGGATGTTCATGATGTACACGTCCTGGCGGCGGAGCTTCATCCCCTTGACGATGATGTCGGTCAGGAGTTGGCCGGCCCGGCCTACGAACGGCTCGCCGCGGCGGTCTTCGTCGGCCCCCGGGGCCTCGCCGATGAACACCAGCCGCGCGTGGGGGCTGCCGGTGCCGAAGACCGTCTGCGTGCGGTTGCGGACCAATTCGGCGCAGCGGGTGCAGGCGGCCACCCTTCGGGCGACCTCGGCCAGGGCCGCCGCTCGGGGATCGGAGGACTCGCCGACGGGGCATTCAGACGGAAGGCGGACGGCGGAAGGCGGAAGGTGGAGCGGGGTGGGCCGGGTCTTGAGGGATGGGGCATCGGGAGACGTGCTGCCGGGGCCTTCCGCTGCCTGCGCCCGGGCGCCCTCCGCCGCGGCGACCGTGGCCGCCCGGCCCAGGTGCGTTACCCCCGCCGCACGGAGGCTTTCCAGCCGTTGCGCCAGGGCCCGAGCGGCCCGCTGGCGGCGTGTTGTGGATTCCGCTGTCATGGGAGTAAGTATACGGGCGATCCTGCGGATCGTCACGGGGGCCTGCGAAGCCGCAAGCGGCCTCCATCTCATCCTTTATCCTTCATCCTCGACCCTTGGCCCTAGCCGTCTGGCCTGCCAGCAATTATGATGATGGTCAAGGGGCATTAAGGGAAGGTCTCATGGGGGTTCCGCAGGTTGCCATTATCGGCCGGCCCAACGTCGGCAAGTCCAGCGTGTTCAACTGGCTTGCCGGCAGGCGGATCGCCATCGTCGATCCGGTGGCCGGCGTGACCCGCGACCGCATCACGCACCTGGTCCAGTTCGGCGAGCGGTTCGTGGAGTTGGTGGACACGGGCGGGATGGGCATCGAGGACTCCGACAACCTGACCGAGAACGTCGAGGAGCAGATCGAGGCGGCCATCGACTCCGCGGCCCTGATCCTGCTGGTGGTCGATACCCGCGAGGGGGTGACCCCGCTGGACCAGGAAGTGGCCAAGCGGCTCCGCTACGTCAGCGTGCCGGTGCTGTGCGTGGCCAACAAGACGGACGCCCCGAGCCTCGATCCGCAGGCGGACGAGTTCTACCAGTTGGGGCGGAAGGTGATCCGGGCCAGCGCGCGGGAGAACCGGGGCAAGAGCGAGATCGTGGAGGCGATTCTCGATCGCCTGCCGCCGCCGGAGGTCGGGGAACGGCCGCCCGAGGAGGCGGTGATGAAGGTGGCCATCGTCGGCCGCCGCAACGCCGGCAAGAGCACGCTGGTGAACACGCTGGCCCATGCGGAGCGGGTGATCGTCAGCGAGGTGCCCGGCACCACCCGCGACAGCATCGACGTCCGCTTCGAGCTGGACGGCAGGCCGCTGGTGGCGATCGACACGCCCGGCTTCCGCCGCACCAAGAGCATCTCCAGCGACATCGACTTCTACGGGGCGCACCGCGGGCAGCGGGCCGTCCGCCGGGCGGACGTGGTGCTGTTGTTCTTCGACGCCACGCAGCGGATCAGCAAGGTCGACAAGCAGCTCTGCGAGTACATCGCCCAGCAGTACAAGCCGTGCATCTTCGTCGTGAACAAGTGGGACCTCGTGGCCGCCAGCATGCCGACCGACAAGTGGGTCGCCTACCTCCGCGACACGTTCCGCACGATGTGGTACACGCCGATCGCGTTCATCACCGCGCAGACGGGCAAGAACGTGAAGGCGATGCTCAACCACGCGCAGATGCTCTTCAAGCAGTCGCGGGCGCGGGTCCAGACCGCGCAGCTCAACAAGCTCTTGCGGGCGGCGGTGGAGAAGAACTCCCCCCCCGCTTCCCAGAGCCACCGGCCGAAGATCTTCTACGCCTCCCAGGTGGCCGAGCAGCCGCCCACCCTCGTCCTGTTCTGCAACGACCCCCAGGCGATCTCGCAGGGCTACCAGCGCTATCTCCTGGGGGTCTTCCGCGAGAAGCTGCCGTTCTGCGAGGTGCCCATCAAGCTCTACCTCCGCCGCCGCGAGCGGACCGATTCGCGCGACGAGGTCGACGCGAAACTAGCCAAGTGACGCCCATGATCATCGGAATCCCCAAAGAAACCAAGCGCGACGAATACCGCGTCGGGCTCCTGCCCGTCGGCGCCGACGAGCTGACCCGCGCCGGGCACCAGGTCCTGGTCGAGACGGGGGCCGGCCTGGGAAGCGGCCTGGCCGACACCGACTACCTGCGGCACGGCGCCGAGCTGGTGGCCGGGCCGCAAGACCTCTACGCCCGGGCCGACATGGTCCTGAAGGTCAAGGAGCCGCAAGCGGCCGAGCGGCCGCTGTTGCGGCGCGGGCAGATCGTCTTCGCCTACTTCCACCTGGCGGCGGACCGGCAGTTGGCCGAGGACCTCCTGGCAGGCGGCGTGACGGCCGTGGCCTACGAGACGCTCCGCGACGACCACGGCAGGCTGCCGCTCTTGACGCCCATGAGCGAGGTGGCCGGCCGCATGAGCATCCAGGAGGGGGCGAAGTACCTCGAGCGGCCGCAGATGGGCCGGGGCATCCTGCTGGGCGGCGTGCCCGGCGTCGAGCCCGCCCACATCACCATCCTCGGCGGCGGGGTCGTCGGGGCCAATGCCGCCAAGATCGCCGCCGGCTTCCGCGCCAACATCGGTCTGCTGGACGTGAACATGGACCGGCTCCGCTACCTCGACGACATCATGCCCGCCAACGTCACAGTCCTGTTCAGCGACCGGCACACCGTCCGCGACCAGCTCCGCCGGGCGGACCTGGTGATCGGCTCGGTGCTGGTGCCCGGCGCGCGGGCCCCCGTGCTGATCGAGCCGGAAGACCTGCGGCTGATGAAGCCCGGCAGCGTGATCATCGACGTGGCGATCGACCAGGGGGGCTGCGTGGCCACCAGCCGGCCCACCACGCACAGCAATCCGACGTTCATCGTCAACGACGTGGTCCATTACTGCGTGACCAACATGCCCGGCGCCGTCGGCCGCACCAGCACCTTCGCCCTGTGCAACGTCACCTTGCCCTGGGCCCTGGAGATTGCCAATCGCGGCCTGGCGGCGGCGGCCGCGGCCCTGCCGCCGATCAGCCGGGCCGTGAACGTCGAGGCGGGGGAGGTGACCAACCGGGCGGTTGCGGAAACCTTCCAAATGCCGTACAACGCCAAGTACCAGCGGTGAAACCTGCGACCCCCGCGACGCAGTCGCGGGGCTTTCTAATCCCCAATCCATAATCCCTGATCCGTCCCTCTCCCCATGCCCGGCACAACACCGCCCCTGGTGGGCATCCTCATCGGCAGCCAGAACGACTGGCCGAAGGTCCGCGCCGCGGCGGCGGCCCTGGAGGAATTCGGCATTGCCTATGAAGCCCGGGTGGCCAGCGCCCACCGCACGCCGGACCTCGTCCGCGAGTATGCCAGCCACGCGGCGGACCGGGGGCTGCGGGTGATCCTCGCTGCGGCCGGCGGGGCCGCCCACCTGGCCGGCGCGGTGGCCGCGCACACCGTCCTGCCGGTCATCGGCATCCCCGTGCCGACCGAGTTTGCCGGCGGGCTGGATTCGCTCCTCTCCACCCTGCAAATGCCCGGGGACGTGCCGGTAGCCACCGTCGCGGTCGGGGGGGGCGGGCCGCGGAACGCCGGCCTGCTGGCCGTCCAGATTCTCGCCTTGGCCGACCCCGGGCTCCGGCAGAAGCTGCTGGATTTCAAGCGATCCGTGGCCGAGAAGGCGGCCGAAAAGGACGCCGCATTCCAGCGAAGTCTCCCCTCTCCCTCCGGGAGAGGCACCCAGAGGGTACCCGGGGGTGAGGACGCGGGCGAGGCGGCCCTCGCGCCCCCACCGCGGCGCGCCACCAGCCGTCGGAGGTCTGGGGGTGGGGACAAAGCCGAGCCCTCACCCTAACCCTCTCCCGGAGGGAGAGGGGACCGCAACCATGAAGCCCATCGACACTCTCCGCTGGCTCGGCGGCCCGGACGGCTGCCTGGTGCTGATCGACCAGACCCTCCTACCGGTCGAGCTGAAGGAAATCGAGTGCCGGTCGGTGGAAGCCGTGTGGGAGGCGATCCGCACGCTGCGGGTACGCGGCGCGCCGGCCATCGGCATTGCGGCCGCCTATGGCGTGGTCGTGGGCGTCCAGCCGGCGATCGCCGGCAGCCCGGCCGACTTCCAGGCGCGGCTGGCCGAGGTGGCCGGCTACCTGGCCACCAGCCGCCCCACGGCCGTGAACCTGTTCTGGGCCCTGGACCGGATGAAGTGCAAGGCCGACCGACTGCGGCGCGAGGGCCGCACGCCAGGGGAAATCGCCGCCGGCCTGCTGGAAGAGGCCCGCGCGATCCACGAGGAAGACCGCACGCTGTGCCGGGCGATCGGCCGCCACGGGGCGGAGCTCTTGTCCGACGGCCAGGGCGTGCTGACGCATTGCAACGCCGGCGGGCTGGCCACGGCCGATTACGGCACCGCTCTGGCGATGTTGTTTGCCGCGGCGGAGGCGGGCAAGCGGCTGCACGTCTACGTGGATGAGACCCGCCCGCTCTTGCAGGGCGCCCGCCTGACCGCCTGGGAACTCCACGAGCAAGGGTTCGACGTGACGCTGCTGTGCGACTCGATGGCGGCCCAGGTGATGCGGGAAGGCCGCGTGCAATGCGTCATCACCGGGGCCGACCGCATCGCGGCCAACGGCGACACGGCCAACAAGATCGGCACCTACTCGCTGGCCGTGCTGGCCGCCGCCCACCACATCCCCTTCTACGTCGCCGCCCCCGCGAGCACGTTCGACCTGTCGATCGCCGATGGGCGGGAGATCCCCATCGAGCACCGCGACCCGCGCGAGGTCACGCACGGTTTCGGCCGGCAGACCGCGCCCGAGGGGATCCAGGTCTACAACCCGGCCTTTGACGTCACGCCGGCCGGGCTGATCACGGCCCTGGTGTGCGACCGCGGAATCATTCGTCCCGTCACGCGGCAGGCGGTGGCGGAGAAGCTGGGGATTAAAGTTTAGCGGGCGGGCTTGCCCGCCGTTGGGCCGTACGCGATGCCCTCACCCCCAGGTACCCGCTCGCGGGTACCTCTCCCGGAGGGAGAGGGGAGTTTCCTTTCAGAACGGGTCGTCGCTCTTCCCCGGCGGGGAATTCTTGCCTGCCGGCGGGGCAAAGCCGCCTGCCGGCGGGCCCATGCCGACCGCCGGGATCATGTTCAAGATCGCCTTCAAGACCCCTTCCTCGACGGTCAGCCGCACGCCGCTGCCGTTCGGGATCGGTTGGGCCACCATCGTGATGTGGTCCTTGCCGCCGGAAGCGGCCAGCAGTTGTGATACCTGGCCGGCGATCATCTTCGCCGTGTCGTCCGGCGCCACCTGGGAGACGAACTTGGCGATGGGGCCGGCGGCGATCGCCAACTGCATCGGCGGGATGGCCTTTCCCGCGTCGCGCTTCGAGCTGTCGATGACTTGCTTGAGCGTCGCCAGGGCGTTCTTGCCCGCCCCGAAGTACAGGCTGTCGCTGCCGATCCCCACGACCAGCGGCAACTCCTTGCCGAATATGGCGGCGGCCTCTTCGTCCTGGATGGGGACGGTGGCGACGTGGAAGTTGACCCCCTCGTGCTTGGCCACGTCGAGCTTGATCAGTTGGGCCAGTTGCGGCTCTTCTTTGCCGGCCTCGGCGACGAGCTGCTTGAGGACCTTTTCCAGCTTCGCGCCGTCGGAGATCGTGATGCCGGCGACGAAGGTCGGTGCGCCGGCCTCCAGCACCAGCGCCATGCCGCCGTCGCTCTTGCGGCCCTCGATGGTCGTGCTGAACACGTCCAGGGCGTCGCCGAGCATTTGCTTGGCGACCTGTTTCTGCTCGTCGGTCAGGTCGTCGTTGCCGGCGAGGTCCTTCAGCGCCATCGTGCGGATCTTGCTGAAGGTGCTCTTCAGTTGCGCCACGGCCGTGTCGTCCAGCGTGCCGGCCGACAGGCAGGTCACGGCGGCGGCGGGGATCTGGAAGCCGGCGAAATTGGTCTTGGCCTCCTTCGTGGCGGCGAAGCGCTGGGCCGTCCGGGTGCCGGGCTGGGCCGTGACTTCACAATCCAGGTACACCGCGCCGGTGCTCGGGTCCATGCCCAGCCCCAATACGGCGGCGTCGAGCTCCTTGGCCAGCGTATTGATATTCTCGAGAGCCTGGTTGAACATGTTGGTGCGGATGGCCGCTTGCTCGGCACTCTCGCCGGGCCGCCGCATCTGGGTCAGGCTCAAGATCGCCTTGGCCTGCACGAGGAACTTCTCGCGTACCGCGTCGGGGAGGTTCTTGACCGAGCCCCGCACGGCCAGCAGGTATTTCCTGCCCAGGTCGCCCAGCAGGGGCGAGGGGTCCGCCGGCACCGAGCCCAGGGCGTCCTTGTTGTCGACGATGAAGGCCCACTGGCCCTTCTGGGCAGCGTAGAACGTCTGCCCCCTGGCGCCCGGCAGCTCATACACGCCCGCCGCGTCCGGGGGCGGCAGCTTGGGCACCAGCGACAGCAACTGCTTCAGGTCGGTAACCGGCACGAACGCCTGGACGGGGAACTGGCCGGACGGGGTGCCGTAGACGACGACGCCCCACGGCCGGGCCTTGTCGAGCCCCGCCAGCCCCCTGCCCTGCGTGAACAAGATCAGCGGGGCTTCCAGGCCCTTGGCCAGCTCGGGCTTCCCGGCCAACGCGCAGGCCTTCTGGATGGTGCCCATCAACTGGTCGTAGCCCCCAAACGACAGGGTCACCAGCGGTTTCTGCCCCGTGGACGCGGCGTCCTGGGCCGCGATTGGGGCCACGACGCCCAACACCAACAGGATTGCCAATATCCCACCGAGCCGGTTCTTCACGATCGTTTCTCCTTGTGCAAGGCTGTAGGGTGGGGCGACGGGCACCGACGCGCAGCGTTGGTCGGCGAGCCCCACCATTTTGCGCACGAATTCTTGTAGTGGGGCTCGCTGCGCTCGACCCACCCTACTGTTCTTGTCTCCCCCTCCAGCACGTAATTCGCATAAGTCTATCCCTTCTTGGTCCGCAAGGATAGGGTGGGCGCCTCCTCGTCCTCCCGGCGGACCTTGGGCATGGACCCCACGGAGTGGACATGACCCACCAGCTTTTAGGGGTATGGCCGTGGAACTGAGGTTGTCCTGGCCACCCCAAGACAGTAAAAAAAGGAATCCTCCCGACCCCACTCCCAAGGCGCCAATCATGACAGCGATCGCATTTCAGGTAGTCTTTCTGCTGGGGGCGGCCGGTCCGGCCGCTCCGCCGACCGATACCGCGGCGACTGCCGCGCCAACCAATCCCGTCCTGGTGGAACTGACCGAAAAGGGGGTGCCCATGCCGGACGGGACGGCCGTCAAACTGCCGCTGCCGACCGTGCCGGACGGGGCCGATGCGGCGGAACAGGCCCGCGCCCTGACGAAGATCCTCCCCCCGAACAGGTCGCTTGCGCAATTCACCGAGAAGTCGTCCGGTGCCCCCATCGCCTTGAAGATCCGCACCGTCCGCGGGAAGGAGGACGCGACCTTCCGGCTGATCGATCTGGGGTTCGTGGCCCACGGCCGCTGGGAGACGCTCAATTCGGACAAGTTCGCCGACAACTTCTTGAAGGCGAAGGGGAATCAGGCGAACCAGAAGCGCACCCTCTCCAAGTCGGGCTTCCTCACCAAGGAGGAAATGGCCCAGCGCGGCCTGGGCGGTGCCACCCCCGGTATGGAGCAGCGCTACTTCTACACCACGTTCAAGCTGTTCGACGAAGTCGAGGTCAGCGCGACCCGCCAGGCGGTCCTGACGAAGAGCCCCGGCAGCCTGTTGCTGGCGGCGCGGCTCGATCCGCGCTTCCTCGACGATGCGGAGTATCCCAACCAGTGGCGGTCGATCGACGCCGGCGCGGCGGGCGTGCCGGTCCTCGGCCCCAAGCAGCCGTACCGCGGCGCCGGGTTCTACGTGAAGATCACGCGGCTCCAGCGGCCGGCCGGGGCCATCTTCATCGAGTACCACGGCGCGTTCGACGAGCCGTACGGCTGGTTCCAAGGCGAGAACCGGCTGCGGTCCAAGTTGCCGCTGGTGGCCGATCACGAGGTCAAGCAGTTCCGCATCAAACTGGGCCTGGCCAGCAAGGAAGAAGAGGAAACGGCGGAAAAATGACTTGTCCGCTCATAAAGCCGGGACCGGTGGTCACGGACGGCAAACGCGGACACGACCAACGGTCGCAGCTTTGTGCCCTCATCCCCGGTCCGGCACGGCGAACGGCGGCAGAATGCTCTTGGGCCGGCGCGAGGAGACGCCGGGCACGACCCGCAGGCCGACAGGAGGGCCGACGACCGCAGCAGGCGTGGCCGACCCGCAAGCGGGTGCCCCGGCGGCCTGGGGACCGGGACTCGGCATGTCGGAGCGGACCTGCCCGTCCTGCATTCGCACGATCCGCTCCGCCCGGCGGCCCAGGGCGTCGTCGTGCGTGATCAGCACGATGGTCATGCCCTGCTGGCGGTGCAAGGCGGCGAACAGGTCGAAGACGTCCGCGGCGGATTTCGAGTCCAGGTTGCCGGTGGGCTCGTCGGCCAACAGGATGACCGGCTCATTGGCCAGGGCCCGGGCGATGGCCACCCGCTGCCGCTCGCCGACGGAGAGCTTCTCCGGCGGGTGGTGGATGCGGTGGCCCAGCCCGACCTCTTCCAACAACTCGACGGCCCGCTGGGCCCGGGCGGAGGCCGGCAGGGGCGACTCGAACATCGGCACCTGGACGTTCTCCATGGCCGAGAGCACCGGCAGCAGGTAGAAGGACTGGAAGACGAAGCCGATCTTCTGGGCCCGCAGCCGGTTCCAGTTGGGGATTTGCGACATGGGGCGGCCCTCGAAGTAGGTCTCGCCCGAAGTGGGCCGGTCCAGCGCGCCGAGCATGTTTAGGAGCGTGGACTTGCCGCTGCCGCTGGGGCCCATGACCGCGACGTACTCGCCGCGGCGGATCTCCAGCGTCACGTCCACCAGCGCGTTCACCTGCCCGTCCGGGTAGAGCTTGGTGAGGTGCTCGGCCCGCAGCAGGACCCCGTTGCCGTTGCCCGGCGGATGCTCGTGCTTACTCATGGCGGATGGCCTCCGTGGGCAGCAGGCGGGCGCCGCGGAAGGCCGGATAGGCGGCCCCGAGCAGCCCCACCACCAAAGCGATGACGAATCCCTTGGCCATGATCGCCGGCGAAAGGCTGTTTGGGATGGCCCCGTTGGCCAGCGGCAGGCGACTCAAGAGGAGCGTCAGGCCGATGCCGCCCACCGTGCCGACGATCGCGCCGCCGAGGCTCAAGAGCACCGATTCCATGAGGATCATCCGTATGACGCGCGACGGCCGCCAGCCGATCGCCCGCAGGATGCCGATCTCGCGGGTCCGCTCGAACACCGACATGATCATCGTATTGAGCATGAAGAGCATGCCCATCAGGAGCGCGACCACCGAAACTGCCCACGCCATGGCCTTGAACGCGCGGAGTTGGGTCTGCGTGTTGAGGAACTCCTGGGGGGGCTTCGCCTGAACCTTGCCCTTCACACGGAGCTTGTCGGCCACGGGCCCCTCGATGGCGGCCCGCGCCGCCTTGATCGACTCGTCGCTGTCGTCCTTCAAGCGGACGGTCAGGCCGGTGATCAAGCCGGTCTTCCCGGTGAGTTTTTGGGCATCCTCCAAAAGGAGGACGGCCCAGTTGTTCTCGATATCCGACTTGCTCTCGTAGATGCCGACGACGCGGTAGTTCTCCCCCGAAACCTCGACATTGTCGCCGAGTTTCAGGTGGGCGTTCTTGGCAAGGTCTTTGCCCAGCATGATGCCCTTCTTGCCGCGGGACTCCACCGTGAGGCCCTGTCCCTCGAGTATCGTCAACTCCCGGAACATGAAAGCCCCGGCCGGCCAGCCCTGGACCACGACGCCGTTGATCCCGAGATTGTCGAACGAGAGCATGTCCACCAGGCCGGGAGACACGCCCTGCACGCCGTCGAGGGCGGCAACGTCCTGCCCGAGCTTCTCGGGGAGCGTGCCGGCCATCGGATTGACGGCATCGGAGCGGGACACGATCAGGTGGATGTGCCGCTGTTGATACAGGTCGAGGAGCGTGGCCTGGAGGCCGTCCGAGATGCCCACCAGGGTGACGAACATCCCCACGGCGGCCGCCACGCCGGTGAGCGTGAGCGTCGAACGAATCCGCCGCCGCAGGACATTCTTGAGAACAAACGTGTGAAACCGCATCGACCCCCCTTTTGAACCCCGAGCGGAACCGGCAAATCACCAATCTCTTATGATATCGCCTTTCCCGCGGGGGTCTAGATGAGGAATGAACGACCCGCCGCTAAATCTTAACGATCTGGCCGGCATAACCCAGTGGGCCGCAGGGTGGGCATTACCTACCCCGTGGACGCGTAGGTTATGCTTCAGCATAACGCAACATCTTATCGCAACAGATGTTATGCTAAAGCATAACCTACCCGGCGACCCGGCATTGCAAGTTTGGCGGACCGCTAGTTCTTATCGCCGGACTCTTCCGCCGCCGGTCCCTTGATCTTCTCGGGGACCTCGGGGACATCGAGCTTGATGTTCATGTCAAGCTTGAAGTCTTTTGGCCAATTGCACTTGGGTAAATTGGCCATGTTCCCGCCGCCCCCCGGCTGGGCCAGCGGGGCCTCGTCGGCATCCGGGGCCAGCGGGCCCGGCCTGACGTAGTGCTGATGGGTCAACCAGTAGTAGGAGACACCCCCCCCGCCGGCCAACGCCAGCAAACAGACCGCGGACACCGCAATCCAAAGCGTCTTCTTGGTCGCCATGGCCGATACTCCATTTCTACGATGACCCGCGTTTCGCACCTAAACCCGGAAAAGCCTCCATTTTGCACAGCCCCGGTATCATCATCGGACGGCCGCGACCTGAACACGAACAAAGTTGGCACCCTATGCCCCGAATGGCCAACGGGATACACTGCGTGCGGCCGGGCAGATGCGTGTGCCGCCCCGGCAGCGTACAATTGGCTAGAGTGACACGTCTCGACCCATTATACAGGATGCCCTGCTGATGTTCGTCTTCGACCCGATGTATTTTCTTTTCGTAGGCCCGGCCCTGCTCTTGGGCCTGTGGGCCCAGTTCCGGGTGAAATCAACCTACGCGGCGACGCGGCAGATGCCGGCCCCGCTGAGCGGGGCGGCGGCCGCCCGGCATGTCCTCGACTCGGCCGGGCTGCAGAACGTGGCGATCGAGCAGATCCCCGGCGAGCTTAGCGACCACTACGATCCGCGGGACAAGGTGCTCCGCCTCAGCCCCGAGGTCTACCAGAGCTGCTCGCTGGCGGCGGTGGGGATCGCGGCGCACGAGGCGGGCCATGCCCTCCAGGACGCCTACGCCTACGCCCCGCTCGTGCTGCGGACCGCGGCCGTCCCCGTGGCCGGCTTCGGCAGCAAGATCGGCATCTGGCTGGTCATCCTCGGCGCCATCTTTCACATGAACCCCATGCTGATCTGGGCGGGCATCATCCTGTTCAGCGGCGTCGTGGTCTTCCAGATCGTCAACCTGCCGGTGGAATTCAACGCCAGCTCGCGGGCCAAGCAGCAACTGGTAGCCCTGGGCATCATCGACCAGGAGCAGCTCTACTACGTCGAGAAGATGCTCAACGCCGCCGCCCTGACCTACGTGGCCGCCACGCTCCAGGCCCTGATGGTGCTCCTGTACCTGATCATGCGCTTCGGCGGGAGAAGGGATTAGGGATTGGGGATTAGGGATTGGACTGCACCGGGCCGCCGCTTGGTCTCCAATCCCCAATTCCTAATCCCCAATCCCTTTTTCGCTCATTGCACCTCGTCGAGCTTCACCATTCGCCGCTCGGAGGCGGAGATCAGGGCCGCTTCGAGCACCCGCTGGGTCTGGTAGGCATCGTTGAAATCGGGGATGGGCAGGGTCGGTTCCTGTCCGCCCAGCACCCTCAGGATGTCGTAGGCCTGGTTGGTGAAGCCGTGCTCGTAGCCGATGATGTGGGCGTCGGGCCACCAGTTGGCCACGTACGGGTGATCGCCGCCGTGCGTACACATGAGCGTGCTCCAGCCCTGCACCGCCCGGGGCAGCGTGGCATCGTAATACTCGAGCTCGTTCATCCGCTCGAAGTCGAACTTCACCGAGCCTTTCGTGCCGTTGAGCTCGAAGGTGTTCCGGTTCTGGTTGCCGGTGGCCTGGCGGGCGGCCTCGAAGCTGGCCACGGCGCCGCCGGAGAAGCGGGCCAGGAACAGCACGGTGTCGTCGACGGTCACGCGGCCCTTGGCGGCCGTACCCGCGCGGCCCGCCGCAATCCCCCCCGCCGCCACGCCGGCCGGCAGCGTCCGCTCCTTGATGAAGGTCTCGGCGATTGCCCCGGCAATCTCGACGATCTCCTGGCCGGTGACGAAGCGGGTCACGTCGATGATGTGCGCGTTCAGGTCGCCGTGGGCCCCGGAGCCGGCCAGGTTCTTGTCGAACCGCCACAACAGTGGCACCGCCCCCCCAGCCCAGTCCTGCCAGTAGGCCGCCCGCACGTGCCGGATCTCGCCGAGCTTGCCCTGTTTGACCAGCTGGTGGGCCAGGCCGACGGCCGGGCAGCGGCGGTAGTTGAACCACACGAACGTCTTGACGCCGGCCTTCCGCGCGGCCTCGACCATCGCCCGGGCGTCGGCCAGCGACCCGGCGATGGGCTTCTCGCACGCGCAGGGCTTTCCGGCGGCAATCGCCGCCTTGGCCACCGGGGCATGCATGTAGTTGGGCGTCACGACGTCCACCAGGCCGATCTCCGGCGAGCGGACCACCGCCTCCCAGTCGGTCGCGGCGTGCTGCCACCCCCAATTGGCCGCGAAGGCCGCCGGATTCTCCTCCGCCTGCCCGAACACCGTGTGCATCACCGCCTGTACCGGCGGCTTGAAGAACTTGTTGACCTGGCCCCACGCATTGGAATGCGATCGGCCCATGAAACCCTGCCCGATCAGGGCCACGTTCACCTTGGCCATGCTCGACTCCTTTGAAGGTTAGGAAAAACGGGTTATAGCCCCGCCGGTGCTGGTTGGCAAGGGGCGGGCGGGCAGGTGTCAGGTGCTAGGTGCTAGGTGTCAGGTGCTAGGTGTCAGGTGTCAGGGGGCGGTCGGAGGCGGCGGGGTCAGAAGACCCGCGCCGAACAGGCGGCGGTGGCCGGCCCTGTTCCTAGCACCTGACACCTAGCACCTAGCACCTGACACCTAGCATCGCCGGGCAAAACCGGGTACGATGCGCGTTGGAGACAGGAGGGTCCTTGCCATGTTGCGGAGATTCGGCACACCCCGCGAGTTGCTCGGCTGGGCGGGCGGCCTGTTGGTGGGCCTGGCCCTGGGCGGCCTGTGGCCCAACACCCCCTTGCACGCCGTGGCCACCGACCGCCACGAGAACTTCGCCATCGCCACCGGATATTGCGACGAAGCCATCGAGGCCGTCTGGTTCCTCGATTTCCTCAGCGGGGACCTGCGGGCGGTGGCCCTCTCGAAGCAGAGCGGCACGTTCAACGCCTTCTTCGCCCGCAACATCCTGGCCGACCTGGGCGTGGACCCCGCCAAGAACCCCAAGTTCCTGATGGCCACCGGCACGGCCGACCTTCGCCGCAGCGGCGGTACCCGCTTGTCCCCCAGCCGCTCGATCCTCTACGTGGCCGAGATTACCACCGGCTCGCTGGGGGCCTATTCGATCCCCTGGTCCTCCACCGGATGGGTCTCCGGCCAGCGGCAGACGAGCCAGATCGTGCTGTTGGACAAGACGCTGCTCCGCCCGGTCGCGGTCCCCGTCAAGTGAGTCCGAGAATGTGGGCAGTTTAGCGGGCGACCACGCTTCGCGCGGTGCCCTGCCCGCCGTTTGTAGTTTTGCGGAAACGGCCCATGCAAATCCTCTTGAACGACCAACCCCGCGAAGTCCCCGACGGCTGCACCCTGGCCGCCCTCCTGGCCGACCTCGCTCTGGCGGGCAAGCCGGTCGCCGTCGAGGTGAACCTGGAGCTAGTCCCGCGCCAGGGCCACGCCGACCGCCGCCTGGCCCCCGGCGACCGCCTGGAAATCGTGACCCTCGTCGGCGGCGGGTAGCGCCGGTGGGCGGTGGGCAGTTAACTCAATTTGCAATTTGCAATTCTCAATTTGCAATTCTCAATTCTCCTCTCTCCTTGGACCCGATCCCCATGCCTGACACACGCCCCCCCGCGGCCGCCGATCTCCTCCGCATCGGTTCGCACACCTTCACCAGCCGGTTGATTGTCGGCACCGGCAAGTATTCCGGCTACGAGTTGATGCGCCAGGCCCTGGCGGAGTCGGGGACGGAGTGCATCACGGTGGCCGTCCGCCGCGAGCGGCTGGTGGACGCGGCCGGCAAGAACCTGCTCGAGTTCATCGATACGGCCCGCTACACCATCCTGCCCAACACGGCCGGCTGCTTCACGGCGGAGGATGCGGTGCGCGTGGCCCGGCTGGGCCGCGAGATCCTCGCCGGGCTGGGCAACCCCGGCGCGGACTGGGTGAAGCTCGAAGTGCTCGGCGACGCCAAGACGCTGCTGCCCGACCCCCTGGCCACCCTCCAGGCCACCGAGAAGCTCGTCGCCGAGGGGTTCCAGGTGCTGGTCTACGCGGGCGACGATCCGGTGATGGCCCGGCGACTGAAGGCGGCCGGCGCCGCCAGCGTCATGCCCGCCGGGAGCCCCATCGGCTCCGGCCAGGGGGTGCTCAATCCCAACGCCATCCGCATTTGCCTGGAGTATCTCAAGGACGGCGATGCGGATTACCCGGTGATCGTCGACGCCGGGGTGGGCACGGCCAGCGACGTGACGGCAGCGATGGAACTGGGCGTCGACGGGGTGCTGTTGAACACGGGCATCGCGCACGCCCGCGACCCCCTGGCCATGGCCCGCGCCATGCGGCTGGCCGCCGAGTCGGGGCGGCTGGCTTTCCAGGCCGGCCGCATCCCCAAGAAGCTCTACGCCACCGCCAGCAGCCCCAGCGAGGGCGTTATCGCCCGCGGCGTTACCGTTTAGCGGGCGGGCTTGCCCGCCGTTTGTCGGCCGGGCAGAATAACGGCGGGCAAGCCCGCCCGCTAAACGGGCTCACCAAGCATTTTCAAAGGCGCCTCCCGATGATCCTCGCCTACCATGCCATCTTCACGGCGTATGGATTCTGGCTCCCGAACGACCCGCGCGGCTCGTGGTCGGATTTCGTCCGCTCCTGGGAACTCCTGCGTTTCGGAGAAGCGACCAAGGTCGACACCCGCCGGTCGGTGGCCGGCCGTCCGCACGACCGCGAGAAGCGGCTCGCGGCCAAGGCCGCCCTGCAATATCCGGCCGTCCGGTTCACCGGGCGCCAGGCCATGTTGATCGCGGCAGGGTTCCGCCAGGCGATCGACGAATCGGGCTATGTGCTCCACGCCTGCTCGATCCTGCCAGAGCACGTACACATGGTCGTAGCCAGACACACCCGGACCATCGAGAAGATCGTGGGGCATTCAAAGGGCCGCGCGTCGCAGCAGCTTGCCGCCGGCGGCATGCACCCGTTGGTTGCGTTCCGAAACGAGGCGGGAGAGTATCCGTCGCCGTGGGGTCGCAACTGTTGGCGGGTGTTTCTGGACGATCCCGAGGGGGTGCGGCGTGCGATCGCCTACGTCGAGCAAAACCCGTCCCGCGAGGGCAAACGGCCGCAGCGGTGGCCGTTCGTCATTCCGTACGAACCCGCCGTGTCCGCCGCTCAAACGCGGGGCGAGCCCCGCCGCTAAACTATTCGCAAGCGCCGCCGCCAAATCACAGCCAGTCGGGCGGGGCCGCGGGGGGCATGCCGGACGCCGCCGGCTTCGGCCTCGGCGGCGTGGCGAGACGCTCCGCCGCCGTCGGCTGGCCGGTCATCATCAGGTAGGTCACCGGCATCAAGAGCGCGAAGAACGGCACGGCCACGATCAAACCGAGACCGCAAGGGATCATGGCAACAAACATCAGCACGACCGCCACCAGGTTGATGAGGAACAAGGTCAGCTTGTTGCCCTCGGTCACGTCCTTCGACAGTTCCAAAGACTCGATCACCCCGACGTTGCGGTCCAGGATGAGAAGATAGAACTGCGAGAACATCAGTGCGACGATGATGCCCGGAATCACGAACAGGACAAGGCCCACGAAGTACATCAGCAGGAACAGGATGCCAGCGCCGAGGATTCTGCCGAAATACGGGCCGCCGGTAAACAGGTCGGCCAGGTCGGCCCGCTCTCCCCGGGCAATTTTCAGGAAGAAAAGCCCCTGTCCGATTTGCAGCCAGAAGCCCAGGACCCCACAGCCCAGGTTGAGGGGAAACATGACGAGCGTCCGCATCGTGCTGGGCAGGCGCGCGACAGCGAGCACGATGTTGACGATAAAAACGGCAATGTTCGCCTCGAAGACGATCCCGACCACCGCGAGCATGGCCACCAGGCACGTGCCGAACTGGCTCTTCAAGATGGCCCACGTGCGGGAGTAGACCTCGCCCAGGGCGATCCGCGTGGGCCGGATCTCGCCGCCGGCGGCCGGGGCTTGACCGGCCGGGGGGCCCGGCTGGGGCGGCGGGGCGGCAGCGGGTGGGAGTCCCCCGGGCGCCGGGCGGGGTTGCGGCGCGGGGGCCGGCGCGGCAGCCGGGGCCGTGGCCGGGGCTGCCGCCGACGCCGACGGAACGATCAGGACCGTCCCGCACTCGGGGCACTTCGCCCGCTTGCCCGCCACCGCCTCCCCCACTCGCAACCGTCGATTGCAGCCCGGACAGCGGAACTCGATTGCCATGGCATCCTCCCTTGAATGATTGCACGCAGCAGTCGCCTGGCCTGCCGGCTGCCTCCCTCGGAAAAAGGGGACAGTCCCCATTTGTGCGAAGCACCCTCCGGGCCGTTCCGGCAAATGGGGACTGTCCCCTTTTTCCGGCCAGCCAAGTTCCACTAGAATAGCAGGCAGCCCGCCGCCGTACAATTGGGGAAGGAAGAGGTGTGCGAAGCCGTAAGCGGCACCAGCCACCACCCACGTAGGTTATGCTTCAGCATAATGGAACATCGTATCGCAACGGATGTTATGCTGAAGCATAACCTACGCGACTGCCCATTATTCACTACCCACTACCTTGCTCTCACCGTCGGAAATCCTGGGGCCGGGGGGCCGCATTGCGGCCCGGCTGGGCAACTACGAGCCCCGCGGCCAACAGGTGGCCATGGCCGAGGCGGTGGCTGCGGCCATCCAGGCCCGTCGGCACCTGGTGGTCGAGGCGGGCACGGGGGTCGGCAAGAGCTTCGCTTACCTGGTCCCTGCCATCCTAGCCACCGCGGGCTCCAAGGATGCGAAGAAACCGGGACAGGCGCCTGCCCGCAGAGAATCGCCGGTGCCTCGCGATCCCTCCGAGGGCTCGCCCTCCCGGCGGGTCGTGATATCCACCCATACGATCAGCCTCCAGGAGCAATTGCTCACGAAGGACCTGCCGCTCTTGCGGTCGGCCATGCCGGTGGAGTTCTCGGCCGTGCTGGTGAAGGGGCGGCGGAACTACGTCAGCCTGCGGCGGCTGGGCACCGCCCTGGGCCGGGCCGGCGGCCTCTTCACCGACGAGGAGGAATTCGACCAGCTCCGCCGGATCGACGCCTGGGCCCGGCAAACGGGCGACGGCACGCTCTCGGACCTCGACTTCCGCCCGCTGCCGACCGTCTGGGACGAAGTGGCCAGCGACCACGGCAACTGCATGGGCCGCTCTTGCCCGATGTACAAGCAGTGCTTCTACTACCGGGCCCGCCGCCGCATGAGTCACGCCCAAATCTTGGTGGTGAACCATGCCCTGTACTTCACCGACCTGGCGCTGCGGGCCCAAGGGGTGAATTTGCTCCCCAAGCATGACATTGTGGTGCTCGACGAGGCCCACACAGTCGAAGCGGTGGCGGGCGACCACCTGGGTCTGCGGCTGAGCGGCGGCCAGATCGACTACACCCTGCGGAGGCTCTACAATGACCGCTCGAACAAGGGCCTGTTGGTCCAGCGCAAGGCCAACGAGGCCCAGCGGCAGGTGCTCGAATGCCGCCATCGCCAGCGGGTGTTCTTCGACAGCTTGGACGAGTGGCTCTCGGCTCAGCCCGGCCAGAGCGGGCGGGTGCGAACGCCGGGGATCGTCGCCAACCCGCTGAGCGAAGGGCTGGCCCGGCTGGGCACGCTCGTGCGGCAGTCGGGCGAGCAGATCAACGAGCCCGCCGAGCAGCAGGACTTCACCGCCGCCGCCAACCGCCTGGACGCCCTGGCCGAGGGGATCGACCAGTGGCTCGTGCAGCAACTCCCCGAGTCCGTCTACTGGATCGATTCGCAGCGGGGGAAGCGCGGGCCGCGGATCACGCTGGCCGCCGCCCCCGTCCAGGTCGGCCCCATCCTCCGCGACGAGCTGTTCGCCAAGGTGCCCAGCGTGATCATGACCAGCGCCACGCTGGCCACCGCGGGGAAGTTCGATTTTTTCAAGGCGCGGGTCGGCCTGGGGGAGTCGGACGCGCTGTGCCTGGGCAGCCCGTTCGACTACCAGCGGCAGGCGGAGCTGGTGCTCCTGGAGGGCATGCCCGATCCGGCCGCCGAGCCCCAGCGCTACGAGCAGCGGGCGATCGAGATGATCCGGCGTTACGTGGGCCGGAGCGGGGGGCGGGCCTTCGTGCTGTTTACCGCCTACGAGATGATGCGGCGGGCGGCCGCCGCCCTGGCCCCGTGGCTGGCCGAGCAGGACCTCGCCCTCTACTCCCAGGCCGACGGCCTGCCGCGGACCCAGATGATCGAGCGGTTCAAGGCCGGTCCGCGGGCGGTGCTGTTCGGGGTGGACAGTTTCTGGCAGGGGGTGGACGTGCCCGGCGACGCCCTGGTGAACGTGATCGTCACGCGGCTGCCGTTCAGCGTGCCCGACCGCCCGTTGGTCGAGGCCCGCCTGGAGGCGATCCGCGCCGCCGGCGGCAACCCGTTCCGCGATTACCAGCTTCCCGAGGCCGTGCTCCGGCTCAAGCAGGGGTTCGGCCGCCTGATCCGCTCGAAGCAGGACCGCGGGATGGTCGTGATCCTCGATCCCCGCATCCGCACCAAGCCCTACGGCCGCCTGTTCCTCGCCTCGCTGCCCAACTGCCGCCAGGTGATCGAGCGGGCGGACGGGGAGGGAGCAGGGATTAGTGACGAGTGACGAGTGACGAGTGACGAGCGATTTGAGATTTGGGATTCGCGGTCAGCCGCTTGCGGCTTCGCAGGTTGCTTGCGGTTTCGCAGGAACACCCAGAAGGGAGCAAGACCATGTTGTATCGCAAGCTCGGTCCCGCGGGGATCGACGTTTCGGCGGTCGGGTTCGGGGCGTGGGCCATCGGCGGGTGGATGTGGGGCGGCACCGACGAGGCCCGGGCCGTCCAGGCCATCCACGCCGCGCTGGACCGCGGCATCACCCTGATCGACACGGCCCCTGCCTACGGCTTCGGCCTGTCTGAGAGAATCGTCGGCCGGGCGATCCAAGGCCGCCGGCAGAACGTCGTCCTGGCCACCAAGTGCGGCATTGTTTGGGACCGCGAGGAGGGGACCTTCTTCTTCCACTCCGACCAGCAAGGGGTCACCCTGCGGCCCTCGGAAATGAAGTTCTACAAGAACCTCCGCCCGGCCTCGATCCGCCGCGAGGTCGAGCAGAGCCTGCAGAATCTCCAGACCGACTACCTCGACCTGCTCCAGACCCATTGGCAGGACCCCTCGACGCCAATCGCCGAGACCATGGCCGAGCTCGTGAAACTGAAACAGGAGGGCAAGATCCGCGCGATCGGCGTCTCCAATTGCAGCCTGGAGGACCTGGCGGCCTACGGCCCGATAGATTCCGACCAGGAGAAATACAGCCTGCTGGACCGCAACATCGAGCAAAACGGCATGCTGGCCTGGTGCCGCGAGCACAGCGTCGCGGTGCTGGCCTATTCGCCGCTGGCCAACGGCCTGCTGACCGGCAAGCTCCGCCCGGACCGCCAGTACAACCCGGGCGACCTGCGGCGGGCCAACCCGCGGTTCCAGCCCGACGCGGTCCGCCAGACCAACGACCGCCTGGAGCAACTCGCCCCCATCGCCCGGCGGCACGGGGCCACTACCGGCCAGTTGGTCGTCGCCTGGACCTTCTCGCAGCCGGGCGTGATCGTGGCCCTGTGCGGGGCCCGCGATCCCCAGCAGGCCCTCGAGAACGCCGCCGCCGGCGACATCGTCCTCGCGGCCGAGGAGCTGCGGACCATAAGCGAGCTGTTCGCCGGCATAACGCCATGACTGAAGCGAAAGTTGTAACCTGCAGCGAGCATGGGACGCGTCGCGCCACGTTTGTTTGTCAGCATCTTGTAAGGGGTGCCGGGCTTGGGTTCTTCACGCCCAACCGGCCTCCGGCCTCGGAGAAGGAGTCTGACGAGCAGTGCGCATGGTGCGCGGCTTGTGAGAGGATGCGCCACGAGCAGGGCGGCTGGAACGATATTTCCGAAGGCTTTTCAGGGATTACGTTGATCTGCGATGTTTGCTTTGGGGCCACCCGAATTCGCAACCAGCGAGAGTGAGAGCATGATCCCCATCAAGCGCTCGGTCCATGATTGTTTGACGGGGCCAGCGAAGCGCGCAGACTTTCTCTTCGACTTCTGCAGCGGTTTCCCCGCCCGTTTCCGTGATTGCCCCGACAAGGCGACGGCCAGTGATCGGATTCATCAGGGGTACGGCAATTGCCGCTGGAATGAGTTGCGAAAGATGGACGTTGAGAATTGGCTCGTCGCTCATCCGCGTTGGAAGAGCACCCGCGCGGCCGTCCAGACAGTGTCGCGGGCCTTCAACTATTGTTGCGAACGATCGTTTCCATAAAAAGAGATAACGTCAACAATGAAAAAATCGGCTGAGACGGTGGGGGATACTACAAACCTCCCAGGCGATTAGGCGTTGGGGGGGTCGGCCCGCGCGAAAGCCGGACCAATCGAAGAAAGTAGTTTTCCCGCCTTCGAGTACCACGATATCGGCAGGATCGGCAACCAGATGGGGCAGACCTCACTCGTGGACATTGACAAAGACGGCCGCCTCGATCGGGTCGTTGGCTGCAACCACGGGGACGTATGGCCCGTCCCAATAAAAGTGCAACGTGTTACAGCAAGAAAAAGCCCAAAAACGCCCCTGGAACCCTCAATTTCCTATGTGGCAGATTTATTGGGACGGGCCATATGGTGGTTCCAAT
>Ga0187848_10001061_pt1 | contig 23910 bp, 18 predicted proteins | sample June2016WEW_4_40_FD_132424 | JGI IMG/M metagenome (GOLD analysis project Ga0187848, IMG submission 132424) | Peatland microbial communities from SPRUCE experiment site at the Marcell Experimental Forest, Minnesota, USA - June2016WEW_4_40 | ecosystem: Environmental > Terrestrial > Soil >... | reverse complement strand
CCCCGGCGACAAGGTGGCTTTCCATCATCACGGCACAGATCGCGCGTTCGCCGGCGGCGATCTGCGCGGCGAGGTCGGCGGCAACGCGGGACTGACGCGCCGGGTCCTTGCCGCTGTTGGCGTGGCTGCAGTCAACCATCAGATACGGCGGGAGCTGGTTTTTCGCGAGCAGCACGACCGCCGCCCGGATGCCGGCGGAGGCGCAGTTGGGGCCGTTATCGCCCCCGCGAAGGACCAGGTGGGTGTGTTCGTTGCCCGTCGTGCCCAGGATGGCCGCAGCGCCTTCGCGGGTGAGCGAGGGAAACCAGTGGGGGTGACGCGCCGAGCGGATCGCATCAATGGCAACCTGGATGTTGCCATCGGTCCGGTTTTTGAAACCAACCGGCATCGAAAGGCCGGAGGCCAGCTCGCGATGAATCTGGCTTTCGACCGTGCGCGCGCCAATGGCGCCCCACGAAACCAGGTCGGCGTAGTATTGACCGAGCGTCGTGTCGAGAAACTCGGTCGCGACGGGCAGCCCGCAGGCGGATACGCCGGCGAGCAGGCCGCGCGCCAGGCGCAGGCCCTTGTTGATCTCGAAGGTCTCGTCGCGGTCGGGGTCGTTGATAAGCCCTTTCCAGCCGACGACGGTGCGCGGTTTTTCGAAATACACGCGCATGACCAGCAGGAGATCGGAGGCGTAGCCAGCGGCCACCGCGGCGAGACGGCGGGCGTAGTCCAGAGCCGCGGCAGGGTCGTGGATGGAGCATGGGCCCACGACGACGAGCAGGCGGTCATCGGCGCCGGTGATGATGGCGGCCACTTCACGACGGCTGCGGGCCACCAGCGCGGCGCGGACGTCGTCCAGGGGGATTTCCTCCTCCAGGACGGCGGGCGCGATGAGGGGCTTGATGGCGCGAATGCGCAGGTCGGCGGTCGGCGAGTGCATGAATAAGCAACGATGCTCCGGGGCATGAGAAAGGAAAAGGGCTCAGTCCGAAAGGGGTCAGTCCTGGGAAAATGACATTGTCAGGTCAAGATCAAGGGCGCTCGGGGGGAGGGGGCGAAGGAGGAGCGACCGCCGCTTGCAGGGCGCGCGCCGCCAGGCGCACTTTGTGCAGGCAATCCTGCCAGGCCTCCTCCAGGCTCCGCATCTTGACCCCGGTGGCCAGCAGCTTGGAAACGTCCAAAATACAATGAGATTGCGGCGCTTTGCCGCCCGCCCGCGCTATATTTTCCTCGTCCGTCCGGAAATCCAGCGGGCGCGGCAATTTTCCGACCCGGTGCATCAACTCGGCCAGATGCAAGGTGGTGGCCGCGCCGGGATTGGTCACGTTGTAAATGCCAAACGGCGCGCCGATTTTCCACAGGTCAAGACAGGCGCGCACACAATCCTCCGTGTGGGACAGGGAATCAATCGTGTCGCCAGGATGGGCCTGGCGTTGAAACTGCCAGAGGAAACTGCGCGGATCCTCCCGCTCGCTGAAGGCCAGCCTGGGCCGCCAGATATAACTCCGCCCAATGTCCCGAATCGCCTCCTCCGCCAGCGCCTTGGTGCCGCTGTAAAAAGTGCAGGGCGGGCTGCGAAAGGAAAAATTCGGCTCGTCCAGCTCGTTAAACCCGGAGATTACTTGCGGCTGCTTCTCAAATATCTCCCGCACGCCGGGCCGGCTCAGGTCTCTCTCCACCCGCGTCTGGCCTTCCTCCATGATTTTCGCCCCGGTGTAAATGGAACCGGACGACAGATGGCCCCAGGGCGTCTTGGTCATCAGGCAGACCCGCGCGATCATTTGTGGGAGCAGGGCGTTGGCCAGCATGGCCTGTTCCCGCGCCGCCGCCAACCCATCTTCCTCCGGCCGGTGGCAATAACCGGCGGCGTTGATGAGAAACTGCGGCCTCATCGTGCGCAGGTAATCAAACAGGTAGTCGAAACGGGTGTAATCGAACGCCTTGCGGGTCAGCGGGATAAAGGACTGGCCCCGCCGCCGCAATTCGGCGGCGAAAGCCCGGCCAAAATAGCCGCTGGAGCCGAGCAGGACGATCATTGTTTTTCCTTTGTTCTCCGCACTCAGGCCTTCCAAACCTGGCCCGGCTTGGTCCGCACGCCGGCCATGGCGTTGCGGCTGTCCACAATGCAACCGGCCCACTGGGCCAGTTGCCCGTAGTCCACCGAAGTATGCTTGGTGGCGATGAGCACCAGGTCGAAACTGGTGATCGTTTTCGCGTTCCATGGCACCGATTTGGCGTTGGCCCAGTGCGCGTGTTCGCGCGTGGCCTGGACCACGGGAACATACGGGTCATAATACGACACCGCCGCGCCGCGCTCTTGCAACAGCGTCATCAAGACAAAACTGGGCGATTCCCGGTAATCATCCACGTCCGCCTTGTAAGCCAGGCCGAGCACCAGGACCTTGGAGCCTTTCAGGGCCTTTTTCCGCGCGTTGAGGGCGGAAATCGCCTGTTGAACCACGTAGGCGGGCATGGCCGTGTTGATCTCGCCGGCCAGTTCGATGAAACGGGTGTGTTCCCCGTACTCGCGCGCCTTCCATGTCAAGTAAAACGGGTCAATGGGGATGCAGTGGCCGCCCAGGCCCGGCCCGGGATAAAAGGCCATGAAACCAAACGGTTTGGTCTTGGCGGCGTTGATCACCTCCCAAACGTCAATGCCCATGGCCGTGTAAACGATCTTCAGTTCGTTGACCAGCGCGATATTGACGCTCCGGAATATATTCTCCGTCAGCTTGGCCGCTTCGGCCGCGCGGCAGGAGGAGACCGGCACCAGCGTTTTGATGGCCACGCCATAAACCGCCTTGGCCCGTTCCAGGCAGGCGGGCGTGTAGCCGCCGATCACCTTGGGAATCAGCGCCACTTTGCTGTCCGGGTTGCCCGGATCCTCTCTTTCCGGCGAGAACGCCAGATGGAAGTCCGTCCCCGCCTTCAGGCCCGAACCGCTTTCCAGCACCGCCCGCAGGTCCTCGTCGGTCGTGCCGGGATAGGTGGTGGATTCCAGCACCACCAGGATGCCCTTCCTCAGATGGGGCGCGATGCTGCGCCCGGTGTTGAGGATGAAGCTGATGTCCGGCTCGCGGTTTTTGTTCAGCGGCGTCGGCACGCAGATAATCACCGCATCCATCTTCTTGACTTGCCGGAAGTCGCTCGAGGCGGAAAAGTTCCCGGACTGGACCAGTTCGGCGATGGCGGCCGATGCAATGTGTTTGATATAGCTGCGTCCCCGGGTGATGGCCTCGACCTTGGCCCGGTCCACGTCCAGCCCCAGCACGCTCGCGCCGGAGCGGGCGAATTGGAGTGACAATGGCAGGCCGACGTAGCCTAAACCGACGATGGCAATTTTCATAATCTTGTACTTTTTGGTTTCTATCGGGTTCGGAAATAAGGAAATTCAAAATCAACGCAATAACCAGCCAAAAGAGGCGCCGCCAAATGAAGGGACGGCCTCTTAACGTCCGATGCTCTTGTAAAGAAAGCCCAGCCGCTCCATTTCCGCGGGGTCGAAAAGGTTGCGGCCGTCGAAAATAATGGGATGGCTCAGGCCGCGGCGGACCCGCTCCAGATCCAGCCGCTTGAACTCCGGCCATTCCGTCGCGATGATCAGCGCGTCGCATCCTTCCGCCACCTCGTTCATATCGGCGACATAAGTCACCTCCTTGAGAATCGCCCCCGCCTTTTCCATGGCCTGGGGGTCATGGACGCGCAACCGCGCGCCCGCCGCTTGCAGGCGCTGGCAAAGCTCGATGGCCGGCGAGTTGCGAACGTCGTCGGTGTTTTGTTTAAAGGCCAGGCCCAAAACACCCAGGCTCTTGCCCTTGACGATCCAGAGCGTGTCGCTGATTTTCTTGACGAAGCGGTCCATTTGCGCGCTGTTGATGCGCTGGACTTCCTTCAGCAACCCGAAATTGTAGCCCAGCGTCTCCGCGATGTGGATGAAGGCGCTCAGGTCCTTGGGAAAACAACTGCCCCCAAATCCAAGCGAGGCCTCCAGGAACTTGCCGCCGATGCGCGAGTCCATCCCCATGCCCCGGGCCACTTCCTGCACGTTGCCGCCGGAGGCTTCGCAGAGCACGGAGATGGCGTTGATATAAGAAATTTTCAGGGCCAGGAAGGAGTTGGCCGCGTGCTTGATCAGTTCGGCCGAGTTAATGTCCGTGATGATGACGGGCGCTTGATAGGGCGCGTAAATCTCCTGCATGGCGGCGACGGGCCGCTGCGAGGAGACGCCCACCACCACACGGTCCGGCTTCATGAAGTCTTCGACGGCAAATCCCTCGCGCAAGAACTCGGGATTGCTGACGACATCGAACTCCAACTGCGGTTTGCCATAGCGCTTGATCGTTTCCGCCACTTTTTCCCCTGTCTTCACCGGCACCGTGCTCTTGTCCACCACGATGCGGTAACCGGTCATCCCCGCCGCGATGTCGCGGGAGACCGATTCGATGTAACTCAAGTCCACCGAGCCATCCGGCAGGGCGGGAGTGGGCACGGCGATGAAAATGACCTCCGACCGCTCCACCCCTTCCTGGGTGCTGCTGGTGAAGGCCAGCCGCCCGGCCGCGACATTCTTTTGCACCAGCCCGGCCAGGCCGGGTTCATAAATGGGCATCCCCCCCTCCTGCAGCACCTTGACCTTATTGACATCACTGTCCACACAGGTCACTTCATGTCCGCCCTCGGCGAAACAAGTGCCTGTCACCAACCCCACGTAACCCGTGCCGATGATCGTTATTTTCATCTTTGCCGTTTTATTCGGCCGCTTTCATTTCATGGGATGGCGCTGGCAGCGGCCTCCTGGCGGCGGCCAACGGCCCCGCCTCCGTCCGGCAGCAGCGCGGGCCAATCGAGCCGGGCATCGCCGATGGTTATGATCGCCGGATTCCCGAGGCCCGGTTTGCCATAGCGCAGCGGGCGGCCATCCAAAGAGCAGACCGCGCCGCCGGCGGTTTCCACGACACATTGCGCCGCCGCCGTGTCCCATTCCATGGTCGGCAGGTCGCGCAAATAGATATCCGCCCGGCCCTCCGCCACGAGACAAAACTTGAGGGAGCTGCCCATGCTTTGCAGGGCCGGCCGGGGCAAACGGGAGAGCAGGGCGGCCACCATCGGCCCGGCGTGGTCCTTGCTGGCCACCACCGTCAAGCCGGAAAAATCGGCGCGCCGGGTGGCGATGGGGACCGGGGCCTGGGCGGATTGCTGCCGCCAGGCGCCGCCATTTCTCGCGGCAAAGTAGGTTAAGTCCAGCGCCGGCGCATGCACCACCCCCAGGACGGGCCGGCCGCCTTCGATCAGCGCAATATTCACCGTGAATTCGCCGGTGCCTTTCACGAATTCCTTGGTTCCGTCCAACGGGTCCACCAGCCAGAAGCGGCCCTGGCCCTCCCCCGCGCGGCGGCGCGACTCTGGCGACTCTTCCGAAATCACCGGAACGCCGGCGATCAGGCCGGGCAAATGCCGGACCAAAAAATCGTGCGAAGCGGAATCCGCCCCGGTCAAGGGCGAAGAGTCGCTCTTGAGCGTGACCGCCGCGTCGCGCCGGTAAAAACCCATGATCGCCGCGCCGGCCTCCAGGGCCAGCCCGCGGCATTGGGCTAAAAGTGAATCAAGCGGCTTCATGCGGGCCGGGCGGCTTCTATTTTTTGACCCGCCGCGCGCTGGTTTTTCTTTTTGACGCGGGAACGCCCGTCGCATCGGCCACGTACCAATCCAATGCCTCATCCAGGCCCTGTTCGAAGCCGCAGTCGGGCCGGTAGCCCAGCAGGCGGCGGGCTTTGCTGATGTCCGCCAGCGTGTGGCGCACGTCCCCCGCCCGGAAATCCTGGTAAACCGGCTTGAAATTCTTGAGGTGCGGGCAGCGCGGCAGCAAGCGCTCGCGCAACAGGCGCCACAGTTCATTCAAGCTGGTCCGCGCTCCCACCGCCACATTATACGCCTGGTTGATCGCGCCCGGACGGGTCGTGGTCGCCGCCCGCAGATTGGCCTGCACCACATTGCTGATGTAACAGAAATCCCGGCTCGTTTCCCCGTCCCCGTTGACCACCACCGGCTGGTTGCCAATCATCGCGGCAATCCATTTGGGTATCACCGCCGCGTATGCGCCCTCCGGGTCCTGCCGCGGGCCAAACACATTGAAATAGCGCAGCCCGATCGTTTCCATCTGGTAGCATCGCGCAAACACCTCCGCATAAATCTCATTCATCGCCTTGGTCGCGGCGTACGGCGAGAGCGCATGGCCCGTGCGCTTTTCCAGCTTGGGCAGCCGGTCGTCATCCCCGTAAACCGAACTGCTGGAGGCATAGACAAACCGGGCCGCCCCGGCCTCCCGGGCCGCCACCAGCATGTTGACAAAACCGGTGACGTTGCTGGCGTGCGACGCCAGCGGATCGTCCACCGAGCGGGGCACCGATCCCAAGGCCGCCTGGTGCAATACCACCTGGACCCCTTTCATCGCCCGCCGGCAGTCTGGCAGCCGCCGGATATCGCCCTCGATAAACTTAAACCGCCTCCATTGCTCCCGCGAAACCGCCTCCCTCACCTGGTCCAGATTCTTCCGGTGCCCGGTGGCAAAGTTGTCCAGCCCGGTCACGCGCTGGCCGGACTTGAGCAGCGTCTCCAGCAGGTTCGAGCCAATGAACCCGGCCACGCCGGTCACCAGCCACACTTTCCCGTCATCCTTGAGCCAATTTTTTGCGGTCATCATTTTAATTTGCAAATTCTCGCCCTTAGGCCGCGCATTGCGCAAGGGCAAATCAGGTTTGCGGCCGCGCCCGCCGTCGGGTAGGTTGGCTCGCCGCGAAATTCCTCGCCGGCTGAATTTAAAACAAAAACTCTGCCCATGAACTCCTGGCCTCCAAATCCTGGCTGGCACCCGCGCTTGGACAATCCGGGTTTCCTCGGCTGGTCCGTGGTCGCGGCCTATCTCATTGCCGCCGCCTTCTGCGCGCGGGCCGCCCTGGCCCGGCGGAAATTGGGGCCGGAGGAAAGGCGCTTTTCTGTCATCTGGTGGCTCCTGGCCCTGGGCCTGTTGTTTCTCGGCGTCAACAAGCAGCTTAACCTGCAAACCTTGCTCATTGACCTGGGCCGGCAGGCCGCCCTGGCCGGCGGGTGGTACGAGAGAGAGAAAGCCCGGCAGGCACAGTTGATTTTCAGCGCGGCCTTCACTTTGGCCGGGTTGGTCGCGGCCTGCTTCCTGCTGGCCCGCTTCCGCCGGTTTTTTGCCCGCAACCCCGGCGCTCTCGCCGGCGTGGTCGTGCTCTTGCTCTTCGTCCTGATCCGCGCCGCCTCCATCAATCACGTCTTCGAACGGGCCGGCATCAGGCAGGACGACAAAAAATGGACCTGGGTTCTCGAAATCGCCGGCAGCGCCGTCCTGGCCCTCGCCGCCACTAAGGCCGCCAGGCAAACCAACGGCGGTCGGCCTGGATAACTCACTCAACAGGCGCCCTCCGCCACAAAACCCGCGATCTCACCCCCGATGGCCAGCGCCGCCGTGGCCGCCGGACTCGGTGCGTTCAACACATGCAGCGCGCGCGGCCGCCGCACCAGGCTGAAATCTTGGATCAATTCCCCCTGCGGCGACATGGCCTGCGCGCGCACCCCCGCGCCCCCGGGCGCCAGGTCCTCGGCGCGGATTTCCGGCACCAGCCGTTGCAGCGCCTGGCAAAACAACCCCCGGCTGCACGATCTTTTCATTTCCTCCCAGCACATCCGCCGGTGTTGGTTGAGAAATCTCCACAGCCCCGGAAAACTCAGCGCGTCATAAAGATCCAGCCAATTGAGGTCGCTCTTGCGATAACCTTCCCGCGCAAAGGCCAGCACCGCGTTGGGCCCGGCTTCCACACCCCCTTCAATCAGCCGCGTAAAATGAACTCCCAAAAATGGAAACTGCGGATCGGGCACCGGATATATCAGGTTCCTCACCAGGAACTGCCGCTCCGGTTTGATTTTGAAATACTCCCCGCGAAAGGGCACGATCCGCGCCTCCCTTTTCTCCCCCGCCAACCCCGCCACCCGGTCGCTCTGCAACCCGGCGCAATTCACCACATAATCCCCCTCCCAATCCCCCGCCGTGGTCCGCACGCTCCAGCCCCCGGGGCCTTCCCTCATTCCGGTCACCCGGGCGCGCGTGGCCACCCGTCCTCCGCCCTCTTCGATTTGCCGCGCCATCACCCGGCAAACCCCGCCATAGTCAACAATCCCTTCCTGCGGCACATGCAGCGCGGCGATCCCCCCGGCGTGCGGCTCAATTTCCCGCATTTCCCCGCGGTCCAGCATCCGCAGGCCCTCCAAACCGTTCTGCCGCCCGCGCTCGCACAACTGGCGCAGCCGCCCCAATTCCCTTTCATCCACCGCCACCACCAGTTTGCCGCAGATTTCGTGGGCGATGCCGTTGGCCCGGCAGAACGCCGTCATTTCCCGTATCCCCGCTACCGCCAGCCGCGCCTTCAATGAGCCTGGCTTGTAATAAAGCCCGGCGTGCAGCACCCCGCTGTTGTTGCCCGACTGGTGCCGTCCGACATCGCCCTCCTTTTCCAGAACGACGATGTGGCTGCCGGGAAAGCGCGCGGCCAGCTTGAGTGCCGAGGCCAGGCCGACGATGCCGCCCCCGATAATGATGATCCGCTTGAAACGCATGGCGAATTCCTGGTCGAGGTAGGGCGGGCACTCCGCTGCCCGCCGTCGGGCTTTGGCAGACGAATCAACCTCGCACGGGTCGTGCGGCGGGCAGAGAATTTCCGAAAAAACTCGCCCATTGATCCCCTGAACCCCCTCTCCGGTCCTGCGGACACCCTCTCCCCCGCTCGGCGGGGGAGAGGGACGGGGTGAGGAGGCACTCCGGTTCATGGGGAGGACTGCCCGCCCCTGCCATCCTCAGGGGCCGCCAGCCGGCTCGGACGGGTGAAAAAGCACCCGCGCATACAAATACGCGATGCCCTCACCGACGACTTCGCGAAACCCTTCGCTCGAGGCCCACCAGCGCCCCGGCTCATACGCGGGGTCTTCCACCGCAATGATTCCAATTCTGGCATCGCTCCCAAAGGCCTTCTGAAAGAGCAGCCACGACCGGCGCGCGTGCGGGCCGAGCGTCACCACGTCAAATGATTTCAGGGCCTGATGATGGCTGGCGCACCATTCCTTGAGGGCCACGGCGGAATAATAGGTTCGGTCCTTGTGTTCCACCAGGCTGGGCGCCGCTTGCACCATCCCATCGCTCATTCCCAGCATTTTCAGCCGCTCCGCCCCCAGTTCCGCATAAGTGGCATTGGCCGGCACACCCCATTGCTCCAACGCCCGGCAGCCGGTGGTAAACACCTTCCGGTAGCCGCCCCTCCTGGCAAGCGCCGCCGCCTCCCTCAGACAATACGGTGGCGCCCACCCTTCCACCACCAGATATTCACCCTGCACGGAATGGGTCACCGCCAAAAAGGAATAAAGAAACAGTTTGACCGCCAAAACCAGGCCAAGCATCGCCGCTGCCACCAGCAGTTTGGCCGGCCGCGACAGCGTCCAGCGTTCGCGAAGGACAAAAATTCCCCCCAGCCGCTTCTCCCGCGGCGATGACAACGCGCCTTTCAACCGTGGACATCCTTTGCGTCCAATCGCAGCGGACGGAACAGCTTCCGTGTCAGAATTCGCCGCGCCGTGCCCAAGGTCGAGCGCAATTTCTCCTCCAATGACAATCGGCGCCAGTGCTTGAAAAGTGAAAATCCCTTCAGGCGCGTCACCGGCAGTCCGGCCAGTTTAAACACGAACAGCCGGCCTCCCACCGCGCCCCGCTTTCCCGCCAGATTCTTCTGCGAATCGTAAAGCTTCCGCCCGTCTGACGGCTCCAATACCACATAGCCCGCCGCAATCGCCCCGCGCAACACTTCCCGCCCCCGCTCGCTCCGCGCCAATACCAGCGAGGATCCCGCCTCCCCCTCCTGCACCGGCCGATACCACGGATCGCCGCACGATATATCCGCGTCTTCTCCCGTTCCATCCGGGCACAGATGCGCCGATAACGGCCGGTAGGCCTGGACAAATCCCCACGATGCAGCGTAGCTCCGTTGCACAGCTGGCGCCGGCTGGCCCTTCAACGTCACCGCAAACATCCCGGGCCAGCCATTGCCCCGGTACCTCAATTCCTTGACCTGCCCCGGATCAACTCCCATGGACTTAAGCAAATCCAGCGTCCCCTGCGTCGCGGGCGATCCCGCGCAAAAAAACGAAATCGTCAAACCTATTTTCGCCTTGAGCTGCGGTTGCAACTCCTCCGCCTTCGCCAGCGCCGTCACCTCGCTGGGTTGCCCGACAAAGACACACGGCCCCGGCGCCGATTCCACCCAATCCAGCCGGTCGCACGCCGACGCCGGCGCGTACCTCGATCCCGTCTTCTTCAGCAGATCCGCCCGCGAACGGCTCATCATCGTTTTATTCCTCACCGGATTTTCCGGGTCGCCCCCGATGTGCAACACCCCGTGCATCCCGCCCTTCTCCAGACAATAAAGCGACAACGCCGTAATCAGCCCGCCCGACGATCCGGCATGCCGTATCTCCGCGTCCGCCGCGTGCCCCTCCCAAATCTCCAATATCGGCCCCCACATCTCCGTCAATTCCTTCATCACTCCCGTCCGTCCGTTGGCCTTCGTGCGGTCATTCTCATAACCCGGACATACCTCCAGGCATTTGCGACAGCCTTCGCAGCCGTTGCCCTGCACCACCGGCCGGATGCCTTCGGCCACGAAATCGCGCAGGACGATTTTCTTCTCCGGGCAAATATATGCGCAGGCCCCGCACCCAAGGCACATTCTCCAGCGCGCGATGTCGGCGACGGTAGCCAAACGTCCCTGGCAGAGAATGCGAGACGCCATTTTGATGGCTGGCGGTTTCAAGAGCGTGCTGTTGAGGACAGACTCGTCACTATTCCCGGCCGTGACTACGGAGAATCTCAACGATTTCTCCTTTCTCTGTTTTTGACTTCAATTCACCCCTTCCATCGTTCCCAGAATTCACGCACGTTGTTCACATATTCCCCACTAAAAGACTCATGAATAAAAAAGACATCCAGGCGGGGAATTTCTTTGACAACCAGATAGCCGCTTTTCCTGAGAATTTCCCGCAGTTTTTCTTTGGGCCTTTCGATTGTTATGCACCTGAACGTGAAGGAGTCGAACGGGAATTCGCACAGCACGCGGTCCTCCGCACCCTCAACATCCAGCGAAAAATAATCAATTGTGGCCGGCGCTTTCTCTGCCCTGAGGATCGAGGCTAATGGCGTGGTTTGGAGCTTTATTATTTTTGCTTTTGAGTGACGCGTCTGTTCTTCGGTGTTGTCGGTATCCGCGTCAACAATGCCACCGAACAACCCGGATTCCACGAATTGCGCTTCACCATCTTTGGAATCAACGCAAAGATTGAGGCAGACCGCCTTTCTCACTTTTCGGAGCGTTGCGTATGCCGACGGGTTGGCCTCCACACAAATCCCGCGCCAGTTGTAGCGAGTCTCCAGCAGAAACGTGTTGTTGAGGTAGAGGCCATCCGCGGAACCGACTTCAAGAAAATAGCCGTTCCTCTTTCCATTGAATGCTTCGCCGAATACCCAAAAATCCTGGCCAGCCTGGGAAATTGACCTTTTTGAGCCGTAGAACAACCTGCGGGCCGGCAGAGATATGGATTCTGGAAGCAATTGGGCGAGTTTGTTTTTTAGGCTCATAATTAAGACATGACGGACAAAACGTCGCGCTGCAATTGCTCGTAAAAGGCCGCCGGGTCGGCAACCCGGGTCACGACGCGATGACTCCTGCCGCCGCCCTGCAAAAAGCCCCGCAACGTATTCTTCACCATAGGCAGGCAGCCGGGCGTGATATGAGTGTAGGGTACTTGAACAGGCAGCGCACGGCGCCATTTTTTCCGCATGTAAAGATAAGGTCCCCAAAAGCGCAACGGCAAAAAGTCCCACCGATTGCTGTTGTGCAGCGCGAAGCACGACATGGCATAGGAGCGCATATTTGCCTGCGCAGCTTGCAAGCAAAGGTCCGTGGTGCATAACTGGCATTGCGGACCAGGGATCGCTTCGTCAAAGTTGAGTCCTGTTTCAGGCCGGAGCATGAAGACAAATTCGTCCAGAGTGCGGACCTCACAAGGCGCGGCCAGCGGCCGGCCGATGAATGCGCCCTGTCCTGTCGAAAAGGCAAACCCGCGGATCGCCCCGTCTTTGGTGCAACCGACCAGTCCGGCCACGCCCCATTGGGGGTCGTTTCGATTCAGCCAGTCCAAGGATCGTTCCAGCGACGCAGGCCATCCCGCCGGCAAATAAACGTCCGGATGCGTGAAAACCAGAACGTCCTTGGGGCACTCGCGGATGGCCGCATTATATGCCAGGGCGACACTGGCGAAATTGCGTTGGCAGAGCACCTGCCGCGCTTTCTGCAAGGCGGGTGAGCGCAGCAGGGTGCTTTTGAGGACTTCTTCATCATTGCCGATCGAGACAGCGAGTGACCAATCCATAGTTTGCGGTTGTTTGCGGCGAAAAATAATCGCGCGCCGACCGGGGCGCTTTAGGAGACGGACTTCGCCGCGAGAGCCGAAGGCGGTTTGACGCGAAAGTGATTCACTAGGCTGAGAACACCGGCGCGGAATTCGGCAAAAAATACGGTGAATATCAGCCCGGCGGCCCCGAGCGAAACCGCCAGCAGCAGCAAATTGAAGTAAGAGTAAGGGCCGGCTCCCACAACACATTTGACGATATAAGCCACAACCACTAAAGCCAATCCCACCGAAAGAGGGATGAAGGTGGCTTTGGCGGGAATGCCGTGTCTTGACTTTAAGCCGGCCACGGCAACGCCCAAGGCGATGCTTTCGCCGATGAAACCGGAGACGGCAAACCAGAGAAGACTGCCTTTCAACACGCCCACCATGATCGCCAGGGGCAGGCCGGAAAGCCGCCACGCGCTGGACTTCAGATTGTTCACAGTATCTCCGCGCGCCATCGCGGCCGCGACGGTCGCGCCGCGCAGTGTGCGCAGAGTCTGGGCCGCCATCAGGCAGGTGGCCAGCGTCCCAACCCCGGCATATTTCGGGTACAGGAAAACGACGATCTGCTCGCCGCAAAAGGTCATGCACAGCATGGCAAAACAGCCGATCAGGACCATGCTTTGGGCATACTGGCTGTAGCGCCAGAGAAAGCGGCGAAGGTCCGTCTGAACCGCGGAAAGCAAGGGGAGGCCGACGGCCCCTCCAATGCGCATAACCGCCAGCAGGGGCGCCATGGCCAATGTCAGCCCCACAGAATACTCTCCCAATTGCGGCAGCGAATAGGTGGCGGCGATCACCATGCTGTCCCCCTGGAAATTGCCGAACTGGACAAAACCGGCCACTAGGAGCGGGCCGCCAAATTTGAGGCTTTCGCGAAGCAGGGGACGATCATATTTTGGCGCAAACGGCCGTTCCGCCATGTAGTTGGTCATCGCGGCGGACATAAGCGCCTTGCCTATGAAGATGCAAAGGACGGCCCGGTAGTCGCCAAAGCAGAACGCCAGCGGCCATGCCGCGAGGGTCGTTGTAATTTGTGAAACGGCCTCCGGAACTACCTGCGGCCTGAAGTCCAGGTGACGGGAAGCACGGTAAACATCCAGGTTGACCAGGCCGTTCATAAAAGGCACCAGCGACAATGCCACGATGGCCAGGGTGTAATGTCCGCCGCAAAAAAAATGGGACAGCGGCCAGGCGAACACCAGTATCAGCGCGGCGCTGATTATCCCCAGAGCCAACTGGGTGAATTGAACGCTGTTCAGGAAGGCGGGGTCGTCCCCGCGTGGAGATTGGATGACTTGTTGTCCCAAGGCCATTTTGCTCGCCATTTCGAACAACGTGATGATCATCGCCAGGGCGGCAGCCACCCCAAAATCCGCCTTGGTCAGATAACGGGCCAGGATCACGTTCCGCACGAGCGAACAGCCCTGGGTTGTCACCTCGGACGCCGCCAGAAAAGAGGTTCCCTTTAGAATTCTCGCGTGTTGGCTCATTGGGAAAGGCGTGGGAAGCTGACACAACGCCCCCGCTGTTCAAACTCGACGCAACAGACCGGCTCGGATTACGGATTGCTTCAAGGCACAACGTGCAGATTCGACGGTGGCAGCAACTGAACCGGAACCACGGTTTGGTAGGCTCCGACCGTCCAAGACCCAACTGTCGGGCGGGGATTGGCTGCCTTGTCGTACTGGAACAACGAAATCAAAGTATTGCCGTTAGTAATCGCCGGAAAGTTGGTGTTTGGATGAACGTCATTCGCGCTGCTGTTAAAGCCCAATCCGACCAACGGATTGGCAAATACTTGTGATAAACTGGTGGCTTGACATCCATTGCTTTCCAAGCCAAAGGCAGTTTGGAATTGAGGAAGACTGTAATAGATCGTGCCTGACCCCAGAGTTCTGGATATCACAACGGCCCCGGCTGCCTTATTGTAATAAATATTGTGGTCCATCACAGTTGGCAAATTCGTCTCGAAATCAAAGTTCACACATTCCACGCTGTTTGCGGCGTTGGTGATGGCAAATATGTTGTTCTGAATATTCCACGTTCCCGCCAGCGGGTCTGCATAATTCGCCCTGTTGCGTATATAAAGGCCGACATTAGGATTCAGGAACGTATTGTTCATGATGTTGACATAAAGCGGGCTGTTGTTGTAACTGGCTGGTGGAGGCGCATCGCAGCAGATGTCGCCGAAAGAAAAGTAATTGTTCAGAAATACATTGTTGTAAAGATTCAGGTTGCCTGAAAAACCCGTGATGTAGATTAAGGCGCTGCCGCCGCCGTTGGTGTAGTTCCAGTAAAACTGGTTGTTTTCGATGGTGATGTTGGTGAACACGACGTTGCTGAACATCGCTATGCCGAGGAAAATGCCGTCAATGTGCGGCGCGTGGGCAGGATCTGTTCCAGACCACCAGTAAGGCGCGCAATATTCCGGGAAATCGTGAAGAGCGCAGTTGGTAATGGTGACGCCGGAAATGGTGACGTTGGTTTGAGCCGGCCCGGAAGTAATGCCCCATACGATGTAGTTATGAATGTTGCAGCCCGTCAGGACCACGTTGGAAACGGTCAGCCCATTGGCCGGATGTCCGCCATTAATGGCGATGCCCGAGAACATCTCGGTGAACTCGCAGTTTGTGATAATGAGGTTTTGCGGCGAGTAGAAAACCACGCCATACCCGTGAACGGCCGAGGCCGTGACCGGCGGCTGGTTCGTCCAAGTTCCTATCTGCTGAATAAGCGAATTGGCAATGGTGAGATTGGTCACATCCAGCCCATAAACAGCGTATCCATAATTAACTCCCGCGACAGGAAAGTTATTGCTCGTATAGCTGCCATAAGTGCTTGGCGGGGTTCCTCCTATGTGCTGAATCTGAAAATTTTGGATGGCCAGATTGGCCTTTTGGCTCAGGTAAAACCCGTACTTGTTGGTGTATTGGCCGTCCATGATGGCCATGCCGCTTCCAAAGCTTCCCGCGGAATTTCCATCGTAGGTGATTGGATTTCCAACCCCGCCGCTCCAGTTGATAGTGATGCTGTTGGTATAAGCGACGCCTCCTTTAAAAATGACCGTGTCGCCGGCACCGAGAGCCGTCGTATGCGGATTGCCCGTGGCTGAGGCATCGCCGGGGCAATGCTGCCACGGCGTGGAGGGGTCGCTGCCGTTGTTCGAGTCGTTGCCGCTGACAAAGTCCACGTAATAGGTCGTCGCGCTGGCGCAGAGCGACACCAAGGAGAGCAGGCCGAGGCACACGCCAGGCAAAATCCGCCTCGCCCATGTTCTTTTCCTGCTGCTGTTTTGGGTGTTCATGGTGTTCATTTCGCATTCTCCCGATGCCACCACCGGGTTGGTCGGTTGATTCATCTCAATCTATGCTGGCGCTGAGCAATAATCAAGTCTCCACCAAAATATTAGCAGTTTGCGTGCCAAATCAGGTTTGCCCCTCACTTTAACTGCCCGTTAAAAAAAGGCTCCAGTCCCGCCGCGTGAGGGCACGCGGCCTACATTTCCCTCGCAAAGCATCCATCTGTTGTAGGCCCGGTGACCTCACCGGGCCTTTTTTAACGGGCTGCTCTAACTGCCCTTGGCGAAGATGCTCCGGTGATTAATCCGCACTTCCGGCAGCCGGGCCTGCAATCGCGCCGCGTAGGACTGCCTCATTTCAAAGGCGCGTGTCACGCCTTTGACCACTTCTTCCCCCGGCAATTCAGCCAGATCAAACACCAGGTCCGCCACATCCACCGCCTCGAACACTCCCGCAAATTTCCGGCTGTAGGCCAGCCCCGCCGCCGGCACACCCTGGGAGAGCGCGGCGATGCAGGCGTGCATGCGCGAGCCGATAAAGAAATCGCACCGCCCAATCAGGTGCTTGATTTCACCGGCGCTCCAGCGGCCCTCCACCGTGTGAACCCGGGCCTTCAATTCCGCCGGCAATTGTTCATGCACTTTCCGGCACGCCTCCGCATCATTCTCCATGCTGCCGCCAAAAACGTGAGGGACCAGGATGACAGACGCCGGCTCCTGCGCCAGCAGTTGCCGGAGGAGCTTTTGCACCAATTCGGCGTAATCGGTTTTCAGGCTGAACATGTTCCCTCCCGTATATCCCCCGCAATAGAGCAGTCCGCTCACATTCAAGCCGACCAAAGGGCCGGCAGTCTTGAGGCGCTCAACCCATTCCACCCGCGCCGCCGACGGCGGCTCCGGCTCCAGCGCAAATCCCAAGTCGTGGGCAAAGCGCACGGCTCCGTTCCTCTCGCCCGCCAAACCCCGGACAACTTCCATCCCCGTCCGATCCCGCGAATAAACGCGGCTGGCATGACGCAAAACATATCCGCCCAAGCCGCGCGCCAGACGGCTCCGATAGGGGCCATACGTTTGGGGCAGCAGCACCAAGGGCCGCCCCATCCATAAGATCAGCACCTGGGGCAGAACTACATAAAAGAAGCGCCTCAAGCCATAGATGTCGCTAAAGCTGTCCCCGCCGCTGATGGCGGCAATGGCGCCAGCCTCCTGAATGGCCCGCAGGCATGGTCGGCGCCGGCGGATTCCGTCCCGCCAGGAACGCGGCAAGGCTCGCGTCCACAGGGCCGTCCAAAGCAGCCGGAGAATGTTGTTGGACAAATAAAGCCTCCAGGAGAAACGCATGTTGATCAGCGGCAAATCCAGCCGCCGCCCGCCTGCGACGAGAGAAATGAGGCCGGGTCGGTGTGCATATTCCAGCAATGAAAAGGTTGCGCCCGGGCGGCTTTCCAGCCAGGTGGCAATGGCCCCAAAGGCGAGAGCCGCCACCCCGAAATTGGTCGCTGCCGGGTCTGCGCCCAGCAGAAGCAAAGGGGCGGAAGGAGCGGAGCTTGGGAGGGTTGTTTCGGCTGCTTCCCCCCGGCCGGAGTTCGGCATCTGATTTTCGGCTTCCATCAGGACAACAAGAGTTCGACCTCGACACTTGGGATAAGCGCGGGCGCGTGCCTTGCCTGCGCCAGCTTGAACGCCTTGACGGAAAAGGGCAACGACGGCATTAGGGAAAATGGTCGGGATGGTGGGATTTGAACCACACGACCTCGTGGATGTAATCCACGCGCGCTACCAGGCTGCGCCACACCCCGAACCCTCTAAAATTAGCCTGCTCCTCTGTTTCTTGCAAGCGATGTTTCGTTCTTCGTTGGGCATCGCCTGACTCAAGGCGATGCTCTCGCAATCGGATAATGATTCTGCCCGCACGTCTTCCCAATCGGAATGTAATAGGGGAGCGGCGTTCAGCTTTTCAGTGTGTTTTCTGCATGGCGCCGCCACATGGTTTTGATCCGCTGTTCGAACCGGAGGCGCCGTGAAACAAACTGGACCACGCGTCCCGCCCCCAAAATGGGCGTTCTGATCAAATTAATGCCGATGCTCCTGCCTGACTTCGCGAAGATATACACGGTGGTCTCCTGCCATTGGTCAGTGCAAATAGTCCTTTTGTAGCCCGCGTCCCCGCGCCCAAAGTCCACCTCAGTGACCGGTCTTCCCTGGTTGAACATGTCCTCAATCACCCGTGTCAGCAGCACGGTGCCGATCTCATGCTGCCGGTACTCAGGGTCAAAAGCGGTGGACGCCAGGTGATATACCGAGCCATAGAGCGGGCCACACCAATAAGCGCACGGCTTATCGCCAATATACATCATATACCCGAGGAAGCTGCCTCTGCGCGCCCACAAAAGCGCCCGCCGGCGCTGCTCTTCATCATACACAAAGCCAAAACCAAGGGCGGTGTGATAGGACTTTCTGCTCACCGCTTCCGCTTCTGCACAAAACCTCGTTGCTTCATCCGGGGATCGAAAACACTGAACCCGAACCTGGCCCTGGAATTTTTTCTCCAGCACCTTCGAAAGACGGCGCAAATCCGAGCGGTGCTTGGATTTCATGTTCATGAACAGGTCCTCCCGCCTCTTTGGCAATATGAGGGTATGATGTGGCTGTGTCTCGGGAGAAAAACCTCTGCACCACGCTGGAGAATAACGCAAGGCCAATTGAGCCAGAGGCGAATCCGTCTTGATGAGATGCAAGGCCAGCACGTCGGCCTCCCCATTCTCCAGGATACTGATCAGTGCCTTGAGCAGTAAAGAGGGGACCTCCTCCGAAATCGTCCCCATCACGCCGCCGTGAACCACGGCCAGTTCCCTGACGCGCGGCGCGTAGAGGGTTCTATATCCGAACGAGCATTTGACGGTCGTCGGGACAATTCGGGCCGCGGCAATTGCCACCACCTCCGGGCCTCGGCAAACAACGACGATGCGAGGCTCCTGTTTTCTCATCTCACTAATCAACAGAAAAAAATCCATGTCGGCATTGGGGTTCCAGCTCAGCCTTTCCCATGAGGATCGCAGCGCCTCAATATCGGCTGCGCTAGTCAACACCCTTGCTGAAAATTCACCATTCGAGGAGGGCGTTAATCGGCAATCATTCATGGCAATGGTCATGGCTTCGTCACTGCGCGGAAACAGCGGCCGCTTCTCTCAAGTCCGCCTCTTCAGCGCGAGCAGCCTCTTTTTCCGGGATTTCAGAGCTTTGGATGTTCTGAGCGAGAGCGGAAATGGCGGCCAGTTGCATGAACCAGATCATGTAGGTTTGGTCAAAGTAAGTGATGCCGAACCAGTTGGCGACGTGGGCCGTGAGCATGCAGCCCATCCCCCACATGAAGTATTCCGACTCGCGTGACGCCGGAGCGGCGGCGCGAAGTATGGCCCCGCTCTTGCCCAGGCTCCGGTAAGCGCGGGTCAGGAGCACGATGAACAGGGCGATGGCGCCCACCCCCGCCTCTATCCCGAAATAAACAAACTGATCCGTGATGTCCGCGCCTCCTGTGGCTGAAATAGTTTCCGGAAACCACGCGCCGGTGTCGGTGATGGGCATGCCCGCCAGCCACCAGACAGAAAGATGCTTCCACATGGTATCCAGGAGGAAAGCGCGAGTGAAGCCGTCGCCTCCGGTAATATCGCTCAAATGCTCCAGCAGATACCACACGGGCGCCTTCATCAGCAAAGCCGCCATGACTATCATGGCCACTATTCCCCGGCGAACCCATTTCATTTTCGTCCGCCATCTCCAACAAAGCCAGGCGGCCACTCCCGCGCCCACCCCGCTGAGGGGGCCGCCGGAGTTGGACGCCCAAACAATCACCAAACAAAGGACAATGCCCAGCAAGGCGCGCACCCGGTCCGGCGCCGCAAACGCCATTCCGATGTAGAGCGGGATGAAGGCCACACCAATCGTTCCCAGCAAACTCGGATGTCGAAAACTGCCAAGGCACCGGATGCGGCTCCCTCGGAAAGCCTGTCCTCCGGGAAGCGGCGCCAACAAATCGAATAGATTCCGGTGTTTGAAGCTTTCCACCATGACAATGGCTACATAGGGGATCAGGAGCAGGACAAACGACCGCAAGAGAAACCGAAAATCCCCGGCATCTTGAATCAATCCCCGGAAAGTGAAATAGGCAAAATAAGCATCCACCAGCTCCCCAATCTGGAAGGCCTGCCCGTCCGGCGAGCGCACCAAAAACACCGCGGTCGTATAGCCATAAAACAGCAGCAACGCCCGGTCTATCCCGTTCAGACCGGAGAAACGGAACTCGCCGCGGGCCAGCACTCGCGCAATTCCCGCCACCTCCAGGAACCGCACGGAAAAAATGTTCAGTGCGAAAATAGGGACAGCGGCCCCTTGCGGCACATAAAGCACCCCCACCACCATCGCCAGCAGCGCCCATCGCCGGGGTGCGCAGAAAACCGTCAGGCAAAGGACCAACAGGATGCTGCCTGATATTGGGTTCATCGGTAAAGTGTTTGCCTCATCGTTGGGCCACTGCAGCCGTCGGGATGGAGACGCCCCCCAATCCAGCGGCCCACCGAAATATGTTCAGCCATTTGTGCAGCGAGTTTTTCAATCCCATCCGCCGCTGCGCCGATGCCAGGGGCATGGCCGGCGCCAGCAGGCCGCACCGCACAACCGCCGCCGCCGCCATGCTCAGCCGGTAGCCCGCCGCGTAAGTGCGGCCGCGAAACTTTCTGAAATAGCGCCAGCGCGACTCCCTCATCATCACCGCGGAAAAACCGGAAGCGGAGCTTCCCGAACTGCCCCCGCCGTGATGCACCACCACCGCCGCCGGCATGTAATAATTCTTCGCCCCGGCCCGATGCGCCTTGTAACAAAGGTCCACGTCTTCCGAATACATGAAATAATCCTCGCTGAATCTTCCGATCTTCTCAAAGGTCGCGCGTGCCATCATCAGGCACGCCCCCGACAGCACCTCGGCCTCCGCCAATTCTTCTCCCGCGCAAAACAACGGTGCCATGCCCCAAAGCCCAAGCCGGGGAAAAGCCCTGCGCAGCACTTCAAAGTCCAGGACTTGATTCAGAATCGTCGGAAAGGAGGCGACACAACTGATTTGCAGGGTCCCGTTGGTGTTCATCAACTTGGCGCCGATGATTCCCGCGCCGGGCACGCTGGCCAGGGCACGGTGGAGCACGTTCAGCGCCGGCCCAGCCAGTTCCGTGTCGGGATTCAAAAAGCAAACCACTTCACCCCGCGCCTGCTCGTATCCCAGATTGTTGGCCCGGGCAAAGCCCACATTGCTTTGGCACTGGATAAAGCGCGCCTCGGGAAATTCCCGCGCCAGCATTTCCCCGCAGCCGTCGAAGGACCCGCCATCCACCACGATGACCTCAAAACGCAGGCCCGTCGTGTGTTTGTAAACCGACTCCAAGCATTTCCGGACATACCCGGCTGACTTCCAATTCACGATGATTATGGACAAATCGGGTGAATTCATCGCATGGCTCGACGCCGTCATCTCAATCCTTTGTCGTCCACAAGCTCCGCCTCAGGGTCAGCCGCCGCATCTGCTCCCGGCGAAGGTATTGGATCATCTCGCGGTCGTCCACCTGCGGCACGCGCCGAAAATAGCCGCTCACGAATCCGAACCACAGCCCGGCCGCCGCCACCCCATACGGCTTTTTCACCAGACGCGAGACGCACTTGCAGAACATGAACAAAGGGTGGTAGCCGGTAACATAGTTGGCCCGCCCGTTTTTCACCCAGTTCTTCCACGCTCCGTCGGCCTCCCCGGCAAAACGGTGGTGGGTCAGTTTCAAATCGGCAAAGGTGCCGGTTGTCCAGCCGAGCATGTTGGCCTTCACTTCGTCAATCGTGTCCCACCCCGTCGCTTTCCGCAGTCCGCCGATCCCCTCCCAGCAGGCGCGGCGGTACATTTTCACCGCCCCGCGCACATGAAAGGGCGGGTCCCCGTGCGCTTCCGCTTTCTCCCCGCCGGAGGCAACACTGCAAACGGTTCCTCCCCCAATCCCCAGCTTTCCGTCCCGGCGAAAGTGCTCCACGCAATCCGCGAAGTAGCCGGGCCCAAACGACAAATCCCCGTCCAGCTTGGTAATAAAATCCCACCTCTCTTCCCCCAGCAGGGGGTATCCGTCGTAAAAAGCTTCAATCACCCCGCCACCTGCCTTCCGAAATCCCCGGTCCGCCCGATGAACCGCTTTAATCCACCCATGTTCCCGGGCCGCCTCATCCATTATCTCCCCGGTCTTGTCGGTCGAGCCGTCGTTGACGAGGATCCACTTCTGCGGACGCAGCGTTTGCGAAACCATCGAGGCAATGGTCTTCGGCAAATGCTTCTCTTCGTTTCGCGAAGGGGTTATGACGACACAAGCCGGGGTGCTCATGCAGGCGCGCCTAATCTGCCGCGGCGTGTTTGACTTGGACGGCAGCGTGGGTTCCTTTGCCGCGGCCGGGCATCCCCTGTTTGAATTTCTTGACCATGCCTTGCGGCCACGCCAGCCAGTCGTAGCCGCCCTCCAATTTCGCCTGAAAAAAAGCGGGATCGTCCAGCCCATTGGCGGGCAGCCGCTTGAGCCGGTAGGGATCGTCCCCCGCCTTGACTCGTCCAATTTCCGTGGTCACGCAGCAACTGTAGCCCGCCTCAATCAGCAGGTTGCGGAGTGCTTTGGCGAAGGGCCGGTTGGCTTGCGGAAAAGCGTAGGGATAGGCAAAGGTGGTCACCGCCTCCCCTAGTTGCTGCTCGATCTCCGCCCGCGAGTCGCGCACTTCGCGCTCGACTTCCTTCCAGGCCGCTTCCACCAGCTCGGGATGGCTGACGCTGTGCGATCCAAACTCGACCCCCGCTTTGCGCAACTGCCGCACTTCATCCCAAGTCAGGCATTCCGTCCCATTAAAGCAACGCCGCTCGCCCTGAATAAAAGCCGTCGGCAAAAAAACCGTCGCCGTGAAACGATGTTCCTGCAAAACAGGGAATGCTTCCGTGTAAATGTTCCGGAAACCGTCGTCAAAGGTGATGACCACCGTTTTGGGCGGCAATGGTTCGCCGCCCCCCACCAATCGCGCCAGACCCGCCACGTCCATCGTCCGGTAGCCTGCCTCAACAAGCTGCCGCAGGTGGCGGCGGAACACCGCCGGGCCGATATTGACTTTGTAGTAAGCCGCGACCCCGCGTTCGGGATCGGCCGACACGCTGTGATACATGAGAATGGGAAGCCGCGGCTTCCCCCCGTCGGAACGGAGGCGGTGCAGAGGATGAAACAAGGCCGTGCTCAACAGGCGGTCAGGGCGCATCTTCGATAACCTCATCAGACACTTCTTTACAGATCAGGTTTGCGGCGAAGCCGCCGCCTTGAACTCCCGGTAGCCGGTGCTTCCTTTATCGCGGCCGGCCGGCAACGGCGCTTCTTCATCCAAATCCAGGCAATGCAGCCGCCCTTCGGGAGTCTTGGCGTAGCGATAGCCGCTTTCCGGACACCGCGCCGTGCCGTTGGCCCCATCCAGTTTCAGTTGGTGCCCATGCCGGCTCATCCAGCCCGACTGCCGCGCTGGATTCCCCAACACCAGGGCATAGTCCGGCACATCCTTGGTCACCACCGCCCCGGCCGCCACAAACGCGTACCGCCCAATCGTCACCCCGCAGACAATCGTGGCGTTGGCCCCGATGGTCGCGCCCCGCTTCAACGTCGTCGTCTCGTAAAGCGAGTGCCGGTTGACCTGCGAGCGCGGATTGGAAACATTGGTCAGCACACAGGATGGACCCAGAAACACATCGTCTTCTATGACCGTGCCGGTATAGACCGAAACGTTGTTTTGAATTTTGACATTGTTCCCGATCACCGTGCCGCCGTCCACATTGACGTTTTGGCCCAGAATGCAGGACTGGCCGATGCGCGCCCCCTTCATGACATGCGCGCAATGCCAGATTTTCGTCCCTTTCCCGATCACCGCCCCCTCGTCCACGAAAGCGCTGGCATGGGCGAAATAATCACGGGCGACCACCGGCGGCGCGGCGCCGGGGTCCACCGCCTTGCCATCCCCCTCCAGGCTCCGCTGGGCGGCTTGCAGGACCGAGAGCACGCGCAGGCCCT
>Ga0187848_10001055_pt1 | contig 23957 bp, 18 predicted proteins | sample June2016WEW_4_40_FD_132424 | JGI IMG/M metagenome (GOLD analysis project Ga0187848, IMG submission 132424) | Peatland microbial communities from SPRUCE experiment site at the Marcell Experimental Forest, Minnesota, USA - June2016WEW_4_40 | ecosystem: Environmental > Terrestrial > Soil >... | reverse complement strand
ACTTGCTAAAGACGCGTTAGCTTACGGAGCAGTTACAGTCCAAGAGGGCGAAGATCACCAGCTGACAGTTCTGCGAAAACAACTCAGAGAGCTAATTTTGGCTGAGGCTTCGGTATAAAAGTGTACACAGGTCATTGAGTCCCGTCGGACCCGCCATAGTCCTTGCGCATTTGTACTGTTTTCTCGCCTTACCCTTTCTTTTTTTGTCAGTGTAAACGCTCATTTGATTTTAGGGGTGTTATTTCTTGGCAGGTAACGCTACCTTAGAAGACTTCAACAAGTATCACCTGCCTTGCTCGAAAGGAGCTTATGATTGTGTGGCTTACAAGAGTCCAAACAAAGCAAGCTGCAGCAAGGACCCATATTTCCGCAGAGGCGATCTTACCTGTCCAGACTATGACCTGGATAGCTTCAGCTGTTGCCATGGAGCCGGGGGGACTTGTCGTAGACGGTGTTTTCATACTAACCAAATGGGAGAGGAACATTATTAGAGAGAGCCACAACTTTAGCGAACGAGCTGCTTTCAGACGTGTAAGCTTCCAAGTCGATCCAGATGCATTTGAGGATATATTGAACAAAATTCGTGCCCTTGCCTTCAAGGGTTCCGCTACCAAAGAAGACATTGAGTATGTTGGCAAAATGCGGGAAGTGGCTTTATGGCTTAAACAGGTCGGTTTCTCTTCAAGAGAGGAGTACTTGAAAAGCCTGATCTATTACACGAAATGCTCTAACCTGAATCCTGCAGCGCTACTAGACCTGAAACTTAGCGAAGACCCTAAGCGAGGATATTACCCAGCTGAAGAACTATTACAAAGCTGGATAGATTTGGCAGAAGAAACCAAATGTGTGACCTCTTCAAGAATATGGAATGAAGTAAATGCTGTCAGGAGTTTTTACATGCATAGTCGGGTGCCGTTGCAGCCAGTAGATTACGTATACGTGCCTAAAGAAAAAGATGTCTTCGACGAGAATAACCTCAAAAAGTTCAGGGAAGGCTTTGACTTCTACGGTAAAGTTTTGTTTGACTTCATACTTTCCGTCCCGCTCCGCGACGGTCAATTTCAAATTTGTAGGCACTGTGGCCAAGATTTCTATCCGCGCTGGCGCAACATTACAACTTACCCGAAGATTGAACCCTACAGCCCGTTCGTTATCAAGACTCAGAAGGGCCATGAGAAGAAGACAAGACGCAGAATATCCCAGATGCAGGTGTGTTATTTGACTCCGTCCGCTGTAGATGGCTTGAACACTTTGCGAAGCATCAAAGAAGCCGCGCTGGGGCGCAGGCTAAGGCCTGATGAGTACATCTTCACCCACACCGGTAACAATGGGCAAGGCGTCCTTCATATTACGCCTATCGGCACGATGAACGTGATTGGAACCTTTAAGCATGCTGAGCAAAAGACAGGGGAACACATAACTGTCCATCGGGCAAGAGACTGGGTTTACTCGGTTCTAGCTTGCCAGGGAATAGAGCAGGTGCTTAGAGACCTGTACCTGGGCCATGAAACCAATTATCAAATGGGCTACCTGATGCAGCTAATTACTAAATGGCAGAAAACCTTCCGAAAAGCTAAAGCTCTTGAAGCACTTGACATCAGGCCGCCAAGCCTCAAGAAGGATCCATTAAAAGAGTTGGTTGCTGGCTTAGGATTCAACGCTCAAGACCTTGAAACTTTCCAGAAAGTACTGAAAGCAATCGGGAATAGGGGTCTTTGAGGAGTAGAAATAGATTAGTCTATTTGTAGTGTTAATAGAGATAAAAATCTGGCGGGAAGTGGCTGAAACCATCCTCCTCTTGCATAAGAGAGGCAGATTAAAGCTTCTTTTGTTTTTGCTTACTAACAACATAAGAATAAATTCATTTGTTGACTCAGTAGAGAAAAATAAGTTTTATTTCCTTAAGAGGAGCGGATTTTGAGTGCATATGAGCGCGCGCTGGAACAACACAGATTGGTCCACCCATTGCGGAATAATTAAAAATCAATGCAAAATAATCTCTCCAATACTCTTGCCAGCTGACCCTGATTTTAGGATATTCCGATGAACGAATTATCTGGACTCTTTCATGTTTGCGGCTCCAACAGCTAGCAGTATTCTTTGTAAAACCAAGATTTTTAATTTGATTCCGATCTCATTCACAGGATATCCCTATCTCCTATTTTAATCCATTTTTAAGGTGATTTTACTAATTTTCCTATTTTTTTAATTCTTTTTCAGCAATTTTTTCAGCGTCTTCGAGAATTGCCTCAGTACGATTAATCTCGTTATCATCAAGTCTTCTCCCATTCAAAAAGAGTGAGTAAGCCTGCAAACCTTCCGCGTTAGGAACAGCGCCCCATCGGAGGTAATCCATTGGCGGTTCAAGCTCTTCATGAACCACACGTGCTAGTTCTCCATACAGAACCATATCGTTAAGTAGACTCTTGATTTGTTCCTCAGGCAACTTCAGTTTGAATTTACCATAATTGACTAGGTCACTAACCCTAGTATCCCCAAATTTAGCTATGTAAGCGAGAATTTTCTCTTTTTCTAGGCTCAAAGTTGTTTGCTCCAAAATCGCGCCTCAAAATAACGGGAAACAAACAAAACAATTTAAACCTTCATGATATACAGAGATATTTAGGATCAACTAATTTTATGCTAAGAATCCAGTATTTTTGCCTTTCAGAGCCCCCCCGTGAGCCCCAGTCAAGACTAAGGGGAGAAAGCATGCTCTGAATAGGTTTCTCAGAAATCCCTTCAAGTATTCACCCCTTGTCCAAGAAAAGACTGGTTAAAGATTATGAGAGTGAACCAAAATGTAATAAGTTGAGGAAGTTAACTAATTGGCAATGAAAGGGACTTCTTTTTTTCCTGTTACTGGTTGTGGCGGCGGAGGAAAAATAGAACCCTCTCTATATGCACTGAACATTGATGGGGACACTTTTCTTCTTGATGTTGGTTATGAACGGGGAACTAGCAAACCCATAAAGGAAGTGCTAAACGAATTAAGACTACTCAATCCTCGACCAAGTGGAATTTTGATTTCTCATGCACACAAGGACCATTTGGGATTACTACTTCCAGTTCTACATTTTACTAACAGTTTTTGCAAAGTTCCAATTGTTATGACTCCTCCAACTTGGATCTTTGCTAAATCAATGCTTAAGGACGCGCTTAAACTCGATGCTGACTCAAAACTAAAAAAATATGGTTGTTCAGACTCAAGCATCGATAAAACATTAGCTTTTTGCACAACTAAAGATATTGGTCAATCGATTAAGATCGATAATACTGAAATAACATTACTACCAGCAGGACATATTCCTGGCGCTGCAGGGTTCTTACTTAAGGGACAAAATGGAACTAAAGTGTTGTACACTGGTGACTTCAGCCTATCTGATTTTTATACAGTGTCTGGAGCAAAATTTTCAGTTGAAGGGCCTCTAGATCTTCTGATTACTGAAACTACTTATGCCTCTAAAAAAAATCATGGTCCTCGAGAAGAGGAAGTCAAAGCGTTCATTAATGATATGGCAGATGCACTCGAAAAAAAAGGCGTAGTATTGATTCCATCTTTCAGTTTAGGACGCGCTCAAGAAATATTAGCCATTTTGCTGAGAGCAATGGGTACTGATCGTTTTCCCACTGAGTTGAAATTGTATTTAGCTGGCATGGCAGCAGAAATCACTGAAGCCTATGCAGAATTAAGTGAAAATTATTGCCCAAAATGGTTCCGTGATAAGTTCAATGAACTTTCAGAATCAGGGTTAGAAGAGAATCCTAAAAAGCCAATAAGGTTGCTGGATATTGAGCGTGACAGAATTGAGGCTGAAACCTACACTGGACCGGCGGTCTTTTTGGCCTCCTCGGGTAATCTAAAAGGAGGACCAAGCGAAGGATTTGCCTGTTGGCTTCTTCCGAAACCCGAGACTACTGTATTTGTTGTAGGACATCAAGATGGAGAAAGCCCGGGAAGAAGGCTTGAAGAGATTATGGATGCGAAAAAAACCAACTCAACTGTGCTTTTGACTGATAGTTTTGAAGAACAGTTGCTAGGATTTCGCGGGCGTCCAAAATTTCGACAACGGATTAGCAGAACTATTCCAATTCCCGTTCGATGCAAGATTCTTAAGCATAAGCTGTCTGCCCATTGTGATGATTCTGAACTGATTTCAATATTTTCCAGAACTAAACCAGAACGAGCAATCTTAGTGCATTGCCCTAGTAGCGAAGATAGAAAAAAACTGGCAAGACGTATCAGAAAAAAGTTGAAGTGCAAAGTCTTTGTTCCAATAAATGGTAAAGAGATAAAACCAAACAATTGCCCTGGAATTACAGTCTTCAGGAAAGAATCAAAGGTTAAGGAATTTCCGGCTGTTGTTGAAATCGTTGCTCCTCCAAAACAGCTATCGACAAATATTGAACTGAGTCGAATGAGGAAATGCCCTGTTTGTGGTGAAAATAAGGCCGATTTCTTCCGATGTGATATTTGTGGAAGAGATGTCTGCGTAACCTGCTGGGATCGAAATGGACAATACTGTTTGGATAGAATTAACTGTATGGATGCCGTGCAGAAAAAGGAAGATGAGGAGGAAAGTGTAGACAACGATGAGAAGGCAAATGTAAGAAAAGAAGACTATATAACTCACGAGGTAGAAAACGAGAAAAATCGGTACATCCACTTAGTGGCATAAGCCTAACTGACCCTGAAGAGGGCAAAGAACACCTGCAAACCATTGAGCAACGCATCCAGTTTGATGACGACATAAAATGCATTATGTGTGCCTGCTGTGTCAGCGCCTGTCCTGTAAACCAGAAAGAAGACCCGCTATATGTGGGTCCAGCAGCTATTGTCCGAGCGCATAGGTACATCTTTGATAGCCGCGTCAAAGACAAGTTGGAGCGCCTGCAGATTATGGATAAGCCACATGGGACCTGGAGCTGCAAAAGCTACTACAAATGCACTCAGGTTTGCCCCAAAGAAATCCAAGTAACAAAGCGCATTTTGGAAGTTAAACGTAAAATCCTTGATGAACTGGAATCAAAGAAGTAGCGCCTGCTCCGTGAGCCTATCCGCTTCCCCCGTGTTTAGATTCGGCAACAAATGATTGGCTATTATTTTGCAACCAGCGCTACTTACTAACCGTAACCCGCTTGGACAAAGGAACATATTTGCAACCTACGAGTCCGCAGTAGTTGCCTCTGTACTCCGATGTTGGACGGTAAAGTTCAGGTTTGATGGGGGGCTCAGGAAACTTTTCTTCAATTATGTGTGCGGTCCACCCTGGAACCCTTGCTATGGCAAAAACAGTGGTGAACAAATCGTCAGGAATGCCCATCATGTGGTAGACGGAGGCGCTGTACAGGTCGACGTTCGCGTAGATTTCGCCGCCTCTGCGTTTCCGATACTCGCGTTGCGTGACATCCTCAATCTCTTTTGTAATAAGGTACCATTTTGGCTCGCCTGTGTTCCTCGCAAGTTTCTCAGAGATATGCCTCAGCAAGTCTGCTCTGGGATCCAAGGCTTTGTAAACTGCGTGTCCCATGCCCATAACTCTTTCATGGTGGTCAAACTTTGATTTAACCCAAGCCTCAACGTTAGCTGGGTCTCCGATTTCCACAAGATTCCGCATAGTTTGCATATTGGCGCCTCCATGCAACTCGCCAGAGAGGGATCCGACCGCAGCGCTCACGGCAGCATACATGTGTGCCCGAGTTGATGCAACAACTCTAGCCGCAAAAGTAGACGCGTTAAACGAGTGCTCAGCATGCAAAACCAAACAAGTGTCAAAATCTTTAATGGTCTCTTCCTCAGGCACCTGTCCCATGAGCATGTAGAGGAAGTTTGCAGCTCGGCGTAGCTTCGCGTCAGGCTCGATTGGGGAAAGGTTTTTCCGAATTCTATCCCAAGCCGCCACAACAGTGGGTAATGCAGCTATAAGCCGCGTGGCACGTCTTAGGTTAGCCTCTTTCGAGTCGTCTTGCCTTTCAGGGTCAAAGCCTGCCAGCAACGACACGGTTGCTTGTAGAACATCCATAGGCGAAACTGTATTAGGAAGCTTCTTTAAAACATCAATAATGCTGGCTGGAAGCATTCTTTCTGCTGCGAGCGTCTTGGAGAATTCTTCAAGCTGGACAGCCGTGGGCAAAGTGCCGTACAGAAGGAGATAAGCCACTCCTTCTGCTGTCGCATAAGCGGCTAAGTCGTGGATATCATAGCCCCTGTAAGAAAGCTCACCCTTAACGCCGTCGATAAGCGAGATGGCTGTGTCAGCAACAAGAACTCCACGCAACCCAATGTCCTTTGTAGATGAGGTTGCCATAAGTTTCAGTCAACCCTTGCCCATCCGAAGACGGACTTTTGCAAACCGAAAAGCAAACAAGCATTAAAGCTGCATTTTAGACAGTTAAAATCAAAAAGCTGCATTTAAAACACCATTCGGTATGGTGCTAGACGGGCAATAAAAAGTTTGTTGTCGTAGCTACACGACCACAATCACAACAGCTGTTCGTATTTAGCCTTCAATGCCCTTTATAATCGGCTGAAGCAGAAGCAGCTCACAGAAAATAGACACCACTTTTATGCACTTTAATCCACTTTATTCGACTTTTTCCGACTTTTTCCGACTTTTTTTAACTCAACCTGCAAACACTTCAAACCCTAAATCAAAAAAGCAACCCAAACCAAGCTGTTCAAAAATCAGCAGCAAACCCGTCAACAAAGCCAAAACAACAAAACTAAGACAGCGCCACGAGAAGAATACAAAACCTTATCGACAAAAAAGAACCAGCTAAATACCTACCATCAGCGAAATTAAAATGCTCACGATGAACAGCCAAGGTTTCTACATTTGATAGAAGAATTGTTTTGAGCCAAACGCCCAGTTACCAGATACAGACATGGCGGAAAACTATGCGTTATTCAAAATCTGCAACAGCCAAAAGGCGAATAAAAAACGGAGCTAACCACAGGATTCATCTTATCTTAGGTAACGTAGAAACCAGTCTGCTGCTAGTTTAGCGACTTCTTCAAGTTTTCCCAGTTCCTCAAAAAGATGTGTTGCGCCCGGAACAATTACTAGTTTTTTTTCAGCTGACATCAGCGCCATCGCCTGCCTATTTAACTCAATCACCTCAGTATCCAAACCGCCCACCAGCAAAAGTGTCCGTGCAGCAACTCTAGGAAGATAATCAGCCGCTAGGTCAGGACGCCCGCCGCGTGAAACTACAGCTACAATATCGTTTGGAAGTTTTGCAGCCGCAATCAGAGCTGCTGCGGCGCCAGTGCTTGCTCCGAAGTAGCCGAACGAGTAATTTTTTGTTTGGGGGTCTTTTTTGAGCCATTCGGTTGCACCGATGAGACGCTCAGCAAGTAAGTTGATGTTGAACCTGTACTCTGCTGTCACTAAGTCTTGTTGATCCTCTTCGTTAGTAAGCAGGTCGAATAGTAACGTTGCGATTTTTTGGGCATTGAGGACTTTTGCGACGTACCGGTTTCTGGAGCTGAACCTACTGCTGCCGCTTCCATGGGCAAATAACACGATGCCTTTGGCGCTGAAAGGAATGGTTAAGTTGCCTTCTACAACTATGCCGCCAACGGGAATCCTAACAGCAGTTTCTTGATGAATCATGCTGTCACCATCCCTGCTGGTTTCTGACGATTTTTCTGTTTGCTTTGTTTGAGTAGTTGGATTACTTCATCGTCGGTAGTTTGGCTAAAATCCTTGTAGAATTGTCCTAGGGCTTGAAAATATTCAGGAGTGTAGAGGCATACGACTTTGTCTGCTTGTTTTTTTAACTCCTTAATGGTTGAAGGTGGACCAACCGGAACGGCAACAGTAACGGTTTTTGCGCCCCTGCTTTTGACCGAAGCCAAGGCTGCTTTCATAGTTGAGCCTGTAGCTATTCCATCATCCACAATAATAACATCATGACCTCCCAAGTTGGGGTAAGGCTCGTTTTGCCTGTAAAATTTTAGCCTCCGATCGATTTCATTTTTTTGCCGCTCGCTCTCTTCTTTAATATAGTCCGGTGGTACCCCCAAGAACGCGATTAGTTCTTCATCAAGGATTATGGTTCCGTCCTCAGTCATAGCTCCAATAGCCAACTCAGGATTGTCAGGCGCACCAATTTTACGCGGAATAATAACGTCTAAAGGAAGGTTAAGCGCTTTAGCGATTTCATAGCCTACAACTACGCCGCCCCGTGGAATCGCCAAAACAATAGCGTTTTTGCCAGCAAAATTCGGCAAGGCTAAAGCTAAACGCTTTCCAGAATCAATTCTATCAGCAAAATAAGCCATTTTTTATTCCTCAGAATCTACTAATTGGATAATAAGCGGATTGAAATATAAAAAGAAGTCGACGATGTCGGGCACTCACAAAAGAGTATTAGAGTTAATCCTATGATTTTTTGGTTAGCTGCAGGTTTTCTTTGTCGAAGGCGAATTCGCCGAATCTTTGTGTATAGTAAAGTCTTAGGTATTCGCCTGCAAACTTTGTTTGGAATGGAAGGTCTTGCGGTGAAATAAGTTTCTTCTGTTTTAATAGTTCTTCAATGGCTGCTTCCGCCGTCGGATAGTTAAGCAGAAATTCTCTCCGCTCATTATAAACCTCCAGTGTCTGCACTGCCTCATCAACGTAAGACAGGTAATTGGGCAAGTTTTCCATTATTTGGTTAATCTTGTAGTTTGACGGGTTTGAGAGAGTTTCGGTTGCTTTCTTTAGGCGTTCACGCAAGGTGCTCTCTGTCTCCCACAGATAATCTTTTGTTGGCAGCAAACGCTCAATCGAGTCTTCCTCACTGATCATTTCAGCATAAAGCATGGAAAGAACGTCCTTTGCGATGCCTAGGAAAGATTGAATGTCATCCTTCAATGCGATAACATCTACAATGTTCAGCTGGTCTTTCTCAATCTTCTTCTCTGCCGTTAATTTCATTAACTCAGCTTTTTTGGCGTAATCCAGCACTTTCGGCAAGTTCTCACCAAAAATCGGCGGCAAAACCTCAGCTGCACTGCTCAAGTCTGCAATTGGAGTTAAGGAGTTTTTAAGATACTTCACCGAATCCAAGATGTCAGCGCCATACTGTCGCTTCCAATTATTCAACGAACTATACAGTGCTTCAATAGCAATCCATGGTGACTCTTTTTGCTCAAGCTTTTGCAAGGTGAACTCTATGGCCCTGCTTTTCTCTGGAAGACTCGGATCATACAAAGGTCTAATAATTCCATAAATTGGCTCGGCAATTTGAACAACTTCTTGGGCAAGAATTCTTCCGCTTTCTAAAGTTTGTTTGATGACTTCTATTCTTTCATCTAGTGGCATCTCTTTTTGAAAATCAGCATTCACCGTTGATTTCACATTTAACCCGCTGTCTTTAAGTTTTCCAACCCAGTTAGAAAACTCACAGCTAACGAAGATCTGGTATTCCGATAGTATAGTGTTGAGCTCTGACTCTAAACCGTCAATGTCTTTGCCCAATTTTTCTAACTCCTCAAATTTCTTGTCTAAATCCGTCGTTTCATAAAAGTGCGCCTCAGACTTACGAATAGTGTCTTCAAGCGAATCTTTGATAACTAACATTTTTCCTTCTGGAGAACTCACAACCACAGGGATATTTGCTTTAACGACATTCAATTGACCCTCAAAAACCTGCAACCTACCCATAAGCGCTTTAGCTTTATCAGTAATCTCTGAAGTTGTCGTCGTTTGTTTAGGAGCATAATCAATGAACGCTACAGGAAGAGTAAACAAAAGCGTCGCCAAAGTACCCAACACTATTGTTGAAGCGCTAACATCAGCCGTAAAAGCCAAAGGCACCTGAAGAGCACTTAAAAGAATAAAAAACAAGGCTGCCGCGATGGTGGCAGTGAAACATGGAAAAATCTTATTGTCAACGCCAATTGAACCCTCTTTAACAAAAATTCTTGTAAAGTAGATAAGCGCAAAAGCAAGCCCAACCACGATAACGATGAACATGAATATACCCGGGGCAGAATCAAGATATTGCGATAAAGCAGCGCTGAGGGTGCGTCCAGTGGAAGTGGGATGCCACGTGAGCTGACCAGTGATTGCGTAAACAACTTGGGATGTATCATACAATCGAAACTGGCCAATCGACGAATTAAGATCGGCAAAAATTGAGTTTAAAGAAATAAAAAGAGGCGGACTTGAACCGGCCGCATTCCACCAATCAGATCGAACAATCGGTGCAACGGTATATTCAAAGTACTGAAGAATCTGAAGGGGCACCGAAATCAAGACGTAATAGACAATTGTTAAGGCAACATATTTTTTGAAGTATACCGCTGAAGCTAAAATCAGTGGAATAGCTAAAAAATATGTTGGAGCAAAGAGAAGCAATGTAACCGCTAATATGCCAAAATCAATGGCAAGTGCGCTCTTGTAGTGGCGAAAAACTATGGGTAACCCAATAAATAATGTCATCCAGACGACGACTACCGCTGTGCGGATGGGTTCACCCCCGAGATAAGAAATAAAGTGCAATTCAGCCAAATGATACATCAAGCCTAACCCAACAACAGCGCCGCCAATGGGCATCCCATACATAGGATACTGAAAAGTTATAAACGCCACCAAAACAGCAAGTATAATCGGCAATGGCTGAGGAAAAAGAGGCAAAAAAGACATCCCAAACGACATAGCGACTAGGGTTACCAAAAAAGTAATTATTTTCAGCTGTCGAGACTCAACGTTGTGTTCCTGCTCTTCCTTATCCTTTCTCTTCTGCGTCCTTTCTTTGAACCAAGATTTTAGACCAGTATTTTTTGGGGAGGGCGTATTCAAGCAATCTACCTAAAGCCTTATTTTAGCTGACTCTTCTTAAAGGTTATGCAGGTACCTCTGATGAAAGATGAAAAAAGCGCTTTTGACGTTCTGGAAAGCGTTAAGAAACATATAGAAACCTTAAAACCATTGCTACCCAAGCAAGCCTTGGTTTGCATTGGCGAATATCCCATTAAGATACTGTTAAAAGAACCGTATGTTGACAAAACTGACGAGACGTTGCCGATTTTTCTTGGAAAATCTAGCGATGAGATCTTCAAATGGATTCCAAAGGGATTTAACCCGCACCTTGTTTTGGGCTTTGAAGACGCAAACATTGATACTCACTTCTGGTATAATGTATTACCATTTGTTTCACAAGACGAAACGTTAATGGAAGGGTTAAAGAAAAAACCCATCGAAAAACTGCATAGCGCAATAATGATCGCATCAGTATGGGATGGGATCGGCAGCGCTTCATTACCAACCTTGATATCGAAACTCAAGACCTCGAACATAAATTCATTATCCATAGCCATATTACCTTCAAAAATACAGCCTACAGACGCCTATTTCAACACGCTTGCATCATTAGGAATGTGTGCATCCAATGATGCCGCAACTGTTGTGCTCGTGGAAAGAGACTTACTTGAAAACTATGAAGGAGTCGATAGAAATGGCTCCCTCATAAAAGGTAACACGGTTGCCAATTACCTGGTAAACCTGTTCCTAGCTAAGGAAACGTTTGTCCAAGAAATATCCGAGTTATCTAGAACATTCAATGTCAAAATGTATTCTGTTCTAGTAGCAACAGGTGCAAGCATCAAAATTTACGGTTCCTTAGAAAACATTTTAAATGCAATGTTACTTAAACCCTTTTTAACCTTTGATTTATCAAGTTCTTCACTGCTTTATGTTCTTCTCCGCATGCCTACAAGCCTCAAAGACAAGCTTCCTAGAGGAAAAATCGAGTTAGCAATAGCAGGCTGGTTTAAGGAAAAAACTAACCTCAAATCCTTATACATAACCGAACCCATCTACGTTGAAGACGCAAGTGACCGAATAGACTTAATCTTATTTATCGGCGGCTTTGACACTGCCAAAATGTTCACTGACTTAGAAAAGAAAGTTAAAAATATGAAAAGCCGTGCGGTTGAAAAAGGTTTCGTAAAAGAGGAAGATTGGCAAGCCATCATGAAAAACTTAGAAGAACAGAAGGAGCAATAAACTCCTTCCTAAAGTTTACTTTTTGTTTTGTTTGCTATTGCTGTTGTTTTGATTGCTGCCGTTATTTATTTCTTTAATGATTTGGGTAGCAGAAACTCCGTGCTCAAGCAGGTAAGATCTGGATAAGTGTCTTTCGAAATCACTAGATTTGTTGTAAAGTAGTTGCATTTCGTCGTAGGCTTCCATGTCTTCAGGTTTTCCTCTACCGCCTAGAACCAGTACTCTTGTTTCCCATGGATCACGAGAGTCAATTACACGAACGGTAATTGTTCTTGACACTTCGCTGGTAACGTAGCCTGCTAATGCAACGTAAATCTCTTGAGACATTTCTTCTGTCCATAGGCTTGGAGGTGCTTGTACGGTAACCCAAAGGTAATCTGTCTTGTAAACTGGTTTATAGCCCATGACGCTTGGCGTTTTGAAAGTCCTAATTACACTTTTCATGTAATCCTTAAAGTGGTCCTTGTCAAGTATGTCTTTGAATATTACGTCAGTTGTAAGGCTCTCTTCCTGTTCAGTGAGTATCTTAAAGATTATCTTAAGTTGTTCGCTTTCAGTGAGGTCAGCTGATTTCACATAGTATTTCTTAGGCGCGACAATGTCAGCAATCTTTTCTTTATATTCACTGTGTAAATCGACGATCTTATTTAGTCTCTTCCGGTATTCGGACGTGAGTTCAAATCTTTTTGCTAATTTTTCGTAAAGTTTAATTGTACTATCAACTTTACTCAGGTTTTCAAGCGCATAAGATTCTTCTTCCTCTATCCTTTTTAGATCTCGGTCTAGCTCCAAAAGCTGTTCTCTAGCATAACGTTTTGTATTGAAAAGTTTTCTTAGCTGCATCTCCACTCTTGACTTATCAAATTCTTTTCGTTTCTTTGTCTCCTGCACTCTCGTGACTTCATTGTCGAAATTCCCTCTTTTTTGCATGCGGTTTGCCATTATTTCGTTAATGTATGTTACGTGTTCATCGATCATTCTTGACTCGTCGTGTGGCGTTCTAAGAATCATCTGAACTACGAGGTAGATTGTTGCCAGTTCTGATTGAATGTCTCTTAAGTCTTCTAGTTCGCGTTCGCTTTCTGGAAGTACCTCATAGTACCTTATTAAGGCGTCAGTTAGGTATCTTGTTTCGTCATAGAATTTCAGGATGTTGAGGGATTTTTCAGCGAGCTCTGCAAGATTAACTAAATCCTCTAAAATCTTCTTTTGTCTTAAGGTAAAGACTTGTGAGCTAGGAATTAACTGCTTGAGCCGATCTAAGATAACTGCCTTTCTTTCAGAGAATTCTAAATGTGTTTTTGTTAGGGTGGTAAGTAAGGCTTCTAGATTATCTAATTTTCTTGAGCCATCTTTGCGCAATGTCAGGTTTATTATGGCGTCTTCGATTGGCCCTGTTTTTTCCATTAACTTTATGGTTGACAGGAACTTCATGATTTCGCTTAACCAGTTTTTAACTTGTATTTCGATGCCTTTAACATGTAATTCTAAGTCATCTTCAAGCCTTGGATTGCTGTTAATGATCGTCTGGAGTTTTTCCTCGAACTGCTCTTCGTTAAAAGTGCCTGTTTTTACAAGGTAATTCTTGAAAAGGTCTCTTGTTACTTCATAATCCACTGCTATGATGTTGCTGACTTCATCGAGGACGTCTAGTTTTTCTTTTCTCAACTCCTGTAGAAGTTGAAGCCCTTCGAAATTCAACTTATAAGCTGAGATGTATTCTTCAACAGGGTAGATTACCCTAACCATACCCAACGTGTGCGCTGAATTGTTGGTGAGTCCGACTTCTGTGCCGATTCCGCCTAGAAGGTCTGCCAAGTCAAAGTCCATCAAGGTGTAAAGCATGTCCACAACCATGTCGTCCAGTTCTTTTCGGGCATTAACAATGTTGCCTACTTTTGAGAAGGCAGGTAACAGTGGCAAGTAGATTAGAGCATTCAAAGGATTTCTGTAGTATTCACCGTAGGTTTGGATGACATAGTCATTGTAATCCCTATTCAACAACAGCGTAAGTTCATTCATCGACACAAATGCGGAGCATCCTTTTGCCGGCGGATCATCTCCGCCACAAGGAGTTACAACGAAAGCTATGATTGGTACACCAGAGCCTAAAACTTTTCGCAGGTGCCTAGCGAAATCAAAGAATATGCCGCTTCCCGTGCCACCGCCTAATCCATAAACCAAAACCACTGTCGGCGTGATTATTGATGAAAGAGCTTGCTCTTTGAAAGAGTTTATGCAGCTTCTAACTATTCCAAGTTGATAATAGTTTAAGGCGTAGATTGCTTTTGCTAAGGCTCTTCTTCTGCCTGCGCCGCCAGCCATTGGTGGAATAGCCATTGTGGATTGTAGCCATGGAATGAAGTTTTCAAGTTTGGCCCCTTCGCCTACGAGGTATTCATTGTATTTTTGGTTGATGAAATCAAACATTGCCTCGGCAGTTGGGAATTTTATTGACTGGGCGATCAGGCGCATTCTCTCACTTGGGATACCGGCTTTTACCATCGACTTCTGTATTTGTTCGTTGGTTTCTTGTAAATCTCTGATTTCAGGGTCAGCGATGTCGATTGCTAAAAGAGAAAGCCGTGTAAGGTCATTCTCCATCAGCTCCTTAGTTTTTTTGCTTTTTAAAAAAGCTTCTACGATGTTAGTTCCGGCGGAACCGAGTCCTATCAGTTGTACACTGTTTTGGTAGATTCTCGTTGTTGTCACATCCCGACTAATCTTTTCAGTCTGTCCTTAACCGATTCCAAATTTGATGACATGGTTCTATCAATCTTTGAAGCTCTCAACGTTAAGCCTTCTAAGTCCTTGATTTGGTCTTCAACCACGAGTTGGAAGTAGCTTATTTTTCCTCGCACTCTCATGAACATGACTATGAATATCGCGGCCACGACTGCCAAGACGCCGGCTACTGGGAGAAAGAGCGCTTGTGAAGTTGCTGATGGAGGCGCGCTGACGTTTAATCCGTTTAGCATGCTGATTGCACCAGTCGTGAAACCTTGAGAATTCAAAGCTTCAGATGCATTAATAACGTTTTTATAGATGGAAATGAATCCTGGGTCTACACCAGAACTTTGGAAGCCCTTAAGTGAAGAGTCTCTCGTGCTGAGAAGGGTCATGTAATTTTCAATAGCGCCGTTTATAATATTCGGTTGAATCTCATCTAAGACGTTTCCACTGGGGTCTTGAAGCACAATCAGCTGAAGCGGTGTTGGAACATTTAGCGTTACGCCGTTAGTTGCTGTTTGTTCGACAACACCTGTCGGGGTTAGGCCGTAACAGGAAATAACTAGAGTTCCTGCAGCTTCGGGGAATGATATACTTCTCGAGTTAGGGTTAAAAGTTCCCAGATTGTAGGTGGATGACGTAGCAAGTTCCCAGAACATATTTGATTGCGTAGTTGAATGCTGCATGCTCGTGGTTAATGTTAAGTCTGTGGATGGGTTGCTTACACCGATGTTAATGGTCGCGGTCACCACTAACTCTTCGTTTTCAACTATTTCGCCAGAACCGGTTGTTGTACCTGTTTTAAAGTCCTTGGTTTGAATATTTACTCCCGTTTGTGCGTCTGCAATTGTATAGCTTGTTATCCATTGACCAGTTCCAATGGATGAAACAGTTTGAGCTTTAACCGGAGAAACTGAAGTCGAAACATATATGGATGTTAATATTAAAAGTAGACTTAAGGCCAAGATTTTATTGTTCAATTCTTTATTCCTCAATTTTTGATATCATACGATGCATATAACATTTGCGCTAAACCGCTTAAATTATAATTTCCATGTGTATTTAGCCGGCGCCTTTTTAGTTAAGAACTATTTGTATCTAGATTTCGTACCTTTTCATGACATTATTGTGAGGAGATATGCAAAAATGTTCTTTGTGCAGTTTTTGGAAAAGCTTTTTTAAAATTGCTTTTTTGTTTTGGGGCCTGAATTGTTTGCAGTTGATGTCCATATTTGTCTGGATTTGTGTTGAATTGTCGTGATTTGTATGGAATTGTCTGTGAAGGATGGAGGTTTAGGTTGCCGTTAAGTCGAAGAGTTAATTTCAAAACCACATTGAAGAAGTTGAATCGTTTGCATGTTAAGTGAAGAAAAGTGAAGAAAGGCATGAAAAGTAAATAAAAGTGTGCTCGTTATTGAACTCGCTAGGTTCAAAATCAAATTACAAAACGGGAAACCGAATTTAGCCTAAATTCATACAAGTTTCCTTAACTAAATTGATTATACGGCTGTCACGCGGTTGTCAGTTAAAGCTGAAAATTGGTCGTTTCTATGGTAAAAGATAAGAGATTAACGGTATAACATTGGTAATACAAGTGGTTAAAGATGGAGATTGTAAACGTTCGTTTACCTGACAAAGTTATTTCAGACATAGATAAATTAGCTAAAAAGCACAATCTCAGCCGATCAGAGGTCATGCGCCAAGCATTAACTGTTTACTTGCATCTTGTAGAGAACGTTGGCACAATGTTGCGTCCCATAGTTTTCCAAGTGAAACCTGCTCAGATAACTTATACACGAAGAGGAGACGTTTCAATCCTGAAAGTTCCCACAGGCCATGCTATTGTGGCAGGGTCAACTTCATCCGGAGCGGTTGGTCCAAAAATAATGGATAAAGTCAAAGTTGATGGGCGGATGCTGGGAAAGTTTCTGGCAAGAGTTGCGTTAATGGATGTGATAGCCACAGGCGCGTTTCCTCTTCTCTTATCAGTCACGTTAGGCGTAGAAAAGGAACCAACAGGCAACGAGATATTAGAAGGCATTCGACGAGAAGCCAGAACTCTTGGTCTTGACCCAAATCAAGCACTTATGGAAAATACGGAAGACAACTTTGAAACAGTGCAAACCGGCGCGGGCTTAACGGTAGTTGGCTTTGCAAACGAAGAGGAGTTGAGACTTGGAAAAACAAGCCCTGGCGACTTAATAGTTGCCATTGGCAAGCCTAAGGTTGGTGACGAAGTGATTTTTGCGGAACCGAAGGGAGAAATTGCTGACCTCAAAAATGTAACTCAACTTTCTCAGAAAAAATATGTCCATGATATCGCAGCTGTTGGCACTTTCGGCATTGCAGATGAGGCTAGAATGATGGCGTATGGTGTTGGTAGGCAATTGAAGCTTATTGAGGTGAAAGGACTGGATTTAAACAAGTCTGCTGGTCCAGCCACGGTAGTTCTGGTAACTATAAGCAAAGAGAACCTTGATGACCTAACATCGTTAATTAGTAAACCAATCAATGTTGTAGGAGAAATATCATAGCAAGTAAGTATTACTTTTTTTGTGCGCTCCTGAGCAAGTGACCGTTTCGATCGATTTCTCCACTTCTAATCCGTGTGGTGGAGATTGGGTTGCTGTTTTCCGCCGGAACCATGCTAATAGCAATAATTTTTAATGGTGGGAGCCCTGCTTCAACTCGGATTTTGTTTATTTTATCAGCTATTGATTTTGTTTCTTTACTAACGACCAAAGCGTCTAAGCCCTTGCCAGATATAGTGAGACCATAAGGATCATTTAGGGGAACAATCTCCGCTCTTTTAGCTAAGCAATTTTTTTCCAAGAAAGCCTTTAATTCCTTTAGTCTCTCAGGGTAAGTTGCAGTTTTGTGCGGCTTACCCATTTTTGAGCTAAATTCGTCGGAGGATAAGCCGATTACAGCTTTTTCGCCAATTTCAAAAGCCTTAGTTAGTAGGGCTTTGTGTCCTCTATGAAGCTTGTCAAATGTTCCGCCAACTGCTACTTTCTCATATTTTTTCATGCCCTACCAGCCTAGCGCCTTGAAAATCAATTTTGCTCACTATTACTTTTTCAGAGGGCAAAACCTGCTTAAAAGCTTCTGCTACCTCTTCGACGTTTTCTTTAAGCACCACTGCATGCACCGCTTCGCCAATCATGTTTTGTGCTGCACCGACTGCACCAGCCTTCTTGGCTAACTTGACTAGTTGACGAACGTTGTCTGTTGCTAAACCTGCTTTTTGGGAAAAGTCCCAGCAGCATTCTAGAAAATTCTCCAATCTGGGCTCAGCAAGAATTGCCTCTAAGGTTTTCTTGGCGTAGCGGTTAATCACCTGCTTTTTTTCAGGGTTTGTGAGTACTATTTTTTTGGAGATGTTGGATTGGAAAAAACCTGCTACAACCATGTAGTCTGGAGTTATTGGTATGCGGTCGATTTGGCAAATGCCCGGTGCTCCTGGTTCAACGACAAGTACGCAACCGCCAGTTAACGTTAAGGAGCTTACTGTACCTAACCCTGTTTGGCATTCGATCTCTGCAACATGCGCGATTTTGCCTATTTGGTTGTAGGTCAGTGGTAAATCTAGTGCTTCTCTAAGCGCTAACCCTGCTGTTAATGCTCCGCCTGCGCTTGTTCCAAACCCTGTTCCGATAGGAACTTCAATTTGATGTTCAACAGTGACCTTGTATTTTGCGCTTTTTTCGCGCAGAAGAATTTCGATTACTTTCCTTGTTGTTTTTGCTTCTAAGGCGGGCTTGGAGTTGATGAAAACATTGATGCTACCGCTTTTTTCTACTTCTCTGGCGGTTACTTTGGTTAGGACCCCTTTTTGAAGGCCAAATCCTCCGCCTCTGGCGCCCACTTTTTCCAAATTAGTAATCGGCTTATTGCCTTCGGTGTCGTGGATTTCAAAGAAGCTGGAAATTGCCGCTGGAGCAAAAGCTTTGGCTGTTTTTAGAGGCAATCATTTCGCCTTTTCTTTGGTTTCTTGGCGTTGTTTAATAAATGGGAATGCAGCTTGACACGCTTTTATAACAGGAGGCGAGACCAGAAGCACAAAGGGTATTTCAGTTACGAACGTCCAAACAAAAACAAGCGACGCGAAAGATGCTGATAACGGTGCTGTAAAGTATCCGTGTGGCGCATAGAGCAGTTGACTATATGCCCAAACTCCAATTGCTATTATCATAGCGCCGACTGCCAGTCCAGTAATTGAGCCTACTCCAAAACTTCTGAATTCTTTCCAATATTTTGCGATAGCTGCAAACAGAATTAAGGATACCGCCATGACGACACTGAAAAGGATAACGACAGTTTCGGTTGACAATCCGGTGTAACCCGCAGATACACTTGAAAGAAATACGGTTGGCAACAAAAGACCTGCAAGAATAACCCCAATACCGATGATTAAGCTGAGCAAAGTTTTCTTTCGGTCAAGCTTTGTGTGCGCAAAATAGCCTATCAGGAAAAACGCCGCAAAATTTGCAGGAACTCCCACTGTTAAACTCAGTAAAGGCTGTCCAATAACTATAATGTCTCGGATGAATATTCCGATCGCAGCTCCAATGCCGCCTTCCCAAGGTCCAAACAAAACAGCGAAAATAGCAGGCACAAATGCTGCAGGCCAAAAAGCAACTCCGCCAAAGCTTAAACCGAAACTTGTAAGGTAACCAATAACTGCATATACGGCTGCACATAAAGCTATGATGGCAACGTTAAATGCCCTCAATTTTGGCATTCCAGTTTTGCTCCATTTTTCAGGTTATAACCCTGTTGAAATATGGGTTTTGTAGATAAAACTTCCCTATGAATTGTTTAAACAAGTTTAAACATTCCATCATGTTTACTGAACATGTTGAATTTCTGCTAGTTTGGTTTTCTGAAGATTTTTCCGCCGTCATTGTATTCCCCTGTTACATACTCAAATTCTGCTTCAACTAGTGACGCTGCCTCTCCTACGTCATGGGCTATTCTTGTTGTGTAGCCGTTACCACTTGAACTGTTAAAAAACTTGGCTTCCAGGTCAATGTAGATAAGCGTATTTTGAATATTCCTATGACCTAACAGTCTTTGAACGTGTAGAATGTCTTTTGTTCTGTGGTATTCTGTTGTTCCGAACCAATGCCTAAAGGTTATGAAGGTTATTTCCAGTAACCTTGGGTTTCCGAGTTTCCGAGCTGCTACCTTACGCAAATAATTGAAGTTTTGCCTTAGTTTGTCATCATCGAATAGCCGGCCTTCTTTACCCATTAATGAGGTTAGCCGGTTTATCAGGTCTTGACTTACTGTAATAACTCTTGATCTGTGGCCTTTTACCGGGTGATTTAGCGTTATGGTTCTTGTTTCTACGCCAATGTCTTTACTTTCAACGGCTCCAAGTTCCCCAGGATCGGCTCCGCATTCTTTGAGGCCTTGCAAGAAGATACTTAGCGTTTTAGATGATGCGCCTATCAGTTGGTTAAGCTCGGCCTCTGAAGGAATGAACGGTATTGTTTCATCACGTTTGTACCTGGGGATATCCCATTTTAGGCCTTCTTTATGTAAGAACAAATCGTAAGCTGATACTACGTTTGCTTTTGTTCCAGCACTCCAAGTTTTCTGTAATGAGATAACGGCTTTGACGTTTTCAGGATCGAGAAGATTGGCGCCTCTCGAAACTAAACATTTCATTCTGACAATGCGGTTTTCTATCGTTGACGGTTTATAACCTTCTTTTTGCATCCAAAACTCAAATTCTAAGAGTTTGCCTTTGATTGTCTGCTCGTTTAGCGTTTGTTTTATGTCATCCGCAACAATCTTTGTTTTTGTTGCGAACGTCAAATTTTTCGCATCCTTTAGAGCGCATATTTGACGGTCTGAAGGTATGTGTCTGTTCATTTTTGAACTGCTATGTCCAAAACTGAACCTATACCCACACTTACACTTGAAACGCTGAATTACCGAGCCGTCTTTTAGCTCTCGCGTGCCATTACTGTAAACTTTAGAGCTGCCACACTCAGGACACTTAACGGTTTCTTGAGCTGCCATTAAGAAGCCTCTTTATTTTCTTTTGAGATATATGCTGGAGGGGGTGTATGTGCGGTGCAAAAATTATCTTGAGGCTTTATAGTTGGTAAATTAACATCTAAAGTTGGTTGCTCGTTTTCAGGGACATACACCCCTTCCGACATATATCTAGTCTTTCGTCTGTCGTTTGGGTCTGGGTTGTCTTGAAGTAAGCCAACTGTCAAATATTGCTTAATTCTGTTGTCGGCTTTTTCTCTGCCTATGAGTTTATGATATTTTTGATAGTATTTTTTTTGGTATTCTGCAAGAGTTAAGCCAGGATCTAGGAAATCATCTTTGAGCTCTAAAAACTCTCGGTAAATTTCAGGTGCTAGGCCTAGCTCGTTGCTTTCTGATACTGCGCTGTAGAGTTGGAAACCGTTTTCGACATCATATAAGTTTGCAGTAATGGTTTTTTCTGTTTGTTCTCGGTGCTTGAAATTGAGTAATGCGCTTGCTTTTATTAGCGCCAAGAGCTTCCCTATGTCGCGTTGGTGTCTGGGCATCCAGTTTTTGTGTGATTCTTTGAATTTTGCAAATATTTGGGCTCTTAATTCAATGGGGATAAGTATTTCTTCAATTTCGGCCGTGGCTATGCTAAGAACGCGGTTGATTAACCATTTTCGTTTGGGGTCAGATTCTAAGAGTTTTTGGTATGCTTCCCGGTCGCTGTCTTTTTCAATTTTCAAAATTATTGCAGATTCTAATTTTTCCTGGGTGCTTTCAGGTGAAAGCAGCGTTAAACGTGTTTTTTCTTGCTCGTCTAACTTCTCGTTGGCCGTGCAAAAAATAACGGTTGGGAAGCCATGAAGAATGTATGTGTTAGTTCTATGTGATCCAGTTTTTGATCTGTCAACGTTTCTGACTTCTATTTCTTCGCGGTCGTGGCTAAGAAGGGGTCTAAGATTCTGCAAGAGCTGCGCGTGGGGATTATCGAGAAATACTAAGATTACTTGCTTAAGGTTTACATGAATGATTTTATGCTTCTTTTCTTCCTCTATTTCCCTTGTGTCGCGCGGGTCTGTCGTTGATATTCCCCATTCATGGAAAAAAGCTGTTGGATTAACCCGGCCTAACTCTATCACATCAGCTTTAGGAAAGTAAGGGGTTAACTGTAAGGGAATATAGCTTTTTCCGGTACTGGATTCTGCCACATACCCAATATTCTGTTGATCTTCCCTGGTATAATTGAGTAGCATATCTAAGAAGGTGATTAGCTTGCTTTCGTTGTCGTGTTTTATGGTGCTATCCAAAATCTCGCGTAACTCATCTATGCTAATTTCTTTTCCATCATCGTGAATTTCTGTCAATAATTTGTCGTTTTCCGCTAATCTAATAGGAAGGCATTTCTTTTCTGCGCCTTTCAGGGCTTCTTGATAAGTTACGCCTCTTTCCTCTGCGCTATACCCAAAAACCGCTTTCAATATGCGTCTAAGCTCTGAATCGGGCAAGGGTGGCTTGCATAATGTTTCATTCCAAGTTTTCAAGTGAAAATAAGCTGTCTCTGCATCCATCCCCAACCAAACAAGTTTTCCAGCGTAACTTAGACATTTAGGGTGCCTAGATCCTTCAGGTACACCTTCTTTCATTTCTTCGGCCGTTATTGTCTGCGCTATGCTGCCATTCGCTTCTTCAATGTAGGGTTTGATTATGTTAAAGAAATCTCGGTATTCTAACCGCGCTATTGGTACATTATTTGTGATTGTGTACATTCCAGTTTTTTCTTGGCCTGTTTGCTTGTCAATGTACCTTATGACTGTTCCCGGCGCCACTAAGTAATGATTGTCTGCTCTGACTTCGCCTAGGTCTAAGAGTTTGCCTTTTTCATCAGTTACGCCTTTCAAGTGTAGCTTTTTGTTTGGAACTTGACTGCCTGTCGAATCGTAACAAACTACAAGATATTTATGAGGTAATCCCCGGCGCGGGCTCGTTACTTCAAATGTATTGGGTAAAACTCTGTTTAGCTCCGCATACATTCGCGGATCGTCAGAATCTATCAAAACAAGAAACTCGCATCCGAGTATTCCCCAACGTGGAAAACTATCTAATTCTTCAGGGGTGTAAAGGTGCTTTTGAAACTCAAATTCAAACGCTGCTTTATCCTCATCTATTGCACAACCAGGTTTTCCAACTTTTAGAAATCTTTTGGTTGTTAGGTCTGCCTCTTTTAGCCTTTGTATTAGTATCTTTTCCTGCTCATTCACTTTTTGCGCTGCTCCTTTGGCTTGTTTGCTGCAACTAATAGACATTGATTTTTTAGTTCTGGATCGCAGTTTTGGCAGTTATTAGGCGCTTGAGCATTTGGGTAATCTGTGTAGCATCCTGGTACGCTTTCAAGCTCACTCATGGCTTTAGCCTTGCTCGTTCAACAATCCGCGCTTATCTAGATCTTTCCGGATTAAATCGCGAACATAATCGGCCGTGTTTAAGTGTCCATCAGTCGCTAAAACTTGCTCTATGCCTTTTTGCATCGCTGCGGTTATTCGTGTTCCTATTGGGATAGTTTCCTTAACTCTTTCTGTTTGCATCTGTTTACTACCGATATACATAATAGGTGACCGAAATACAGTGTATTTTGCGGTTGAAATGTCCGAAAACAATCAAGTAATCTACAAAACAAACATAGATTATGACGCGTCTTACCAAAAACTGAATGATTCAAAAGTCGTTTTAGCCGATATAACGCCAAAAGGCTTGTTATGGGTAAGATTCTTTGATACGAAAACCGTTTTTATGTTTTCCATTAACGGAACGCTTCAGGTTACTTGGCATGATCTAAAAGAAAAACAGATTCTTTTTAGCTTAATCAAGAAGCTGCTTGTCGCTCGTGAAGGCCAAGAGCTAAAGATTATTCCAACAAGACAAAGGGCTTGGATTCCCTATAATGAACCTTTTACGCTAAATTGGTGTAGAGAAGAAAAAGAATACTTGCCAAAACCCACACCAAAACCGATAGATTGCCATCCTTACGTCACAATAAACGGTAAAGAGCCGGAAGCGCCTAAAGGGTTCTGGGCGAGCCTCAGGTCTGATAAGTGAAATGGGTAATCACTTCTAAAGTAAACCCTACCGCTTACTCTTTTTTGAGTACGGAATATTACGATTAGTTTGCAGGATTACACTCTGCTTTTTCGGTAAGAAATACTTGCAGTAATAGAATCTCAGCGAATCAACTTT
>Ga0187848_10001050_pt1 | contig 24018 bp, 19 predicted proteins | sample June2016WEW_4_40_FD_132424 | JGI IMG/M metagenome (GOLD analysis project Ga0187848, IMG submission 132424) | Peatland microbial communities from SPRUCE experiment site at the Marcell Experimental Forest, Minnesota, USA - June2016WEW_4_40 | ecosystem: Environmental > Terrestrial > Soil >... | reverse complement strand
CCCGTGGACTGGGACAACCTGCAGCAGCCGGGCTACAGCCCGGATTTCATTGACCGGACATACGCCCGCTTCGATCTGGCTTACCAGCGGTCCGACTGGGTCCCCACGCCCACCGCCCAGTCGTTGCTCCGCAATAACCTGCCGCTGCTGGCCTGGATCGCGGGCAAGCCGGAGCATTTCACCACCAAGGACCACACCTTTTACCCAGGCGAAACCATCGAGAAGCAACTCATCGTGATCAACAACTCCCGCCTGACCGTGACCTGCGACGCCTCATGGTCGGCCGAGCTAAGCCCGGCGCTTGGAGCTATCAAACAGATTTCCATACCGACCGGCGACCAGGCGCGCGTCCCGGTGCAGATCAAGCTGCCGGTGGACCTGGCGCCGGGCAACTATCAGATCAACGCGAACTTCAAGTTCAGCACTGGAGAGAGCCAGGAAGACTCCTTCACCCTCCAGGTAATCCCCCGTTCCGCGCCGCCACGCCCGCTCTCGAAGGTTGCGCTCTTCGACCCGCCCGGTCAGACGGCCAAATTGCTGGCCGGGCTGGGCGTCAACTGCCAGCCGGTGAATTCCACCACGGACCTTTCTGGCTTCGACGTGCTGCTGATCGGCAAAAGCGCCCTGAATGTGGACGGCCCGGCGCCCGATCTCAAGCGGGTGCGCGACGGGCTGAAGGTGGTCGTGTTCGAGCAGACCGCCGAGGTGCTCGAGAAGCGGCTCGGCTTCAGGGTCCAGGAATACGGCCTGCGTCAGGTCTGGCCGCGCGTGCCGGACAGCCCGCTGCTGGCCGGCCTCAAAACCGAAAATCTGCATGACTGGCGCGGCTCTTCCACCCTGCTGCCTCCCACCCTGGCCTATACGTTGAGTCCGCAGTTCAACGGTGCGCCGACGGTGCGCTGGTCCGGACTGGAGGTTCCCCGGCTGTGGCGCTGCGGCAACTGGGGCAACGTAGCCTCGGTGCTGATTGAAAAGCCGCCCCGGGGTGACTTCCTTCCAATTGTTGACGGCGGCTACGCGCTCCAGTATAGCCCGCTTCTTGAATACCGCGAGGGCCGCGGGCTGGTCCTTTTCTGCCAGATGGACGTGACAGGGCGAACCGAGAGCGACCCGGCGGCTGAGACATTGGCGGGCAACATCCTGCGGTATGTCGAGGCCTGGCGCCCTTCCCCCAGGCGCACTGCGGTGTACGCCGGCGAACCCGCCGGCCTGGCCTGGCTGGCGGCGTGCGGGGTCGATGCCGCGCCATTCAAAGGAGATCTGCCGGTGGCGGACCAAGTGCTGGTGGTTGGACCGGATGGAGGTCGCGAACTCGCGGGCCAAAGTCCAGCCGTCGGCGCGTGGGTGAAGGCGGGAGGCCGCGTCCTGGCCCTCGGTCTGGACCAGGCGGAGGCCAACTCGTTCCTGCCAACAAAGGTGACGATGCAGCCCACGGAACATATCGCCACCTTCTTCCCGCCTTTCAGCGCCAATTCGCTTCTGGCCGGGGTGGCACCGGCGGACATCCATAACCGAGACCCGCGCAAAATGCCCCTGGTGGCAGGGGGCGCGACGGCTTATGGCGACGGGGTGCTGGCAGCGAACGGCAACGTCGTTTTTTGCCAACTCCCGCCGTTCCAAGTGAGCAAAGTGATGGGGGCGCTGAGTTCGCTCGCGGTGGTCGAGGACATCGGGGAGCACAAGAAGTGCGCCTTGGTGTCGTTAGGCAGCCTGGTCTATGCCCAGTTCGGGGAGAAGGTGCCAGCAGGCGAGATTGGCAAGTCTTACACCTTCGCAGCCTGTGTGAAGGCCATCGGCGGGCCGGCTGTGGTGCGGCTGGAGGTGGAGCGCGCGGGCCAACCGTACGATCGGGCGGTGCGCGGGCCGGACATCACCGTCAGTCCGGGCGATTGGACCGAGTTGCATCTGACGTTTGCGGTGGACAAGGCATATCGTGAGGGCTGGCAGGCTTACCTGAATGGCTCCGGCGACGGCGCCAAGTTCCAAGTCAATCGGGCGCGGTTGTACGAGGGAGCCTACGTCCCGATTAGCGACCCCGCCGCGGCGGCCACCGAGGCGCCGGGCCGGAACCTGTTGAAAAACGCGAACTTCGAGTCTGGCCTGGCATCGTGGTACTTCAACCATGGCCCGGAGCAATTCAACCTGCGCCGCACCTTCGGGCGCGCCTCCTTCGCGGTGAGCCGGCTGCTGGGAAACCTCGGCGTGTCCGGCTCGACGCCGCTGTTGGAGAGGTTCGGCGACCCGGTGGGCGCTTCCAAGGGGCCATCGGTCTTGAAGAATGGGGATTTCAGCGCCGATGCCAAAGGCACCGGCCTGGCCGACGAATGGGAGTTCAGCCCGGTCCCCAAAGGCGCCGCCTGCACCCGGCAGGCGCTGCCCGGGCCGGAAGGCGGTTGGGCACAGCTCATCACGGTGCCGCCCGTTGTGGCCGGGGCCAAGGCGCCGGACGTCATGATCGCCCAACACGAACTGCCCATCCGGGGCGCCCAGTGGTATCGGCTGTCGTTGCGAACCCGGGCCGAGGGCCTGACGAGCAAGGAGATTACTTGGACCGTGCAGAATACAGCCAACTGGCAAGCGCTTTTCGAGTACCAGAATTTCGCGCCCAAAGCCGAATGGCAGACGAACACCGTCGTCCTCCAAGCCAAGGACACCGCAGCCAAGGGAACCAAGTTCCAGATCTGGTTCACCGGCACCGGCAAACTGTGGCTGGCTGATGTGCGCCTCGAGCCGATCCAGGACCCGACCGTCGGTCGCTGGCTCGACGGCCTCTACCTCACCCGACCTGCCGATTGGGATGACCCTTATCGCTTCTTCGGATGGTGACCCGCAGGAAAAAGTTGAGTGAAGCCCAGGTCTCCAAGTTAGCACTGAACCTGACGACTGGCTCGTGACCGATGGTCCTGCGCCTGACGTGGGCCGTGGAACAGACCGAAGAAATCTTTGCCTCTATTGATTTCTGGGAAAAGGCACACGGACAGCGGCCCGGCATCGGGGTCTTTGATTCCAAGCTCACCACCTACACCAACTTGGGGCGCCTGGATCGGATGCACAGCGGCTTTATCACCTTGAAGGCGCTCCAGCACTTCGTTGAACAGCAGGCCAGCGCGCCCGAAAAGATCCGCGAGGCTCTCCTGCAAGGCGATTGGGCTGGGGCTGAGCGGATGGTGCAGCCGTTCAAAAAAGCGGCAGGCGACATTGGGGCGACGGCGGCGCAAAGCAGCCCGCAGACCACATTGAGAGACTCTCCCGCTGTGGAATCAAAGGACACTTTCTGGACTCCTCTGAACGGTCCAACATTTTCAATTGTGAGTTGATTTAGGTGCATTTGATTAAATCACATTAAACCGCTTATAGTTTTTTGCATTCGCTTCCAATCCACCTCCGGGGTAAGATGACACCAGGAGAGTCGCAGTGCGCCCTTGATGTGATCTTCGGGCAGTTCCATGGCGGTAAGGACATGGCTGGCGGTGTAGTTTTGTGAGGTGCAAGCAGAGCCGTTGGAGATGGCGACGACATCCTTGAGCGCGACCATGACCGCCTCGGAGTCAAGGCCGGGAATGGAAACGTTGAGCGTGCTGGGGACCGCTTTGCTCTGATCGCCGGTGACGATGGCTCCCAATTGCTGGAAAGTGGCGAGCGCCTGCTGCTTGAGGTGCTGGCAGCGTTGCGTACGTTTGGAGTGGTCGCGGATGGCGATTTCAGCGGCTTTCCCGATGGCAACGATAAGGGCGACGGGGAGGGTGCCAGGACGGAGACCCCGTTCTTGCCCGCCGCCGAAGGAAATGGGTGTGAGGGGGGGGTGTTCGTAGCCGCAACGGCGCAAAACCAGGGCGCCGATGCCCATCGGGGCGTAAATCTTGTGGCCGCTGACACTGATGAGATTGAGGCGCGGGTTCTGGAGATCAGAGATTCGTTTGCCAAAACCCTGCGCGGCATCCACATGGAAAAACGCTGCATGTTTGCCAAGAGCCTTGGCGATGTCGTCCAGCGGTTGGATGATGCCGGTCTCGTTGTTCACGTGCATCACGGATACGAGGACGGTGTCTGGCCGCAACGCGGAGGCGACCTGGTCGGCGGAGACCGCGCCGTCGGCGCACGGCTTGAGAAGTGTGATTTCGAATCCATGCTCCGTCAGGAATTCTAGCGGCTCCAAGACGGCCTTGTGTTCGATGGCCGTGGAGATGATGTGGCGGCGTCCCGTTTTTTCGGCATGTTCTCGCAGACCGAGGATTGCGAGGTTGTTGCTCTCGGTGGCACCGCTCGTGAATATGACATCCTCACGCTGGGCTCTGACAACGGCCGCAACCTGGTCACGGGCTTTTTGAACGGCCTGCTTGGCGCGGGCTCCAAACTCGTGCGTGCGGCTGCCGGCGTTGCCGAACTCCTCGCGCACGTAAATCAGGAACTCCCGCTCCACTTCAGGATCGATCGGCGTCGTTGCGTTGCAATCAAGATATACTGGCATTGTCTGTTTGTGAATAACTTTTGTTTGTTAAACTGTTGACATACTTTGGAAATCTGGCATTATTTTCACAAACATTGCAAAAAATGCAAACTTTGTCCACGCTGAACTTTCCGGTCATCCGCGGCATCCAAGCAGGACGCGAATATTATGTCGCCATGTGGACGCTGCGGACCCTTAAGCAAATCTCCGTCTTTGACGAACAGGAACTTCCCCCAGAATTGCGCGCCCAGCGCACACTCAACAAGGCCCGCATCCCGGAGATGGCGATTTACATACTCGACAACCCAAAGGACTACATTTTTTCCGCCATCACCGCGTCTATTGATTCCGAAGTCGAATTTGAACCGTTGTCAGGCAAAACCCACGAAAGCCGCCTCGGCACGCTCAAAGTCCCGATGGATGCCAAGTTCATCATCAACGACGGCCAGCACCGCCGCGCTGCGATCCTTTCCGCGATCGAACAAAGGCCGGAACTCGGCAGCGAAACCATCGCCGTCGTCTTCTTCCTCGACATCGGACTCGACCGCAGCCAGCAGATGTTCGCCGACCTCAATCGCTACGCGATTCGGCCCAGCCGTTCACTCGGACTTCTCTACGATCACCGCAATGAAAAGGCCAAGCTCGCGCGGCTGGTCATAATGAAGTCGGATGTGTTCCGCGACATCGTGGACCTCGAAAAAAGCTCGCTTGCGCCGCGTTCCCGAAAACTTTTCACGTTGAGCGCCTTCTATAACGCGTGCGCCGACCTCGTTCAGGACATCGCCACCGGCAATCTGGAGCAGGATGCCCAAACCGCGCGTGACTTTTGGGAATCCGTGGCACGACACTTTCCCTCGTGGATGCAGGTGCGCGACGGCAAGCTCGCAGCCAGCGAAGTCCGCGAAGGCTTCATTCATTCCCACGGCATCGCGTTGCAAGCCATCGGCAAGGCGGGCAACGCCTTGCTCAAAGGCAACTCCGGAGGTTGGAAGTCCCGGCTCAAGGGCCTCGCGCAGATTGACTGGTCGCGCAAGAACGCCCACTTGTGGGAAGGCCGCGCCCTTATCGGCGGCAAGGTTTCCAAAGTCACCACCAATGTCATTCTCACGACCAACGCTATCAAGAAACATCTCGGCGTTGAACTCGATCCTGAAGAACAACGTGTCGAGGACGCCCACAGGAGGGGAAACAAATGAAATCACCCCCGCCCTCCCGATCGCGCCCGAACTGGCTCCATCGTCTCATCCAGGACGCCACGGGCGCACTGGCCAAAGACCTCGCGCAGATTGAGAACATCATGCGCGATGAGATTTTTCACAGCACCCTCGACTGGCAGACCAAGGAGCAGTTGGCCGACGCCGCCCGGCAAGCGTTTGCCCGGCTGAATGACGACCGCGAGTTGTATGACCTTGATCAGGCAGGCCGCATGGCCATATTCAACAAAATCCGCGCCGAGTCCGCCCTCCGCGACCACTACACGCCTGCCAACCGCGCCGCCGTTTTAGCTGCCGAAGCCATTTACCAAAGTGCCAGAGCGAACCTGCTCGTCAGGCTCGACGAAACGAAACCCAACTGATTTACTCACTCGCATTATGGCTACGCCTGAATCCAGAAAATCCGCATTTGCCGCACTTGGTCTCAAGGCCACAATCGAGCAACTCAAAGAAGAAATCCGCGAGCTTTACCTCGCAGATGATGTCCCGTGGATCATTGGATACAGCGGCGGCAAGGACTCCACCGCCATATTGCAACTCACCTGGCTCGCCTTAACCGACCTTCCAGCAGAGCGGCGCCGCAAAACCGTTCACGTCATCAGCACCGATACGATGGTTGAAAACCCTATTGTCGCGTCGTGGGTGACAAGATCGCTCGATGTGATGAAGACCATGTCGGCAAAACAAGGAATGCCCATCCAACCAAACCGCCTCACGCCGCGCAATGAGGACTCCTTCTGGGTGAATCTCATCGGGAAAGGCTACCCAGCCCCCCGGCACAAATTCCGTTGGTGTACCGAACGTCTGAAAATAAGACCGTCCACCGCATTCATAAACAGCGTCGTCAAACAGAGCGGAGAGGCGATTCTGCTCCTCGGATCTCGAAAAGCGGAGAGCCAGGCTCGTGCAAAAGTTATGGCTCGCCATGAAAAACATCGCGCACGAGAACGTCTCAGCCCGAACGCCAGTCTGCCAAGCACCCTTGTCTATACTCCAATCGAAGACTGGTCGAACGATGATGTTTGGATGTTTCTGATGCAAGTCAAAAATCCATGGGGTTACAACAACAAAGACCTCTTGACGATGTATCAGGGTGCATCGCCCGACGGCGAGTGTCCACTGGTGGTGGACAGTTCCACGCCAAGTTGTGGCGACAGCCGCTTCGGTTGTTGGGTCTGCACGCTCGTGGACAAAGACAAGTCCATGACTGCGATGATTCAAAACGATCAGGAAAAGGAGTGGATGACGCCACTCCTAGAACTCCGCAATGCTTTGGACTTCCGCAACGGTGGTGCTCCTGATGATGAAGACAGTTCAGACCGCAAGCTGCGCGATTTCCGTCGCATGAGTGGTGCTATCCAACTTTTCCACGACCGCCCGATTCCCGGCCCTTACACCCAAGAGGCGCGTGAAAATTGGTTGCGTAAACTGCTTGCTGCTCAAACGTGGATTCGTCGCAACGGCCCACCTGATGTTCGCAGCATTCAATTGATTTCGCTCGATGAGTTGCAGGAAATTCGCCGCCTATGGGTCGTTGAGAAACACGAAATGGAAGACCGCCTGCCTCGCATCTACACCGAGGCCACAAGGGAGCCTTATCCCGGACAGCGCCTCGACGACAACCTCGTTCTTGGCGAGGAAGAAATGCGGGTTCTCCACGAGGTGTGCGGCGGCGACCGCTTGCACTACGAAATGACACGCGAGCTTCTCAGCGTTGAGCGCCAGCAACGCGCTCATGCCCGCCGCGCCGGTCTTTTCGATCAGTTGGAAAAATCCATCCGTCGCCACTATTACGACGACAAGGACGACGCCGCCGCCATGGCCCGCCGCCATGCCCAGGCCCGTGCTGCCGCTGACCAAGGTGAGCGCACCGCCGCTTTCGCCGCCGATGCGGACGAGTCCGAGACGTGTAGAACTGAACCCAACCATTTGCCATGATTCTCGACGCCATTGCCCTCAAAAACTTCGGCATCTACGGCGGTCGTCAGGAAGCCGCGCTCGCGCCGACGGATGACCACAAACCGATCATCCTATTCGGCGGCATGAACGGCGGCGGCAAGACCACCTTGCTCGACGCCATTCAACTTGCTCTTTACGGGGCGAAGGCCCGTTGCTCCGGTCGCGGCAAACTTAGCCATCGAGATTACCTCCGCGAGATGATTCATCGTGGTGCTGACCCCACGGATGGCGCGGCTATCGAAGTCCGCTTCCGCCGAGCCGTGGACGGCGAGATGCACTATTACCGCCTCACCCGTTCTTGGCGGCAGACCGCCAAAGGCATTGAGGAACTTGTCGAAGTCACACGCGACGCCGAGTTCGACTCCCTCCTCAGCGAACATTGGGATGAATACATCGAGAGCTACATCCCCAGCGGAATCGCGCACTTGTTTTTCTTCGACGCCGAACAGATTAAAGACCTCGCCGAGGGCGAACATGCTGCTGAAATTCTCGGCACGGCCATTCATACACTCCTTGGCTTGGACCTTGTGGACAGGCTCGACACCGACCTAATTGCCCTCGACCGTCGCAAACGCGCGGCGACGCAATCCTGCGAGGACGCCGAGAAGGCCCGACACGCGCAGGAAGAATTGGATCGCCTCCAAAGCCTTTTAGATCAGGCCGCGCAAGCGCAAGGAACGCTTGGCAACGAGGAGGGACGGATCGCCAAAGACCTCGCGTCGTGCGAAGAAAAATTCCGCCAGGAAGGCGGTGAACTCTATCTTCTGCGCGCCGATCTGGAAGCAGAGCGCACCCGATTACAGAAGGAACTCGCTGCTGAGGAGACCGCCTTGCGCGAACTCGCCGCCGGACCAGCCCCGCTTCTGCTTATCTCCGGCCTGCTCGATGAAACCGAGAAGCAAGCACGGCGCGAGGCCGAAGTGCGCAAATCCGTCGTGCTCGTCGCCGCGCTCGAAGAACGCGATACCAATGTCCTCACGCTCCTCAAGCGCAATAAAGTTCCCGCCCAGCAACTTGGTCTTATCGAGCGCTTCTTGGAAGCCGATCGCGCCAACCGCGCCGGCACGGTGTCCGAGCTGATGATTCTCAACGGCGGAGACCACTTGGCGACGGAACTTCGCCATTTGCGCAGCACGGTATTGCCGGAGGTGAAAATCGCCATCGGACAACGCATCGAAACCGTCAGTTCGCTCCAGGAGCGCCTCACCCGCTGCGATCTTGAATTGGCACGCGTCCCCACCGAGGACTCCATCGCCGCCGTTCAGCGCGAGCTCACCCGGTTACGGAAGAAACACCAGGAAAAGCAAGCCGAGCTTGCCGCGCACGAAGACAAGGCGCGCGTGCTTGCTCGCCAACTGGAGGATGCCAAACGTAAATTCGAGCGCGAGCTTGGCCAAGAAGTCGAGTCGCAGGTTGACCGTGAACACAACACGCGTGTCCTCAAACATTCCGCCCGCGTCCGGGAGACGCTCGCCAAGTTCCGCGTCGCCGTTATCCGCAAACATGCCGAACGCTTGGAAAGGCTCGTCCTTGAATCGTTCACGCATCTTCTCCATAAACGCGCCCTCGTCACCGGCTTGAAAATTGACCCCGCGACGTTTCGGATCGAGTTAACCGGCGGCGACGGCAAACCGCTGCCGTTCGACCGCCTGTCCGCCGGCGAACGTCAGTTGCTCGCGACCTCGTTGCTGTGGGGACTAGCCAAAGCATCAGGCCGTCCGTTGCCCACCATCATTGACACGCCGCTCGGTCGCCTCGACTCGTCGCACCGCCGCCATTTGCTCGACCGCTATTTCCCGGTCGCGTCGCACCAGGTCATCCTACTTTCGACAGACGAGGAAGTGGACGAGGCAAGTTTGGCGCGTCTCAAGCCGCACGTCGGGCGCAGCTACACGCTGACGTTCGATGAGGCACGGCACAGCACCACCATCAACCCCGGCTATTTCTGGAATCATGAGAGCACCCATTGAACGTATTCGAGTCTCACAGCGCGGACGCGACACCCTTGTGACCCTAAAACGCCGAACCGGTATCGGGCACTGGAACGTATTGTGCAGATGGGCTTTCATGGATTCCTTGGCAAACCCCAACAAACCCGTCCCGGCACCACAATCCCAGGAGAGCAGCATTGAAATGAGTTGGGACGTCTTCGCTGGTGAGTTGGCGGACCATATTCTTGCGACACTGGCCATCCGTGCGGCAAATGACGGCATCCAAACGACGAAGGTTGAAATGGCAGCCTATTTCCGAAGCCATTTGGAACGAGGAATTCTGCAACTTCAGAGTGCCGCAAACCTGCCAGAACTCTGCAAGCGTGTAATCCAGCGTGAGCGATCAGCCTAAATGCTTATCTGTAAGTCCGGCTTCTTAGTCTGGATTTCGGTGGTCTGCGCCTGGATGAAGTTCAGCAACGAATCCAAGTTGCAGTTACCTGCTTTGAAATGTTCCTCCAAGATTGCTAAACCGGCGTTGGCATACTCTTCAAAGCTCTTAATCCGCTGATCTTCTGACTCCTCGGTTGCCATCAGCATGTCAATCCCACCAGTCTCGACAAGACCAATGAGGTAGAGGATGCCTGGCCAAGCAGGGTTGTTTCCGAAAAGTTCTTGCCGGATCGCGTCACCTGAATCCACGTTAACCAATGGATCTCGTCGCCCATTCTTGAATCCTAACGCGGCAGCAAAAAGTAGCAGTCGCCAGATTTCTCGAAACGCAGCCGTCCCATCTGCCGTCAGCGTCTCAATAATGCGCTTCTTGTCAGGTGCCCGGTGGATGCGCTTCATTCCGATTGCAAAGCGTTTTTTTGACTCGTCATTCATAATCTTATAAACTTGATCTGCTGCTCGGACAAACACCTTTCATTTAAAGGCAAGCCTCTAAAATGTGGCTGTGCCGTCAAGCATCAACTTCGCGAATTTCAGTGTGTTCTTCCTTCGCCTCGACGTATTGTTCCAATAGTTTGCCTTCAAGTGCTAGTTCCGGCCGTGCGTTCACGGCGAGTTTCGGCCCGTGGTAGCAAAGATAGTAACGCTTGCCAACGCGGCGCGCTTTTCGAAGCACTTCCGCCACCGGTCCTTCGTATTGCGTACTGCTGGCAAAAATCACCACTTGCGGCGCGAGACTGGGGATCCATTTCGCCACGCCCTCGCGGAATTGAAGGCTCAACTGTCCGAATGGCGAGTCCATCACCATCGGATATTCCGACCCACTTAACCCTTTGAGGATCGTCGGAATCTCCGCCCGCCGCCGAGCCAGCGACACGAGACTGGCGATAAACACCAGCGATGTCACCTGCCGCTGGCCAGTACTCAATGCCACGTCAATTTCAAGCGGCGAACCTTTTGTGCCTTCGAGGTTCTCCAACGCCACGGATTTTTTGATCGTCAGTTTAAAATCCTCGCTCAACTCTGCCCAGTAGCCACGGTCAATGATTTTCTTGAAGTGATCGTCAATCTCCTTGTTGAGCATGGGCCGCAGGTCCTCAATCTCCATTTCCAGCACTCGTTCCAGCAGCTTCACGCTTTCTTCGACGGCATCGAGCCGCCGTTGCGCTCGTTGGGCGTCCGCCTCGTTGTCCGCAATTCGTTGGATGGCCTGACGCAATTCCTCGCGCCGCGCCGCCAGTTCGGACAGTTTGCCTTCCAGCTTTCCGATCTCGGCGATGCACTCGTCGCGCTTGAGTTGCCAGTCGCGCCGGGAGGCTTCCAGTTTGGCCACTTCTTCATCATCGCGGCTGCCAAGCTTCTGGTGGATCTCCTCGATGGCCTCGTCCACTACCGTCATGTCCTCGCGGATTTTCAGCCTGTCGCGGCTGGACTCCTGCAAGCCGTCGCGCGTTCGTTGCATCGCACCCTCGATCACGCCGATGGCGTTGTCGAGGGCGCCGACCGCGTTATTGAAATGTTGATCGCCGGCAATTGTGAGAAGCTGCTCCACCGCCTGGTATTCCGGCGTGTCCTTATTCAGATGTCGCGCGCAGATGCACTGACCCCGTTCCAGCAATTCTTGCAGAAAGGTGTTCAGCACCCGCGCCGGGATCTTTCCTTCGCCACGCAGCCGGTTGGTAATTTCGCGTCCGCGCTTCACCAGGTCATCCGCAAACAATGTGTAGGCATCGTCAGAAATCATCTGCCCCAGCCGTTTTGTAACGGCTTGCAGCCGCTCACCCAAGTCGGCCTTCTGCTTCTCCAACTGGTTTCGTCGGGACTGCAATTCGGCCGCCGCCCGGTTCGCCTCCAGTTTTGCGTTCACCTTCTCCAGTTCCGCGTCAATCGCCACCAAATTATCCTGTCGTGTTCTCTTCTTTTCTGCGGTTTCCGTGATCTTTAGGTCCACGCCAGCCTGCTCATCCAGCATTGCGGCCTTTTCCTCGCTGGTGCAGTCCCGCAGTTCCGTCCGCAGCTTGCCTCGTACATTTTGATGTGAGAGATCGTCAATTGCCGATTGCAACAGCTTCAAGCCGAGCATCTGCTGAATTGCATCGGTCACCTTTGTCGCGTTCTCCTCCATCGCGAGATGGTCAATTCGCTCTCCATTGAAAAAGAGGAATGGGCTGATGCCGTCCGGCATAATGGCCAGAATTCTTTGCTGCGGCAAGCGTTCGCGGAAAGTTTCTCCGTCCTGCAAAACCTCCAGGCTCAGTTCGGTCCGTCGGGAGTCAAGGCCCTGTTGCAGCAATGTCAAAGACCGAGTGAGAGTATATTTTCTGCCCTCGTGCTTGAACAAGATGCGTACTGCCGCGCTCGTGTTGTCCGGATCGCGCGACTTCGCGGCAACACCCTCGTGAATGATGCGTTCTTTGTGCGCGAGATCATCCGTCAGGCCGTCATGGCCGTAAAAGCCCCACAGCAGAGCATTCAACAGTGCCGTCTTTCCAAAGCCATTTTCAGCGTGGACAAGTGTCACGTTGCGGCTCTGCACATTCGAGAAGACGATTTCCTGTCGCCCCCGGAATTGGCGAAAGTTTTCCAGAACTAATTTTTCGAGAATCATGGGATGTGCTGTTTGACGTGTTCCAAAATCTTCTGGTGAATATCTGGGCGACGCTTGAGGTGCATCACTTCGCGCTCCTCGCGGAGCACGGCACGGACAAGCTGCTGGATTGGTTCAGCGACTTTTACGAACTCTTGTTGCGACCTCGTTTGCTCGCGAGGCTGTTCTTTGCTTTCAGGCATATCTAATTTCCTAACAAATTATAACGTAATCGTAAATCATTAAGTTTGTTCAGGGAAACCGGACCGTTTTCCGCCGACGCGCAGAATTCCAGCACACGCTCCAATTCTCGCCGGAACAATTTCCGTTCTAAGTTGAACGACTTGTCATTAGCCTCGCCGCCGAAGTCCGGCGGTTGCACGATAAAATCGTAAATGATTGCCCGTGTCTTGCCGGGCGCTCGTCGCAACAAGCGACCGCGTCGTTGAATGAATTGACGTGGGTTTGTTGAACTCGCCAACAGAAAGCCCATCCGCACATCCGGTAGATCAATCCCCTCGTCAAGACAGCGAATTGCCACCACTGCGTCCAAGCTTCCGTCCCGCAACGCCGTGAGGATGCTCTCCCGATCTTCAACGCCCTCGTCGCAGGTGAACTTGCGCACGCGGAAGCCGTGTTCTTCCCCCAGCAGTCGCGTCACAGCGAGAATCTGTCTCTCATCCTCCTCCGTCAACGGTTGTTCCACGCGTCCGTCGCCGCAATAAACAATGGCCTTCTCCAACGGCGCTTCGAGTGAATTTAACACCGCGCTCAATGCTGGCAGTTTGTTCGCCGCTGCGGCCAGCAGCCGGGCGCGCTTGATCAGCAGCCACAACATTTCGTCGCTCATCGGCGTGTCATCGTTGTTGGAGATGTGCCGGCAGATTTGCAGTGTCAACGCGTGGTAGCGATCTGCTTCCTCTGGCGTCAGGTCCACCAGCACCGGATGATAATGGTAGGGGCACAGCACTGGCGGATCGGCCTTGATGGCGTCAGCAATCGAGAACTCATAGACAACCCCTCCGAAATATTCGGCAATGGCTTTTGTGCCCTCCTCATCGTAACGCCGCTCTGGTGTGGCCGAAAGACCGAGGCGCAATTGAATGAAATAGGGCAGTGCAGTTTTTAGCTTTGCCGCACCCAGGTTGTGAACCTCATCTGCAATCAAAAGGTGATGGCCGAGCTTTGGTTGCAATGTCGCCTGAAAAGCCGGCGAGAGGAACGTGTCATTCGTGACCACAACACCGATGATTTCTGTCAGACCTGCGGCCAACTTTTGGTATGCTTCCTGAAGTCGTGATTCCCACTTCGCGCGGCTTTCAAAGCATGGGATGGACGCAATGCCGAAACGTGCCATCTCACGCCCCCATTGTTTCGCCAAGTTCAAATAAGGGCAAACCACCAGAATCACCAGCGGGCGGTTTCGTTCCGCCACCTTGCACGCGAGATAAAGTGCTGTCAGCGTCTTGCCCGACCCGGTGGCCATCGCAAGAATGCCGCGTCCGTTGTGTTTCAGCCACTCACGGATCGCGTCCTTCTGGTAGCCACGCAGTTCTAAATCGCGTGGCACTGTCCCCGGCTTCACGTCCTGCGTTGGAATCCAATACTCCACGCGGTCGTCATGCAACTCTGGTGTGTGGCCTAGCCGATACTGTTGCAGCAACTCGCGCGATATTTCCGTGAAATCAATCACCCTCAACCCTAGCGTTCGATCACACCACAAGGCGTCGAAATTCCCAATTTCCTCCGGCACGCGGCCTTGAGGATCGTCCCAAGACCAAAACACCTTAATGCTCTCGAAATTCTCGACGAGGCCGCCAGCGGTTTCATTGGCAGAGCCGGCGAAGGCGACGTGGTTGCCCTGGTCATCCGTGAAGATGCCAACTTTTTCGTGATAGATCCCGTGCGCGATGCGCGCAGCTTCGTCGAGACGAAGCGCAAGATGAACCTCCAGCGAGCCGTCGGCAATCAACCAAGCAAGGGCATTGAGCCGCTCGCGCACAAGAAAATCTTCGATCTTACCAAGCTGACGCGAGACGACGGAGCGGAGAACTTCATCGGGACGCTCGGCGCCCTTGGTGAGAGCTGCGACATCGCTTTCTTCGAGATAAGGCGAGGCGACCAAGCGCATCTTGCCATGCCGTGTGACGAGGCTGGCAAGTCCGCGCGCGGCGTAGGCGAGTCCCGAGCTGGTGAAATAGCCAACCGCCCGACGATACAACACGGCACGCTCAAGACAGGGAGTGTAAAAGTCCCGAATCAACTCATCGCGCCCGGAGCGATAGCTGATTTTGAGCTGGTTGGAGAGTTCAGGGAGGAGCATGGTGTCTAAAGTCGCTGGATAAGGCAGTCAGCGAGCCATTGAATGCGCTGATCGCCGATGGGCGGATTGGAATTGGGCTGCAAAAGGCGTTGCTGATCGAGCCGATTGGTATATTGAGCTTGTGCGTTTGCCAGCCAGACCACAAAAGGGTGAACGTGACTGTCATTGGCTGCTTCGGTTTGATAACTGCCGCCGGCGGCGAGCTTTTGCGAGCAGGCGAGATTCGTTTGCCGGTTATTAGCCGAACGACGAACTGGGGCAAAGTTCATCAGCAACCTTCCCTCAGGCTCGCCGGGCTGGTCTTCCACCAGAGCGCTTTCTGGTATCAAGTGATCAATTTGGTAATTATGGGTCTTGGTGCCATAACGATGGGGATTAAAGGGGGCGGAATTGCCGCTCGTGGGAAGCAGGCAAGCATTAAACGCCTGGCGCGCTCGTTTTTGATCAGCTTGTTTGAGCATGGCGACCAACCAATCCCGATCCACGGAAACACTCAAATCCCGTCCCAGAAAATGGTTGGAAAGCTCATTGGCGACATCAATCAAGACCAAAGGTTGATGCAGCAACCGTTCGGCAAAGGGTCGCGTTCTCGCCACATGCCCATCGAACACGACCCGGTAGTATGCCCGCAAGTAGGCTACCAATGCCAAATCCTCCTGGGTACCCCCATCGATGAATGATGGGCGGGTGCCGGTGGCTAGAAAATGGCGATAAAAGTGACAAATCAACCCCGCAAAAGGAATCGCCCCGCACGACCGAATTTCACGATAAAAGGGGTTTGCTTCGGCATTGAACATATCCAAGACAAAATCCAGAAAGTTCAAGACCTCCGCCTGTTGCAGGCCAGCGTGCCAACTCGGGAAAACAGACAGGGGAAGTCGGCCGGCATCCACGAGACTTTCCTTAACAATAGCGGCTAAAGGGATCAATTCTGTCTCCGGGCTTTTGCCTTCGCGAGTGAAGACATCGGTAAAACGATTCTCCACCTCTTCTGTATTGGCGGAGGACCAACCCGCACGACTGCCTTGGTCAACGATGATGGATCTGAGCCAATCAACAATACTCAGTTGAACCCGAATAGTATTAAGCCCAATAAAGGTATTTGTCACCTCGTAAGGGGAAAGGAAGCCATGATAAGTGTCCGGGGCTATCTGGCGGACCAAAAAAAGCCGTTGTAAAGAGGTGGCGATTTGAGCGCAATTGCTGGCTTGGAATTCACGATCAAGCCAATATTGCAGCATCTTACGGAATTCCCTGTAGCTTTCACTGACTGCCAATCTGGCATGATGCTGTAGTTCCTGGTCGTTGTGCTGATAAACAGGCGCAAATCCGACGCACTGGGTTTTCAGGGCAATAAAATGGGGAGCATCGGCATCCCGCGTGGGATGCTCACACAAAACCAAGGGATGGAGGAGAGCAAGCAACGCTGTTCCAATGGAGAATCGCTGCAAACCATCAATAAGCACTTCGTAATGAGGAACCGCAGCCGGCACAAAAGTGAATCCATTGCGATTTTGAGGAATGGAAAAAGCGCCCAGAATGGCGTTGCCCAGGAATTCGGAATTGCTGGACAGCAAGTCCTCGAACAATTCTTCGTTCCAAACCAAGCCGCGTTGATAACTTGGGATATCAATCCAACGGAAGCCGTATTGCGTGAGTTGCATAAATTCGGAAGTCGGCGGCCCAGAACGGGGAATCAAGGTCTGGCGAGTAACGTATTCCAAGAACTGTGGACAATGACCTGTGCGACTGATGGACATAGGCTTTTTTGGGTTAGATTTTGACTTCGTGCTGCTGATGTTCCTCAACGGCATCCGAGAGCATTTTTGCCAGTTCGACGTGGAAGGCTGCGTCTGTGGTTAGCTTGAGTCGCTTAACCAGCACTTTGGCTCCCTCATGCGCATAGCCTTCAATAAGCAGGCACAATCGCTGCTCGTTCTTGGCGATGTCTTGAGTCCCTTCTACGGCAAGCCCCATGAGGAGGAGGTTGGGAAACAAGTGCTGGTTTTTGAAGATGGCCAGATCAATGGGGTAGGGCGAATCCAAAAACTCGACCGAGGCAGGGGGTTTTTGGGTTGAAAGGTCGTGAAATCCCACCGAGGCCGCGAAGACGACCAAGTCAGCGTAGGTGTCGAAACAAGCGTTGTCACGAGACGAATCATGCCGGTGACAGAACTGCAGCAGCGGTTCGACGGATTTGGGAAGGCGGATGGAAGGCATTATTTAATTATGATAAGTTTGGTGTATGCGGTTTCATTCGCCGGCAGTTCGGCGAGCAAGTCGACGTGGGTATTGCCAACTGGAAAAGAGAAGTCGTCCCGGTTGACATGTTTCACGCGTTCGGGAGGGCTATAAAGCCGAAGACCGTAGATGCGAATAGCATGTTTCTCGAAAATATCTCGAACCAAGTTCCACTGCTGGGGCAGCATGGAGATGACGGTTTGCCTGGCACTGCCTAGAAGGAACCGGGCAATGGCCTTGGAGTAATTTGGGTCAGCCTTATCAAACGGAGAATCGAGGATAAATGATTGATCGTCAATCTTCCCCAATCCGATTTGGAGTTGTTGCATTTGTTGATGCAACTCGCGACGCAACTTTGATAGGGCGACCACATACGCCAGCGCCAGCAGTTGGGACATGCCGCCGCCTAAATTTTTCGAACGCGCCCCATCACGTTCGATGGCTGGCATCAGGGTTTCGTAGTCAACCACTGCCTTGCTGCCATCGGTGGCCACTTGGTCATAATCCTGAGAAACTGAGGCCTTAAGAATTTGATGAAACAGCCCGTGCAAGAACTGGCGTGTCTGAGCGATTAGATCCCGTAATTGTTCCGCGCGGTCGCGAAGGCGTTCGAGTTTTCCTTGCTGATTTGCGGCAGCCCCCTTCGGCCGAGCTTTGTCAACCTGCTTGTTCAACTCCGCCACCTTTGCAGTAAGACCTTTGATTGAAACATCGCATTCCCCAACATCACGGCCCAATTTTTCGCGCTGGTCGCTCAAGGTGCTTAAGTGGACTCCCAGTTTTCTGATTTCTTCAACAGGGTATTTCGCGAGTTGATCTTCTATAGATTTGATAAGCGCCTGCAGTTCTTGGCACTTTACGATGTGCTGGCCACGGAGGTTGCGAAATTTACCGAGTTCAACTTGAAGATCGCGACTTTTGCGCAAAAAGCTATGGGTGCCGGTATTGTGAGTCAAACTTAAGAGGTCGCTCAAGCCGCGGTTGAGATCCACGCTCAAGGTTTTTTCCTTATACTTCAGCCAGTGTGCGCGAGTTTGAGCAGTATGCTTGGTACCACAGACGCAACAATCCTGTTCGATGACGCGATCCACAAACCGCTCTGAGAGATCGGCTGGAATGACATTTTGCTCTTTCAACTGAATCAGAATTCTGGCAGCCACGGGCATGGCGGAGAGCAGAAAGGGTATTCCAAGCGATTCGTTCACCAGGCGACAGATCGCCTCTTCACAACGCTGGCGCTTACCCTGAGCGTCATCAAGATCGTGCTGACGCACGGTCAATTGCCTGGAAAGAGCTGAAATGTCGGTGCCTTTGACAAGCTCATCCAACATGTTCTTGGTTGCGACATACTCAGCCTGAACCCGCTTAAGTTCCTCGTGATTATTCGCAAGGGTGTTCTGCTGGTTCTTCAGTAGGTGCTTCCATGATTCCTGGTTTCTCAGGAGTTCTTGATACTTTTCATTGCCGGCATTCAACCTGTGGATTTCGCTCACGTAGCCGCTCCGGATGCTTTCCGCCTCCTGTTCCGCCTCCTCCCATTGATCTTCGTGCAAAAAAGCTGAAAGGGAGTGGCGAATCGCCGTAACTCCGCCCAGCAATTTCCCATCGAGGGGCTCGCCTTGGAAATAGAAAGCGTCGAACAGAGTTTCCGGCACCAAAGTGCGGATATTGTTTTGAAAAACCCCTTGGTGATCAGGAACGAAATGAGTTCTGCGATGGTCGCGTATGACTTGTTCAAAAACGATATCACCAGCCGCCCATACGTCCCGCCTGATCATGGCGGCGCGGACCGTACGCCGCAAGCAAAGCTCCTCCTCGTTATGTTCAATGGTGGCCTCAACCCATCCACTTTGAATTTCCCCCGGCTTGGCCGCAGCTTTGGTGTGATTGTTAATCAGGGTATGCGCTTCGCCAGGCTTCACGGAATCGAATTTCCCATACAACAGGAACTTTAGGGCTCGGATGAGAGTAGTCTTGCCGCTATTGCCCGGTCCCAAGACAATAATCAAATTAGAGTCGTCGGTGTTGGGAAAATCGAAGACCTGCTCACCAGGGTAGGTCAAGAAATCGCAGATGCGCAGTTGCTTGATGATCATAAGGCTATGACCTTGGTTCTACGGAGGCTTCGATCGCTTTTCGGAGCTGCTCTTGTTTTTCCTCAGGAGCCACCTTCCGCGCACCGGGTGAAGCAAAGATGTTGAGTGCCATGGAAAACAACTGCTGCATTTTTGGATCTTGTTGTTGAATCAGATCCACCATAGAATCCACTCGCAGGTGGGTTGCTTTTGTAATTGCTTTCATAATAGCACTTTTGGTTGTTCAAATTGTGGGAGGTAGCAAGCGTGTGGCCACGGAAAGAGCGTTCTTAATGATCGCGTCAGCTTCCGAATGGTTGAGGGCGAGCTTGGCAAATTCGTCGTATCGCCTGAGTTCCTTTTTAAGTAGGATTTCGGATTGAAGGGAAGGCAATTGACTTCCTTGTGGCAAAATGACGATGTCGTAAATCTCAGCGATTTTGGGAGATTCAGCAATGCCCCGACGCAGAATGCGCCCACGGCGTTGGATAAACTGTTTTTCGCGATTGACGCTGTACAGAACAACAGCCCGCCGGATGCTTGGGACGTCAACACCTTCATCCAGGCAGCCAATGGCACAAACGGCTTGCAATCTCCCGGAAGCAAATTCCCGAAGAATCTGCGATCTTTGGTTTTGAGGCGTTTCACCCAAAATACTCGAGGCCTCGATGCAGTGGCCTCGAAGCAAAGAAATAATATTGTCCAAGAGCCGCTCGTCCCCAGCATCCTCCACCAATTCATCCGTGAACCCAGCGTCTTGATCGTCAACGGATGAACCATAACCAGGAGGACAATAAACGAGCGTGTGTTCAAGCCGGGGTGACTTCACCAGCAATTTGGGAAGCAGTTCGGAAAAAGCACTCACCTGAACCCCAGCTTTCCTAATCAGATCGCGTTTTTCGCGATAGAGATTGATGTCAATGCGGCGGTTATTCTCGCTCTTATCGATTTGGCGTAGTAATTCCAGATATTTTTCGCCTAACTCAGGATTCAAATAGCAAGGACAAGGATGATAGGTGTACTGACAAAGGACACCAGCGGCGATACCGTCCTTTAGTTCATAGGTGGAAGCCAGACCGCCAAAGAAGGCCATTAATTTTTCAGTTTTGTCCGGTTCGCCTTCAATTTCCGGAGTCGCACTCAGACCGATCCGCCAATGGAAATAGGCATCTCGGCTTTGCATTAACTGGAGGAGCCGAGGCGAAGCGAGATTGTGCATTTCGTCGGCAATCCAAATGGCTTGTTTACCTGAACGAGCCAAGTGCTCGATGACACGCTGGAACTTCTCATCGGCGAAAGTGCGATAAGTGGTGACAATAAACGCCGGAGAGTTTTCCCGATAAAACTCCAGGCAGGGTTCGAGAATATCGAAATACTGGGTAACAGATTGATAAGCTCGGGTCGGCATCGAGAAACCGAGCTTGCAGATTTCGTTGCACCATTGATCGGCGAGAACGCGAGTGGGCACGCTTACAATGACAGGCGGAATTAATACCTCTTTGTCTTTGTAAACCTTGGCCAAACGCCATATGGCGGCGAGCGCGGCGATGGTTTTACCGGCACCTGTGCACATTTTGAAAATGCCGCGGCAATTCCTTCGAAACCATTCTTCAATGGCCGTTGCCTGATGATCATACAAGGAAAAGCCAAAGGAATTTTCCTCATCAAATTGTTCCGCCCAGGGCAGAGACAATGGACCGAAGAAACCGAGAAACGTGATAAACTCTGATTTCCAAAGCTCTTGATTAGCAGTGGGCTCCCTGGACAACAGCTCGGCAATTTCCTGGTTCAAACAAAGGACTTTGTTAGCAGGGTCGCCATATGACCAACGACACTCATACCGAACCTGCGGCGGGCCCTTTGTCATCGGGAAATCGAAGCGGATTATTTCAACAAGGTTGTGATGGTGATCCGCCAAAATAGCGAGATGCGACGAGCGATCAAGGCGGGTGAGCAGCGCACCACCTTTGGGGAGATTGGCCTGTTGATCCACCGTGACCGAAAGTCTTTTTGCCAGCAACAGGTGGTTTAAGAACGCTAGGCGTTGAAATGTTTGGGTCCCCTGGGAGAATTGCTTCCAGGAGTCTACCCGTAAGGAAGAGGCGCCGTTCGGCATTACCAACACTAGGTTTAGACGACAATCTCTTGGAAGGATTCTTGAAGCACCCCACGAACCCATGGCGATGCTCTCCGAATCTGAGGCCAAGCAAATCAAGGTCGCCGTGCTGGCCAGGTCGAAAATGGGAAACAACAAACTTTCGGCGACCTTGGAAGGTTCTCCCTCAAGGGCCAAGGGCAACGGCAGGTCCAAATAGGAATCTGGTTTATCAGCCTCGTTGTTCATACTGGCTTCATGTGTCCGAGGTCCATAATTCTCTAAGCACAACTACCTCTTGCATATTGGTTCATCGAGACCCGAATTTCGATTCCGCTTTCCGGTTGGTTTAACCCCGACGCTTCATTTTCTTTCATGATAAATCAAGTTTTAACAGTGCTTTTGATGATCAGCCATTCGGCGGGTTTGCCACGCTTGAAGCGGACGAGGTGGAAGTCACCGGAAAGTCGATTGCCGTTGAGGGTGAAGGTGATGAGATCATCGTTCCATTCTCCCGCTTCGTAGTCGCCGTGGTCCCAAACCGTAATCCGTCCAGCGCCGTAATCGCCTTGAGGAATTTCGCCCTCGAACGCGCCAAACGACAAATCGTGATCTTCCACCTGGATGCAAAGGCGCTTGATTCCGGGCCGATCGGGCAAGCCTTTGGGCACGGCCCAACTCTTGAGCACCCCGTCTTTTTCAAGACGGAAATCGAAATGATGCGTGCGCGCGCAGTGTTCTTGTATGACAAATCTCGGCATATCCGCGGATTCCGATTGGCGGGCGGGATCCCTGTGGGAGCCTCGCTCACCGAAACTGTTCTATATTGCTGGACAGGGAGTTGCAACTCATTTGCGGATTGAGTTTTTTGGGCAAATGCAGTTATTCATCGAAATGCCGCTGGCGGTGGCGGTATGAGGGCATGCGGACTGGGTGTTGAGCTTCGTCCAGGCGGAAGAAGACGGCGTGGATGACTTCGTTTTCGTGGACCAGGGCCGCGCCGGCCAAAACTTTGCCTTTGAATTGATGCTCGGTGGCGTGGCCAATGGAGGGGAAATGGCGCTCTTCGGCAGCCGTGATTTCGTCCAAGAATTGACGAGCATGGGTCGCGATGCCATTTGGGGCCGTGGTTTGCTGCTTGGATTCAAGCAGGCCCTCCAGGGCGTAGCTGCGAACCAGTTTTTGGTGGATTTTGGTGTAGGTACCCGTGAGGGAGATCATGTCCACCCCGGCAGGGGCGCTGCCAATGAACGCGAGCAGACCGACCTGGTTTGGGACAGAAATGAAGATTTCATCGCACTCGCGCAGGTCGTCTTCCCGGGCTTTAAAGACATCGTTCATGGCGGAGGTGGGGGATGGGGCGCAGGCTCTAGCCTGAAGCTCCGCGATGCCCTCCCAAACTTCGCCCTGGTCTGACATGTGAGCCCCGCATGACTCCAGGGAGCTGTGGACGGAGCGGGCTTTCTTGGAGCGGCTCTTGTAAGCCGTGACGTTGCCGGATTCGCTGAACGCCTTGGAGGTGTGGGACCATCTGCCTTGCTCGGTGCAACTGACCGGGATTTTGGTTTCGGAGGCTTCTTTGAGCAAAATGGAGGTGTTGAGGACGCGGTTTTGCTTGGCGCCGGTGAGTTCCTCGCCGTCAATCAGGAGGACGGGTTTGTTGCCCCGGTTGACCACCAGCAACTCCGGGACGGAGCCGTTGGCGGTGATTTCTGTGATGACGAGGTCCCCGGCGGCGAGGGCTTCCCCGAGGGTGCGGTATTGGAAAGTGCCGTCCGCCGGGGCGATGAGCGGCACAATGGCGATGTTCTTGTACGTCTGAGGTTCACCGAGTTTAACCGACTGTAACCGAGATTTCACTGCATTTTCCAAATGTTTCCTTTCTTTGTGGGCGAAGGGGCACTTCGCCGGTTTCTTTTGACTCGGCAGACCATATTGCCCCGTCCATCTCAACCCTGGCCCCCTGCCATTGACCGGCAGGGACGCCGATTTTCCGAATTTACGAGCACCAACCTAACACACGGGGTATGACATCCGCCGGCACACCTGTTTATGACTTGTAAACCGATTTGGAACGGGGTTCGAGGAAGCCGTGATATTAGAAATCGCGCAGATAAATGTGCGCCGCGACTTTCAGAAAGTCGCCCTGCCATGATTTGGATTCCAGTCTGGCAAACAGCAGTTTGCCCGCGTCCAGCAGTCGTGCCAGGACTTCGGTTTTGGCGCGCGGAACATAGCCGAGATGATGCCCAGCCTCGCTGAAAACCATGATGGCCAGCGGGTCATGCGGATTCTCCGGCTCGCGCTTGAGCGGCAGTAGCGCGCCAGGCACCAGTTGCGGCTCGACCGTTTTCACGTCACGAGGGATCATTCCGGCAATCTGGCACTCGATGAGCATGATCTCGCGGGCAAACGGCTTCAACACGCCGTCCTTCCCAAACGAGCCGTGCATCAATGCCAAAATGGCGGGGTCAATTCTTGCCAAAGGCTGTTCCATAACCGGTTTCCTCCAGAAGTTTTTCCCAGTGTGCTTTCAAGGCGTCGCCGTGCTTTCGCAGCGTGGCGGTCTGCCGCTCCACATCCTGCCGCCGAGTGGCGACCCAAGTTTCATCCCCCAGTTGCCGGCGGATCGTGAACGGCGGCTGGCTTTCGACTTTCTCCACTTCTTCCAGCATGGCGGCGATTTGCTCCTT
>Ga0187848_10001047_pt1 | contig 24065 bp, 24 predicted proteins | sample June2016WEW_4_40_FD_132424 | JGI IMG/M metagenome (GOLD analysis project Ga0187848, IMG submission 132424) | Peatland microbial communities from SPRUCE experiment site at the Marcell Experimental Forest, Minnesota, USA - June2016WEW_4_40 | ecosystem: Environmental > Terrestrial > Soil >... | reverse complement strand
CTGAACATTGTAAGAACGCAAAATCTCCTTCAAATTCAATGCTTTAAAATCTCTCGTGGCCACAATGACGGTGCCCCGCTCCACAGCCAACAACGAAAAACTCCGATCCGCCATGCCTTCTGCACGAACCTTATCGTCGATACGCCCCCGCCAAAGCAACCTCCACTCCGCCTTAACTTCCTCCGCCTCAACCCTTAGAGCATCAGCACCCGCGCTCGTTACCACTATCTCATCCCCCCGTGCCACGGAGCAGAACATACTAAAAACTCTAACTTCATTAATCAAGAACAATGCATTCGAGTTTTATAAAACATGTAGAACGATAAGTAGAGCCCAAAGAAGATAGTCCAGAAGGCAGACTCCATAGGTACAGCCCAAAAATACTATTCATTCACCCGTGTCTTCTGTAAAAAAGGATCGAAAAATAAAGAAGTAAAATCAGGCTAAGCCTGTATCATATGTTCTGTCAGATTTAAATGCACTTTCACTGATATTGAACAGGGAAAACTCTTGACGATTGAAAAACTCTTCGCCATCCTCAATGACGGAAAATGGCACGACTTAACCGACCTATCTGACCAAATCCAGGTGCAAACAGACAAGCTGACCGAATTCTTACAGTGCCTATCCAAACACGGCATCATCGCATACGAAGATAAAGCTCACAGAATCAAAATCGAACCCGAGTGGCAAAACCTTCTCCCAGACGAAACTGCCCCCGCGGTAACGCACGATCATCCCGCCTGAAAAAACCGTCAAAGTTCAATCCACTCAGATCAGCAACGTCAGCAAAATCGAACCAGAGGTCGCCATCTGAATCAGCACCAAAATCCAAAAAACCGCCAAAAACGCTTAGAGTTCGTCGGAAAGGGCAAGTTCATTCGCTTTCTTGAGCACCGCCAACAGAGTCTTGCCTCGCTGAGAAATGTGGTAGCACACCTTTCCCTCAGGATCAGCAGTTTCCTCGATGAAACCTTTCTTCAGGAAATCACAAAAGTATTTGTTGAAACGTGCATAATTCAAATTAGCCCTATACATTATTCTCATTTTTTTCTGAGGAGTCAAGGTCGCCTCTAAGATATCTATCGTAATAGTTCCCCAACCACGTTTCCGCACGCTACCCTTCTCCCATCACTGCAAGCAGTAAAATAATGCACAGACTTTAAGCCTATAAACAATATTTCCAAAAAAGTAACATATCAAAAACCAAAAAGATCCAGCAGGACTTGAACCCGCGTTCTTAGGTGAAGACATGAGAAAGTCTTCCGTAAACTGTTTTCGATGTGAAAGCTATTATATTTGTTATAGCTATTATGGTATTTATGACAACTATATCAGTTACAGAAGATGTTAAGCAAAAGCTACTGAAGGTTGCTTCTGAACTTCAGATTAAGCTAGGGCACCGAGTTGACCTTAACGAGGCTTTACGCTTCTTGGTTGATCAACGAGAGAAGAACCCCCAGCTACTTGAAGAAGCATGCAAATCAGTAGCCGGAACTAAAGAAGCAATTGAAGATCTTCAAAAGGAGCGAAAACTTGATGAAACCAGACTTGAAAGGAAAATTAGCCGTAGACACCAGCGCATTGATTGAGCTAATATACTGTGATGAGCTTGGACAGAAACTCCAAAAAGCTCTAGAAAGTGACCTTGTCGAAGCTTGGACCACCGAACTGACAGTCGCTGAGCTAAGGTACGTGCTCTGTAGAAAACTTGGCTGGCATGAATCGACTGAAAGAGTAAACAAGCTACTTTCGTCAGGATACATCAAAGTCGAAGACACACTAAAATTAATCAACCAAGCTTCCAAAACTAAATGCAGACGAGCTATTTCTCTACCCGACTGCTTCACCTTAGCTCTAGCCCATCAAATTGCAGGCAACGCGCTTTTCGCCCGAAAAGAACAGGATCTAACAGCTGAAATGCAGAAAGAACCGTTTGAAATCAACATACTCTTTTTAGAAAACGGAAAGTAAAATTAACAGAGCGCGCTTCACGCATGACGTGTACCCAGACCAGCGCGGCGCGCTTTCAATCCGCTCTTGAATAATTTACTTAACCTTTTTCGTAACAGACACGCGCGATGGGTCTAAATACCCTTGCACACTCAGTAGGTCAGCGTTCGACTTGAGGGTTTAAGTAATGTCTAAGTTTGGAGAAGAGGTCAAAAAGATAGTAGCAGTAGTGGGCTTGAATTGGACGCCGATTGCAGGAAAGTTTTCAGTTGAGAACAAAGGAAGCGGAGATTCTGCTTTGAAACTCAGTATCTGTGAAGCTTTGGATCTGGTTAAGCGTGACAATGTCATTCTTTGTCTTTCGAAGGAGAATTGCGTTTGCTCAGGTGGCAGACACTTCGCTGGTTTAGAAATTGTTCCATTAGAGACTATTGCCCCTGCTTTGACCACGAAGAAACATAGAATTTATGACTCAACGGACACTGCATTGGCGTCGATAAGGAAACAACCGCAACCGGTAAAAAGAGGGGACTTTTTTATTTTGGGTCCGCTTGATAAATTTGATTCAGACCCTGATTTAGTCTTTCTTTTGGTTAATCCTGCGCAGGCTGACATGGTTCTTGGGCTGATTTCGTTTAAGGGGGCTGAACCTTTCATGTACTATCCTGCAAGCAGCATATGTTCAACAATAACAAACGTCTTAGCAAAAGCAAGCCCTGAAATCAACCTAATCTCAACCTTTGAAAGAAGAGCGGGCAGCTGGTCTCCAAACGAACTTGTATTAGCAATGCCCCTGAAGTATTTTGAAGAGGCAGTGGAGAATATCCCCAATTCTGGTTATGGAACATCCGAACCGCAGCCCAGAAAACTTCCTTCAAACTCCAAAAAATAAGGAGTAAAAACCATTTTTGACCAACTTGGGAACAGGCATGCACACGTGAAAAAAGAACTAAACTACAAACGAGACAAAAAACCAGCCAAAATTAAAATCATAAAAGTATTTACAGTAGAAGCGACACTTTTAAGCAAATCAATAAAGAAAACCAGAGGAAACTAGAAGAATTATGAGTCGAATAAGTCGAAAAGTAGTATTTTCCATTATATCTGGTTTTAGTTTCCTTTTCTGGGCTGTTGGGATAGGGTTAGGGAATTTTTTCCTGACTTTAATTTCCGGTGTTTGTTTCATTTCGTTTTTGGTTCTGGCATGTGCATCATATTCTCCTCCACCCCCTCCACCTAAAGTATCACTTCCTCCACCCCCTCCTCCTGAAACGAGTTAAATTCCTCCCCCAAATCACCACACGTTGCCTTCCTCAGCAGATTCTTTATCATTTATGCGCGCGATATATCGGTATTCGTAATATAGATTATAAGTTCATCTTATATGAGTAACTTATAGAAGAGGAGAAGGCGATGAAGAAGCAAATTCAAAAAAAACTAAGCAAATGTGGTTATGACGAAAAAACAATCGAGAAAATTCTTCGTTTGTACAATGTCAAATAGGTTTCGGCGCGCTAGCGGAATTAAGCTTTCTTCAAAGGAGACCGAAAAAACGATAATTTACTTAGAGAAAAATCTCCAAGAACTTGAAAAGACATTTAGTAAACTCCTAAAAATCGTTAGAAAAGAACAAAATACTAAGTCAATTAGTTTTGCAAAGGGAAGAGTTTTCACGTGACTTTTTTTATTAAATATCAAGTGCGCCAGCTTGTTGCTTATTCGATTAGTTTGTGTTAATTTCTCTTTATCTTGCGAAAATAATAGGTAGATCTGGCTTTTTCAGGCCTGTTCAGCCTTGACACTGTCAGGGCGTTAAAGGGCACGACGATTCTGTAGAGCTCTTACTTCTTATGTTTTCTATAACAGGCGAGAATCCGGTGTCTGTCTATCCAGATGAAAAGACGTGAAAATATCAAAGGTCGAAATGCCAGAGCGTTATTATGAAGAGGACCAGTTCCTTGCTTTCTAAGAAAAAAATGCTTCACGTGAAACGAAGCATGGACGTTTAAATTGATTTCTTTTTCTTCTCAATGGTCGCGATTCTTGTTTTTCTGTCCATAGACGAATCCTTTAGAAAACATAGAAGAGTATTCCAGATGGAATTAAATAGTGGTAAGGTTATAAAAAAAATGGGAGCGGCTAAGCGGCACATTTTTTAGAAAGAAGCGTCTTAACCAAGTCGTTATCAGGTGTTGGATATGGAAAAATCTGTTCAGAAATACCTGTTGATGATTAAACTAAGTCCCAACATGGCTGCAAAACTTTATGAACCTTTGATGGAATTCCAAGAAAAACCTATGGAAGGCGTGAAACTTGAGGAAGCATATCAAGTCTTTGGACAATGGGATTTCGCAGTTCTATTTCAAGCAGACACCAACGCGAAAGCCTTACATTTTGTCGGAGACAAAATCCGCTTAATAGAGGGCGTTATTGAAACTTCCACCATACCACTGGCGCCGATAAAGGATTATCGTAAATAATACTCTTTTTCTTACTTTTTGAAGCGACTCGTTCCTTTATCAATTCCTAAAAGCAAACTATCTGACATAGAAGTGGTTTGTTTTGGGTTTAAAATTTAGTGCCCACACACATTAGGATAGTTTTTTTTCAAAACCAGCTTTTTGACCGTATTACTCGACAAACATTGCAAACACTTAATATCGATTCACCTTCACAGACGGTATCGATCTCAGTTGAACCGCAAGAAGGACATTTATTATTAGCTTTCATTTTTCAATCACTCCCAAAATTTGCTTGCGCCGTTCTTTTTGGCGTTTCTTTTGGTTTTTCATCTAGTTCTCTCGGTGCTTGTAAAACATGCTTTTGTATTCCAGTTTTTGCGTGTCTTCGTTAATTCTTTGAGTTCAAAGAAAATAAGCTTTATGAATCACAAATATGAATCGCGTGCATTCTCTAATTAAATGTACGTCTTAATTTAATTAACACACACCTTATCTTACCTACCATACCATAGAAAAAACGAAATATTATTTTTTTAAAGCCAACCAGATTAGGTTCTACTTAACACCCTAAACTTCAAGAAAAGGTATAGTGCGTGTGAGATTAAAATTTAGTCTCTCCCCGCATGCCTGAAGCAAAAAAAGCACCCGCCTAAAACTTTTTTGCGCGAGTAATTAAAGGGGCTCAAAACAAGAATTTGCTTTGAAATTCAAAAACGTTATTAGTTTTATTGAGTATTCTTTACAGCTTGGGGAGTTATTATGGGCGATCAGGACGATTGTCCAGAATGCAAAAAATATGAACGAAAAGAAGCCTTGAGCATTTTTAGGGAATTATGGTCTATAGGAAATTCCCCTTTACACCGAATGTATTCTTCTTGGGACGAGCTTGAAAGAAACATTGAAGTAAAATCAGATACAGCAACTCCCATGAAGAAACATAAGATTCGGTCATGCCCCTACTGTGGTATTAGGCAAGCCATAAGCAAGCCGTTAGACGGAGTTTTTCCGTATCTGAATTGTGAATCATGTAAACGTCCTTTTTTCGTTCAGAATAATTTGTTTGTCAGGAAACTCACAGAAGAAGAGGAAATGGAAATTCCTGAAGCATGGATTAGGATAGTTGAAGATCTCGCCAAAAAGAAGGTTGCAGTAATCTTAAGATTCGAATAGCCCAAAGGATGGGTGCGGCTTGAAGCTATCAGAAGGAAAAGTGTACACGCTCGTGCACTTGTTTCTTAAAATACTAATTGCTATGAGCATTAGCGTATACTCGATTTCGATACTGTCTATCTCCAATCCCTTTCTTCCTACTTCTTCAAAAGCCTGTTTTTAATTCTTTCTTCATGCTCCGATTAAGAAGCTAATTAACGGTCTCTTGTCGAGTTTAACTTGAAGATTTTTCCCAGATATCTAAAGTTCAAAACCCTTATCTATACTTTGCATACCTACTCATATTAAAAAAGGAAGATTTACGAGTAACAACGCCTAAACCTAACTCCCATGTCTTCCATAAGTTCATCTCCATAAACAGAAAGCAACTGTAAAATCGTGTAAATATGAAAACCTTAATAACTAAAAAATACCTTATCAAGAAACTACTCCAACGTCGAAGTGAAGATAATTTGAAAAAGATAATAACTATGGTAATTATTGCAGCTTTAGTTTTAGCTGCGTTTAGTATGTTGTCTACGCAAAGTGTGAAAGCGGACACATCTGAAGCCAGGGTTGTTTCTCACAGTTGGTATGTTGCTCCATCGACTACTGTCATAGCATCAACAGCTGGCGATTTGATTGTCGTCGGTGAAGTAGAGAATGTGGGTTCAAACACCATAGGAAACGTAACTGTAAAAGGCACTGCTCTCAGTTCAACCGGACAAGAGCTGGCCACAACTACCACCCAAGCATTCGTGTACTACCTGCTTCCTGATCAGAAGGCTCCTTTCTACCTGGACTTTACTGCCTCGACCAATACCACCCAAGACCTAAGCTGGATCCCTGACGTTAGCACCGTCACCGTTACAGTTACTTCCGTTACTGACACAACTGGCACACAATATTCAGGTTTGAAAATTCCAGCCGTTGGAGGCAGCTTTCCTTACATCCCCGGAAATGGCTCGTACTATGTTATTGGAACCATTGTGAACAATGGCACCCAAACAGCTCAATATCCCTGGGTTGTTGCAACATTTTATAACAGTTCCGGAACAGTTATAGCTTTGAACTTCACACACGAACTAACTACCTCGCTTGCCCCCGGCGGCGATTTAAGGTTTTTTGCATCACCCGCAGATGATACATCTCAATTAACAAGTGAAATAACAAATTACACATTAACGGTTGACTCCTTAACCACGTCAAATTCCATATCATCTACTTCTTCTCCCACCGCCTCACCCATAACATCAAAGACACAATTCCCAACATTGCCCGTAGTAGCTGCAGTAGTAGTGATCGTTGTGGTTGTCATCGTCGCTTTAATGTTACTAAGAAAACGCCAAAAACTACCTACCCCACCCCCACCGCCACCCCCACCGCCAATGCCCTAACAGTTTCCAAACCATTCCTTTTTCTTTTCATATCATATTCCTGTCTTCATGAAGCTCAGTAATTAGGCGAACACATACGCCAGAAACATAATCTGCCAATGTTGTTATTTCAGGTACGAGCCCCATGCTAAGCGGCTCTGCAGCAACTATGAGAGAATTCAATAATGGACAGGTTGCAGTTAGCGCGTCACGCTAAAGGTTTCTGGACGAAATTTAGAAAAAGAGAATGAATGTTAATTTCATGACTACCATTGTGAATCAGTAGTCAAGAACCTTTTCAGTTCCTTCGTAGGTGTTATTTTAAATAAAGAAAAGGGGGAATTTGGTTTTTCCTTTGTGTGGTTTATGGGTCGTTTCCTGAGCATCAATAGAGCTAGTACTATTGCTACTGCGACTATCAAAACGAATATGCCAGCGATTGCAGGAACAAAGTACAGGTCAGCGACAAATGCTGGAGTAGCGGTAGGTGTTGCAGTTGTTGTTGACGGTGCTGACATCACATCAAAAGAGTTTTCTGAAGATGAGGGCCAGTAACCTTTGGTGCCAGCAAAAGTTGCGGTTACAGTATATTTGCCTGGAACTTGTGGAGTGTACACAGAGCTGAATTGGCCGGTTGCATCAGTTTTTGCGGTGCCGATGGAAGCATAACTTTAATATAATCTACTGGGCTTTTTTGCTTGCAATTTATTCGTTTTCTTCTTCTTGTGCTTCTTCCTCGGGTTTAGCGGTTTCTGCTTTTTGTGCATCACTTGAGAGTAACATGTTGATTAGTGCTTTTTGGTCTACTTCTGCCCTTGTTCTCCAATCCAGATACACTTGTCCATTATCATCTTGTCCTAAGTAGCCGTATCGAATGTACCTCTCAATGTTTAAGCCAACTTTCCAGTTTGGCATTTTCTCGCTGAGCAGTTTTTCCAGGTCTTTCCTTGCTGTTTGCCCTTGCTTGCTAATTATATAAGAGATTGTTATCGCTAAGCCCGCTAAATCGTCAATTCGCCAACCCATTAACTTATCCTTTGTAGCCAAGTCGCCGCGCAGAGCAACATAGAATCTTGCTTTATCAAGCTCCTCTAAGGTTGGCTTTTCTGGAGTTTTCTCTTCTTCAAAAATCGTTTTTACCTGTAAATCCAGCGGTTTTAGGTAATCGTCAAGTAAATCAAGCACTTTAGGGTAATCTGAACCTAAAGCTTTACGCAGTTCCCAACCTTTAACGCCTGGTTTCTGGTGGCGCTTGTAGAAAAGCATCTGCGTTGCCTTCTTGATTTTGCTACCGTAAACACCTTTTCTCTTGCTCAATCCAATTCGCCTCTTTTCCATTTCTTCCAATCTTCACATGAGACAGCGATGGGAACTGATATTGACTGCTGCGTTAAAATTTCGGTTTTCGGTTTATCGAAGGGTTTTATGAAAACTAGTTCCTCTAACCTGTCAATCTCCAATGTTGCGTAACCGTAAGTAACCAAAAAACTAGTTAAGAAAGCTCTTTGAACTGTTTCTTCGTAGGTGTCCACGCCAATAAAATCCCAATAATGGATTTTGCCGTCCAGTCCTTTCTTGACAACGCAGTCTTTGAGTTCTTGCCAGTAACAATTTAGTTCCTCAGAAAATTCCCTGTCACCTAGGATTCCCTGCTTAATTAGTTCGTCTCTGCTTGCAAAACCCATTGAAACTTCAGTGGCTTCCAGGTTTCTCCATCTTTCACTTATAGGCGCCAACGCTTCCCAGTAGAGCAATCCTTGTGCTAAAGTGTTGAGGCTGATTTGCTCAAACTCGATTAATGGATTCCAAGCTTTAAGAAAAACGTTAACCATTTCTTGCTTGCCAATTTGCAGGATTTTTTCTTCCAGCAAAAACGGGTCAGTATAAAGCGATGTTGACCGTTGCTTAACCCATTCACTCTGCAATTTAATAACTGAGGCTAAGTGGTGAAGCGCTTCAGCGTCTAGTTTTAACTCGTCAGGATGTTCCCAATGCGGAAAATACTCTCTAACTATTTTAATTATTTCGTCAATATTTAGCGTGAAGGGGTCTACTGTGTGGTTTTCGATGGCGATGCACATTTCAACTATGCGCTCGAGCCTTTCTTTGCCTAGCGCCTTGTGATGCTTTGTTGACTCCATCACGCCGCGACCTCACGCACGACTGATTTTCCTTCAATATTCTGAACAGTAATGACGTTAGCATCTTGCTGGGCAAAGGTAATTTGGCTTGGAGTAATTACCACGTATTGAGCGTTCGCGTCTTTAATAATGGAAAGAAGGATTTTCGCAATCATTTCACGGTTTTTAGGATCCATGTGAATGTCATATTCGTCTACTGCTCGGAATGGTGAGCGCACATGTTGCTGCAAGGCTAAGAGAAAACTCATGGTTGCCGTGGTTCGCTCGCCACCACTTTGCGTGTAAGCATCTAGCGCCACCGGTTTTCCACCTTTAAAGCCAACGAGGATTTCTAACCCGGCGGTTTCAATGTCCTGTGTACTGGATAGTTGCACTTCTCCTGTTGCCATGGTTTGGCTCATGATTTTTTGGTATTCCAAGTTGACGCGGTCAAGGAGGTTCTGCATAACGGTTCGCCATGATTGCATTCTGGTTTTGACTTCTTCAAGGGTTTTCTCGCGGTTTTCGGCTACGAGTTGCGCTTTTTCTTTTAGCTCTAAGTAAAGTTTCGAGTAGGATTCATACTGGCGCTCTATGTCCTCTGATACGTCAGCGAGAGCTGCTAGATGCCCTTCTGTTAAACTGATTTCATCTTGGATTTCAGAGGCGCTTTTTAGGACTGCTATTCGTTCACCTGACTGCTGAGCCCTAAGAATTGTTGCTTTTAGGTTTTCTTCAGCTTCTTTTAATGATTTTTCTATGTCTTTTAGGTTGACAATTGCGTTTGCACGCTTAAACTCAAGCAGGGCAAGTTTTACTCGATTCTCTAACACTTCGCCTGTAACCTTATGAGCTGACTCTTCCAGATTGAGCATTTTTGCTTGGTTTTCTCTAACTTGCTCGCTAGCCTTGATGATTTGTTGCTGCGAGTTTTTGAGCATTTCTTTGAGGTTTTCGCTTCTGAGCAGCTTAAGTTGGCTTTTGCTGCTCTGAATTGCTTGCTGCAGCGTTTGTGTTTCTTCAAGTAACAGTTCAATTATTGATTGTGCGGATTGGTTTTGGGCGATTTGGTGTTCAAGACTTAATCGTTCATCAAAAGCTGTCCTTGTTTCTTTTTTTAGTGCTTCCTGCTGGTTCTGCTGACTGTTTAGCTGGTTGGTTATTGCTTGTTGTTGCTCTTCGATTTTACTTAGTGCGTCTTGGTTTTTGTTTAGGTTTGATTGTAAGCTTTTAACTATGCTTTCCCGTCTTTCAACTTCTGCCCAAGTTAATTCTCTGTCTAAAAATCTGCGTTTTATCTGGAGTTGTTTTTTCTCTTGGTATTTATCGTATTGTTCACGCCAATAATTTAGCGTTTGCTGGGCTGACTCTAAGAGTTTGCTTACGGATTCTTCTTGCGTGAGAATTCGCATAAGCTTTGTTTTTGCTTGTAGAACGTTTTCGCGAAACGGTTCTAAGCCGACTGCTTCTTCAACCATGCGCAGTTTTTCTGTGTTGCTTAGCACGGTGAATTGTTCAACCATATTCTGATGCATGATGATGAGCATGTTGTCGGGGTCAACGCCAAACCTGCCGAGTAACCGTTCAACATCCTGTTTGCCGACGGCTCGGTTTTCAAGTTCAAACCCGTATTTGCCGTCACGGCGCAAAACGCGGGTTAAGAACAGTTGGTCTTTCTGATATTTTGGCACTGGACGCTTGTTTCCCTGTTTGCTGTTATCTAAAATAAGCGTTACCCGCGCCTGGTCTTGTCCCCATCTGATTAAATCACTTAGCTTTCTTGACCGTTCCGTATATGACTGTCCTAAACCGACAGATATTGCCAGCAAAAGCGAGGATTTGCCTGCGCCGTTGGGTCCACCAATCACGTTTACGCCCTGTTTAAACGGTACCCTAGCGTACTCGTAACTCATGAAATTTTCAAGTATAACCTCTTGGATTAGCATTAAACTTTCTTAGCCTCTGCCTGGAGCGTTCGTATCTATTGAAAAGCGTATTATTAAAACAATTTTCTAAATAATGCGGAAATCTCTCGCATAAATCCACCTTTTTTATTTTTGGCTTTTTTGAGAGCGAGTTAGTCATATATAAGTGGCAGCGAAGAAAAAATGATGTTCGCCCTGCTCTCAGTTCTGCCATTGCTGTTGCCAATATCTCCTTCTCGATCTCCAGAACAGCATTCGAACTACAAACAATACGAGGACAATCACTAACAGAAGGACAAGAAACTCCCCCGAGAAGTATTCGCTCCCCTTGTAGGCCAAAAAGTAAAACAGTACAAACGCGAGTATTATGCCAAGCGGCAACATAAGCAAAATCCCAACAATGCGAAACCAACTCGGCGGCCCCCCTCGATTCCAGCCACCGCCTCCACCGCTTCCAGAACCCATTTTGGCTCGTTGCTCTTCAATTCGTTTAAGCCGTTCTTCATTCAGATAGTACTTGCCGTTTGTTTCTACAAAAATGCCTGATTGCCCCAGTCTTCGATGCATTGCTTGCTCAAAACGCGGCGGCAAATCTAACTCTTGGATGGTCATGGCTTTTTCTGGGCTAGTCGCCCCTTTTTGGCGGAACTTCTCAATTATTTCCTTCAGACGTCGGCGCGTTTGTTCTCTGTCTCTAAACATCTGTTTTCCTCATATGCGTTATGTTTCGGTTTTTTCTGCGACTTCAAATCCCTGCATGATTTTTTCCGCAAGTTCTCTCATGGCGTCGGCTTTAACCATGACGACGCCGCGGCGGTTTCTGCCAGCCATGACAAAAAGAAGGTCTCCTGGCTTGATGTCACGTTCCTTGCGGGCTTCAGCAGGAATAACTACTTGTCCTCTGTCCCCTACTTTTACGGTTCCGTAGAGGTGTGTATCTCGTTTTCTTTCAACCATACTTACATACTTTTCCTACATTTCTCACTAATATGAAGTTTATTTAAGATTTTTCCCAAATGCAACGGCTGACTAACCAAACAGAAATGCGCATGTTCAATCATACCCGATTTCTATCTCAAGTCTCTCTTAGAAAGCCAAGGAAGGTCTCCCCCGACTCTTTCAACGGTTGTGCCATCACAAGAACTCTGCAAAAAACCATATGAAGACATTTGGGTGTTTTCTTATCTTTAATGAGGTTTTAGTTAATGAGAGTCTGTATTTGTTAAAGTTTGTATCTTTCAAGATCAGCAGAACCGCATTTTGGGGTAACAAAATAAAATATTTCGCCACATCTGTTGCAATGAAACTCTTGATTCTTGTTTTTTTCTACCGCTGGAGAACTACATTTAGGACAGCGTATTTCAACATTCGGCGTTTTTCTTCCTCTCTGGTTTAGGTTGGAACCGTTTTGTTATTAAGGATTACGACAAATCATGGGAATAGGTTAAAGGCAAGGTTTGAGTGTTATTTTGGGTGTTACTGAGCTCGGTCTTTTTTTGTGTATCCTTCGTTTTGCTTGTTATTTCTTCGAATAGCACATAGTTTTCTTCCATTAATTCCGAGAGGAAGTATGCAGTAGAGTAGTGGTCTCCAGCAGAGATGATTAATTTGTTTTTCTCTAGAATTGCGACGTGATGTCTAATTGTTTTGTAGTTTACTTTGAGAAGTGTGGCGAGTTGGTTTGAGTTTTGCGGAGTTTTTTTTAGGATCTTGATTATTTGGGCTCGGGTTTTGCCGCCTTTTGTACCTGTGATTAGCCATCCCAATAATTGCTTTATTGATCGATTGTTGTTTATCATGTAAGGTGCCTGCGATTTTTTTCTTGTTTATCTATTGCACACTGCTACTATTTAAGGTAGTAGCTACTGTTAAAGCTAATATCGCATTTTTATCCATTTTTCATTTGCTGCGGGTTGAGTAGCTTGCGCTCTAAAGAAGAAACGATTGAGTACTGGTCACAACAGCAATGTTTATATCGGTAAGCTACTACCAAAGATAGTAGCACAAACACTTGCAAGGAGACAAAACCAACGGAAATCCCAAACCTAAAGCCCAAAAAAACCAAACTTGCCATTTTCATAGTCACTATACTCATTGTAGCCACCTTAACAGCTGGAGTAGCTGGATACTACATAGGTCACCCAGGCACATCCAGCAACACCAATCAAAACCAAACCCCAACCGCCTCATCTACCTCAACCACTTCAACCCCTTCAACCGCTCAAACCGACGCAACTTTACCCGACAATGCTTCACTTTCACAGATATACCAGCGGGTGGCACCATCAGTGGTAGTCATCGAAGACTTCCAAACACAAAACGAGTTTGGAATATCTTACTATTCACAAGTTCAAGGCTCAGGATTCACCTATGAACTCCACGGTCAAGACGTCATAATCACGAACTTCCACGTAGTTGACGGCGGGATAAACATTACAGTTACCTTCCAAGATGGAAATACCTACACTGCCAAAGTGCTAGGCTCAGACCCCTACTCAGACCTAGCAGTACTTTCAACTAACGCACCACAAAGCGAACTAGTCCCACTAACAGTCACCAACTCATCAAGTCTACAAGTCGGAGACCAAGTCATAGCAATCGGCAGTCCATACGGATTGTCAGGTTCGATGACCACAGGAATAATCAGCGCCTTAGGCAGAACAATCACCGAAGATGACACAAACGGATACGACATAGCTGACATCATTCAAACAAGCGCCCTTATAAACCCAGGCAACTCGGGCGGACCCCTACTCAACTACCAAGGTCAAGTCGTAGGCATAACAACAGCCGTACTTGATAACTCGCAAGGCTTAGGCTTCGCCATACCCTCAGACACAATATTGCGGGAAGTCACAGACTTAACTGATACTGGATCCTACACTCAGCACCCGTACTTAGGCATAAGCGGAGCAGACATGACTTATGACATCGCGAAACAAATGGGAGTAAATGTCACATACGGGGTCCTAATCCAACAAGTAACAAGTGGCGGACCTGCAGCTAACGTCGGTCTCAAAGCAGGCACTACACAGGCCACAGTAGACGGAAGCCCCATAACTCTGGGCGGCGACATCATTACAGCCATTAACGGCGCAAGAATTAGAAACTCGGACGACCTATCAACATACCTAGAAGAGTACACGTTACCAGGACAAACCATTAGTCTAACAATTGTACGAAACAACCAAACCATGACCATACAAGTAGTACTAGGCGCAAGGCCTGCTCCTCCCAGCTCAGGAACCTCCTCTTAGAGATGGCAAGTTTCTCACCTTTCTTTTTTTCTGAACTAAAAACCTCGGAAAAAAATATTTAAACTTTGTTTCGAAAGATTAAAAAGCTACTACTGATGATAGTAATGTGGTCTCAGGCATGATTGAAGAGAAAAAACTAGGATTCTCACAATACAACATAGAAGGCAAAGCATTAGAAGCCTTTCTAGGTCCACTGGAGTCTAACATAATGGAGGCAATATGGAGTTCAAAAAAAACACCTATAACAGTTAGAGAAATCTACGCAGCCCTAAATAAGACCAAGAAAATAGCTTACACAACCGTCATGTCTACCATGGATAGACTTTTCGAGAAAGACTTACTAGATAGAAAAATAGAAAAAGGAAGAGGCGGACTCTACTATGTCTACTGGCCTAAACTTGAAAAACAAATTTTTCAAAAATCGGCCGTCCGCGAGGTTCTCGCAAGTTTGATTGGAAATTTCGGGGAAGCTGTCACTAGTTGCCTAATCGAAGAAACCAACATGGAAGAAGGAGAACGCAAAGCACTACGAGAACAACTCGACAAAATAAAAAGGAATAAAAAATAATAAGGTATCTCTGAAGAGGCGACTCAAATGAACTTTGAAGACGTTCTCGTTCAGGTTTTTCAACCCTACTTTTACTATTCCGTTATTCTTTTGGTCGTATCGTTTGTTTGCATAAAAATAGTTACCAAATATTGCCCATTCATAGGCAGCAGAACCAAAAGTCTGATTTATTTAATTCCCATTGTTGCACCTTTCTTTGTCATGCTTTCATTTCCACCTAAAATTGTGACACAAGCGGTCTCTTCCCATTTAATCGGATCCTTCAGAATCCCTGTCCCTCAAGGACCCATGCTTCTCAGCCCCTTTCATCTAATGCAACCGTCTTTACCTCAAACAATGGTCACGATAGTGGCATTTTCAACGAGTCAGATTCTTTCAATAACAGGAATTATCTGCTTAATCGGCTTAGCGTTAGGAGGCATCTACGCTGTCACAACTATTGTGGCGGGTGATTGGATTGCTGGCAGGCTCCTACACGTAATCAACCTTGGATCAAACGAGTATGAATGGCTTCAGACAGAAATAGCAAACATCTCCAAAAAACTGTCTATTCCAACCCCAAAAGTGGCAATTGTTGAAGATTTGCGACCCAACGCTTTCACGATGGGATATGGCCGCAAAACAACACTTGTTTTCACTATAGGCGTCCTAAACATTCTTGACAAAGACGAAATATTGGCGGTGGCTTCTCATGAGCTTGCTCACATCAAAAACCACGATTTCTTTTTTAAGACCTTATCTAACGCGTTAACTGCTGTGTCATTCTTCAACCCTCTGGCATACTTTGCATTGTTCAATAGTCAACGAGAAAGAGAAATGATGGCAGACGAAAACGGAGCAAAACTCATACAAAAACCCGGCAGCTTAGCAAACGCATTAACAAAAATTACTGCGGCACTACAAAATCTACCAGGAGAAGGCAGATTAATCAGAATAACCTCAAACCTTTTAGTAACATCACCAATCATTCATAGACCCCAGATACTTTCGGGGCATCCAAAAATAGATCTACGGCTAAGAAACATAAACCAGCTAACCACGATAAAACCAAAACGGCTTAAACCTAACAAACTAATTGTTGCAATTTTGCTTACATGCGTAATAATCGTAGCTGGTGTCACAACCACTTGCGCCTTAGTCAATCTTCAATCTGGTTATGCAACTCCTAAACTAATACTAACCAGCTTAGCTTACGTTAAAGGCGTTAGCACTGATTCGATTGGCTCCCACGTAATATTAATTAGCTCTAACCAGACTTTTAACTCATTGTTCGGTCAAATTTCCAGTTTGCAAAACCCAAACCCGCAAATTATTTCACCACACAATCCAGCCGAACTAAAAGAACTACCCAACTTTAACCCAAACCAAGCAGGATACATCACGCCTCAAACGTCACTAATCATTCCTGGAACTAACCAGCCCAACCAAATAGCCGTTATCTATGCATTAACAAACCAGAATGGCACAACCCTAATCATAAAATATTAGCAAACCCTTCCAAAGTCTCAGCGCTTACTTACCAGAAGGAACACTCTTTTTTAGAACTAGTTTTCATAGCTAAAAAGATACCCCTTCTCCCCTCATTTTGCTACTCAAACGTTCTAACAAAATTGGACACTTGTTATGGAAGCGAAGACTCTCATTCTCAACATCGGACATGGCATCAACCAGCTCGCACAATGATACCCTTACATTTTACCTGAATCCACTATTGTTGTTTTGTGTAAAAGTCTGATAAAGCGATTTTCTCTATCGCGGGGATTAAGCCGAGATTTCCCGGACAACAACAACGATAAATCGTCCATGCAGTGTTTTTACCAAGCTATTATGTACCTTTACGGACATTAGGGAGTTGTCCTTTCGCACGTGAACCATTTCATGACTAATCAGTACTTTCTCAACAATATTTCTTAGAAGCGATTCGATTGAAGGCACATCTTGAGGCTGCAAAAGTGAACGAATATTCATATTGAGGAATTCGTCAAGGCTATAGCCGTATGCTTTTGATGCTGCCTCATTTGCATATGCAAAGTCACCTTTAGTATTTACGAGAAATATGGCTTCCCTTGCGTTGTCTAGAATCATTGCTCTTAGTTTAAACCCTTCCTCCATTTTTTGGTGTTCGTGAATTTCTCGGGTAAGTTCTTCGTTTACCTTTGCACATTCAGCAGTGCGCTGTGCCACTACCTCCTCGAGCCTGAATCGATATTTGTTTATTTCCGCTTCTACCTCCTTGTTTTTAGTGATATCCACCGATAAAATCAAGACTCCTCCCGGTACAGGCTCCATGTGAAGTTCAAACCAGCCTTTAATTCCGTCTGGGAAAGTAAATTCATTATCCATTTGGTGTGGAACACGATTTGTCATGCAGTTTCGAAGGTGACTAAACATTTCTGTTCTGTCAATGCCTGGATAAACCTGCATCATCGGGTAACCTAACAATTCTTCTTTAGCTTTGCGCCCCTGTTTAGCTGCCGCCTCATTTACGTATACATAACGCCAATCATAATCGATAATTTGGCAGCCCTCAATCATGCAATCTAGTGAAATCTTCAGTTGGTTCTCTACTTCTTTTAATGCTTTTTCTTTTCGTCTCTGCTCAGTGACCTCTTCTCCTGAGCTAAGTATTCCAATAATGTTGCCTTTTCCGTTGCTGACGAGTACGTTGTGAAAATTAAATATGCGCTCTCCTCCTTGTTTGGCAATAACAGGATGCTCAGAATGTACATGGCAAAGAGTCCCACTTAGCATATCGTGAAAAAAACGTCTAGCATCTTCTCTTTTTGCTTTTGGAAGAAAGCTATCAAACCAGTTCTTACCCTTAATTTCATTTCTTGAATATCCAAGAATTTCGCATGCCTTTTTGTTTACGTCGGTAACGATTTCATCACTGCCGATAGCAATCATAAAGGCATCTGCGTCGTCAAAAAACAATTGGGCTAAATTATTTTGTGTTTCCAACTTCTTTTCCCTCAACCGGATTATTTTTTGATACTTGCTGTCCGGCGGCTGGCAAGTACATTTCTTGGGTGTACTCTTTCATCATTCGGCAAGCGCTGAAAGCTGGGGTGATTGTTTGTATTGCTTCTTTGACGATTTTTATCCATTGGTGCGGTGTGCCCTTGCGGTCTAGGTCATAGTACAGAGGCGAGACTTCGTTTTCGAGTAGGTTATAGAGTGATTCGGCGTCTCTTTTGTCTTCTTCCTCTGGGCTGCTTGCTTGAGAATCGCCGATTGCCCACCCATTTTTGCCGTTGTATGCTTCATCCCACCATCCGTCGCGAACGCTAAGGTTGATTGCACCGTTCATTGAAGCTTTCATTCCGCTGGTTCCACAGGCTTCCTGAAGTCGTCTAGGCGTATTGAGCCAAACATCGACACCTCGAATGAGTTCTCGTGCTACATCGAGGTCATAGTCTTCAACAAAGGCAATGCGCCCTTGAAATCCTCTGTCCAAAACTGTACGGTATACTTGTTTGAGAAGCTGTTTTGACTGGTAGTCGGCCGGATGCGATTTGCCTGCAAAAATTATTTGCACAGGTCTCTCCGGATTTGTTATTATGCGTTTTAGCCTTTCGATGTCGGACAGAACTAAGGAAGGCCGTTTGTATTCGGTAAATCGGCGGGCAAAAGCAATGGTTAAAGCGTATGGATCCAGCAATGAACCCATGGCAATCACTTGTTGAGTGGTGGCTGCGCCTTGCGTCCAGCGTTGTTGTGCTCTGTCTTGTATGGTGTTTATCAATCGGGTTTTTAATGTTTGACGCGCCTGCCACAATGCTTCATCAGGTATATCATCTATGCATTTCCAATATTCTTCGTCATCTTGTCTTTGAAGCCATTCAGAGCCAAGGTGCTTTTCACAAAGCTCTCTGATTTCTGGCGCTTGCCAGCTGGGTAAATGCACACCGTTGGTTATGGATACAATGGGTACCTGTTCTTCCTTCTTATCTGGCCAAAGAACCTGCCACATTCTCCGGGTTACTTTACCGTGCAGTCTGGATACTGCGTTGGATTGACCAGATAGACGAAGCGCAAAGGCTGAAAGGTTGAATTTTTCAGGACCAAAGCCTTCATACTGTCCCAGCTTCAGGAAAGTTTCCCTGTCGATTCCAAGGGACTCCCAAAAGTTACGTGAGTAGCGGTCCATTAATTGAAAGCTGAAAACATGATGACCAGCTGCAACTGGCGTGTGAGTAGTGAAAACTGTACATCTGCGTACGTTTTCGATGGCTGCATCTAAAGAGGCACCATTTGCTCGCTCTAATCGGAGCCGTTCAAGCATCATGAAAGCCGTATGATCTTCGTTGGCATGCCACACAACTGGCTCTATATGAAGTTCGCGCAGTGCGCGCACTCCGCCTACACCTAGAACGATTAGTTGGCGTAGCCGTTCTTCTTGGTCGGCTGTGTACAGGCGCGCTGACAACATTCTATCTTCAGGACGGTTTTCGTCAACATCAGTATCCATTAAGTAAAGGTTAACGCGACCAACACGTACTTGCCACACCTTAACATACAGTTGCCGGTCGGCGAGTTGAATCGGAATAAGAGGACCGCATCTGTAAGGCCAAGCGCAAGGAGAGATAGGTGCGTCATTGAAGTTCAGTTGTATATACTCTTCTTGTTGGTCACCTTCGGAAGATATGTGCTGGCGAAAGTAGCCCTGAGGATACATGAATCCGACTGCGACTAGTGGTAGTCCGCGATCCGAGCATTCTTTGCATATGTCTCCTGCTAAGACGCCTAAGCCGCCTGCGTATATAGGTAGAGACTTTTGGATAGCGTACTCGGCTGAGAAATACGCGACTTGGCCATTTGGTTTGCTTGGGTTTGTTTTGCCACACCAGTCGTGACCTCTTGACATTTCTTCGTCAAACTTTGACATTACGGTGTCGTAGAGTTCCAGAAAAGCTGGGTCTCTTCCTGCTGCTTCTAGCTTTTTTATGCTGATGCTACGCAGTTGCGTAACTGGGTTATGTTCACTAGTTCGCCAAACAGCATAATCTAAAGAACGAAAAATCTGGCGTCCTTCCTCATGCCAACTCCACCACAGGTTATTGGCAAGCTCGAATAATCTGCCGATTCTTGGAGGAAGCTTGGGCGATTCATTTTCTTGATTATTTGCTGCACACATAAAGTTGGATAACCTCGGACTTATTTGCACATTTTTTGCTAGCATCACAAAAGGACAATTTAGACAACGGTTACAACGCAAGATGCGCCTATTTAATATTTAAAGCGCCAGCTTATATACGTGCTGTAAATAATTGAGCTTTAATATTAATTTTGATGATTCGTACTTATTTGCTGCAAACGCATTGCTTATGCCAAAACAACTTTTGCTTATTCTCTTGGCTGGGTCATCCAAGTTATCCTTTATTCTTAATTTGACGAAATTGAAAGAAAACAAAAAAGAAAAATTTGGTTTTTGAGATGCAAATTACACTCGTACTGCTGCGCGCATTAGTAGGATGTAGTCGGCGTTATCTGTTTGCAGTTTAGCTCCTATTCTGGCTACGTATAGGTGTCCACCCATCCAGAAGTATCGTCCTTCAAGTTTCAATGTTACTGCTTGAGCGTCGGGGCTTGTGCCCTGAGCCTGCAGCATGAAGATGTGTCTTCCAGTTCGTACAGCGCCGTTTCCACTTGCAATTATGTATGATACACCGTTTACAACTACTGTTCCGCCTGTAACATCAAAGTCCTTGATGACACCACTGGTGGATGTTGGTTGCAGCGTCAAAGTGAAGTTTGCTTGATATTTCACGGTTTGGCTGTTAATTTCTTGGTAAGCAAAGCCTTTGGCTTTCAGAGTCTTAACATTTGTGGATGCGTTGTTTGAGACAGTTTGAGCACTTACAAAAGGTACTGCAATCACCAATAAGATTGCAACAGCTGCCATCGCCGCTATTACCAATTTATTTTTATTTTTTAAAGTTCCCAATTTTTTTACCTCCAACTTGTTTCGATATTAACAGCTTAGTTGGAGTGTTTAAAAAGGAAGCCGCACTTTTGATGTGCACCATAAATGTATACTAAGGCTTAGTTTCATCTAGCTTTTCAGATAACATTTCTTCTTCCATATGCAGAAGCAGCCCTATTCGACGTTCCCACTTGCTTAAGAAACGGTACTGAGAGTACATTGCGTAAATGCTATAGCCTAGTAAGATGCCTGCAAGAATTAAAAGAATAAAATCTATAAATCCCAACCCAAAATGTCTAGTTCTCAAAAGTAACCAGACAACAAGAATGAATAAGATTCCTGAAGATGCAAGACCGATTAAGGTGCCGTTACGAAATTTGGTCCATTCTTTATCTAACTCGGACAGAAAGTCATGTAAAGACTTAACTGGGTAAGCCTTCTCCTCACTATTCTCTTTGGTCAATTTTTCTTCCCTTCCTTAATCATTGGTTTTTCAGTTTTTATATCTGATGCACCAAAGATGAACTTTTGTAGCTTAAAGTATTGACGGCAGCGACTTGCGCAGTTCAATGTAGAGTTTTCTTCCTTCATCTGTTAACGTGCTGTAACCATCCGGGGTTTCCTTTACAAGCTTTCTCTCTTCAAGAAAAGCTAAATGTTTTAGGAAATCGTCGTAGGAGACGTTTGTTGATTTCCGCCAAATCACGGTCCTTAGTTGAGGTTTTGAATTGAAAAATAAGTATTCGAGTATTTCAAATCGAATCTGAACTGCACTTTTTCTGATCTTAGCCATCCCTTAGATACACCAGTAAATAGATACTAATTATTTAGTGAACACTGATATAATAATGGCACTTTGGCGCTAATTATACAGGCAAATAAACTCTAAATTGTTTGGGGTCTGTCAACTTTAATTCTTCATCTTTCCCTATCAGACTGGGACGGCGACATCATCCCCCAACGAATCAACACCGTCCCAGTGCTTTAGGGTTTTGGTGAAAAGGAAAGATGAAAAATGAACAAACAACAAATAGAAAAAATGTTAAAAGAAATCCAAACAAACCAAGACCCCCAAGACATAGGAAAACTAAACATTCCAAACATCATGATTTGGATGAAAAAAAACGCCTACGAACCATGCAGATAAAAGCAAGAACAATCTCGATTATTCCACCAACAACAAGATAGTTTCGAGTTTTATTGTTTGCACCCTGTTCTTGAACTTGCAAATCCATAGATTTCAGTTAATGGTTTTTGCTTAAAAGATTTTTGACCATTAAAAAAGTTGCTTAGAACCGATTAATCAAAAAGCTGATTTCTCGACATTATTTAGGTAAATAAACATTAATCAAGTCTCAATTAGCAAAAGGGGCAAAGTGCGGAGGGTTAGGTTTACATTCACGTTTAAATTTAACGCATGCAACCCTTGCCTTAGATGAGAATTTGGCGCTGAAATGTGATCCTATCCTTATTCACCGGTAAAAATACTTTGGAAAGAGTTCATAAGATGCGTTAGTCAGAGTGTCTTGTTCTCCCAAAGTCTTCCCTCAAATCAAAAATAAGACTTATAACAACTTTAGACCAATAAAGGGACAAGTCAGCAAGCCATCTGGCATTTGTTACTAATCTTTCGCGCCTATGACGTTTGCGAAGTTGGGAAGTAGCGACTTCAATATCTCTTGCCTGCTGAAACCAGCACCTTTCAGAATACTTGTCATCTCGGTCTGAGAGACAGGGTATTCCTTCGGGTGTTCTTCGCCGTAATTCTTGGTCATCCCCTCCAATGCCTTCTGCCAACTTTTGTCAAACTTGCTCGCAATTCTTGGCCTCTCTGCCCTTAGCTTGCTTATCTCCTTCTCATACCGCTCATCCGGTTCGAACCAGTCACCAATCACCAGCTTCCCGCCTTGCGCCAGCTTGGCATAGAGGTTTGAAATCACCCTTTTCTTGTTCTCGATGTGGTGGAAGGCCAGCGCGGATACGACGAAATCAAACTTTCCGGTTCTCAGCTCCTCGATGGAGCCGACTCTGAAACGTATGTTCGTGATACCCATACTACGGCACCTGGTCTTCGCCTTGTTGATCATTCCATTGGAAACGTCAACACCCAGGATTCGCGACCTAGGGTATTTCATGGCAAGCCTGACGGCGAGATTGCCCGTTCCCATTCCGACATCCAAGATGTCACAGTCTTCTTTGTCGATTTGCTTGATGATGTTTTTGATAATCCAACGGTAAAACAGATACCTATACCTGTCCTGCAGTTCGTATTCCCGCGAGAACTTGTCGAAGAAAGCAGCTGTTTTCATTTCATTGTTTCCTTTCAAATTGACCTTGAGTATTGATGGCCCTTTCGTTCATAGGGTTTTTGCGCCCTTTCGGCATTATTGGAATTTGATGGGGTCTCCCTTTAGCCAGGAGTTTAATTCTGCTTCTTCTTTGCTGCCTTTTTCGCTAGCGGTTGAGTAGTAATTGCTGAAGGCTTCAATGAAGGGAAAATATGGAACTCCGGCTTTGAAGAGACACCAGCCAGAAAGCTTAGTAATGTTTTCTTCCTTTACAGAGTTTAAGAATTCTGTTACCAGTCGGGTTTTTCCGATTCCTGCTTCCGCAGAAATAAAAATGGTTCTTCCTCTTCCTTCCATAGCTGTTTGGAGGTCTCGGCTTAGCTCTTCGAGTTCCCTCTCTCTTCCCACCAGAACAGGCTCGGCTAAAACCCAAGATTCCAATCTGTCTTACCTATAGAAATGCCTTAACAGGAGCTTTTATTCTTTATTTCTTTGTCTTATATACAGTGAAATGACGGAAAAATCTTTTCGTTCCTTCAGACTTTCGAATCATTTTTATATTGATAGCGTGCGCTGTACCGATTGCATTTGCACCATTTCCTAACTTCCCGTTCTATGTTTTTGTCCTCTTTTTTTGATAGTAAATTCTTGCTTCATAGTAAAACTGCTAATAAGCAAAGAAACAAAACCAATCCCCTCTTAGACCAGCAATTACCATATCAGAATTAGTAAAGTTACAAAGCGCGCGCACAAGTGGTCATTAATTCTTTTTTGGCTTAATTTCGCAAATGGAATCTTTTTCAGGCGTTTAGTATGTGAACGTTGCGATGCTGTTGACTAGCTCTGGTCTGCCAATCCTGTGTGCTGTGATTAGCGCGTGCAGAGCTTTCATGCAAAACAAACAAATAATAACCGATTAATGAGTTATTATACTTGACCAAATTGAGAGAACCAAAAGAAATAATGAAAGACTTGAAAACTATTCATGATGAAATGGAGAAATGGATTCGCCGTTTAGATAGAGAATCTGCAAGAGCAGAG
>Ga0187848_10001042_pt1 | contig 24092 bp, 17 predicted proteins | sample June2016WEW_4_40_FD_132424 | JGI IMG/M metagenome (GOLD analysis project Ga0187848, IMG submission 132424) | Peatland microbial communities from SPRUCE experiment site at the Marcell Experimental Forest, Minnesota, USA - June2016WEW_4_40 | ecosystem: Environmental > Terrestrial > Soil >... | reverse complement strand
CGGAACGCCTCTGAATGACAGCTTCCACTTTGGCCAAACGCTCTACGACGATTACGGCCGGCCCTACTGGAAAGGCTTCAACAACATCTCCGGCATAACCGGCTCAGCGGTTACGGGCAGATTCGTCATGTATGGCCGCGGCGAGTATCAGCATGCCCCGGCGGTGCCCGCCTATTCGGCAAGCGTGCAGCAGTTTGAAGCATTCGCTGATGGATTAACGTCCCCCCCTCCGCACGGTAACGCCCAGACAGATGTGTTTCGCTTGATTGAAGGCTATGCCGGCGTGCAGTTCAGCAAGCTTTCACTTACGGTGGGGAAAGAGAGCTTATGGTGGGGGCCGACCGTCAGCGGGCCCTTCCTCTTCAGCAATAATGCCGAACCCATCTATATGGCGCGATTGTCGCAGACTTCGCCGATCCGCCTGCCATGGATCTTCGGGTATCTCGGGGCGTTCAAGGTTGACACATTTTTCGGCAAGATGTCGGGACACCTGTATCCCGATGGGCCTTATGTTCACGGCCAGAAAGTCAGTCTCAAACCCACGCCTGACCTGGAGCTGGGATTTACGCGGACCATGATCATTGGCGGCAAGCCGGACTCTGCGTTGTTGTGCGATCCCTCTTTTAACCCATGTCCAGGACATCCCCTGACGTTGGGCTATTTTTGGAACGGATTCACGAGTGCAGGAGACACTCTAGCCAACATTCCTGGCAGTGCGTCAGACGTAGGCGATCGCCGGGGCGGCTTTGATTTCACGTACCGGGTGCCCGGATTACGAGACTGGCTGACCCTCTATGGGGACTTTTTTACCGACGACGATCCGTCTCCGTTGGCTGCTCCACGCCGATCGGCGATCATGCCGGGTATCTACTTAGTCAAGTTCCCGTTTCTGCACAAACTTGATTTCCGCGCTGAAGCGCCCATGACGGCCCAATCGGCGATCAGTTTATCCCGGGGCACATTCTTCTACTTCAATGGCGCCTATCACGACGGTTACACCAACAAAGGATTTCTGCTGGGTGATTGGATTGGAAGGCAGGCGAAGGGACTCTATCTTTCGAGCCGATATCTGATTTCTCCGCTGGCGAATGTTCAGTTTACATTCCGCAACCAGGTTACCGATCCGCATTTTATTCCCGGAGGGGGCACGCTAAATGACTTCCGAGTCACGGCCGAGTTCCCCCTGGGGCAGTTGTTCAGCCTTTCGAGTTTTGTGCAATATGAGCGCTGGAATATTCCGATGCTGGTTTCCGGGGCGCAGCACAACGTCACAAGTTCGGTGGAACTGAAGTACCGGCCCAACTGGCGCTGGCGGGGAAACTGAGGGAAACGTAAGTCACCCGCGGCCAGGCGAATGTCGGCGGCGTTGCCTCTTACGCCAGCAGTTCGGGTTGTGTTATCTTTCGTACTGTTCACCGTCAGAATCAGAATTTCCGGGCTGCTATGCGCGAGAGATTCTGCCCCGTCCATGACCCCATCGGATGGGGCATGTATCGACCTAACGAAGCAGCCGGGAAGGGATGGCCTGGAAAAGACATTCATGAGAAAACACTTTGCAATCGGAGTGCTCTGCGGTCTGATTTTTTCCGCTCTGGCGGGGTTCGGGCAGAGCCTTCCCTCCTTGGGCGCGGGAGGTGAGCAGAGAAATCCATCCAGCGGTGTCGACTGCGCGGCCAACCCCACTGATCCAAGTTGTACTAACCAAACCAGTTCTGAAGGGTCTTCTCAACCCGACCGAACACCTCAAGTCAAGGTTCCTTCGCTGGTAATCGATGACACGCGTGCGAGCGGTTTTGGTCAGCAGCGCGAGGGGACTTCGAGCGCAGCGCAAACTCCCGGAGCCGCCAAGCAGGAAGCTGCCCCCACGGAATTCCAGAATTTTGTCGCCAGTTCGCTCGGCGTAAATCTGCCGATCTACGGAAAGAAGCTATTTCTTAGCCCACCGACGACGTTTGCGCCAGTGGAGCAGGTGCCCGTGCCTGTCGATTATGTAATCGGACCCGGCGACAAACTGATGATTAGAATTTGGGGGCAGGTCGATATTCAGGAGAGCACGATCGTCGACCGCAACGGGCAAATTTTTATCCCCAAGGTCGGAGCTATTGCACTGGCGGGCGTTAGGTTTGCCAACTTGGAAGATCACCTGAGACGCGAAATTGGAAGAGTCTACCGCAATTTCGAGGTCTCAGCGTCTCTCGAGCAGTTACGTACGGTCGAAATCTTTGTTCTGGGGCATGCAAAAAGTCCGGGCCGTTACACAGTCAGTTCACTCAGCACATTGGTCAATGCGCTGTTTGCTTCAGGAGGGCCGTCTGCCAGCGGTTCGATGCGCAATATCGAACTGAAGCGCGAGGGCAAGACAATAACCACATTCGATGTCTATGACCTGCTGGTCTTTGGAGACAAATCGAAGGATGTTTCGCTGCTTTCCGGTGATGTGATCTATATCGCTCCCATCGGCCCGCAGATAGCGATTGCCGGCAGCATCAACGTGCCTGCCATATACGAAATCAAGAACGAGGATCTCCGGGGAGCTATTCGTCTGGCCGGTGGGCTCACATCGATGGCCAGCGGCCAGCAACTGAGCGTTGAGCGGATTGAGAACCACGCCAGCCGGACGGTTGAGACGGTGTCCTTGGACACGCAGGGATTGAGCACGAAGCTTCAGGACGGAGATGTCATTCGAGTTACCGCAATCGTGCCGCGATTCGACAATGCGGTTACCTTGCGCGGAAACGTCGCGAATCCGGGAAGATATCCGTGGAGGAAGGGGATGCGGCTCAGCGACCTGATTCCGAACAAGGATGTACTCCTGACCCGCGCCTTCTGGAACGCGCAGAATCAGTTGATTGGCGGTTGCGAACCGGCCAAATCGGTCGATATCCCCGCGACCGCAAGTTACATGCAGACGCCCAAGGAGATGGCGGGTGCGCACGGAACAGCGGATCAGAAGCGCAACGGGGCGCAATTGGCACAGCCGACGCAACGGCAATTGCAGACCAGAAAAATTCCAGCGCTGCAGGAGCTGACGCAACCGTGCAGCCGTACGATCGAGAACGAGGCGGAATTGGGAGCCGACATCAGGAGCGGCGCGCCTGAGATTAACTTCGATTATGCGTTGGTCCAGCGTCTCAATCCGGTGGATCTGACAACCCGGCTGATTCCCTTCAATCTGGGCAAATTGATCCTGCAGCACGATCAATCGGCCGATCTTGAACTCGAGGCCGGCGACATTGTCATGATCTTCTCCCAGCGGGACGTGCGGGCGCCGCTGCAGAAGCAATCAAAGTTCATACGCGTCGAAGGCGAAGTGGGCGCGCCCGGGGTGTACAAGATTCAACCCGGAGATAGTCTTCGTACGGTTATCCGCCGCGCCGGCGGAGTTACCCCGGAGGCATACCTGTTTGCGACACAGTTGACACGCGAGTCGGTCCGACTGGACCAGCAGAGCATGCTTCAGCGCACCACCGCGACAATGGTTGCGCAGGACGAAGCTCAGCGGCAGGCGTTGGGGCAAGTGCAGAACGCCATGGCCACCGGCCGAATCGTATTGCAGATGCGGCCTTCCGCCACATCGATAGATGACTACCCCGAAATCGTGCTGGAAGACGGCGATAAGGTCCTGATTCCGCCCCAGGTGAAGACGGTAAACGTGGGCGGTGCAATTTATAACCAGAGCGCGTACCTCTATCACTCCGGAATGCGTGTCCAAGATTATGTAAAATTGGCCGGCAACGGTACGAGAGCGGCGGACTTAAAGCATCTCATCGTGGTCAGGGCTGACGGATCAATTTTGGGCCCGCCTGGAGGCGCCGCCGGGTTTTGGAAAAGCAATCTGAAGAGCACGCACGTAATTCCCGGGGACACGATTGTGATTCCTGCTAAGGGTCCGCCCGGGACGCTGGCAAGGAACCTGCAGCTTTGGACGCAAATTGCTGGCCAACTGGCAATTACGGCAGCCTCTCTGGCTGTGGTCACGGGCTTTTAGGGGCAAGGCGAGGCAGGCGAGGACCGCATCGCTGCCGGGCCGTGTTCACGGTGTGGGAAACAATATCTTTTGCGGGCGGGACCTCACGCGGGCTGCGTCGAGCCGCCTCCCCAAAGGCGGGAGCGAGCGACCAGAACGATTGGAGTTTCGGGGTTTGATGAGAGCGGCAGGACAATATCCATCGAAGAGAAGCCGGACGTAACACAGGGTCGGCCTGTGGCTGTCGAGCCGACGTTGACTGGGCTCACCCTTATCGATGTCGGGGCGTCGCTAGTTGCCGGTCCCAGAAAGCACTACCAGAATGGTACGAATCAGAATCTTCAGATCCAGCCAAAGGGACCAATTTTCAATATATTCCAGATCGTATTTAATGTAACTGTCGAACGATGGGTCTTGTCTGGCTGAGATCTGCCATAGCCCCGTAATACCAGGAATAACCTCCAGCTTGCGCAAGTGCTCTACCTGATACTGCAGATATTCCTGCAGGGCAGGCGGGCGCGGACCGACCAAGCTCATCTCTCCCTTAAGCACATTGAGCAACTGTGGCAACTCGTCGATGCTGTAGCGACGCAGGAACCGACCGAGACGAGTCACCCGTGGATCATTGGATATCTTAAAAAGCGGGCCTTCCCGCTCATTCAAATGGGCGAGGCCGTCGATCAACTTGTCCGCATCCATCTGCATCGATCGAAATTTATAACAATCGAAAAACGTGCCTTTCTTCCCAACTCGCCGCGCACGGTAAAACACCGGACCGGGCGAGTCGAGTTTGATCACAATCGCAAGCGCCACGATCAGCGGAGACGCCAGTAAGAGCCCTAGAAAAGCGCACACAATATCGAACAGACGTTTCACGCGCAGTTGAAAGCCGTGAACTTCCTCCCGATGCAGACTCATCACCGGGAAGGAGCCTACACGACTGACCGGCGTGTGCCAGCCGATCCCATCATAGAGGTCCGGCACAACGCTCACATTGACGTGAAGCTCCGGAGCCTCCAGCGTGAGTTTTTTGACCAGATCCCGATGCATCGGGGTGGTAATAAAAACTTCATCGATAAAATGAGTCTGGATTACGCGATACAGATCAGCGTGACTCCCCACGAGCCGGGGATCATCGTCGCGGTCGCTCAGAAAGCCCTTCACCACATAGCCGAGCTTCGGATTGCTTTCCAAATGGGTTGCGAGGGCGTGTGCAACCTCGCCCGTGCCCACGATTAAAGCATTGCGAGCCAACCAACCATCGGCGATTCCTCTTTCCAGGTCAGAACTGCGCATCATCCTGGCACCTACAAGATACGTGGCATTCAATAGCAAGTTACAGATCAGCCACTTGGTACCAGTGGTCAGTCTGAAGACATAAAACGTGCTGAGCAGAACCATCAGGGAGAGCAAAAGAGACTTCAGGACGAGAACCAATTCGCTGAACAAAGAATTCACTGGAAGAGATATATAATAGCAATAATGCTTCAGGGAGAGGACGAGAAAAATGGTGTAGCCGAGCGAGTAGCCGAAAAAGCCAGGGCTCCAGAAGCTCACCATCGCGGTCCTGAGCGTGGCTTGCGTCCATGTGCTTGCCGACCAAAACACAAAACAGAACAGCATAGCAACATAGATAACCATGCAGTCCCGCACAGGGTACCAAACCTGCAATCGCCAATAACTGCGGCGGAATTGTGGTGTTGAGGCAGCACTGCCTTGACCTGTTTTGCCTTTTTCCGACACCGAGATCGCCCTGATCTCTTCCAACAGGCGCGATGACATTCGTCCTCCCAGTTCCTAAACGGCTGCAGAAAAACGAGATTAGGCGAAAACTGCCCGTAGCTTCCCGCGTCCAACACTTAACCGGCGAACGCAACGAAAGCATGTGCCGGGCACCGAGATTTAGCGCGGTTTCTGAAGCTTGCCGAATGCTGGCGCAAAACCCCGAAACGCGGTGCCTCCCGCATTACCCAGACGCCCAACTCCTGGTACCAGCAGCAAGTGCAGTATTAGAGCTCTGAAGCGTTAAACGCTGCCTCCCAGATCCCAGGACTGCGAAACACGCCTAACATCTCGTCCAGTACAACAGGCGTGCTGTATTCGTTTCTGGTCCGTGCCCATGCTGACATTATTTCCGCTGCACGTGACATTGTATCGGAAAATGGCCCTGACTACTACCATTCGATCTGTGTCATGGCACATTCGTAACACCCCCGTCTTGTGCGAAATAGAATGCCCGGGTGGAGCGGTACCGGGTTCGTCTGCGGCGCTCGGATCGACGGGCGGTTTCGCTGAACGAACCCGGCGGAAGAAACAGAAAGCGTGATCCGTGGAGGAACCGCCCTCCATCCTAGCGACGGCGCACCCACCGATCGTGGGCTTTTTGACAAGCAATTGACGTCATCCCGGGAAATTGCTTCTTTCTTGACAGCCCTGATTTGGCGGTAGAAAATAGAGCATATCGCAAATGGTTTTGGGTGCAGTCTTTTCAGAGAAGTTTCACCAGTTTTCGGGAAGACTGTGTGCGGTTTGGCCTTGGTTACGGTAACTAAACCCTGCTTCAGGGATCATTTTGGGAATCAATTCGTCGACTGTGGAAAGCCCACTTTGTAGAGGGGAATGCGGAGCTTTGTCTGAACCAGCGAATTACACAGCGCGGTTGATCGAGCGTCAGCGGTGCTCTGGCTAGGCATGCAGGGCATTGTGTTTTGTCACAAGAACCACCCCGCATTGTGCGGTGACGCGAAGGGGAGATCGACGCCGTGAAAGCAGTCATCCTCGCCGGTGGCTTGGGAAGCCGCCTCAGTGAAGAGACCTCTTCCAGGCCAAAGCCTATGGTAGAGATCGGCGGCAAGCCGATCCTTTGGCATATCATGAAGATCTATTCCTCCTACGGCATCAATGAATTCATTGTGTGTCTCGGTTACAAAGGACACGTCGTAAAGGAGTATTTCGCGAACTACTTCCTGTATTCAGCGGATGTGACCATCGATTTGGCGAACAACCGGACGGAACTGCACCGCAACGATTGTGAACCTTGGCGCGTGACACTGGTGGACACCGGTGTGAACACGATGACCGGAGGCCGGCTAAAGCGTGTGTTGCCTTATGTAGCAGACGAGGAAGCTTTTTGTTTCACCTATGGAGACGGCGTTGCTGATGTGAACGTGGCAAAGCTGATCAAATTTCATCAGACGCAAGGAACCCTCGTGACTCTGACGGCGACTCAGCCCACGGGAAAGTTCGGAGCGCTCGGGCTCGCTGCGAAACGGGTGCGCACGTTCATGGAAAAGCCCAAGGGCGATGGGCGCTGGGTGAATGGGGGGTTTTTCGTGCTATCTCCCAAAGTGAGGGAGTATCTAAAGGACGACAGCACAATTTGGGAGCGTGAGCCTCTGGAGCGGCTGGCCCGCGAGGGACAGGTCTCCGCGTATCAACACAATGGCTACTGGCAGTCCATGGACACAGTGCACGATAGGAACGTGCTCGAAGAGCTTTGGGCTTCCGGATCCGCGCCTTGGAAGGTGTGGTAGACTCTCCGCGCCTTGAAGGTGTGGTGACGATGTTCTGGCAGAACAGGAAGGTGTTGGCCGCGGGGCACACAGGCTTAAGGAGGGCTGGTTCTTCCTTTGGCTCGAGCGGCTGGAGGGCCGATATCTGCGGCCTTGCGTTGCAACCTCCAACTATTCCCAATTTGTTCGAAGAGCCAACCTAAGCAAAGGAATGTGGTCCAAAATCGCTGATATCCGCGATCTTCCTCGGATTTAAGCGACCATCGAACTGCGCTGACGGCGGGACATCAGGTTTGGGATTACTTGTATGCTAGGATGCTGGGGCGGTAGCCTGCCGGCGCTGGAAAACAAGGCGGACGGTATATTCAAGCTGGGCTCGGGGCGCGGGTGGCTATAGGCGGGAAGCCAAAGATCAAGTTGCATGAAGGAATTCGGCGAACGGTGGATTGGTACAGAGATAGACTTATCCGGTGGGCAGCAAAATGAAAAGGCTGGAGACTGCGTAGCCCCGGTGTGCAGTACTTGGCAAAGGCGTGCATTCTTATGAGTGATAGAATTACGGCCTCCGACTACATCGCGAGGGCACTAAGGGAGAAGTGTGTTCCAGCCGTTTTTGAGCTCACGGGGGGCATGATCACGCATCTTCTCGATTCGCTTTATCGCGACGGAGGGACTCGCATCATCAGCATGCACCACGAACAGGCAGCCGCCTTCGCCGCGGAGGCAGCAGGCCGCATCACCGGAATTCCCGGTGTGGCAATGGCGACGAGCGGCCCTGGAGCCACAAACCTGCTGACCGGGATCGGCAGTTGTTACTTTGATTCAAGTCCTGCCGTCTTCATCACGGGACAAGTGAATCGCCACGAGCAAAAGGGCGACCGCCCCGTCCGTCAACTTGGCTTTCAAGAAACAGACATCGTGGCCATGGCGAAATCCGTCACTAAGAAAGCATGCATGGTGACCGAGGCGCAGCAGCTTCCGGATGCCCTCGATGAGGCTTTTGCCCTTGCCACCAGCGGACGCCCCGGACCCGTGCTGCTGGACATCCCGATGGATGTTCAACGCGAAACTATAGTTCCGCCCTGCAGCCGGGTGGTTCAGCGACGGGATCCCTCAAGAATTGAGGACGAGCATCTTACAGCGATCCACGATGCCATGCTGAAAGCCCGCAAGCCTTTGATCCTCGCGGGCGGGGGACTGCGCTCGGGCCTTGCGGTGGCTGAGTTCCGCGCCTTCGTAGACGCTGCCGGAATTCCCGTTGTCCACTCGCTGATGGGCGTGGACCTGTTGTCCTCAAACCACCCGTTGAACGTCGGCATGATTGGTTCGTATGGAAACCGTTGGGCGAACCTTGCGCTCAACGATTGCGATTGTCTGCTGGTGCTCGGCAGCCGGCTCGACGTACGGCAGACAGGGTCTCAGACTGAAGAGTTCAAAGGCACCCGCCCGATCTTCCATATCGATTGTGAGGCGGGCGAGATTAATAACAGAATTCTCGGCTGCTACGGAATCGTCTCAGAGCTAGCTCCCGCGCTCGCTGCGCTTGCCGAGACATTCCCGGCCATTCGCAAACACATGCAATCGGCCTGGACCGCGTGGCGCGATGAAATCATACAGTTGCGTCAGAATTGGCCTGACACGGAGGAACTGAATGATATCGAAGGCATCAACCCGAATGTCTTCATGCATGAACTTTCGCGCGTTTCGAATCCGGCCGCTTATAGCATCGATGTCGGCCAGCATCAGATGTGGGCAGCACAATCGCTGGAAATCCGCGACGGGCAGCGTTTTCTCACCTCCGGCGGCATGGGATCGATGGGCTTCGGCCTGCCTGCCGCAGTGGGTGCGGCCGTCTGCCTCAACGGTCGTCCGGTAATCGTGATCGCGGGCGACGGCGGATTCCAGTGCAACATTCAGGAGCTTCAGTCTGTCGTACACCTCGGGTTGAACGTCAAGATCGTGGTTGTCAACAATCGATGCAACGGCATGGTCCGGCAGTTCCAGGAGAGCTATTTCGAAGGCCGCTATCAATCGACGCTGTGGGGCTACTCTGCTCCAGACTTCAAGCGTGTCGCCGAAGCATACGGCATTCCAGCACGAACCATTGCAGAGCCTGGTGAAATTGAGCAAGCCGTGCGCTGGTTGAATAACGAGATGGAAGGTCCCGCGCTGCTTCAGGTCATGGTATCAACGCTCGCGAACGCTTATCCGAAGTTGGCCTTTGGGCGAGGCATGGAGGCAATGGAGCCGTACGCCGAGCCCATAGACATGGAGAGCACCTAGACTGCCAGCGCCGTTCGAGGTGCGGCCAGTGCAGCGGGACTAACTTCAGGCCAGCAGAGCGAAGTTGATTTCCACTCTCCTTCCGCACTGTCTAGACTGGTGAGGACTCGCGGGGCAAGCGCGTGCATACTGTTTAACAGAAAGGTTCCTACGCAGTGATCTTTATCGCCATCGGACGCATGATCCAGTTTGCCCTCGCCATGGTTATCATCCGGGCTGCAACCAGCGTCCTGACCCCAGCGGAAATGGGCCGTTTGTCTTTGGTCACTGCGATTACCGCTTTTTTTGCTCTCACTCTGGTTAATCCCGTCGGCATGTTCATCAACCGCCGACTCCACGCGTGGGAGATCGAAGGGCGCCTGAGGCATAATTTTCGAACATATTGGCTGTATCTGCTGCTCGTATCGAGCATCGCCGGCATCGTGATATGGGTTGCGAAGAGTACCATCGGGATCGGCCTGAATTTACCGATGGCGTGGATCTTGATTCTGGTCGGCGGCTCACTTATCTTTGGCAGCTGTAATCAGACCTACATTCCATCGTTGAACCTGATGGGCCATCCGCGGTGGTTCATCACTCTTACGATCGCGACTCTGTTGCTAGGTCTGTCACTCTCGTTGCTGCTGACTCGCCTCTTTGGCAGGCACGCAGAGTATTGGGTCCTTGGCCTTTTGCTTGGACAGACCCTGGTTGGACTGATAGGTCGCAGCGTTTTTTTTCGTTTGGTTCGGCCATCGTCGCAGGCTGGGGCACATATTTCTGTTCAACGTCCCCAACTTCTGCTGCTCTTCGCCTTCGCCTGGCCCCTGTCCCTATCGGTCGGACTGAACTGGGTGCAGTTGCAAAGCTATCGTTTTGTTGTCCAGAAGGAACTTGGTTTAGCACAGCTGGGGATTCTCGTCGCAGGCTATACGATTGGGGCAGGCATTATCATTGCCACCGAGCAGATCCTGTCGACCTATTTTCTCCCCGCGTTTTACAAGCGAATCGCGACTGGCGGCGCACTCGACCAAACTTGTGCGTGGAATGATTATGCGAGTGCGCTTTTTCCCTCCATCATCGTCGCCAATTTTGCCATTGCCGCACTTACCTCGGAATTGATCCGCATTCTGGCCGCGCCGCAGTTCCAGTCGGCCGCCCGTTTCGTCATCTGGGGAGCGATTGCGGAAAGCGCGCGTGTACTGGTTGGCACCTACTCGTTAGTTGCGCATGCAAGGATGCAGACTCGCGTTTTGCTCCTGCCTTATGCCGTGGGTGCATGCTCTTCGGTTGTTCTGGTCTACCTGCTGGTTTCGCGTCTTGGCATCGTCGGAGCGGTTATTGGACTTGCTGTTGCGGGTGCGATTTCGGTAGTGGTTTCACACGGCCTCATGCGCTCGCAACTTCCGATTTCAATTCCGGCCAGAAGTGCTTTTGCCGCTGCGCTGTGCGGCATCGCGATATTCGCGCTCACCGGCATGACAAGATCTGCCGCGCTGCACTTTGGCCAGTTTGCTTCCCTCGCCTTGCCGGTCGGGATGACAGGGTTAGCGTTTGTCGCCGCGGAATGCTGGTTGTTGAGACCTCACCTGTCTGCGTCACCTACGACAGCAGATGGTCGAACCACCTCGTCGTTGCTATATAGGCCCGAAAGCGGTGACCTGTGACAGTCATGGCGAACGATCCGCTCGTATCAATCTGTATACCCACATACAATGCGGAAGCTACGTTCGAGTCGACCTTGGCTTCAATTCTTGCCCAGACCTATCGCAAGTTGCGGATCGTCATCGTAGACAATGCTTCGGTAGATGGCACCTTGGAGATTGCGCGGCGGTTTGACGATCCGCGCATTGAGGTCCATAGCAATACGACAAATGTCGGCGCTGAGGGGAATTTTAACCGCTGTATTCAGCTGGCTAGTGGGAAATACGCCGCCATCTATCACGCCGATGATCTTTACGAACCCGATATCGTGGCCAGGGAGGTAGAATTCCTGGAGACGCATCCGGAAGCGGGCGCAGTTTTCACCGGGGCCTGGATGATCGACAATCATGGCGCTGTGATAAAAAAATATCTGCTCCCGTCCCGGTTTCGCAGCCAAGAGCCGGGGCGGTGCTTTGATTTTCGCGCAATTTTTAGCGGTATCCTACGGTATTCAAATTTTGTGCTTACGCCCAGCGTTATGGTTCGCACCGACATATATCAGAACGAGATCTGCCGCTGGCGAGGGGATTTGTTCGGTTCCTCCGCCGACCTCGATGTCTGGTTACGAATACTGAGATCCCATCAATTTGGGATTTGTTCAGCACCGCTGATGCGTTACCGCGTCAGTGCGCAGCAGGGATCGCAGCACCTGATTCGGCAGCGGCTTGCGAAGGCCGACCTCTTGCGTGTTTTGGAGCGTTATGTTGCGGAGCAGGAGGAGGCAGATGCTCTCACCTCCGAGGACAGATTCTATTATTCATGTCTGCAGCGTACCGACCGCGTGGTCCGCGCGATGAACCATCTAATGCTCGGAAACCCAAGCGAAGCCGTGAACCTGACGGGCGATGTTTCCAGCCGAGAGAGCTTAGCCGCCGCATTCTCTGGAATCCGCGGATTGCAAACGTTGCTCTTGGGCGCTTTCGTTCGCGCGTCGGCCGCTTGGGGAATGGGGTCACCCGCCCGAAGAGTTCTGAAGTGGAGTCGAAAGAAACTGTGGAAATAAATTTCTCCCCACCGACCCCAAATTTCTTCATAGATCCTTCATATCCGGATTACTATGGGGACCGCCTTTTTGACGTTTCTGACGCGGCATTTAATCGCGATGACTCGCTCGTTCCATTCTCGACACTTCGCGATGCACTCCGTTGCCGCGGCGTGCAGTTGCATACGGCCGATTTCCTTCTTCGCCAGAACCGCAGTGGCGAACTGAACTATTATTATTCACTCGGGATGCAGGGGTATCGCCAACTGCACGACTTGTCAAACGTGGTTCTTCGAGCCTTTGCCATTATGGAACCACCAATCATTGCCAAACACCTGTATGCCAAGCTTCCCGAACTGACCTCCAGATTCGATGCCGTATATGTGCATAACTGCGATGGCGACGGTTACTCGCTGAAGGGCGTAGACAGGAGCAAGCTTCGTCGTCTTGACTGGCCACTACCTTATAACAACGTGAATGAGCCTTACTGGAGTGCTCCCGGTCGCGAGCCCAAAATCGTAGTCATCAACGGGCATCACCGCCCGGGCTTCCGACGGGGGGAGCTGTATAGCGAACGTATTCGCGCCGTTGTAGCATTGGCGAGGCTCGGCGCAGTGGACCTGTTCGGTGCCGGATGGAACAAGCTATTCGGGCGCCAATCTGTATCGTTGGCTTATCTTAGGAATCGCGGTACATTGTTGCGGGTGTATCGCGGTTCATGCCAATCGAAATCCCAAGTGCTAAGCCGATATGACTTCTCTCTGTGTATAGAGAACCAAGCGATGAACGGCTACATCAGTGAAAAGATATTTGACTGCATATATGCGGGCGCCATTCCAATCTATATTGGTGCTAAGGACGTTTTACAGTACATTCCTGGCGACGCGTTTGTGGACGGCCGTGCGTTCGGCGATTGGACGGAAATGTGGACATTTCTACGCTCTATGTCGCGCCAGCAACGTGAACGAATTCGCGAAGCCGGGCGTGCTTTCCTCTCGGGAGCCGGTGGTCAGCGTTTTTATAATTCACTGCAAAGAATGTTTGGAATTATTGACAATTAGAAAAGCCGTGCGCCACAGCCCTTGGTACTTCTGATATGTTGCGGATCTTATTTGCGGGATTGAAGTTTGATTATGGTAAGCCTGAACTGGGGCTTTCTTTCGAATTACACAACTTCGTTGGCGCCTTGAAGCGCATGGATGGTGTGGATGTAGCTTTCTATCCCGTCGATGAGCAGATGAGGATGTTAGGCAGGGACGGCATGAACGCTGACCTCATCTGCACTGTCCAACGGTCTGCTCCCGACTTGCTGTTCTGCTGCTTGTATACCGAAGAGATTAAGAGAGACACCATTGAATATGTCACGAGCCAAACCGGCACCAAGACTTTTAATTGGTTTTGCGATGATCACTGGCGCTTTTGGACTTTCTCTCGCCACTGGGCACCTCTCTTTACTGCCGTAGCAACAACCGATTCTCAATCTGTCGCGAAATATGCGAATTGTGGAATCCACAATGTCATCAGGAGCCAATGGGCGGCCAATCACCATATTTATCAGCCGCAGGATTCATTGAGCAATCCGGGCAGTTACACCATTAGTTTTGTCGGCCAGAAACACGGAAACCGCAGTCTCTACATAAATGCTTTGCAGCGGCAGGGTTTACCGATCACTGCATTTGGCTCAGGTTTTCCAGCAGGACGCATTGAATTCAACCGCATGCTGGAAGTGTTTTCGTGGAGCCGGGTTAATCTCAATTTTAGCGGCACGCCCGCGCGTGGGGCCGCACATCTATGGAAAGAGTTAGCTAAACTTGTGGTGAAGAAGGAACTGGGCCGGTACAAGTTTAATGCGCATCGAATTAGAGACAACTTTCTATCCATGGTTGGAGCGATGAGGCCCCAAATCAAGGGACGAATCTTCGAGATACCTGCCTGTGGCGGGTTCCTCATGACCACGCGCGACGATAGCCTTTGCGAGTATTATGTGCCAGGTAAGGAAATTGTCTTCTTCGAGGATGCTGACGACTTGGTGGAAAAATGTCGCTATTACCTGAAGCATGAAGACGAACGGAGGGCGATTGCGGAAGCCGGATACCGGCGCACCCTTGTCCAGCACACTTACGCCCACCGTTTTAACCAGATATTCCAGCGAATGGGACTCTTATCGCGATGCGGAGAGATCCACTCAGGGGCTCCGCAATTATAGCTCGGGACCAGCGGCCAACACTATTGTTTTTCACAGCACGCGCAGTTGCCATGGAACTTCAGATACCTAAAAACGTTCAGCCGAAAGAGCTTGCATATTCACGGAAACGAACGCTGCCAATCCGCGTGATGCAGATCCTCGGTGATCCCAGGGGCGGCATTCGCAAGCATGTGCACGAGGTGATTCTTGGCCTGCCTTCCACCGACTTTGTCTGCAGCTACGCGCACGGCTGCACTGTCGACGCGAATTTTGCTGATGAGATTGATCAGGTCCGCGAACACACGGCTGCGACTCTTGCCCTTAAAGTCCGGAAGGCCCCGCATCTCAGCGATCTTTATAACGTGGCTCTACTTGCCCGTCATGCCCGCTCTGCCGGAATCGAAGTGCTTCATGGACATGGGGCGAAGGCTGGTGTTTACGCCAGGCTGGTGAGCCGGCTGTGTGGTATTAAAGCGGTCTATACCCCGCACGGCGGCTCCGTGCATGCCATGTTCTCGCCGTTGAAAACCGGCCTCTATGGAGCTGCCGAGAAGTTGCTACTTCCACTTACCGACGTGTTTTTGTTCGAATCGCGTTATTCCGCCGAGAGCTATCAGGCAAGGGTCGGCAAACAGCCGCGGCGTTCGATCGTGAACCATCATGGAATCCGGATCCCCGACGGCGAAGCTATTGCGCGTCGCGCCCAACTGCTCGACTATCCTCGACGCTTTCCAAGGGCGTTTCACATCGGCATGTTTGGCATACTGCGTCACCAAAAGGGCCAGGAGTTCGGGGTTCAAGCGATCGCGGAACTCGTGCGTGCGGGATGGCCCCTCATGCTTCACGTCTATGGCGACGGTCCAGACCGGGCCAGGTTGGAGCGGCTGGCTGGGTCCCTGGGATTAAGTGAACGGATATGTTTCCACGGTCACGTGACCGATGCCGAAGCTCACATGTACTGTGTAGACCTCGTTCTGATTCCCTCGCTCTTCGAATCGTTCGGTTACGTCGCGATAGAAGCCATGTCGCTGCGCCGGGCAGTCATTGCGGCAAATGTGGGAGGCCTTCGCGAGATCGTAGAGAACGGCAGTACAGGCATGCTCGTTGAACCCGGTAACGTCGAAGAATTCAAGAATGCCATCAGCTTCCTTGTTGGAAACGACCGCGCGCGGCTGAAGTTTATTGAAGCCGGATATCAGCGGTTTTTGCACGAGTTCACTTACGATCGAATGATCCACAACATTTGCACCGTGTATCATGAGTTGGCGGGCCGATGATCCACCTTCTGTATTCGTTCGGATACATGTTTTTCCTCTATGCCGCCCTGCGGCTGGGGCGGAATTGCGCCGGACCTGACAGACTGTTCCTGGTCGTCCTGGCAATGGTTCCCCTCGGTAAATTGGTCTACTTCCCGGTGCCGTGGCTGATGGGATTTAAGTTCTGTTTTCTGTTTCTGTGCCTCGCGCTGCCGTTCCTGGCGGTTCGCTACTGCACGGCCAAGGTGGAAACGACGTTCTTGTTCCCGCTGCTGTTTCTGATCCCCGCCGCAATGTCGTTGGCGTTTCTCAGCGATATTACGATGCTGTTCAAGTATTCGATAGGTGGTGAGCAAACGGACAGCGTTCTCGCTCGTTTTGTAGCTTTGGCTGCCCTCGCCATGTTCGCCTGCTGGGTCGCCCGGTTTGTTGTTCGCGTCCCAAAAGGCTTCCGGACCATTGCGGTCGTGTACACAGATGCGTTGCTATTCGCGACCCTGGTCGGCTACGTCATTACTGTTCTCGTTTTTGTGGGCCGCCTCACGGTTGAAGACCTGCTTCCCATCTCTGCTGATACGCACCTGGTGGATATTGTTTATCGCTTTAATCCTGGCGCGAACGTCAACGAATTCGGCATGCTGCTGGGTTACGGGATAATGTTCGTACTCTGGTTGGACTGGCCCGGCTGGAGGAAAAAGCTGTACCTTACCTTGTTTATCCTGGCTGAATTCTTGACACTCACTCGGGCGTGTTGGATCGGAGTGTCAATCGGTTTGATCGTGTACGTGCTTATGGTGGCGCGGAACAAAGTTAGAAACCTGGTAGCCATTGCCGCAGTTTTGCTCGTGATCGTAGCATTGATAAGCCTAGATCCCGACGTCTCAAAGATTATGATTTCCAGAACGGTCATGGATATCGGGGCCTCTGGCGCTGAGCGTCTTGATAAATACGCTCTTGCCTATGATGAGGTAATGTCCTCGCCATGGCGTCTGCTGTTTGGGTTCGGGTGGTCAACCAATCTTTACATCCACAGCGTGCCGCTGCAATTGTTATACGAAACCGGTTTGATTGGCTTCCTCGGTTATGTTCTGATCGGAGCAGTGGCCTTTAAGAAGTATCTTTGGGCTCTGCCGAGCAGCGATAAGTCGCTCATGGTGCCGCTGATGACGATGATGTTCATCTTCGGCTCTGTTCATCACACGATCTACCACATGCAGTCCTGGCTCATCATCGGACTTTTCTGGGGCGTGTGCGTTCGAAACCAGGAGACGGCTGCCGGCAGTGTGGCAAGGGTTGCGCATAGCTCCGGGACGAACGAGTGCGGGAGAGGCTATGTATAGACGGGCTGGAATGGTAACATGAAAATCCGACGGGGCTCGCAATCCCGGTTTTGAGGTGAGCATCTTGTCGCAAAGCGATATATTTGTTGCCCAGTATGGCGAGGATGTGGTACTGGCGTCAATCTTTAACAAGCGCCGCGGCGTATGCGTAGAAGTCGGGGGCTTCGATGGCATCACAGGGAGTAACACCTATTTTTTCGAGAAGCTTGGATGGGATTGCCTTATTGTTGAGCCAGTTCCGTCTTTCTGCGATCAGATTCGCCAAGTCAGGAATTGCAAGATTGTTGAGGCGGCAGCAAGCGACGGAAAGGGAGAGATTGAATTCCACATCGTCGAAGGCGCCGGTACCCTATCGTCATCGGAAATCACAGATGCCCATCTGAAACGCATCCACGAGGAAGGCGGCGTTCTCAACCGTATTCTTGTGCCAAGACTGCCATTGACCGATATCCTCGAAGCTGCCGCGATTGGTGAAATTGATTTTATTTCGATTGACGTTGAAGGACACGAGCTTTCGGTACTTAGGGGATTTGATCTGGATCGGTTCAGGCCACGAATTCTCATCGTCGAAGACAATTGGTCGGAAGTGGACAGCAGTGTGAGAGATTATCTCGCAGGTCACAATTATATTCGGTTCAAACGTACCGGTTGCAATGATTGGTTCGCACGTCAAGGTGATCCATTGCTGCGGAAATCTGCAATTCTTAAGGTTGGCCTCACAGGGGTTGCGCGACGAGCAAAGGGGCACGCGAAAACAATACTGCCGGATTCTGTAGTTGGTATGTTGCGGCGGCTTCGTCATGCCGGAAGCCGGTGAAAACATCGTAAATTGATTCCAGTCGATGGCGAAGTGCGCTCTTGCATATGATGGGCTGCCGTCCTCTCGGCCATCAGGCAGAACGCGTTGGCGCAGATGAAGATTCCTCGTTGGATGTTTATAACTGGGCCGCGCTTCCAAAGAACCTAAGGGTATTTCATGAGCACCCAGAATAAGACATTACGCTTTGTCTATCACATTCTCATTCAGCTCGGGTTCGATCCGAAGAAAGGCATCCGATCTTTTCGGGGGATGCCAGCGTTTCTGAAAGAGTTGCGGCAATATAAGCGGCTCGCAAATGGCACGCCCGGCGCGCTTCCCGTGGGATCCCTATATCCCATCATGCATGAACGATACGCTGTAAATGGTTACCTCGACTGGCATTATTTCTACATGGACTTGTGGGCGGCGCGGCGTATCTATTCGAGACGCCCGGCAAAGCACGTCGATATCGGCTCATCCGTTCCCGGGTTTGTCTCTCATCTCCTGACTTTCATGCCAGTGGAACTGGTGGATGTTCGGCCTACGGATGCACTCATCGACGGTCTAAGTACCGTCGTAACCGATGCCACGCATTTAGCCGCATATGAAGATAATTCGGTGGATTCGATTTCCAGCCTTCATGCGGGAGAACATTTTGGATTAGGCCGTTATGGCGATCCTATCAATCCGATAGGACATGTCCAATTCATGCGAGCTCTAGCGCGAGTGGTAAAACCGGGCGGGCGGATTTACTATGCGGTCCCGTGCGGCCAGGAACGGCTGATGTTCAACGCTCAACGCATCATCTCTCCGCATACCATCACCAACACCATTGGCTTACCGCTGGTATCATTCTCATGCGTCACCGACGACAACAAATTCCATGAGGATTGTGCAGTTTCTCGTGTTGAGAATGAAGCCTTTGGGTGCGGGATGTTTGAGTTTATGAAATAGAGAATGAGGTCGCGGGCGAAAATACGGCGAATCTCGTGAGAAACCGAGCCAGCAGCTGTCCTGCGCCGGGCACCTCGATCGGTCTAGCGTGTTCCTCGCGTGACGCGACCACGCATGAGCTTCGGGAGCGCGAGAACTCCTTCACAACGAACACTTTAGCCCCTGAAGACGCTAGCTATAGCCGGAAAATCTTGTTATACTTTTGATGCCCTAGCGCATACCATAGACATTCAGGTGTAAAGAAGGATTAAGCTAATTCTGTGCTCATACCCCCGAAAAGTGCACTCATCTCAGGCATTACCGGTCAAGACGGTTCTTATCTCGCCGAGTTTCTGCTCAACAAGGGATACATTGTTCACGGGGTGAAGCGGCGCACCTCGCTGTTCAATACCGAACGCATCGATCACCTGTACGAAGATCCCAACACGTCCAACCACCGGATGATCCTCTACCATGGGGATCTCACTGACTCCAGCAGTCTGACCCACATCGTGCAGAAGGTTCAACCGGACGAAATCTACAATCTGGGGGCGCAGAGCCACGTCGCAGTCTCGTTCGAGCAGCCGGAGTATACGGCGGACGTCGACGCCATCGGCACCCTGCGCTTTCTGGAAAGTATCCGTACTCTCGGGCTGGAAAAGAAGACGCGCTTCTACCAGGCTTCCACCTCCGAGTTGTACGGTCTGGTGCGGGAGACGCCGCAGACGGAAACAACGCCCTTTTACCCTCGCTCCCCTTATGCAGTGGCCAAGCTGTACGCCTACTGGATAACGGTCAATTACCGCGAGGCTTATGGCATCTACGCCTGCAACGGTATCCTGTTCAATCACGAGTCGCCGGTGCGCGGCGAGACCTTTGTGACGCGCAAGATCACCCGCGGGCTGGCCAGGATCAAACTAGGGCTGCAGAGCTGTCTCTGGCTCGGAAACCTGGACGCCAAGCGCGATTGGGGACATGCGGCCGATTACGTCGAGATGATGTGGCTGATGTTGCAGCAGGAGGAGCCGCAAGATTATGTCGTTGCCACCGGCGAGCAGCACAGTGTGCGCGAGTTTATCGAGTTGGCGGCGAAGGAGCTGGGGATGCAGATCACGTGGACGGGCACGGGCAGCGATGAAAAGGGTGTGGATTCAACCGGCAAGGTGATCATTGCCATTTCTCCTCGCTACTTCCGCCCAGCGGAGGTGCAAACGCTACTGGGCAATGCCGCCAAAGCACGCGAAAAATTGGGATGGAAGCCCAAATACGGCTTCCACAAACTGGTAAGTGAAATGGTGCGGGCGGACCTAGCCGCCGCCAAACGCGACCACCTGATCAAGCAAAACGGTTTCAAGACCAGAGGGTACGATGAATAGAATTTTCCACGGCGGCCGTATCTATGTAGCCGGGCATCGCGGACTGGCTGGCTCGGCCATTCTGCGCTGCTTGGAGTCCAAAGGCGTCACCGGGGTGATTACGCGCACCCACGCCGAACTGGAGTTGACCAACGCGATCGAGGTCGAACGGTTCTTCGCCGCCGAGAAGCCCGAAGTCGTTTATATGTGTGCGGCCAAGGTCGGCGGCATTCTGGCCAACGAGAGCATGCCGGCGGACTTCATCCAGAAGAATCTCGCCATTCAGACCAACGTTATAGATGCAGCCTACCGTCACGGAGTGAAGCGCTTGCTCTTCCTGGGCTCGAGCTGCATCTACCCTCGCGACTGCCCGCAGCCGATCAAAGAGTCATATCTGCTGAGTGGACCGTTGGAGAGCACCAACCAGTCGTATGCAATCGCCAAGATCGCGGGTATCGAGATGTGCCGGGCTTACAACCACCAGTACGGGACGCACTTTCTGACAGCCATGCCGACCAACCTTTATGGCCCGAACGACAACTATGACCCGCAGACCTCGCATGTGCTGCCGGCGCTGTTGCACAAGATGCGCTTGGCGAAGGAAAATGGCGACCGTGAGGTCGTAATCTGGGGAACGGGCAACTCGCGACGGGAGTTTCTGCACAGCGATGACATGGCGAGCGCGGGCGTATTTTTGATGTCTCTGCCTGAAAAGGAGTTCCGCTCGCTGAGCAGCCTGCCGCTCCCACTGGTGAACGTCGGGTATGGCGAAGAAGACCTCACCATCCGTGAACTGGCTGTCCTCATCGCGGAAGTGGCCGGATTCACGGGTAACCTGGTGTTTGACAACTCAATGCCCGAGGGCACCCCGCGTAAACTGCTCGACGTCTCGCGCCTGCGTTCTCTCGGGTGGAAGCCGTGCATCCCCTTGAGGCAAGGAATCGAAGCTGTTTATGCAGAATATAGCCAATGCGCATTTCATTGATACGCGAGGGGCAACTCGCAGTGTGCAGCAATGGTCCGAACTGTTTTCGCAGTTCGCGTTCGGAGCTGCTAGCCCGGCAGTGATCGGCCGCTAGCGTGGCTGTAATACTTGGTCTGGAGTGAGTTAATGGCACATCAAAGCGATCACATTATTGAGCCGGCGGAGCCACTCGTTAGCGATACCGCCGCACCGCGATCCACGGGGGGCGAAAGTGTTCTTGGGCTAGTCACGACCCTGGCCCATGGAAAGAAAACCATCGCGAAGTTCACGATTGTGGGCACGCTGCTTGCCGTGGTCATCAGCTTAATTCTGCCGGTCAGATATACCGGCACGACCGCCATTCTCCCTCCGCAGCAAAGCCAATCATCTTTGGCGAACCTGATGGAGGGACAAATGGGGATGCTTGCGGGTCTGGGGAAAGAGCTCGGGCTGAAGAGCGGGGTCGATCTCTATGCCGCAATGCTGGGCAGTGAATCGGTACAGAACGGTGTCATCCGGCGCTTCAAACTCATGGACCTTTATCACGAAAAGACGATGACCGACGCCCGCAAAACGTTGGAGGCCCGTACGACCGTGACTCCATCAATGAAGCAGGGACTGATCCGGCTATCGGTGGAGGATTCCGATCCTAAGCGAGCCGCGGATCTCGCGAATGGGTATATTGAGGAGTTACGCGCATTGAACCAGCGGATCGCGACCGACGAGAGTTCGGAGCGCAGAATATTTTTTGAAAACCAGCTCCGGGGAGTGAAAGATAATCTGACCGCGGCTGAACAGAAGATGAGGGAGACGCAAGAAAAGACAGGCATGCTGCAACTGGATGCTCAGTCGCGCGCCATCATTCAAACGGTTGCGAGCCTGAGGGCGCAGGTCGCCGGCAAAGAAATTCAATTGCAAGCGATGCGTTCGTTTGCCACCGGCGAGAATCCGGACTATATCATTGCCGAGCAGCAACTGGCGGGCTTGAGGGTGCAGCTGGCGAAGGTTATGCACAGTCAGAATTCCCCCGAAGGCGATAGTGAGATTCCAACCGCCAGAGTGCCTGAAGCCGGATTGGCCTATTTGCGGGCCTACCGCGAGCTGCGCTATCAAGAGGCAGTTTATGAGATCATCGCCCGGCAATACGAGGGGGCAAAACTCGATGAAGCCAAAAGCACGGCTTTCGTGCAAGTGATCGATCCCGCGACGGTCCCCGAGAAGAAATCTTTTCCGAAGCGAACCATGATTACTATCTGCGGATTTCTGGCGGCGTTCGTGTTGAGTTGCGTGTTCGTCACCGCACGGGAATCGTATCGACGGTTCGTGGCCGATCCCATCAATCGCGAGCAGATGGACTTGCTGAAGACGCATCTGCAAAGCCCCTTCGTGAAGTAAACCGAAGTTCATGCGACTCCCTACAGTGCCGCAGATTACGGCAATGAAAATCAATACGCCCATCACCAATGTCAACAGGCGATAAACATGAATAACTTCAGACAAGATTTGAGATACACAAAGCTTCATTATCTATTCAGGAAAATGAGAGATAAACGGTCTTATCTCAGTGCCTAAAGGAATGTTATTCATACGATCGGCCGCAAAATATGTCATCGATTCTTGGATGCCCAGCATCGGTCACGCCTACAGAACGTTACGAGACGAACGGCTAGCTTCGGCGATCCCCCTGCCAACTGCATTTGGGTTCAAGTTTGCTGGCAATTCGTCGATGGCGACTGGCGGCTTTGAGAGGGACGAGATCGCTGTTTTTCTCAAGTACCTTCAGAGGGTTTCGGCGTGCATCGACATCGGAGCGAACATCGGGCTGTATACGTGCCTTGCCGTGAGCCAAGGCAAACAGGCCATCGCCGTGGAGCCGCTGAGGAGCAACCTCAAACTGCTTTATGCGAATCTCGTCTGCAATGGTTTTCTTGATGTGGAAGTCTTTCCTCTTGGACTGTCAAACAAAGCGGGAATAAAACGTCTGTTTGGATATGGCACAGGAGCGTCCTTTTTGTCGGGATGGGCCGGAGCATCTGACAGGTACTATGAAGTTGTACCTGTCACCACACTCGACGTTATTGTGAATGCCAGATTCGAAGGTCAGTCTTTCTTGATTAAGATGGATGTCGAGGGTTTCGAAAACGAGGTTCTGAAAGGTGCCGAGAATACCTTAGGCTCACTGCCGAAACCGACTTGGCTTGTCGAGGTGTCCCTAGGGGAGCATTTTCCCGGTGGTGCGAATCCAAAATTTTGCGACACTTTTGAGATATTTTGGCGGCATGGATACGAGGCTCGAATTGCAGATAGTGACGAGCGGGTAGTGACCCCCGACGATGTCAGCCGTTGGGCAAAACTCGGTCATGTCGATTTTGGATCGCACAACTATCTTTTCCTCTAGGTCTCTGACTGCGTAATGTAGTTCTTTTGTAGCGACTGATTCCTCTTTCAATAACGCCGGAATCACTTTAGAGTACATGAATCTTTGGGAAGACGGTCCTTCTTATGGTTGAAATCAAAGACGGTGAAGTGGTTCTGGCCCGCCATATTCCGGCGAAATGCGTATGGAAAGACGGCCTAGACTTTTTCTCGCACAATGAAGACGGTATTCAAGTTGGTGTCTGGGGTTATAACGCGGGAAAGGAACTAAAAGCCCATATACATAATGAGGTTCCCCGTAAGGTGCTGGTAACCCAAGAGGTGCTTTTTGTCCGCCAAGGACGCATTTGCGCCCATATATTTGATATAAGCGAGAAGAAGGTAGCTTCTGTGGAGGTAGCGGCGGGGGACGTGATTGTGCTTCTTCACGGTGGTCACGGCTACGATGTTTTAGAGG
>Ga0187848_10001041_pt1 | contig 24111 bp, 14 predicted proteins | sample June2016WEW_4_40_FD_132424 | JGI IMG/M metagenome (GOLD analysis project Ga0187848, IMG submission 132424) | Peatland microbial communities from SPRUCE experiment site at the Marcell Experimental Forest, Minnesota, USA - June2016WEW_4_40 | ecosystem: Environmental > Terrestrial > Soil >... | reverse complement strand
TTGCGGACGCCGGCCGACGGCGAAACGACGGGTGCGGCGGCCGCCGACCATGGGTACATGGTGCCCGCAGCCCGTGGTCCCGACAGGCCCAACCCGCGGACCGTCATCCAGGCAAGCACGCATGCGATGGCGGCGCCCGCCGTCAACACGATCAGGATCTCCGTGGCCTGCAGCCAGAACGCCATCCCCCGCGCGCAGCCGATCTTGAACATCGTCTCCATCTCGCCCCGCCGCAGCCTCAGCGACAGGAGGACAACCAGCGCCAAGAGCAGCCCCGTTGCCACCCCGACCAGCAGCGACTGGGCGTCGAAGAACCGCTTCACGCGAAAGACCAGGTCGAGCGTCTCGGCCACGACCTGCTGCGGCGCCAACAGTTGCACCGTCGCCTGCGGGTCCTGGTAGCGCCCGCGCAGGATCGCCGCGGACTTCTCGTCGTGCGGCACCACCACGACCGCGCCGATGGGAAACGTCGCCGGGTCGCCGTGTAGGTGGAACGATGCGACGTTCTCGGGCGTCACTTCCTGATACGGGAGCAAGGCAGCGCTGGCCGTGACATTCTCGGCGTCGCGCTGGAGCAGCAAACTCGGATCGGCCGTCGCCGCATCCTGATGGCCGTGCATGATACCCATGATGAGCCAGACGGTCTTGATATCGACGAACACCGCTCCGTCGTCGGCCGTACCGCTCGCCGCGAGGATGCCCGTGACGTGCATGTTGATGGGGTACGACCCGGCGAGGTCGAGAACATTTTCCGGATCGCTCATCAGCGTCTCGCCCGGCCGTAGCCCGAGCGTCTCGGCCGCTGCCGCGCCGAGCAGGCAATCACCGAGCCGGGTCATGCCGGCGCCGTTGGCCACGTGCAGGCCGCGGAAATCGAAATACTCCAAGGACGTGCCGACGATGGGCAGGCCGCGCGCGGCGTACTTGTTGAGGATCGGCAGGCCCAGCGCCAAACCGCTGGCGTTGATCGCATCCAGATCGCACATCGCCAGGTCGTGTGCGGGCTTGCCGCGAAAATAGAGCGCGTGCAGGACCAAATCGAGCCGGCTGCCGGGCGCCCCGGCGACCAAGGGCGTGGCCTTGGCCCGTGCCAGCAGATCGCGCTGATAATCGCGCACGAGTAAGTTCACGGCCAGCGGCAGGAACACCGCCACGGCAACGCTAAAGACGAGGATGGCGGTCTTGACCTTGTTGAACCGCAGATAACGCAGCGTCAACAGCAGGACGGATTTCATCGCGCCGCTCCCGCCGCGAAGTCGCGGCAATTGATGACGCGCGGGAAACGCCCGGCGATCTCCATGTCGTGGGTCACCATCAGCAACGTGCCGCCGGTGCGGTCGAGCTGCCCGAACAGCAGATCGACAACCTGATGCTTGGCCGTGGGATCGAGATTGCCGGTGGGCTCGTCGGCCAGCAACAGCGGCGGGTCGGGCAGCAGGGCACGGCAGATGGCGACGCGCTGCTTCTCGCCCTGCGACAGCCGGTGCGGAAAGTACCGCAGCCGGTGCGCCAGTCCGGTCTCGGCGGCGAGCTGTGCGGCTCGGCGCGGCACGTCCGGCGTGAGGGGCAAAGCCGCATTGAGCCGGTAAGGCAGGAGAATGTTCTCGAACACGTCGAGGTAGCTGACCAGCTCGAAGCTTTGAAACACCAGTCCGATGCAGGCCACGCGGAACGCCCGACGGCGGGCGTCGCCTAACGCACTTGCCGTCTGGTCCCGTACGCGGATCGTACCCCGCGCCGGCGTCAAGATGCCGGCGATCAAGTGCAACAAGGTGGTCTTGCCGGAACCGCTGGGACCGACGAGCGCCACGCGCTCGCCTTTGGAAACGTTCAGGGAAGGGACCGTCAGCCGGAAATCCGACTGCGGAAACTGAAAATCAAGATCGTTGACGGCGATCACGGTTCAGAGTTTCCTCAATGAGATTGCGTTGCGAACTTGGCTTTGCCGCACCACTCTCATGGAGACGATTCTCCACGCGCCGCCCTGCGAGGTAATGCCGAGGTCGGCCGTGTATTCATTGACCCGCGTGTGGATGTGTCCCCAGTGTTCGATGGTGCCCGCCACCTGCCACGTGACGCGCTCCACAAAACCGCCCTCGACCTTGCCCGCGGCCGGTTCCGACCTGACGACTTTGACCTCCTGGACGCGGGCCACCGCCCCGCCCTGTTCCTGCACGACGAGGCCCTGCTTGATCTTCAGGTACAGGTCGGTCAGCAAGTCGCCGGCGACGCTCTGGGCCAGCGCGTCGTAGATATCGGATTCGCTGCGATAGTCGAAGCCGCGATAGATGTTGCGCAACAGCGTCTCGGCCAGGGCGGCGCGGGCCGCGTCGTCGGCAGCGCTTTGCCCGGCGGGGACGGAGTCGATCTTCGGCAGCGGCGCGGCGCCGGGGCTGTCCCACGCGAACGTCGGTTGTTCCGACGTGAACGAGAAGCGGGAGCCCTTGTCGTAGGCGAAGACGACCGCGCGAACTGCCGGGGCCTTGTCGCTGAAGAGCGTCCACTTCAACTCGACGTGGCGCGGCGCGCCCTTGGTCGAATAAGTCAGGATCGTGCCGACCCGCGCGGTCGCAGCGGCAAGGCGCCTCGCTTCGGGACGTGCGGCAAGGTCTTTGAAATCGATGCTGAAAAAGTCGAACCGGCCGAGCTTGGGTCTCACGGCCACGCCGTCGATCTTCAGTTCGTTGTGCATGGTGAACAAGGCTTCCAGCCGGGTACGCGCGGCGGTCTGTTCGGCGACTTCGAGAACAGCCTTGTCGTTTCGTGGGACCGCTTGCCAGGTTTCCAGGGTCGGCAACGGCATGAGGATTTCGACTCGGACTTCGTCATTCTGGATATAGACGAACGCCTCGGCGGCATCGAGTGCGGCAGGTTTCGCCGCCGCGGCCCGCTCCCCAGCCGCCGATGTCCCGGGCCCGAGCGTTTGGGACCAATCGAAGGCGACGTGTTCGGCCTGCTCACCCTCCGGGACCGGGATCAGCGTGGCGGTTGTGGCCCCGTCGCGGAGCACCGACATCTGCATGATCACCGGCATGGCGACGGCGCCGGTATTGAAATGCTGTCGAAAGCCCAGCCTGGCCGGCGGCCTGGCGAGCGGATATTCGAGACGATAAACGGCCGTCTTCGACATCAGGTCTTCCAGCGGTATGCCGGCGTTTGGCACGGCAAATAATTCCACCTTGGTGACCTTGCCGGCCAGCCTCCGCCCGTCGGAATCGCTAAGGATCAAGCCGTCGAGCAGGAACTTCTTGTGCGCTTCCGCGCCTTTCACAATGACGGCTTCCTCGATGCGATCTGCGATGATAAGGGTCATGCCGGCCGAGAGCAGGATGTCCTCCGGCCGCACTTTGATCGTGAGTTCAACCTTGTCGCGATGGACCAGCGCCTCGCCCTCCACCGCCGATATGGAGTGAGCCACCGCCGCCGGTGCAGGGGCCAGCCAGCACAAGCCGAAGAGCAACGCGATGTGTATACGTGGGACGTGGCTGCGTATGATCATAGGCTATGACCCGAGTTTGTCCAACACAGTCCCAAGGATGGACTGTTATCTCAGGCGATCGGCCCGTACTCGAGGCCGGCCAGTTGCGCGTAGGCCTGCAAGAGCCGCTCATGCCGGCCGAGGAGGAACAACTGGTGGAAGCCCACGCAGTCGCGGCAGTCCTTCACGTTGTCCATTTGCAGCTCGACCGAGGTGCGGCACCCGCCCGCAGGAGGCGTGTCGATGTTCGCCACGACGCGGCCCGTGCCCACGAGGATCTTCTTCGGCCCTTGGAAGGTCATCAGCGTGATCGCTTCCCCTTCCGGCCAAAGCACCTGTGGCGACACGCCCAATCCCGACTCGCTGTGGCTGCGAAGGACCATGGGCACGGCCGGCTGGTCCGGGCCGCGGAGCCTGGTGGGCCCGGAGCAGTGGGCGCCCATGAGCGTGTTGTTGACCGTGTTCGGAGCCGGGTCCTGCTGGAAGCCCGGCCGGCCCAGCAGGAGTTGGCAAAGCCGTTGCCCGATGCCCGCGTTCCAGTCGCATTCGCAGATCCCCGGCGTCAGCTCGTCGTTGAGCTTCAACCAGGCCATGCAGGGCGGGCAAGGGATCTTGCGTTCGCCGATCAGCCCCAGGCAATTCAGCGAAATCCCCTGGCAGTTCTCCGCCGCCATGATCCGCTTGGCCACGAAGTAGTTCTTGACCGAGTTCAGCACGTCCTGGGCATTGGGCTCGACGATCTTCTTGGCCGTCCGCGTGAATTCCGCGACTAGGGCCTGCATCGCGGCGGTCTCGCCGATCTTGGCCAGCTCGTCGGTCCAGCGCCGCAGCGGCACGTGGTGCAGCGTGGTGCCGATGGCGGCAAGCTTCTCGTCGTAGGTCTTCTCGCCGTTGACGATGCACAACCGCGTACGGTCCATCTGCGCAATCGTCCACAACATGCGGACGCCGGTGGCCAGCCAACTGTGGTCTTGGGTGGCGGCCACAAAGCACTTGGCCGCCTTGCGGCTGGGCTGCAGGTGGCCGGTAAACGAGGTGCCCATCGGGCTGAAGACGATCGTGGGAATCTCGCCCCGCTTGGCAAGGAACAGCTCTGCGTGCGGCCAATAATTGGGCGAGAGTCCGCCCACGATCAAGATCACGCCGTCGGGCCGCGACTGCGTGCACTCGACCGCCAACGCACTGACGCCGGCCAGGTCCACGACCGGCTCGGCGTCCACCTGCAAATCGACGCCCAGCTTCTGGGCGGCGTCGGCCATGGTCTTCGTGTAGTCGGCTTGCCGGCCGTGGATGTCGTAGGAAGCGCCGGGCCATCCCATCCAGTACTTGTCGGTGTTGGGACGGAGGAAGACGGCCCGCACGCGCGGCCGGGCCGCCGCCGGCGCCGAGGGGGACGCCGCTCCCAAGGCCGTCGCCGCAACGTTGATCGCCAGGGCCGAGGCCCCGACGGCAGTCATGAACTCGCGGCGATCCATCGAGGCGCAACAGCCGCAATGACAGTGAGAATGCGATTCGGAACCGAACATGACTCAATCTCCTTGTTGGTTGAGGATAAATGAAGCCGGTGAGTAGGCGTGCAGGTCGAAAATGAGCCTCCCGTCCTTGATCGGAATGGGCGCGCCGGTCTTCCCGCCGCGCAAATCAACCGCTGTAGCGGAAGCGGCTTGGAAGCCTGCCGGCAGATTCAGCACGAGCTCACCGCTCGCGCCGCTCTGATCCCAGACCCGTAGTAGAGTCCCCTTGTTTACCCCGTCCGGATCGCCGCCGAAGGCGGTCACGAGCACGCCGGGCCGCGAAACGCTTAGACCCGACTGGACCGCTGGCAGCGATCCACCGCGGCCATCCGTTGCCGCGGCCAGGAGCGGCAAGCGGGCTTCCCAGGCGGGCACAATCAGGGTCTTGCCGAGGTCCTCGCCTTGGGTCGGCCAGAGACGCACCCGGCTCGACCAGGAACCGTCCTGCCACTCGGGGAAGTTGGTGTTCCACTCGTTGTTATACAGATTAACGAAAACCGACGATTTCCGCGGCTGGAATGTTTGGGAATATCGCCACAATCCCGGCTCCCCAAGACTCACGCAGGGCGAGTCGATGGGGCAGACCCCCACGCCGCTCCGATCGTCCCCGCGCATGACGAGTCCCGTGCTCAGGCAGAAGTAATCCCTGTTGGCGCCGGGAACGATTTCCTTGGCCGGATCGATCGGTCCGCCCAGCCGTCCCAGGGTGTAATGCGGGTGCTTGACGGCCAACGGGAAGCAGAGCCAGCCGCCCTCGGGTACGGGGTCGGGAGTCTTCCCATTCACACGCCACTCGATGTCCACCCAGGGCTGCTCGTGGGGCAACGTGACGACCAGGGTGATGCCTTTGGCCAGCCCGAGGGTGTCCGTCGCCGTCAGGGTGGCAACTTCGGCATGCGCCACTTTTTCGACGGTGGCGAGGCTCCAGGCCGGCAGGGTCAGCGCCGCATACTTGGTGTCCCCCGGCAGGCCGCCGCGGGCAAAGTTGTAGCCAGCGCGGGCGTAGGCACGGGTGAAGTCGGCCATCTGCTGGTTGTTGAAACGCTCGTGGAGGAACTGGCCTAAGGCGTAAGGACTGGTGAGATCGACCAACTCGCGCCCCGTCTTCTTCTCGACTAGCGACGCGATCCCGCCGCGACGGAGGTCGAGCGTGACGCGGTAAAACGGCGTGTCGAGCGCATGCGTCGGGAGCACGTGACCGCCGCTCGTGGTCACTACGTCCGTGACGCGGGAGAATAACGGCGCGTCCAGGCTGCCCGTGCCGCTATCGACCGGGAACGTCTTGTAACCGCTGGCGGGCACGTCTTGGGCATAAATGAACTTGCCGGGCCGAGAGGGAATCTCGACCGTGCCGGAGCGCGGCCAGGGCAATGCGTTATAAACGACCACCCGCGGGCCGGCGGTCTTGACCGACCTGGCCAACAGATCCAGCCGGCTACGAAGCTCGCGATGGACGATCTCGGCCTCCTTGCGGGCATAGGCCCGCTTGTCGTCGAAGACCTGCTCGTATTTCTTATAAGCCCCTCGATCATAGGCGGCCTTCCATGCCGCGCCGTAAAGGTCGCGCAGGGTGCCGCTGGTCCACGAGCCCATATTGGGGGCGGCAGGCCCAAAGGTGTGCTCGCTGTAGAGGACGCTCTGCTCGTACGCCACGGCCAGCGCGGGCGCAAGGTCGCCGGTGGTCAGCCCCCAGGCGCGGAGTTGGGTGTCGAGCGTCTCGACGGCCGGCTGCAGAGGACGGACCGTGTGGGCCGCCTTCGATTCGATCGGCATCGAGAGCCAGCCGTGGATCCAGGTGTCGGGCATGTCGCCGCGGACGACCGGCAACTCGGGCTTCTCGGCGAGCACCGCGTGGGCGAAATCGTCGAGTGTGCCGAAATGGACGCGAATGCCCGGCATGTTCTTCTCTGCGTATTGCCGCAGATTTTCCACTTCTGCCAGCGAGGGCGGACCCTGGTTGTCGCCGGTCATGATCATGGCAAGGTAGTTCTTGCTGGGCCAGCCGCTTGGCGCCGCCATGGGGGAACCATAGTCCGGCGTGTAATTGCAGAGGATGCGGGAGCCATCCGGGCCTTCCCACCAAAATAAATGCGGGAGACGCAAATGGCCGCTGGCGCCATTGCTGCCGATCTGCAGGAACTTCACTCCGGCATGGGCCAAAACGGTCGGCCACACCCAAGAGTGGCAGGGCACGTCCGTCATCTTGGCCGCGATGGGCAGCGGCCGGCCGTACTTGCGGGCGATCGCGGACGAGAACCGCATTCCCCGCACCAGGTCTTCCAGGTCACTCGATTCCGTGTGCAGACTGAACGGCAGGGCCTGGACTGCGAGCGTCCCTTCCCGGACCGCCTGCTCGATGCGCGGCTTGCGACCCGGCTCTTGTTTCGGCCCGAGGATGTGTGCCAGTGGCCAACCCGGAATGATCCAGGCAAAGCGTTTTTCCGGCGGCAATTGCCGCTCTTGATCGATGATCCCCAGCGCGCTGTCCATCATCTTCACGCGGTACTTCCGCAGAACGCCTTCGATCGTATCGGTATAGCCGATATCAAAATGCGTCTTGAAAGCGACCCACACGTCGGTGACCTTGGGCGGCGACGCGATATCCGACTTGGATGGTCCGGAGATGGTCTTGACCTTCCCGGCCGGATTGGCCGCATTGACCTGTTCGGTCTTGACGATGACCTCGGCCCGGATGGCTGATACCGAGATCAGGATCAACAAGGCGCCGACTAGCGGCAAGGATCTTCGATTCACGGCGAGTGCTCCTCAATGGCAGGAAGAAGTTGGGGTGGGCAGGTTTGCGGCGGGATTCGTCGTGGCCGGCAGTACCTCGATTGTGACATTTCGAGTAAGCGTTCACGGAGTCCGTACGTTTGTCGTGGCCAGCGGAACCCCACTGCGGCGGCCGAATAGATACGATCTTCGCTCCGGCTTCTGGCTTTGTCAAGCTCCCCAAGGAGTTTCCAAGAATCCGGTCTGCCAAGCGTGCTGTTGATCTTGTTTGGGGGCGTGGCATCCGTATCTTTTCGCCCTATGAAGTTCCGAAAAACGAGCCACGGATTGAATGGTCAACATCTTGCGCGGCAGGACGCGGAGATTGCCGCGCTGAAGGCTCAATTGGCACAGGTGCTGGCTCGAATTGCCCAAGCGGAACAACAGTTGGCCGCGGCGTGCAAAGACTCCTCGACTTCCTCCAAGCGGACGTCGAAGCACCGCGCAAAGTGCCGTCGATCCCAATCGTAGCCCGCGGCGGTTACATCGACCGCTTGCGCCGCCCAGGTGTCGTTACAGCGACGCGCTTCAAGGCCTGCTTCATTCGTAGGTCGGAGACCCCGGCCGGTGGGCACGGATTTCAATTGGAGATTCCGGTGGCCGGCCGTGGGGCTCGGCGGCCGCCGGCGTCTCCAAATGGAGGTTTCGGTAGCCATCCGCGGGGTCTGCCCTACCTTTGGGGGTCGAAATCTCCAATTGGAGAAGACGGGAGCAGACGGTCAGAGTGGAGACGGCGGTGGCCGGTGTCTCCAATTGGAGACAGCGGCTCCGACTGAAGATCGTGGAGCCGGCCGCTCAAGCTGGAGGGCGTGGGAACGGCGGTCACGCCCACCCGGCTCTGGTTCCGCGCAACAATGCCGCTCTGGACGATGGAGTTGGCGTCGCGGTTGCCCCAGGTCTCGTAGACGGGAAGGTTCAGGACCGCGCCGTCGCTGCCCGTCAGGCCGAAATCGCGGGTCCAATAGCTCCACTGCGCGGTGACGGCCTTGGTGCTGCCCCCGTTGGTCAGATCACCTGCCAGCAGCACGCCGCGGGGCGTGCCGATGGTCGCGCCGCCGACCGCCAAAGGAAACGTATCCCCGGCGATCGTGTTCATCGTGGCGAGGATCGTCCGCTTGGCGTCGTTGGCGGAGTCCGTCTCCGACCATTGGGTATCGGAGGTAGCGATGAAAGTGATCGGCGCGGCGCGGGCCGGCGCGGCCAGACCAACGAGGATCGCCAGGCCGACAGAGGGTGAGGCCAGCAGCCGCATCTAGTTACCCTTTGCTCTCGGAGGCCATGATGCCCAATCTCAGCTCTATTAGCTCTCTTCGCTCTCCTATCGGTTCGCGGAATCGCGCGTAACGGCTCGCGGCATCTGGCGGTGCGGCCCGGCAAGAGGACGGCCCTGGGGGGGTGGCAGCCCGAGACCAACGAGACCGTTGTCCTTGCGCGAGGCGAACACGGAAACAATGGTTCGCTTCAACTCTGCGAAGTCGTTCCCCTTCTCAATGCAGGCGACCGCGAAGGCACTGCGGGGATCACGGAGGCAGAGTTCATCGTTGTTGGTGAAGAGAATGACCCGAATGTTCGGATCAATGGCAGCGATGCGCTCGGCAACTTCGAGTCCCCCGACTCGCGGCATCCAGATGTCGAGGATTGCCAGGTCGGGCCGGTCCGACTGGGCCATATCAATGGCCTCCTTGCCATCCCGCGCCAGCAGCACCCGGTAGCCTTCCTCTTCGAGTTCCTGTTTCAAGAACTCGCAAATGTTTGCACAGTCATCGGCGAAGAGAATCGTAGGCATGGTACACCCAGTCGCGAAAGGATCGTTGTGACTTAATGGAAGTTCCTGATAGGGAGGGTATTCAGCAGCCTCAGCAGGTGATTGCCCTGTCATTTTCCGATGCTCCCGTTGACGATTGCACACACTCTCTCGGCGGCGCTGGTCGGTAGTTCCGGGTATAAGGGCAGAGAAAGAATGCGGTCGGCGGCCGCTTCGGTGACCCGCAATGAACCTTGTCTATAACCGAGGAACCGGTAGATACCCATCCGATGAATTGGGACGGGGTAATGGATGCCGTGCTCGACATGATCTTCTTTCAGACCGGAGACAACGCGGTCTCGTTGGTCAGTTTGAATCACCAAGAGATGGTAACTGTGTATGGCTCCGGCTGTGGTGGACGGCATGGCAATCTCCGGCGCGAGATGCTCACGGTACACTGCGGCCAGATATCGCCTTCGGCGCAGATACTCGGGCAGATATCGCAGCTTGATTTCCAGCACTGCGGCCTGAACTTCATCCAGCCGACTGTTTACTCCTTCGCACTGGCTCACCGATGTTGCGCCGCAACCATAGGAGCGAATCTGGCGGATCGAATCGGCCAATCCCCTATCGCGCGTGAAACATAACCCGCCGTCGCCGTAGGCCCCCAAGTTCTTTGTCGGATAGAACGAAAAGCATCCGACATCGCCCCACGTACCCGTGGCGCGGCCGTGAACGAGCGTGCCGCAGGATTGCGCACAATCCTCGATCACGCGCAGCCGGTGCTGTTCGGCAAGTTGCAGGACCGACCTCATATCGACAGCATTTCCGAACAGATGCACCGGAAGGATGATTTTGGTCTTGCGGGTTATCCGCTTTGCTGCATCGGCAACATCCATCAAGAGGGTATGCGGATCAACGTCACAGAAGACAGGCGTGGCGCCGACCATGCGAATCGCGCACACCGTGGCGACGGCCGTGTTCGACACGGTAATGACCTCGTCGCCATGCCCCACGCCCAGCGCGCGCAGGGCGATGGCCAAGGCATCGGTTCCATTCCCTACGCCAACCGCTTGGCCAGGTACGCCGAGGAACCTGCACATGCTCTCTTCAAACGCCTTCACGCGAGGTCCAAGGATCAGACGGCCGCACTGAAACACTTGATCGACGGCATCGAGGATTTCCTGCCGAATCTCTTGGTACTGCCGGAGATAGTCGAATCTCGGCACGCCTGTGCTCGTGCTATCATGCTGCCCCGTTCGTGGCCGCCCCGCCGTCCAGACCATTGCATCACCAATACCCTTCTCGATTCTCCCGGTAGAAAGCGATCGTCCGCCGTATTCCTTCGTCCAAGCTGATCGTCGGTTCCCAACCCGTGGCATTGCGAAAGGCGGAAAAATCGCCGTAGTAGTCCGCCAATGTCGATACACTTCTTGCCCGGGGGAAATGGCACGCACCGAACCTCGAAAGTACAGTGCTCTCGCATGGCCGCTGCGAACTGGAGCAGCGAATGGGCCTTCGTCGCGCCGAGGTTGAAGACTTTCCCCTGGCAGCGTGGGCACATTACGGCCGACAGCATGGCATCGACAACGTCATCGACATAGTTGAAGTCGCGCCGTTGTTCGCCGCCTCCGTACAGCTCGATGGTTCTTCCGCAGAGCGCGTGATGAAGGAAGACGGCGGCGACCCCGTGCCGCTCATCGCCAATTCTCTGGCGCGGACTGTAGGTGTTCGTAAGCCGAAGGACGGTCGAGTGGACTCCGTAGACGCTGTCGTAGAGCAGGTGATAATACTCGGCCGCCAACTTGTGGATACCATTGATGTCGATCGGAAGAGCTGGGTGGTCTTCGGTGACCGGCAACCGTAGCGGTCGCCCATAGACCTGGCGTGTCGAGCTATAGAGCATCCGAACGTCCGGCGCGTGTTGGCGGCACGCCTTGACGAGATTAAGGGCCGAGACGCAGTTACAATCCAGGTCGAGTTTCGGATCGCGCATGCTATCGCCGTGACTCACTTGGCCAGCCAGGTTGAAGACAACATCCTTGTCCTGCACGAGGATGTCCAGCGAATGGGCGTCGCGCATGTCGGCAATGTTGACGGCAACACGGTCGCGGATGGGGGCGATATTGTGAAAGCCGCCGCCATGAGGAACTAGGGAGTCTAACAGCGTGATCCCGGCACCGTATCGTAGGAGCCTAATAGCCAGGTTGCTGCCGAGGAACCCTAGCCCGCCGGTAATCAACACCTTGCGGTCGCGGAAGAAGTCGCAGAACGGTTGTTCCGAGTCGTCCCAATCGCGGGCAGGGGCCGCGTCACCGTTTTCTTGCGACGGCATGCGCCACCCCCCAGGGAAATGCCATCCCGACAAAAGTAACTTGGCCATGAGGCGCTGCGCTCGCGGTCGGAAGGCTGGATATCTCCGCCAAGTCCTTACCAGAACAACGGGACGGTAGCCGCTGGCCCTGATCTCTCATCCACTTTTCCCATACATCACGTAATCTTGACGCCAGATTGCGTGCAAATCGCTTCCCATCGCAAAGCGGTGAGGCAGCCATCCGCTGCCGTAAGCCCGCCCGCAGCGCAGCCAGTCGCGGGATGTCGCCTGCCAAAGAAACTGCCAGGTCCACGTACTCGTCAAAGTCACGAGCAATCGTCTCCGTCAGCCCCACGCTCGACAGGTGACTAAACGAATCCCGACTGGCAAAGGTCCCTCCGGGGCAACTAATCACCGGCACGCCCATCCACAACGCCTCGCACGTGGTAGTGCAGCCTGAAAAGGGAAAGGGATCGAGCGCCACGTCCACCTGATGATAGGCCGCCAGATACTCTACAAACAGTCAATCGAGCGGCAAGCAATCGAATCCCCATGGGCCACACACCGGAAATCTTCCATCCATCCACCGTCGTATTGTGCCTCATTACGTAGGACAGACGACCGTACCCCGCCCCTCGCCGCATCCTCGGACACAACTTCCGGCCACCGTGCGAAATGCGGTGCATGTCTCGCGAGTGCAACCGGTGAATGTGCATCCGGTTATGGTCCACCCGTACATTTCGATCCGATTGCACCGTTAGAAAGAAAGGCACCCACAGTCTTGCCCACCCTCGATGTACCCCTATAGCTCCGAAAATCCCGGGGGCGTGGGGGCAGAGCCACCACGTCGCAGGCGGCATGGGAGACAGGCCGGCGAGAGTTTTGTCGAGGAGCAGAAAATGAAGCTGTTTACCATTGGGTACGGTGGGGCGGTGCCTCAAACATTCACGGACTGCCTCATGAAGGCTGGGGTTCAAACGGTCGTTGGCGTGCGGCTTACAGTCATTCCGCAATACAGCGACCGTGGCAAGAAGGAGGCGGCGCAAATAGCGGCTGCGGCAAATCATGAAAGACGCGCTGCCGAATGTGGGAATCATCACGTCCGGGGGTGAGGTCGGAGAAGGCGCCGATTGACCGGCACTGTTCTTGAGGGAAACGGACCTCGTTGCGACGAGGGCGCGGTCCCACTCCAGACCTTCGAAATGGGGTCGGTGGTGGCGTTTAGCGTTTGAGTTATAATCAAGGAGGTTTTGAAAATTATCCTTCCGCGGCAGAGGCAGCAACGACCATGGACGCACGGCCCGAAGACAGCCAGGGTGGCGCATCGAAGCCGAGTTCCATTTCTTCGACGTTCCTGGAGCAGCTTCGGGCCCGCCGCCCGGAGGCCTGGCAGCGCCTGGTGGGCCTCTACGGCCCGGTGACCTATCGCTGGTGCCGCCGGTCGAACCTCACCGCCGAGGATGCCGCCGACGTGGTCCAGGAGGTGCTCGCGGCGGTCATGCTCCACCTGCCCGACCTCCGCCGCGACCGGTCCGAAGACAGTTTCGGCGGCTGGCTCGCCGCCATCACCCGCAACAAGGTCCGCGAGCACTACCGTCGCCGGCAGGGCAAGCCCGAAGCCCGCGGCGGCAGCACGGCACAGCGGCAGATGGCCGAAATCCCCCAGCCGCCGGAACCTTCAGAGGAGGGCATCCAGCCGGACGCCCAGTCGGCCGCCTGCCTGTCGCGGCGGGTGCTCGAAATGATCCGCTCGGAATTCGAGGCCCGCACTTGGGAGGCGTTCTGGCGGGTCAGCGTCGGTGGGGAGTCGCCCTCCCACGTCGCTTCCGACCTGGGGGTCAGTGTCGCGGCCGTCTACAAGGCGAAATCGCGGGTCCTGGGCCGGTTCCGAGAGGTGCTCGCGGAGTTGCCGGAGTAGACCTCGTGGAGGACCGTTGGCCTCGTCAAGTCGTTGTCTGGCAAGGGTTTGGGGAAAACGGTTCCAAGTCGTGTCAGACTCGCGCATTGTATGTATAGGGGGATCGAGTTGCCGATGATGGCACGAGAAACATAGAAACCAGCGCGGAGGGCTTCCAACATGATTGCTACAGTCTGCCCAAGCCGGGAAACGCTGCTTCAGTATTCCCTGGGGATGCTCGCCGGGGAGCAACGGGACGGTTTGGATAGTCACCTGGATTCCTGTCCCGACTGCCAGGCGACGATCATGACCCTGGACGACGCCGACGACACGGCGATCGGTCGTTTGCGGACGCCGCTGAGCAGCGAATCCGTGTTGGCCGAACCGCAGTTGCAGCGGGCCTTGGCGGCGGCCATGGCGATGCCTATACCCACGACAAACGCCAGGGGCGGCTTGGACTTGGAAGGCGTGCCTGCTTCCGACATGCCGGAGACCCTGGGGGAATACCAACTCCTCGAAGAGCTGGGCCATGGCGGAATGGGCCGGGTCTACAAGGCATTGCACACGAAGCTCGATCGCATCGTCGCCGTGAAAGTCCTGTCGCGCGGCCGCGTGGGCGATCGGCAGGCAATCAACCGCTTCGAGCGCGAGATGAAGGCTGTCGGCAGGCTTGCCCACCCGAATATCGTCCAAGCCTACGATGCCCGGGAGATCAATGACATGCCCGTCCTCATCATGGAGTTCGTCGACGGGCTGGACCTGGCGGAAACCGTCCGTCGCGTGGGGCGGCTGCCGGTGGCCGACGCCTGCGAGCTGGTCCGCCGCACGGCGTTGGCGTTGCAATGCGCCCACGAGCACGGGCTGGTGCATCGCGACATCAAGCCGTCGAACATCATGCTCGCCCGATCGGGCGAGGTGAAACTGCTCGACCTTGGCCTGGCGCGCTTCTATGCCGAAGATGGCGCCGGCGTCCCGCCCGTGCCTGCCGACGTCCCGCCCCTGCCTGCCGGCGACGAGATGACCGGCACGGGCCAGGCGATGGGCACGGCCGACTACATGGCCCCGGAACAGGCTTCCGACAGTCGCACCGTCGATATCCGCGCCGACCTCTACAGCCTGGGCTGCACGCTCTACAAGCTTCTTAGCGGGCAGGCCCCTTCAGCGGCCCCAAGCACCGCACCACGCCCGACAAGCTGGACGCCCACGTCCATCAGCCGGTCCCGCCGATACAACAGTTTGCCCCCGACGTGCCCGCGGAGCTGAGCGCGATCCTCGACCGGCTGTTGGCCAAGGATCCGCGCGACCGGTTCGCCACTCCCGCCGACGTGGCCGTGGCGCTGGAGCCTTTTTGCCGGGGCGCGAACCTGTCCGACCTGATGGTGCGGGCGTTAGAGGGTCACGGTGAGGGAGGGGATCAAGGTGAAGGCAGCATCCGGTCTAATCTCCGCGCGGGAGCGAGCCAGGACGAGGGCCGCATTCGGTCCCCTCACCTTCCGGGAGAGGGCAAGGGGGAGGGCGCGTCAGTGGTCAAGTCGATGTCCCGGTTCTGGAAGCGATTCGCAAGCCAACTCATCTTGCTGATGATGATCGGCGGGATTGCCTTGGCGTTGGGCATCATGATCCGCATCCACAAGGACGGCAAAGAAACGGCGGTCGAGGTGCCGGAGGGAAGCAAGGCTCGCGTCACCGCCGACGGCCAACTTGAAGTGACGTTGCCCGGCCAGACGGCGGCCGGCGGTGGTACGGATGCCACGAAGCCCGAGCAGATTCCGGCCGCCCCCTTCATCGGCCGCCTGCCGCAAGGCACGGTTGAACTGGTGGGCATTAGAGATTACCTCTCGGATGATCAAACCCAGTGGTGGCAGCCGAACGGTGCGGTCGTACACCTGGGGCCGTTCCAGTCCCGCGACTTTCACGCGTACGTCGGCGCCGGGGTGCAGGGACGAGATTTTCTCGTCCGTTTCAAGGACCTCCCCGCCGATGCTCGCTGGCCGGCCTGGAAGCTCAAACCTTCCGATCATTGGGACGGCAGCGAAGTCAAGGACGTTTCCGGAAACATCGTCCCGAATTACAAGATGCTTTCTGCGCTGCTGCCGGCATCGGCTCGAACGGCCGACTTCCAGATCGGCGTCGGCATGGGCCAATGGGAGACGGTGGCACGGCAGGGGGCGGATAGCGCCGGCACATCGACCTTCAGCCGTGATGGCAAGCAATGGACCGTGACGTTCCAGCAAGCAACGGCAGGAGAACTCGTTGACTCCACGCGAATCACCCTCGACCACGCGATGCATTATAAATGGAACGTGCGGTTGGTAGCAGTCGACAGCGACGGAAAGGAACATGCTTTGGGGCTGGCCCAGCATTCCGCGGGGGATATCAGCCACGCCGCAGCCGTTTTCAAGGGGCTGCCATTGTCCTCGGTGAAGGAATTTCAGCTTCAAGTGCGCCCCTACTACTGGGTCGAGTTCAGGAACATCGCGCTCCAGTCCGGGCAGAAGACCGACGTGCAGGTTGTCTTGCCCGGCCGGACAAAGTCTGCCGAAGGGGCACAGAATGCCGGGGCTTCAGGCCCAGCCGCTCCGCCAGAGGTCACCGTCATCCGACCGACCGTTCGCCAGATCACGCAGTACGTGGATTTCACTGGACAGACCGAAGCGGTCCAAACGGCAGACGTGCGGGCACGGGTCACCGGCCGACTGGCAAAGGTCCTCTTCGAACCGGGGACGATGGTCAAACAAGGCCAGGTGCTGTTCGAGATCGACCCTGCGCCGTTCCAAGCCGGAGTGGACAAGCGCGACGCGGACGTCCGGCTTGCGCAACTCCGGCTGAATCGGACGACGGCCGAGTTACAGAACGCGAAGGCGCCAGCGCCGAGCGACCGCCAACGACTGGAGGCCCAGCGGGCGGAGGCCGAAGCGGCCTTGACGGCGGCCCAGGAGGGATTGAAAGTCGCCCGGCTCAACCTGGCGTCCACGCGGCTGACCGCGCCGATCAGCGGCAAGATCGGCCGCCCGCTGGTCCCCGCCGGGAGCCTGGTGGCCGGCACCAAGCCCTTGGCCACGATCGACTCCGTCGATCCGATATGCGTGGCGTTCGCCGTCGACGAGCGCACGCTCGTCGAAGCCCGCCGCAACCCGCCTCGTCTCCAGGGAGAGCCGGGGCTGCCGATCCTCGTCGGGCTGGCCGACGAAAAGGGCTTTCCGCACAAGGCCAAGTTCGAGCCGGCCGACACCCGGGTCGATCCGGCTACGGGGACCGCGCGCTGGCGGGCGCTGCTTCCGAATCCGGACGGGCTCCTGATGCCGGGGCTGTTCGTCCGCGTGCGCCTCGTCACGAGCGATCCATTTCAGGCGCTGCTGCTGCCGGAGACCGCTTTGGCCGGCGATCAGGGGCGGAAGTTCGTCTGGATCGTGACCGGTCCAAACCTCGTCCAAAGCCGCAACGTAGAAATCGGGCCGCTCAGCGAAGATGGGATGAGGGTCGTGAATAAAGGATTGACTGCGGACGATTGGGTGGTTGAGAAGGCCGGCTTCCAGCACTCGCTGCCATGGAAGGCGGGGATGACGTTCAAGCCGAAGAAAGTAGAGATCCAAGAAAGCGTTTTGAGCGGCGCCAAGGCCGAGACTGCCGACGTTTTCGGCCCGGTGATCGAACGTGTGGTGGAGAGCGCTGTTAGCGGCAAGTCGGCCATCGACCTTGACACGGGCAAGCTCTACACGGGTCCGCAAGTCGTCAAGGAACTCAACGAGCTTGATCACTGGATGAAGGCCACAGGAGTCGATGCCTTGGGTATGACTGGCCCAGCCGTGCGCGGCTTGGGTGGATTCGACATGGTGGCGCTGGCGGTGGAGAACGATCGCTGGAACGTATCTGTTGCCGAACTGAAAGCGACGCTTGTGACGGGTAAGCCCGGCACGCCACAGATGATCGGCAAGGGCGAGCTTCCCGCGAGCTATTTGTTCAAGACCCGCGAAGGGGGCATGGGCGTGCTGCAAATCGTCGGCTTTAGCGACACGCCGCAGGGCGTGAAGATCCGCTACAAGTTGGCGCGGAAGCCGGTGTCTGCCGCGGCGGTCGCGATGTTCGATTCCGGAAATACTCAGAGGGTTCAAATCATGCAGTCGTTGGCCAACGCACGCGACGAGCAGACACTGCAACGAGCGCAAAGCGAAATGAGAGCGAAGAACAAGGAATTCGAGGCGATGCTCCAAGGCACCGTGGCGGAAATACCCATGTTCGAGCAGCACGAGCGATTGGAAGCCTACAATAGAGCGCTCAGGGAAAAGGACAAACAGGAGATGGAACGGCTGAGAAAGGAAATGGAATCCGCTGCCGCAGCCTTCGAGCGTCTCATTCACGGGACTGAGGGAGCGGTCTTGATCTACGAGGTCGATCCGGCCTCCGCACCGGCCGGCATGTCGGCCTCTGATTTCGACAACCTCCTGAAGGCTATCGACCGGCGGCTCAATTCGGGGTCGGAGAAGCTCGCCCGGCTGGCCCGCCCTCCCGCTCCGCCTTCTCTCCGACACCCCCCTGTCTTCCGTTACCGGGCACCCCGGCTGCGGAAATTGGACGATGGGCGGATTGAAGTCGCGCTGCTCCACAACAATGACGCGTACCGGCAGCGGGTCGAGCGGCTGCTGGCCAGCCCGGGCACGCTGGAGTTCCGCATCCTGGCCAGCAATCGTCAAGACAAGGCTGTCATCGAACAGGCCCGCAGAGACCAGTCCAAGGCCGAGGTACTCGATCCCTCCGGCAAGAGATTGGCCTGGTGGGTGCCGGTGAAGGCCGGGGAGGAAAACAGCCTTGCCTCTGATCCCGACGTTGCCCGGCGCTCCAAGAAACAAGACCATCCCGACATCGCGGAAATCCTCGTCGTCACGGACTCCTGCAACGTCACCGGCGCATACCTCGCGAAGGCCGAGGCCAGTGCCGACAACAGCGGACATCCCTGCATCAATTTCACCTTCAACGATGCCGGCGGAAAGCTGTTCGCAAAGCTGACGGGCGACCACCTGCCCGACGTGTCGACCAACTTCAGGTACAGGCTCGGCATCATCCTTGACGGCGAGCTTTGCTCTGCGCCATCGATTCAAAGCGTAATTTCCAACAGGGGCGTAATCACGGGCTCGTTTAGCAAAGAGCAAGTTGCCGACCTGGCCGACACCTTGAATGCCGGGAGCCTGCCCGTCCGGATTCGATTGGTGCGGAGGTCGGACCCCGCAGCCGCGGTCGAGCATTTGAACAAGATCGCCGCGGCAGATTCGGAAGATCGCTCGGCCGCCGCCGTCCGCCGCGGCCTGGCCTTTCTCGCCGCCCGTCAGCGCGACGACGGTTCCTACGGCCCGGAAAGCCACGCACCGGATGTTGCCGTGATCCCCTTCGTCAGCCGGGCCATGATGGCCTCCGGCAGCACGCCGGGCAAGGGGCCGTACGGCGAGCGGTTGGCGAAGGGCCTTGCCTATCTGCTCGGCTGCGTGCAGCAAAGCGGGCTGATCCATTCCATGGAGGCCTATGCCGATGAGGGGATGCCCATGTACGGCCATGCCTTCGCCCTGACGTTCCTGGCCGAGTGCCAGAAGGTGGCGCCCAGCAGCGATATCAAGGAGAAGATCGATCGCGCGGTGACGGTCATCGTCAAGTCGCAGAATAAGGAAGGCGGTTGGCGCTATTCTCCCGAGCCCCGCGACGCCGATCTTTCGGTGACGGCCGTACTGCTTCTGGCCTTGGCCGCCGCCCGCGAGGCAGGCATCGACGTTCCCCAGCAAGTCATCGATCGCGCGATCGAGTACGTCAAGAAGCGCCAGAACGACGACGGCGGTTTCCGCTATATGGGGAACGAAGGCCCGAGCGCCTTCCCCCGTTCGGCGGCGGCGGTGGCGGCGCTGTATCGTGCCGGGGCGGGATGTTCCGACGTGATTCGCAAGGGCTCCCAGTACGTGGCGGAGTTTCCGGCAGGCGACGAGAAGGAGTACTATCTCTACGGCCAGTATTTTGCGGCCCAGGCGATGAGTCATGCCAACCAGGCCGACTGGGATCGCTGGTCTGCGGCGGTTCGCGATCGGCTCCTGGGGCAGCAGCGCGAAGACGGCTCCTGGACCGACCCGTCCTCGGTCGACCTCGGCACGGCCATGGCTTGCTTGACGCTGCAAACCAAACCGGCAAAAGGTGTAAGCCACGTTGTACAAACAGTATCTCTTGTGCTCACTATTGAAGGAGAACAATCATGGGTAGAATCTCGCTGGGATTCTCGGCAACCTTCGGAATCGTTTTAGGTACGCTTTTCATCGGCCAGCAGGGCAAGGCGGAAGATGGGGTCGGCAGCAATCCGGCGCCTGGGAAGGCCAGTTCCACGTCCGCGGCCACCGCCGGTCAGCAGAAGCGGGCGGCAACCACGGACGAATCGGAAACAATGCCCCTCAGCGATGTTGGCAGTCGCAGACCGTCCGGCACATTCGGCGGGCGGCAGACTACGGGGACCGCATTGCCGGCCGAGCCGCTAACAGTCCTGAAGAGCGGCCCAGACCACACTCGAGTGGTTCACCGTCTCAAGACCCCCGTCACGGACATCGACCGCACGATCAAGCAGTTGCTCCATTTGGAGGGGGAGCTGCACAACTCCGGCGGGACAGCCACGAAGACGGCGCCAGGCCCGCGCGTGGCAATCGCCTCTTCCGTAGTCAACAACAGCCTGGTGATCAGCGGTCCGCCGGATGCCGTGGAGGAGGTGCTCAGGCTGGTGGAGAAGCTCGACCACTCGGCTGGACTCATCCTCTTGGAGATGGAAATGGGTGAATCGCCCATCGGCGCGGCAAAACCCGGCGAAGGCGCCAAAGGCGACGGCAAGTCGACGACCACCGCCGCACCCAGCGCGTTCCGCCTGCTGGATAGGCCGGCGAAAATGGAAACCACCGCTCGCGCCCGACTGACTACCTTGGACAACCAGCCGGCGTTTGTGCAGATGGGGGCGCGCGTCCCGCGAGTCACGGGCCTGACGACTTCACCGGCGAACGGCCGCTTCAGTTCGACTTCCATGACCTACCTCAACGTGGGGTTGATCGTCGGCATGACCCCACGTATCAGTCCCGATGGGACCGTCGCGATGCAGATCAGCGTCGAACAGTCGCAGTTGGATCCCGAGAACGAAGGCACGCCGGTCTCGATTGCGGGAGACAAAGTGGTCCGCTCGCCGCGGATCGACACCACCACGGTGCAGACGACGGTTGCGATTCCCGACGGCAAGACGATTATCCTCGGCAGCGTCGCCCGGCAAGGCGAGAACGAAAAGGAATTGGTGATCCTCGTCACGCCGCACATCCTCGGGCTGGAAGAGGCCAAGAATACCCCGATTTTCGACGAGCGGTTCGAGGACGGGCAGAACAAATCGCCCAACCGCCCGCCGACCGGCACTGCCACCGTTGCCGCGGGAACTATTGCGACCGACGCCGCTTCTTCCGCCGACGAACCAATCCAGCTGCTCAAGGAGCTTGCTTTCCGCGAAAGCGCCTTCCGGCGTTTTCTCGACCCCAAAGGGCTCGAAAAGCTCAGCGTTACGAAGGAGCAGAAGGAGGCGTTGCGCTTGCTCCACCAGGAGTGTCACGATTTGTTCTGCAAATGGGATCAGGAGCGCATTAACGAAACCTCGCGTGTCTTGAACCCGCAACAGCAGGCCCGACTCCGCGAGCAGGCGCTTGGCCCATTAGGCCCCGAGGACGGTCTGACGCCAGTGGCCATCCATATCCAAGGCGAGGCGAAACCGGTCCACGTCTATTCCCTCGAACCGTATCCCGACTTCAGCCGACCGGCCGTGCGCACGGAATTGAGTCTCACGGCAGCCCAGGAGCAGCAGGTGCGCGATATCCTGGGCAACAGCGCGGATCTGGCCGAGGGGCTCGCCCGCGAGGCGGAAAAGCTGTCGCCGCAGGAGCGGAAGACGCTGCCGCACGGCGTCACTCTTCGATCGCACGGGTGGGGCGGCAAGTTCTCGCCCGAGGAAATCGCCAAGATGGAGGAGAAGTTGATCGCGGAGCGGAAACAGCGGCGGGCCGAGGTTGCCGAGCAACCGATGACGAAACCGAGCGTCGCGCTCCGCAAGCAATTCGAAGCCGTGCTCGCGCCCAAGCAGCTCGCGTTGTATCGAGAGCTGGCCGTTCGGAACTTCGCCGACCGCGCAATGAATGATCGGTTGCTACAGAGGCTGATTGGCGCCAGCGAGCAGCAAAAGGCCGAGCTGGGACGGTTCTCCCACGATGACGTGGCGAAGATTCGGCAGGGTTTCCGCGAAATGGGGGAGAAGCTGCTCAGGATTCTTACCCCGGCCCAGCAGGAAATACTGCGCGCCGAGATCGAGGCCAGCACCGAACAACAACGAATTGCCAGCCCCAAGGCTATTCCCCCCGCCACCCCGGCAACTGGCCCGTTGATCCCGCGTGAAAGTCAGCGAGTTGCCGAGATCGAAGTCTGGGAGAGGAAGAAAGGGCAGGCCAAGGTTCGCCTTGCCCAACCCAACCTCGCCTACCTCGTCGGATACGACGCGACCTTTGTAGCAGGCGGTGCCCCACTTCGGCTGGAGATCACGGTTCGTTCACTGCCCGGCAACAAGCCTATCCAGCATGTGATCGAAGCAAGGTTGATCCGTGACCCTGAGGGCGAGAAGCCTGTTACCTTGACGACTCCCAAGCTCACCTTGACCGACGGCGAGACGGGCAGCGTTGTTGCCACAGGCGCCGATGGTTCTGAACTCGGGATGAAAGCCACGATCTCTTCCGCGCTTGCGGCGGCCACCGTAATCGAAACGACTCCTGGCGACAAGTTCTTCAGCCATGGCGACTCCATCACCATCACTGAGGTCAAAGCAACCTCGCCCGATCTGAAGGCCGGGGACAAAGTGATCGTGAAGGGGCACTACGCTCTTTCGAGCAAGCCGAAAGCCTCGCTATGCCTTTTCCAGACCGCCACGAGAGGTTCCGGCAAAGGGACAATTCGTCCCGGGCAGCGACTCGCCGTCATGAAAGGAGAGGGAGAATATGAGCTTTCCGAAACGCTTGAAGAAGACGGCTATCTCCACGTTACCTTTTACTCTGTCCCGCAGGGCACGCCCTTTGGCGGAATGTATTTTGGAACCGCCAAACAGATGAAAGAGATGGGGCGCCAGGACCTGCAAAGCTGGTACACGGCGGGCATCGACACGAGCACGGTCGGGGAGAAGATGGCGGAGGCGGTGCGAAAAGTGAAATCCTACAAGTCTACCGCGCACGTCAAACACACCGTTGACTTCCCAAAGCCGGGAAGACCTGCTGTTTCTGAATTGATCTTCACGACATACGTACAGTTGCCCGGCGCGGTGCGAGAGGACGGCACGTATCCACATAGCCGATGGAAGGGACCCGGGCCGGAGGAGACCGAGATCGCTCCGGCGGGCAAGCCTATTATCTCTATTCACCACCCAACGAAGACTTTCCAACGCTACCCGTTTCCTCGCAACGGCCCCCTCTCGTCACCCTTTGACAGGCTCGAGGACTTAGGCGAGTTTTCGGGCAAGGCCGATGTCCAACTCGGCACAAGGGAGATCAACGGCAAGAAAGCGGACGGCTTCCAGATCGATGTGAAGAAAATCCACCCCGATGCGCGGGGGGATATGGCCGAGATCTGGCTGGATCGCAGTTCGAGCCTGCCGGTGTTCGTCCGCTATAAGACCAGGCATTTGGACAGTTCAACGACGGTCGAGTATAGCGACATTCAATGGAACATCGACCTGGACCCGAAACTGTTCGATCCCACGCCGCCCGAAGGCTACAAGGACGCTACCCCTAAGCCGCTAGCCCTGGAAGACAAGGTCCGCGAGATTATCGACGCCCTGACGATCTACGCCCAGGCAAGCGGTGGACGCTACCCGCCGAGCGAAGTTATTGCCTACTATTACACGACCGAAGACCTATGCAGGCTGCTCGGCGTGAGAGAGTTCCCCGGCGGCAAGAAGGAGGGGAACGCCGGAAAGGCTGCGAAGGCGATCCCGGGATTCAAGCAGATGAACGAGATCCAAGCTTACAACCCCGACGCCGCCTACTACGGCAAGACGGTGGGGCCGAAGGACAAGGACAAGGTGCTTTTCCGCTGGAAGCTCGACGACGGGCGGTACGAGGTCATCTTCGGCGACCTCCGCAACGAGACCGTGACAGCCGAGGAACTTCGCGCCTTGGAAGGGAAGTAGGCGCGACGTTTTCGTGGATTCCGTGGGATGCCGGCCCTTGGCCGGTGCCTATATTATAGGCTAGCCCATGTTTGACAGGTCTCGTTGTAAGTCCTTGCGGCGCAAGGGCTGAATTTTCTGTTGGTCACTACATCGTCGTTTCTTCCCCCCCTGGAGGGGCAGGAGGGCGTGTGTCGGAAAGC
>Ga0187848_10001040_pt1 | contig 24113 bp, 22 predicted proteins | sample June2016WEW_4_40_FD_132424 | JGI IMG/M metagenome (GOLD analysis project Ga0187848, IMG submission 132424) | Peatland microbial communities from SPRUCE experiment site at the Marcell Experimental Forest, Minnesota, USA - June2016WEW_4_40 | ecosystem: Environmental > Terrestrial > Soil >... | reverse complement strand
GCGGGGGTGCTCGGGGGGCCGTCGGGCCGCTACGAGGGCGAGCCGGGCGGGTTCATCGACGAGGTCCGCGCGGCGCTCTACGCCTCCAAGATCGTCAGCTATGCCCAGGGCTTCGTGCAGATGCAGGCCGCGGCCGCCGAGCACCACTGGCCGCTGGCCTTCGGCTCGATTGCCCTCTTGTGGCGGGGGGGCTGCATCATCCGCGCCGTCTTCCTCGAGCGGATCAAGGAGGCCTTCGACGCCGAGCCGAAGCTCGAGAACCTGCTCTTGGCTCCCTATTTCCAGGAGGCGGTCCGCAAGGCCCAGGGGGCCTGGCGAAACGTCGTGGCCACGGCCGTCCGCCTGGGCATCCCCACGCCCGCCTTCTCCTCGGCCCTGGCCTACTACGACGGCTACCGCTCGGGGCGGCTGCCGGCCAACCTGCTCCAGGCCCAGCGGGACTATTTCGGCGCCCACACGTATAATCGCCTGGACCGTGAGGGCGTGTTCCACAGCGACTGGCTGGCGTTGCGGAGGCAACCGTAGGAGTGCGGTCAGTTGTCCGTTGTCCGTTGTCAGTAGGCGGCGGCTGAGGGTTCGCGACTGACAACTGACGACTGACAACTGACGTCTTCAGAAGAAAGCGACGGCGGTGATGAACGAAGCCTTCCTGAAGGACCTGTTCGGACTGGACGGCCAGACCGCCGTGGTGATCGGCGGGGCCGGGGTGCTGGGCGCGGCCTTGTGCCGCGGGCTGGGACAGGCCGGCGCCCGGGTCGTCGTGGCCGACGTCGCCCAGGCGCCCTGCCGGCAGCGGGTCGCCGAGCTGGAGGCGTGCGGCGTCCGGGCCGGCTTCGCACTGGTGGACGTGACCCGCCGCGAGTCGATCGAGGCCCTGCTGGCCGCCACCCTCGACGAGACCGGCCGGGCCGACATCCTCGTGAACTGCGCCGGGGTGAACGTGGGCAGCCCGTTCCTGGACGCCAGCGACGCCGACTGGGACCGCATCATGGCGATCAACCTCCGCGGCGTGTTCCAGGCGTGCCAGGTCTTCGGCCGGCACATGGTCGAAGCCGGCGGCGGGGCCATCGTCAACATCGGCAGCGTGACCTCGCACCTGCCGCTCTCCAGGGTCTTCGCCTACGCGACCTCGAAGGCGGGCGTGCTGAACCTCTCCCGCAACGTCGCCCACGAGTTCGGCGCCAAGGGCGTCCGCGTGAACGTGATCTGCCCGGGCTTCTTCCCCGCCGAGCAGAACCGCAAGCTGTTGGACGCCGAGCGGATCGACAATATCATGCGCGGCACGCCCATGCGGCGCTTCGGCGAGCCGGAGGAACTGGTCGGGGCCCTGCTCTTGTTGGTCTCGCGGAAGGCGGGCAGTTTCATCACCGGCACGCACGTCAACGTGGACGGCGGCTTTACCGCCGCGTGGTTCTAACGAATAATGAAGCATGAAGGGGATGAAAGCCCCCGGATTGCATCCGGGGGATGGGGGATAAGGGTTACGCCACGCGCGTTTGAGGGGGCGGGAATGAACGACAAGGACACGGAGATTGTAATTCCCTTTCTCGTTGCATTAGTTATTGCGGTGGCCGCGATCTCCGCCCGTGGCGAGCCTCCCGCGGCGGGACCGTCCGGCCCGCAGATCGGCACGACGTTGATTTATGAGATCGATAAGGCGGCAATCGAAAAGGACGCGGCCATTGGGACGAAGGTGGTTGACGTGCTCAATAGGCGCGCCAACCCCGGCTGGTGGCCGGCAGCACGGGTACGGCGCCTTAACGACGGCCGCATCGAGGTCGGCGTCTACGGCAACGACGCGGAGAAGGCCAAGACGATCGAGCGGATTGCGGACCGAACCGGCACCCTGGAGTTCCGGATCGTGGCGACTCGGCACGACGATCTCCCGCTGATCGAGCGCGGGCTGGCCGAGCCGAAGTCGCGGGCGTTGAAGGGCCCGGACGGCCTACTCCAGGCGAAGTGGGTCCGCGTCGATTCCAAGGAAGAGAAAGCGTTCACGGGCAATCGCGAGTTGGCCACGCGGGCGGTCAAATCCGGTGGCCTGGAAGTGCTCGTCAAGGTCGGGCCCTACGACGTAGGCGGGGAGGACCTCCGGCGAGTCGCTGCGGGCGTCGACGACGCGACCACCACGCCCTGTGTGAACATCCAGTTCAGCAGCAGGGGCGCCGAGCTTTTTGGACGCCTGACCACGGAGAACCTGCCCACCGAGGGATTCCACCGGCAGCTCGGCATCATTCTCGACGGCGTCGTCCACTCGGCGCCTCGCATCAACTCGGCGGTTTATGAGCGGGCCATGATCACCGGCAACTTCACCCCGCAGGAGGTCGACGACATCGTGGCCGTTCTCAATGCAGGAAGCCTGCCGGCCCGGATCAAGCTCGTCGAGAAGCGGCAGAGCAAGGATGCCGGCCCGGCCAAGGGCCCCGCGGACAAACAGCCGCCGCCCAAAAGTGAGTGATCCGCCATGCCTTGGACGCTCATCATCTTCGGGGCCTCCGGGGACGTGACCAGCCGCAAGCTGATCCCGGCCCTCTACGAGCTTTTGCGCAAGCAGCGGCTGCCGGAGCCGCTGCGGATCGTCGGGTTCTCGCGGAGCCCGTTCAGCCACGAGGAGTGGCGCGGGCGGCTGGCCGAATCGACGGCCCGCTACCTGGGCGACACGTTCGACCCGTCGCTCTGGTCCCGCCTGGCCGCGTCGATTTTCTACCACGCGGGGGACATCGGCCGCAGCGAGGATTTCGCGGCCCTGGGGAAGTTTCTCGGCCAGATCGAGGGGCCGGCCCCGGCCGGGCGAGTCTACTACCTGGCCACCGCCCCGCAGTTCTTTCAGCCCGCGATCGCCGAGCTCGGCGCGGCGCACCTGGCGGACGCGGGCTCCGCGCCCCGCCGCGTGGTCATTGAAAAGCCCTTCGGCACCGACCTGGCCAGCGCCCGCCAGTTGAACCAGGCCGTGCACCGCGTTTTTGCCGAGGACCAGGTGTATCGCATCGACCACTACCTGGGCAAGGAGACAGTCCAGAACCTGCTGGTGCTGCGGTTCGCCAACAGCATCTTCGAGCCCGTCTGGAACCGCAACTTCATCGACCACGTGCAGATCACCGTGGCCGAGGAGCTGACGATCGGGCACCGCGCGGCCTACTACGACGCGGTCGGCGTCCTGCGGGACATGTTTCAGAACCACCTCCTGCAGCTCTTGACGCTCACAGCCATGGAGCCGCCCTGCGCCTACGAGGCGGACACGATCCGCGACGAGAAGGTCAAGGTGCTGCGGGCCGTCCGGCCGATGACCCGCCAGGAGGTCGCCGAGGGCACGATCCGCGGCCAGTACCGCAAGTACCGCGACGAGCCGGGGGTGCCGCCGGACAGCCGCACTGCCACCTTCGCCGCCGTGCGGTTCCTGGTGGACAACTGGCGGTGGCAGGGGGTGCCCTTTTTCTTGCGGAGCGGCAAGGCGATGCCCTGCCAGACCACGCAGATCGTCATCCAGTTCCGCCAGCCGCCGCACCTGTTGTTTGCCGGCGGCCCGCGCGATGCCGCCGACTCGAACCGCCTGGTGATCCAGGTCCAGCCGGCCGAGGGCATCCAAGTACACTTCTACACCAAGGTGCCCGACGCCGGCATGAAACTGCGGCAGACCGACCTGAGCTTCCAATACCACGAGCAGTTTCGCGGGCCGATGCCCGAGGCCTACCAGCGGCTGCTCCTGGACGTGATCCACGGCGACGCCAGCCTGTTCACCCGGGCCGACGAGGTCGAGCTGGCCTGGACGATCGTCGACTCGATCGCCGCGGCGTGGGCCGAGGGGGGCGAGCCGCCGCTGGCCTTCTACGAGGCGGGAGATTGGGGACCGCCGCTGGCGGCCGCCTGGATCGCCCGCCAGAATCGCCAGTGGTTCGACTACTGCCCGGTGCTCGGGCACGGCGGCTAGGGAAAGACCTTCACGCTCTGCATTCGGCCGTAAGGGGACAGGCACATTTTTCGGCCGTCGAGCCATGCGCAGCAAGACAAGTAGCGGGCCGAAAAATGAGCCAGTCCCCGGCGGCCTGTGAACAGTTACGACTATCGCTGTCGGTGAGGACCGCGATGATGTCCACGACCGAGAAGAACCACTGGCCATTGACCCAGACACGTCGAATCTGCTTTGCCCCGAAGACAACCATCTTGCCGCGCGACTTGGCCGGAAGCGTTTCCTCGCTCATGGTCTTGCCCCTTTCTGGAGGCTGGTTCGGATCCTACTCTCCGTATCCGACGGTCGGCGATTTCAGCGAACGCCCGGCGGCCGAAGCCGCCTGCTACCCGGCGGCCTTGCGGACATAGACCAGCAGCACGGCGGGGGCGGGCAGGTCCTGGAGGATGCGGATTTTCGGGCCGTCGGCCGTTTGCTCGCGGAGCGGCGCCAGGTCGCGGGTCTGGTCCAACAGGAGCAGTTCGCATTCGCTCGGGCCGGTCCAGGGCAGGTTCTCGAAGTCGAGTTCGACGCGGCCGTCCGGCGAGCGGTAGTTGCTGATCACCACCGCCAGCTCGCGACCGTCGGCGGTAATGCCCGCGGCGGCGGCCAGCTCTCCCGGCCTGCCCCCCTCGACCATCACCCGGGCGGGATGATCCACCAGGGCCTTGAATGCGCGGAAGGCGTGGTAGGTTTTCTTCGGCACGCCGTAGGCAGTGAACAGCCCCCAACCGCCGTTGTCGCCCGTGTAGAAGTTGGCCATGTCGGCCGGCGCGTCTTGCAGGCCCACGAGCACGCAGGCCGCGAAGGCCGCGCCGCGGATGCTGCCGGCGTCGGCGAACCACTTTTCCAAGGCCGCGCCGTTGTGGCTGAGCATCGGCCGCCAATCGTTGCCGGGCAGGTAGTTCCACTCGTTCAAGTGGATCTCGGTCTTCTTGAATCCGTAATCGTCCAGCACGTGCCGCAGCCCGCGGCAGCCGCGGATCGGCGCCGTCGCGTCGGCGGTGTACATGTGCCAGGAGAGGAAGTCCAGGCTCACCCCGTCCTTCTTGCAGGATTCCAGGAAGCCGCGGAGGAACGGCGACGGCGTGAGCGACTGGCCGCGGAGCGTGCCGAGGCCGGCGGCCGCCGGACCGCCCACCAGCAGCGAGGGGTACCGCTCCTTGATCGTCCGGGCCGCGACGCCGTACAGGTGGTAGTAATCCTCCGCCGTGCCGTCCCACTGCGCCGCGCCGATTTCCGCCTCGTTCCAGATCTCGAAGTAGCGAAGGTCCAACCGCAGTCCGCCGGCCCAGCCCTCGTTGTAATGGCGGATGATCCCCAGGCAGATGTTCGCCCATTGTTCGAAGTCCGGCGGCTTGTGGACGTAGTACTTCCGCGGCGTGTGCTCGATGCTCTCGCCCAGGCGATACATCACCTTCGAGCCGGTCGCCAGGATGGACTTCAGGTAGTCGTCGGTGGGCGCGAAGCGGTAGCTGGCGGGCGACTCGGCGTCGGCGCGGAAGTCGGGAAAGATCGCATGGACGTCGACCACGTCGCGGGCGGGCCAGTTGGCGTCGTGGATGCGGGTCAGTGGGATCCCCAGCACCCGGTGATAGGCGGAGAGGTCCACGACGCCGCCGTAGCAGATCGGGCCGCCGTTCACGCCGTGCAGCGGCCGCACGGCGCCGATCTTGCGGCCGGCGTCCACGCGGATGGCGGCGGTCTGGCCGATCGCTTCCCGGCAGAGCCCCGCCCAGGCGGCCAGCGCAGCCAACGCTCCAAATCGAAGGATGAGGGATGAAGGATGAGGGAGAGCGGACAAAGGATGAAGGAGAAAGGATGAACGGGATAGGTGCATGACCGGCTCCTTTCTTGCGAGTGAAGAGGCCGCAACCGTCCCCGAATCGGGGCGCGGTGCCATGGTATCATGGCCCCGGCCGGCGCGGAAGCCCCGCACAGGGATGAAGGATGAAGGATGAAGGATGAATCACGCCCCCGGGCCGACGCGAAAGCCCCCGGCGATCCGCCGGGCTGGCCGAAGCCCGTTTCAGAAAGCGCGCCGCGGAGGGAGGACCTGCCGTACCCCCCCGCGGCGCGGAGAACGTCCGGTCATCCCGTCTCCTTCATCCTCATCCTTTCTCCTTTCTCCTTAATCCCCCATCGCCCCCCCGGCGAACAAAGCGTCCGGGTACTTGATTTGCGCGTCGGCCCGAGATACATTCAAGCCCGTGGTTGGGCCGTGCGAGGCGTGCCGGACACCCGCGAGGATTCCACTTGGCCAGATTACCCTGGACCAGGAGACTATGCCATGCCGAGCCTGCAGGAACACGCGCATTGTCAGTGCGGTTGTTGTGCATCGTTGGACAACGTGGCCGATCCCCGCGACTGCAAGGGCTTCCACCAGATCATCATGACCGGCAGGCACGACCGGCTGCACAAGGCCTACGCGCAACTGGCCGGCATCGAGATCGGGCCCCCTGGCCTGAGCGCCACAAGCCCAACCCGGCGGACACCAACCATCCTCAGGAGGTGAACCATGAGCAATTCCTTGAACCGGCGCGAATTCCTGGAGACTGCCGCGGCAGGCGGCGCGGTGCTGGCCGCACAACTGGCCGCCGGCTCGGCCGTCGCGGCCGAGGGAGGCTTCGGGACCAGGCTCCCCCCGGCGAAAATCTACAAGGTCTTTGCCGGCCGGACCGGCGACGCCTACCTCACGCGTCCCACCGAGGAGCTGGTCAAGCTCAATAAGTACCTGGCCGACCTGGAGAACAGGCTCGGCGACGTGAAGTTCGTCGGCGGCGACCTGGTCCCGCCGGCCAAGGTCCAGGAAGTGGCGGCGAAACTGAAGGACGCCGACGCCCTGCTGATCCTGCACCTCTCCGCCCACGGCGGCGATGCGCCGGTCTTGAGCACGCTGATCGACGCCGGCCTGCCCACCGCCCTGTTCACGCCGCCTTTCAGCGGCCACGGTTGGATGTACTTCCCGCAGTGGCACAAGCAGGGCAAGAAAGTCGTCCTCCTGCCCACGAGCGACTGGGGCGAGATCGACAAAGTGGCCGGCCTGCTGCGGGCCGCGGCATGGATCAAGCAAACGCGGATCCTCGCCGTGGGCGGGCCGCACGGCACGGCGGCCGCCTGCTCGGCCGAGCAGGTCAAGAAGCGGCTCGGCGCAGACTTGGTGACCATTCCCAACCAGCAGGTCATGGACGCCATGCGGGCCATCGATCCCAAGGCCGCCGAGGCCGAGGCCCAGGAGTACTGGATCGGCCCGACCAGGGAGATCGTCGAACCCACCCCGCCGGAAATCGTCGACTCCGCCCGAATGTTCCTGGCGATCAAGAACCTCATGCTCCAGCACAAGGCCCAGGCCGTGTGCAGCGTCCATTGCATGGGCGATCCGCGGGGCTGCCTGACGTTCAGCAAGCTGAACGACCTGGGCCTGGTGGGCGGCTGCGAGGGAGACATCGACTCGACGCTGACCATGCTCCTGTTCAGCTACGCCTTCCGCGTGCCCGGCATGATCAGCGATCCCGTGGTCGACACGGCGAAGAACGCCCTGGTCCACTTCCACTGCACGTCGGCCACGAAGATGGACGGGCCGGGCGGCAAGCGGCTGCCGTTCCGCATTCGCACGCAGACCGACAGCCAGGGCGGCGTGGCCCTGGAGGTCGAGCACCGCGTCGGGCAGACGGTTACCTGCGCCAAGCTCGTGAATCTGGACACGATGTTGATTACTCCCGGCAAGATCCTCGAGACCAGCCGCAGCCCGCTGGCCTGCCGCACGCAGTTCGCCCAAAGCGTGCCCGATGCACGGCGGCTGTTCCTCAACTGGGGCGCCGGCGTCATCAAGGGAGACGTGATGACGTTGCTGCACCGCGACGTGTTCTACGGGGATTACTTGAAGCCGGTGCAGGACCTGGGCCAACTGCTGGGCTTCAAGGTGATCGAGGAGAGCGGGCCGGCCTGAGGGCCGCCGGGACCGCAATTTGCGCCCAATAGCAGGGGCACCGGCCACGGCGACAGGCAACCCTTGCGGGGGGCCGGTTGTGGCGGGAAACCTGCCATGTCCGAAACGGCCATTTGTGTGCTTTTGACAATTCCGCCGGCGGTTTGGCTCGGCCTGCTGATCGTGGCAACGCTGATGCGGGGACCCAAACTCGACGGGGTGATCTCCCTCGTTGCCGCGGTCCTCGGCAACGCGCTGCAAGTCTTTGAGATGAGGGGCCTGCCTCGCCCGCCGCCGGCCTGGGAAGAGTTCTGCGAACTGTGCCTTTCGCTCATCTATCCTTTTTACAAGGACAATTGCGAGGTATAATATCCCTGCGGGAGGGATGAATGAGAGACCTGATCCGGCGGAAGATCGTGGACGCGTTGGCGACGCCAGTGCCCGGTTTCACGCGGCGGACGGTGCGATTGCCGGGCGTGCCCGGCAAGGCGGTGGCGGTGATCGGACCGCGCCGCGCGGGCAAGACCACATTCTTGTGGCAAATCCTCGCGGACCGGCTGGAATCGGGCGTCCCCCGCGAGGGCCTGCTGTACTTCAGCTTCGAGGACGAACGACTGGCGGGGATGGCGGTCGGCCAGCTCCAATGGCTTGTCGAAGAATTCTACGCGTTGTGCCCCGAATGGCGCGACCGGCGGCAGGCCGTGTTCTTCTTGGACGAAATCCAGGCGGTGCCGGGCTGGGAGGGGTTTGTCCGTCGCGTGTTGGACGCCGAGCGCGTGGAGATATTTCTTTCCGGCTCCTCGGCGCGGCTGCTGAGCCGCGAGGTGGCGACCCAGATGCGCGGCCGCGCGATGGAGGCCCTCGTGCTGCCGTTCAGCTTCCGCGAGTGCTTGCGTCACGCGGGTGCCGAGCCGGCCGTACCCGCCCCGCGGCTGACCAAGGCGGCCCGCTCCGCCGTCCACAAGCGGCTGCGGGACTATCTGGCGGCAGGCGGTTTCCCCGAAGCCCAAGGTCTGACCCTCCGCGACCGCCTGGAGCTGCTGCGCGGCTACGTGGACACCGCTTTGTTTCGCGACGTGGTCGAGCGCCACGCGGTCTCCAATCCCGTGGCGCTCCGCTGGATGGTGCGGCGCCTGTTGGGCAACGCGGCCGGCATGTTCAGCGTGCAGCGGTTCTACGCCGACCTGCGGTCGCAAGGGATTTCCGTGGCCAAGGACACCCTGCACGCCTACCTCGGCCATCTGGAGGACGCCTTTCTCATCCGCACGCTGCCGATCGCCGGGGGCTCGGAGCGCCGCCGCATGGTGAATCCCCGCAAGGTGTACCCCGTTGATCCGGGCCTGATCCCGGTTTTCGACCGTGCGGGACGCGCCAACGAAGGCCACGCCTTGGAGACGGTGGTTGCCCTGGAACTGGAGCGGCGAGGAGCGGAGGTGGCCTACGTCCGCACGCCGGAGGGCTTTGAAGTGGATTTCTTGGCGCGCCATCGCGAAGGCGGCGAACAGCTTATCCAGGTCTGCGCCGACCTCGACGCCCCCGGTACCCGCGAGCGCGAAACGCGCAGCCTGCTGGCCGCCGCGCGCGACCACCCCCGGGCGACGCTGCACGTGGTGGCCCTGGCGGGCGAGAGCACGCCGCCGCTTCCCGGCCAAATCCGCCTGCACCGCGCCACCGATTGGCTGCTGCAAACATGACCGCGGCGCTGGTGGGCCGCGCCACCGCGGCGGGTGCCGGCCTCTCGATGGGGGCCCTCAAGGCGTGGACCAAGAACTTTCGGCTCGATCGTCTGCTTGGCACGATAAGGCCCGGCAGCCGCACTTCAGTCCTGGGCGTGGACGGGGGCCTTCGCCGCCGGCTTTTCGGCCAGCGTGGCGGCTCCGAGGGTTTCCTTCGGCAGGAGCACGCCCTTGAAGAACCAGCCGGTGGGCTCGCTGACGGCGGCCACGGTGGCCGGGCCCAGGGCCCGTTGAACTACCTGGTAGTCGGGCAGCTTGCCCCCCTTGATCCGCTGCCGGCGGGCCTCCCCCTTCTTGGCCGCCCCGGACAGCGAATTGAGCGTCCGGGCCAGGAGCGTCTCGCTTTCGGGCATCTTGCCCTGACGCACGAGCTCGTACGTGGGGCGGACCTTCTCGTCGGTCCACCAGAAGTCCCGTCCGCACTGCTCGGTCATGGCGAAGCGGGTCTGGGCCAGCTTCCAGACCTTGAGGAACTCCTGGTTGTTGCGGAGCATCGTAGCAGGCTCCCGCGGCTTGAGGATCTTCAGGAGGAAATCGATGTGCGAGGCGATCAAGAGGTGCCCTTGCGTCACGGTGATCGCCCCGTGCGGCAGGAAGTGTTCCTTGTCCTCTCCCTCGCCTTCGTCCGCCTTGGGCTTGGGCGCCTCCTTCTTGGGCGTCAGCGACGGGATCTCGACGCTGAGCGAAGGCACTTTAGTCTCCTCCTCCTCGACGGTCTCCCAGATCACCCGGCCGTCGACGATCCGCTTGTTGACGCTGGCGTCGTGTTCGAGGCATTTCTCGACGGCCTTGGCGACCGCCTTGGCCCCCGCGGCGCTCTTGACCTCGATGGCAAACAAGAGCCGCTCGCTCTGGGGCGTGATCGGAAGCTTGTAGTCGCTGATCATGGTCACCCGCTGGCCAAGGTTCTGGACCAATTCCTTGCGGAGATCGACCTGGGGGCCGTTGGGATCGTCGATCTCGCCTTTGAGCGTCTCGGCCCAGGCCCCCGACTCGTCGACGACCTCGTCGTAGAGATTGCCGAAGTGGTCGAAGGCGTTGAGGATGTCCACGTACAGCGTGGTATACGTGGCGATGTCGCCGGGGACCCAGGCCTGGGGGAGGAAGGCGTCCGCGGACTTGTTGGGCAGTACGGCCATCTTCATCGACTTGACGTACGGCCCCGGGGCGTAGACCGAGGTCCGGTAGAGGAATTGATAGCCGTCGGCGGCCAGGTCGAGGTAGCCGCCGACCCCTTGGACCGCGGCGATGCCCTGGTTGCGCATCATCTCGATGATCGTCTTGCCGCGGCGGCGCTCCGCCGGCGGGGTGGCCGCCCGGACCGCCTCGACATAGCCCAGCGGGTAGACGAACCAGCGGACCTGCGGCACCGCCCCGGCGACGTCCGCCGCGCAGCGCTGCATGACCTTCTGGTAGCCGGGCACTTCGGCCAGGCTGCCGGTGGACGTCTGCTGGGCCAGCCGCTGGAGCATCCCGCGGGCCACCGCCAGATTGTCCACGGCCACCAATAGGTTCTTCCCCAGGAAATAGACGGTTTGCTGCCCGGCCGGCTGCGCCGCGGCCTTGGCCCCTGCGGCGGGCTTCGGGCCGGCCGGCTGGGGCGGAGCCGCCGCGGGCGGCAGGTCGAACACCAGCAGCGTCGCCCCGGCGACCGTCTCGTGGCGCTCCGCGGCACCGCTCTTGAGCAGGCCGGCCCGGGCCGTGGCCAGCACCGCCTGGGCCTTCGGGAGGCGTCCGGACACGTCGATCAACATGGCCACGGCGGCCTCGCCCGGCTTCGGCCTGATCAGCGCCAAGGCGGCCTCGCCCGCCGGCACGCCATCGAGGTCCTCCAGGTGGATCCCCAACCGGTCCGAGATCGTCGCCCATTTCGTGCGAATCTGCTGCCTCAGGTCCTTCTCGAACGGCTCCATGACCGGGTCCGACAGCAACTTACCCACCGGGGTCCTATTCCAATGTTCAGCCAGATTGTCGTAATTTGTGGCCGAAAGAAAGCCGACCGTGGTGTCCGGCAGCAAGGTGTCGGCAGGGCGGACCCCCTCGGCCCGCGCCCGCTCGCCGGACAACAGTACCCCGACCAAGGCAACCCCAACCCAACCCATCAATCGTGGCACGGCAGACCTCCCTGCGTTGTCGCGAGCAACAGAAAAAAGCCGGGAAAAGGGGACGGGCACCTTTTGTGCGACGACCATGCAGGCACGGTGCCCGCCGGAGGGCGGGCACCGACCGCAGGTTGGTCACGGCAAGAGGCACCCAGCGGGTACCCGGGCCCCTTTTCCCACGAAATGGAGCACTGAGAGTTTATCGGCCTGAAAGAAGTTATGCTAGAGCGATTCGACAACCTGAGAAAGACACGCGGCATTTTCCGGTCCCAAAGGAGATGACTGCCTGGTGGACTGCGCAAGCCAGGTCGATTGGCGAACATGCCGGCGGGCACCAGCCGGGGCTGCCGGACGGGGAAAAGCCCGTGGACTGCGTCCACGGGTTCGGGCGCGCGGGTGGCACGACCATGCGCGATTCCCATCCGGCCGCCAGAGGCCGATAGGCGCGCCGGCCCGCACGCTGGATAATACTCCCATGAGCGACCTTTTGAGCCAAAGCCTCAGCCACGACGTGATCCACGGCTACATCCCGTTTACCTCGTCCGCGGGGTTGGTCGAGGGGGAGGTCCCCGAGCGCCAGATCATCGACGACCCGTGGATCCAGCGGCTGCGGCAGATCCACCAGTTGCAGACGGCGTGGTGGGTCTACCCGACGGCCGAGCACACGCGGTTTCAGCACGTTTTGGGGGCGATGCACCTGGCCTCTCGGGCGGCCGGCATACTCTACGACAGCCTGTGCGAGGTCTGTCGCGACGTGCCCAGCCGCGGCTACGTCGAGTCGCTGCTGCGGATGGCGGCCCTGTTGCACGACGTGGGGCACGGGCCGTTCGGCCACTTCTTCGACACCCATTACCTGGCCGAGTACCATCTGAACCATGAGATTCTCGGGGCGCACATCATCCGCCACGAGCTGGGCGACCGGCTGCGGCGGATCCGCCGCACCCCCAGCGGCCGCCTGGCCGAGGGCGAGACTCTCGATCCCGAGCAGGTTTGCTTCCTGGTGGTCCGCCCCCGCAGCACGGTCGCCGCCGACGGCCCGCAGTGGCTCCGCTTCCTCCGCAGCCTGTTCTGCGGGCTGTACACGGTCGACAACATGGATTTCGTGCTCCGCGACGCCTACATGTCGGGCTACAGCAGCCGGGCCTTCGACCTCGACCGGCTGCTGCACTACAGCACGTACACCGACCGCGGCCTGACGATCCACGAGCGGGGGCTTTCGGCCCTGGTCCGCTTCCTCTCCGTCCGGGCCGAGCTGTTCCGCAGCATCTACTTCCACCGCACCGTGCGGGCCATCGACCTCGGCCTGCAGGAGTTGTTCCTCGAGAGCAAACAGGACCTGTTTCCCGGCAACCCCCTGGAACACCTCGACGAGTACCAGCGGTTGACCGAGTGGTCGCTCTTGGTGCGGGTGGCCGACTGGCACCGCTCGGGCGATTCGCGGCTGCGGGCGCTGGGCATGCGGTGGCGGGACTTCCTCGCCCGGCGGTTGCGCTGGAAAATGGCCTGCGAGCGGACCGTGTTCTTTTCCCCGGGCCAGGCCGAGGCGGCCAGCGTGCTGAGCGATGAGCAGACCTTCGAGCAGCGGGTCCGCAAGCAACTGCCCGGGGAGCTTCGCGACCTGAAGTTCCGCGTGGACATCCCGCGGCACGTCTACCGTCCCGAGGCCCTGGCCCCCACGGCCGACCAGAATTTCCTCCTGGACCCGGCTACCGGCAAGATCCACCGCCTGGACGAGCGGGAGTTGTTTCGCCGCATCGCCGCCAGTTTCCGCATCTGCCGCATCTACGCCGAGGACGACCGGCACAACGCCGAGCTGGCCGCCGCCATGGACCAGATCACCGGCACCACCGCCGCCGACGACATCACGAATATGTGAACAGGAGGTGGCGGGCGCCGTGGGACGAGCGGTGGCTTTCAGGAAATCCTGAGTCCGGTTGCCAGTGGTATGATACGCACCTCGGATCGCGGGTATAATGAGACCATGGAGGGGAGTCTGCTCGCGCGGGAGACGGACGGCGAATTTGGCGAGCTCTCCGGATCGGCGTCGAGCGTCGGGGCCTTGAGCCCGATTCATCGGGCTTGCCGCCGAAGGCGGTCTTCGGCCCGGCGTTCACGCCGGGTTCGCTGCGCGGCGGCGGACTTTTGTGTGCGTTGGGCGGCAGCCTGTCAGCCGCGTTTACGCGGCCCCCGCGGGCTGTCGGGTAGGAGCCCGGTAAACCGGGCTGACATTGCGATGCACATAGGACACACGGCATCCGCGGGCTGCCTGACCCGGCGTGAACGCCGGGCCGAATACCGGCTGCGCCGGGAAGGGACGTGAACGCCCCTCGTGCGCCGTCCGGGGCCGTGGCGCGCAGCGTTGAGGCCCAGACCGAGGCTTTGGTTTTGTCGGAGGCACAGTGGCTTCAAAATGCCGCGCCAAACTGGTTCACGAGGGCCAGTATGTGGCCGAGGTGGACGTCGAGTTGATCGAAACCGACGAGGGATGGTCTCCTTACCTCTCGGTCGAGGACGCCTACCGGCTCGATGATGTGCGCGACGCCCTGCGCCGCGGCGACATCCGCGCGGCCTCCCGCTCCGCCCGCGTTTTCGCCCTCACACCCATCACGGGCTGATCCTCATGTCCCAAGACCAATACGACAATCCGTTGATCACCCGTTACGCCTCCGCCCGCATGAACGAGCTCTGGAGCCCGCAGCGGAAATTCAGCACCTGGCGGCGGCTGTGGGTGGCCCTGGCCGAGGCCGAGGCGGAACTGGGCCTGCCGATCACGCCGGGGCAGGTCGCCCAGCTCCGCGCGCACGTCGAGGATATCGACTTCGTGGCCGCCGCCGCCTACGAGCGGCGGCTGCGGCATGACGTGATGGCCCACGTCCACGCCTACGGCGACGCCTGCCCGGACGCCCGGGCGATCATCCACCTCGGCGCGACCAGTTGCTACGTGACCGACAACACGGACCTCTTGCTGCTGCGGGAGTCGCTCCTGCTGGTCCGCGACCGGCTGGTGGCGACGATCGACAACCTGGCGCGGTTCGCCGCGGGGCATCGCGACCTGGCCTGCCTGGCCTATACCCATTTCCAGCCGGCGCAGCCGACCACCGTGGGCAAGCGGGCGTGCCTGTGGGCCTACGACCTGGTGCTGGACCTGGCCGAGATCGAGCACCGCCTGGCGAGCCTCCGCGCCCGGGGCTCCAAGGGCACCACCGGCACCCAGGCCAGCTTCCTGGCCCTCTTCCGGGGCGATCACGAGAAAGTCCGCCGCCTGGAGCAGCTCATCTGCCGGAAGATCGGTTTTGCCGACAGCTACCCCGTTACCGGCCAGACCTATTCCCGCAAGATCGACGCCCAGGTGCTGGCCGCGCTCGGCGGGATCGCCCAGAGCAGCCACAAGATGGCCACCGACCTGCGGCTCTTGGCCCATCGCAAGGAGCTCGAGGAGCCTTTCGAGCGGGAGCAGGTGGGCTCTTCCGCGATGGCCTACAAGCGGAATCCGATGCGGTGCGAGCGGATTTGCTCGCTCGGGCGGTTCGTGATGAGCCTGGAGACCAGCGCCGTCCAGACGGCGGCCGTCCAGTGGTTGGAGCGGACGCTGGACGACAGCGCCAACCGCCGGCTGGTCTTGCCGCAGGCATTCCTGGCCGCCGACGCGGTGCTGGTGCTCTGCCAGAACGTCACCGCGGGCCTGGTCGTCTACCCGCGGGTGATCGCGGCGAATCTCCAGGCCGAGCTGCCTTTCATGGCCACCGAGAACATCCTGATGGCGGGCGTGGCCGCCGGCGGCGACCGCCAGGACCTGCACGAGCGGATCCGCCGCCACAGCCAGGCCGCCGCCGCCGTGGTGAAGGAGCAGGGCGGGAAGAACGATCTCTTGGAGCGGATGGCCGGCGATCCGGCCTTCGCCGAGGTCGATCTCGGGGCTCTGTTGGCACCGTCCGATTTCGTCGGCCGCGCGCCCCAGCAGGTCGACGAGTTCCTCTCCGAGGTGATCGCGCCGATCCGGGCGAAATACCCGGCTGCGGCCGACGGCGATGCGGAGGTGAAGGTATGAGCACCGGGGCAGTTGGGCGTTCGGCGATGGAGACGCTGCGGATTCGGAACTTCAAGGCCATCGGCGACAGCGGTCTGTTGCGGCTCACCCCGCTGACGGTCCTTATCGGCAACAACGGCTCCGGCAAGAGCAGCGTCCTGGAGGCACTTGAGACCCTGCAGACGTGCGTGGAGTGGGGCCTTGACGCTGCAATGCAAATGTGGCGCGGCATCGAGCACATCCGCAACAAGTCGGCCACCGCACAGGTCGGGGCTGGCTCAGCGGGCGTGCCGGGCTCCCCAAAGCCGATAGAGATCGAGTTGGCCCGCCGCATTGAGCCGCAGGGTTCGTCCCTGGCATGGCACATCACGGCTTCGACCGCCTGGAACGAACGCCGGCTACCCCAGTTGGGCGGACAACTCTACACGAACGAGTTGTTTTTTGAGCGCGAATCGGCGAGCGTAGATTACGAAAAGTTGGATCGCGAGGGCCACGAGGGCCGCTTGGTTTGGGAGGAGCTGGCCCGCGACGGCAACACCCTCCGGGACAAGGGGCGAGAAACCCGCACGCTGTCGCCCGACGAGTCGTTGCTTGGCCTGGAGATGGTCAGCCTCGGCATCGAAGATTGGCAATTCGTCAGCCTGTCGCCCGCGGCGATGGGCGAGCCCACGCCGCAGACTCGGTCGAGCAGGCGCATCGGCCTGAGCAAAGATGGGGCCAACGTCGCGGAGTATCTCCAGGACATCCGCAATACGGACCCCGCCGCCTTCGCCGGAATCATCGAGACGTTGCGCACGGTCCTGCCGTATGCGGACGACCTTCAGCCGGCCTTGACCAGCGAGCTCGAGCGGACCGTGTATCTTCAGCTTGCCGAGCGTGATTTCAAGGTGCCCGGCTGGCTCCTTTCCACCGGGACGCTGCGCATCCTGGCGCTCTTGGCGCTGTTGCGACATCCGAACCCGCCCCCCTTGATCGCCATCGAGGAAATCGAGAACGGTCTGGACCCGCGGACGGTGCATCTGCTGGTCGAGGAGATTCGCGTCGCGGTCGAGTCGGGCCGAACGCAAGTGATTGCCACGACGCATTCTCCATACCTCCTGGACCTCTTGCCGCTGTCGGCGATCATCTTTGTTGAGCGCATCGACGGCGAGCCGCGGTTCTTCCGTCCCGCCGACAGCAAGGAAGTGTTGGAATGGGCCAAGAACTTCGCCCCGGGGCAGCTTTACACCATGCAACGGCTACAGCGGGAGGCCCGATCGTGAGGGTCGGCATCATCTGCGAATGTGGTCCCGCGGGGGCCGAGGTGCAGGTGTTTCCGGAACTCGTTCGCCGCATCGACGCCGGGCTGGAAATCGAGTGTGTGCCGCTCGACAACAAGCCAAAGCTGGTCCGCGAGTGCGGCAAGGCCGCCGCAACGCTTCTGGGCGGGGGCTGCGCCCGGGTAGTGATCGTGTGGGATCTGTACCCGGCCTGGCGGGAAAGGGAGTTTAAGCCGTGCCGCCGGGAAGATCGGGCGGCGATCCATGAGTCACTCGTCGCGGGAGGAGTGCGGCCGGAGCAGGTGGGCCTGGTCTGTATCCGGGAGGAGCTCGAAGCATGGCTGATCGCCGACGGCCGCGCAATTTCGGCAGTCCTTTCCACGCCCGCCCACCCGAGACGCGTGCGGTCTAGGCGGAATCCGGAGTCCATCCGCAACCCCAAGAAGCGATTGGGCCGGCTATTTCAGGAGGGCACGGGCCACCCTTACTCGGACCGACAACACGCAATCCAGATCGCCCGGGCACTGCCCGACCTTGGCCGGCTGGATGCAATCCCGGCCTTCGCCCGGTTCCGTGGGAAACTGAGTGGCTAGAATCCGCTCGGCAGGTCGCGGCGTGCCCGTCAGAGGGATGATCCTCGCTACCGCCGTTTGCGGCAGTCGGCGCAGACGCCCGTCACGAACATGCGGTGGTTGAGCACCTGGAAGCGATGCTGCCGGGCGACCGTGTCGCGGAGCCGCTCCAACTCCGGACTGTGGAACTCGATCAGCTTGTTGCAGACCTGGCAGTACAGGTGGTCGTGGCTCGGGTAGCCGTACTGGTGCTCGTAGACGTTGCGGCCGCCCAGGGCCATCGCGCGGAGCATCCCCGCCTCGACCAGCTCGGAGAGCGTGCGGTAGATCGTCGGCCGGCTGAGCCGCCGCTGGGCCAGCAGCGACTGGAGGTGCTCCATCAGCTCGTCGGCGTCGAAGTGGTCGTGGTGGCTGAAGACCTGCTCGACGATCAGCCGCCGCTGTTGGGTGATCCGCTTGCCGCGCGACTCGAGAAACTCCGCGAAACGCGCCACCGGCGGAAGCTGGACGGGAACCGATCCGAGCGAAAAGGTCTTTGCCATCCTCCGCCAAACAGCCTCGCGTGATCCCGGGAGGAGAAACCCGTGTGCCACTGCTTGCCCGCTGCCGGCTGAAGCCTTCTTCCTTCGGCGAGACCGTCTTCCGGCAGCGGGCCGGGCACCGACCGAAGGTTGGTCGTGCCACACCGCGCGGCGTGCTCGCCGGAATCGTGCCGGGCCGTCAGCCGATCTCGTCCAACAACCGCGAGACGGCAACGTCCAGCTTGTCGGTAGTCTCGTAGGTCCCCGCCGCGATCTGGGCGCGGATCGAGTCCACCCGGTCCTGACGGACGTCGGGGGCCTGGCGGACCGCGTCGATCATGCGGGCGGCATCGGAGATGTTCACTTCGTCGCGAATGGCCGGAGACTCCGTCGGCGCGGTGGACTGCGGCTCTCGGGCGGCGTGCGGCGCGCTCAGGGCCTGTGGGCCGTGCACATGTGCGGGGCCGTAAACCTGCATCCTACCTCTCCCTTCTCAATTCTACGTCACTTCAACCCGCGCCGCACGAGCTCTCCACCATGATCCCACGAGCGGTCACGTTCGGCTCTCGGTTCGTGTCATCGACCCGGCGTCCGCGGGGTATTCAAGGAAACCGCCAACGCGCGACTCCTAGCGAAACACGGCACTACACGATCTATAACGCCTGTGACATCGGCCCAGCCGCCCGCATGATGCGTCTGGGCATCATCGCTGAAAAATGGGAACAGTCGCCTCGCCTGGAGCGGCAGGGTGGATTATAGGTGCTCTCCGGGGCCGGAGGCAAGAGCGGACTTGGGCGCGGGGCCCGTGGCGGCGGGCAGTGCGGGTCGGCGGGCGCCGTCGGGCACCGTCGGGCACCGTGCGCAGCATGGTCGGCATGGTCGGCATGGTCGGCGAGCCCCCACCATTTCTTCAGGCGAATTCTTGTGGCGGGATTCGCTTCGCTCTACCTTCCGACAGGCCGTCGCTCCTCAGGACGCAAGGCCAATCGCGCCAACCACTTGCACGCGCCGCGGTCGCCAGGCGAACGGGAAAATAACAGCAAATTGGACCTGTCCCCTTTTTCCGCTGCAAATATCCGCCGGAGGACCGGAACCGGGATTGCCCCGGCTGCGTAGAATAGGTCGGAAGAGAGAAAGGCCCCGCCATGAAAAGCCAGCCGCCAAGCGCCGTTCCCGGCCCGTTGACTTCCAATCACTGGGACGTGCCCATCCGTGTCCGCCTGGTCCCGTACATCGAGTTCGGCCGTTGGCTGGACGGGCAGTTGGAGCAGCTCGTGCGGCGGTGGTCGGCCCGGGCCGCCCCTGCGGCCAGGCGGCACCGCCGGTAGGCGCGGCAGCGCTCAGGAGCCGAACTCGGGCCGCCGCCTGGACAGTTGGTTCTTGAGGCGGTCGACGATCGAGCTGTGCATCTGGCTCACGCGGCTCTCCGAGAGATCGAGGGTGGCCCCGATCTCCTTCATCGTCAGTTCCTCGTAGTAGTAGAGGATGATGATCAGCCGCTCGTTGCGATTGAGCCCCTTGGTGACCAGCCGCATCAGGTCGGCCTTTTGGATGCGGCGGGTGGGGTCTTCGCCCTTCTTGTCCTCGAGGATGTCGATCTCGCGGACGTCCTTGTAGCTGTCGGTCTCGTACCACTTCTTGTTGAGGCTGATGAGGTTGACGGCGTTGGCGTCGAGCATCATCTTTTCCAGCTCGGGCACGGAGATCTGCAAGTCCTGGGCCAGCTCGGCCTCGGAGGGCTGGCGGCCGAACTGGGCCTCCAGCCGCTTGACCGCCTCGTTGAGCTTGCTGGCCTTCGAGCGGACCAGCCGCGGAACCCAGTCCATCGTGCGGAGCTCATCGAGCATGGCGCCGCGGATTCGCGGGACGCAGTAGGTCTCGAACTTCACCCCGCGCGAGAGGTCGAAGGCGTCGATGGCGTCCATCAGCCCGAACACCCCCGCCGAGATCAGGTCGTCCAGCTCGACGCCTTCCGGCAGGCGACTCCAGATCCGCTCGCCGTTGTACTTGACCAGGGGCAGGTAGATCTCCACCAGGCGGTTGCGCAGATCCTGGTTGTCCGGGCCGCGCTTGAACTCGGTCCAGAGCTGTTCGACGTCTTCCGGGGCGACCGCGGTTGCCATGTGTTCCTCCGTGAACTTCTGATTCGCGTCTTCGTGTCGCGGTGCTTGCGAGGCGGTGGGCTAAGCCCGCGCTGTCTTCTGCGCCGCCGTCGGGCCGGTCGGCCGCACGGACAACTCCGCCGCGATCCGGCCCTGCACGGCGTCCGCTATAATCCTCTCGGCCAGCCAGCCGATGAGCCCGCCCACGGCCGCAAACACCAACAGGTTCCACCAACCGGCCCACAGGACCGAATCGGTGTCGCCCCCCCTAAAAAGGCCGTGGGCCAGCGTGATCACCAGGGCCAAGGGGCCGAGAATTCCGGCGTAGCTGCGAGCCACAAGTGCATCCCTCGATTGCCATTAAACTTCACGTAACCGGTCCAGTTTAACAGCACATCGCCTGCCGACGGTGGTCCTACTATATCGGCTCTCCTGGGATGCGAGTTGAATCGTTTTCTTGCTTGACCTCTTCCAGCCGGAGAATCAGCCTGGCGAGTCTGCGGGCCACGGCCACTTCGATGTCGTCCGGCACGTTCTGGCCGTTGGTCAGGTAACTCAAGGGGAGCCGGCTGGAGCGGAGCACGGGCAGGATGTTGCCCAGCCCCCCCGCCTCGTCCAGCTTCGTCAGCACCAGCGCCGTGCTGCCGACCGCGGCGAAACGCTCGGCGGTCTGCTGAAGGACGCGGGCCCCGGTCATGCTGCTCAGTACCAGGTGTACCTCGTCCGCGCCGGCTTCGCTCAGGAAGGCCCGCAACTCCTGGATCCGCACCTCGTCCTTCGGGCTGCGGCCCGCGGTATCCAGCAGCACCAGCTCGAGGTTGGCCATACGGGCGACCGCCTCCCGCATTTCCCGCGGCGTGGAGACGACCTGCATCGGCAGGTCGATGATGTCGGCATAGGTCCGCAACTGCTCGACGGCGGCCACGCGGTACGTGTCGACGGTGATCAGGCCCACGCGGCGCTTCTCTCGCAGGCGGTAGTGGGCGGCCAGCTTGGCGATCGTGGTCGTCTTCCCGACGCCGGTCGGGCCGACCAGGGCCGCCAGCCGTCGCCGGCCGGCAACGACCCGGATCGGGCCGGTCACGGCGATTTCCGCCTCGAGCATGCGGGCGATCTCGGCCTTGGCCAGCGGCAGGTTGTCCAGCTTCACCCCGGGCGACTCGGCCCGCACCCGCTCGACCAGTTCGCGGGCCAACTCCTCGCCCAGGTCGGAATCCAGCAAGTCGGTGAACAGGCGGAACAGCTCCTCAGGCAGATCCGGCCGGCCGCCGGCGGCCTGGCTCCGCCGGCACAGGCTTTGCACCATGGCGTGCAGGCGGCTGATCTGGTCTTGGACCTCGTGGGGCACCCCGGGCCGTTCTTCTCGCGGAACGGTCGTCTCCTGCTGCGGCTGCGGCAGGCGGCTGGGAACGTTCACGCCGCACGAGGCCGTCACTTCGATTTGCCGCCGGCCCGGAAACCAGCCCAACAGCCCCCGCGCGCGGACCTCGCGGGTGTGCAGCACGGCCGCGTCGGGCCCCAGCTCGCGCCGCACCATCGTCAGCGCCTCGTACATCGTCGCCGCTCGAAAAGTCTTCAGTTCCATGGCAGGGGAGGGGTTGGGGATTGGGGATTCTGGATTTGAGAGCCGCTTGCGGCTTCGCACTGCGGTTTCGCACTGCGGTTTCGCCTGGCTACTTCGCATCCGTTATCATGGCCACCGATTCGATCTTCGTATCGCGGGTGATCTCGTTGTAGCTGAGCACCGCCAGGTGCGGCAGGTGCGGCAGCGTCATTTGCTTCAGGGCCGCCCGGATCTGCGGGCTCACCAGCACGACCGGCGGCCGGTTGGCCAGGGTGAGTTTCTCGACCCCCGCCGCCAGCAGCCGGCAGACGGCCTCGACCGCCTGGGGCGGCATCCGCAGCAGCAGGCCGTGCTCGTTGTGGTCGAACCCGGCCCGCACGCGGTCCTCCAGGGCCGGATCGAGCGTGACGACCAGCAGCCGGTTCTCGGCGTCGCGGTAGCGGGTGGAGATCGATCGCGCCAGCCGGTGGCGGACGTACTCGGTCAGCAGCACCGGCTCCTTCGCCCGCGGGGCGTAGTCGCCGAGCGTCTCCAGGATGGCGGCGAGCTGCCGGATGGGCACCCCCTCGCGCAACAGCATTTGCAGGATCTGCTGCACCTCCGAGAGTTTCATCACGCCGGGCACGAGCTCGTCGACCACCACCGGGCTTGTGCGCTTCAACTCGTCGACGAGGTGTTTCGCGGCGTCGCGGGTGAGGATCTCGTCGGCGTGGCGGCGGATGGTTTCGGTCAGGTGCGTGGCGACGACGCTGCCCGGCTCGACCACCGTGTAGCCCTGCATCTCCGCCTGGTCGCGGACCCCGGCGTCGATCCACAGGGCGGGGGAACCGAAGGCCGGCTCGCGGGTGGCCGTGCCCGGCACACTCCCTCGCGCGTTGCCCGATTCCATCGCCAGGTACTTGCCCGGCAACAGCGAGCCTTCGGCCACCACCATGTCGGCGATTTTGATGCGGTACTGGTTCTGGTCCAGGCGCATGTTGTCGCGGATGCGGACCTTCGGCAGGATGATGCCGATCTCGGCGGCCACGTTCTGGCGGACCCGCTGGATCCGCTCCAACAGGTCGCCGCCGCGCCGCGGATCGGCCAGGCGAATCAGCCCCACGCCGATCTCGACCTCCATCGGGTCCACCGCCAGGTAGTCCTCCACCCGGGACTCGGCAGGCTTGCCGGCATCCACCTTTTTCTTCTCTTCGGCGGCGGTGCGGGCCCGCGTTTGCCGGCGGGTCGTCGCGCCGGCCAGCCCCAGACAGCCCGAAGCAATCAACACCAGCGGAATCCGCGGAAGATTGGTGAACACCAGCACGCCCAGGAAGCCCCCCGCCACCGCCAGGGCCTGCGGGCGGGCGAAAAGCTGCTTGAGGAACTCCGCCGGCAGATCGCTGTCCGTGCTGCTGCGGGTCACCAGCAAGCCGGCGGCCAGCGAGATCAGGAACGCCGGGACCTGCGACACCAGGCCGTCGCCGATCGTCAGCGTGGTGAACAGCGAGGCCGCCTGCCCTAGCGTCATCCCCGCCTCGATCATCCCGATGAACAGCCCGCCAAGAATATTGATCAGCGTAATAATGATCGCCGCGATGGCGTCGCCGCGGACGAACTTGCTGGCACCGTCCATCGCGCCGAAGAAGTCGGCCTGCTGGGTGATCTCCTTGCGGCGCCGCTGGGCCTCCCGCTCGTCGATGCTGCCGGCGTTGAGGTCGGCGTCGATGGCCATTTGCCGGCCGGGCATGCCGTCCAAGGCGAAGCGGGCCGCCACCTCGCTGATCCGCGTGGCCCCCTTCGTGATCACCACGAACTGGATCACCACGATGATGGCAAAAATAATCAGGCCCACCACGATCTTGTCCGTCCCGGTGGACCCGCCGGTGACGAACTCGCCGAAGGTCTTGACCACCCCCCCCGCCGCCCACAGCCCGTCTGCCCCGGCCCGCGTCAAAACCAGTCGCGTCGTGGCTACGTTCAGCACCAGCCGAAAGAGCGTTGTGGCCAGCAAGAGCGATGGGAAGATGCTGAACTCCAGCGGCGTGCGGACGTAGATCGTCGTCAGCAACATGATCACGGCGATCGTGATGTTGCCGGCCAAGAGCACATCCATCAGCGGAGCGGGCAAGGGGACCAGAATTACCAGCACGCTGGCAATGATTCCCACCGGCAAGACGAACTCTTGCAGACGGGTCGCCCGCCCAGGCCCGGCCAGGATGGTAGACGCAACACCGGATGACATCCGTGCCTCCGAAGCCACCGCTGCCAGAGAGCCACCGCTCCCGCACGAGAGGCGGGCAGAGTATCGCAAAGCGTCAGGATTGTCCAGGGCGATTTGCCAGGGGCCCCCCGGCAGTGGGCAGTGGGCGGCCGGAGT
>Ga0187848_10001039_pt1 | contig 24119 bp, 16 predicted proteins | sample June2016WEW_4_40_FD_132424 | JGI IMG/M metagenome (GOLD analysis project Ga0187848, IMG submission 132424) | Peatland microbial communities from SPRUCE experiment site at the Marcell Experimental Forest, Minnesota, USA - June2016WEW_4_40 | ecosystem: Environmental > Terrestrial > Soil >... | reverse complement strand
GTGGAAGTGGCGCGTCACCAGGAACATGGCGAGCACGATGAAACAGGTCTGCCAGATGGTGCCGATCACGATGTTGAACATGTCGCGGAAGAAATCCTTGTTCCGCTGGAAGCCCGGGTCTTCTTTGACAACCTTTTCATAGACCGGCCCCCAGAATCCCCAGGGCCGCACACGGCGATAGAACTCCTCGAGCACAGCCTCCTCTTCGGGCGGGGTCAGGAAGGTGCCGAGCAAAGCCGCCAGGAGCGACACGCCGAGAATGATCGGGAACTTGTTGATGTCATGCATGCCGGGCAGGACATAGGGCGAGGCCATCACCACGGCGCTGGCAATCCCCACGGCCATCCCCCAGAAATAACCCCAGCCGTTGAACCGCCACCAATACCATTTGAGCACATTCGAGACGACGTATCCGCCCCACAACCCCGACACGATCCATTGCACGATGGAGTCGATCGATTTGGTGAAGAGACCGAATACGAGGCCAACGACGACGACCGTGAAGGAAACCAGATAGCTCAGCCACACATAGCGCTTGGCGGGCGCGTTGGGATTGATGTACCGCTTGTAAATGTCGTTGACGAGATAGGCCGGTGCCGCGTTGACGGTCGCCGCGAAATTCGACATGAAGGCCGCCAGCAGGCCAGCTATGACCAGACCCAGAACGCCGACTGGTACAAACCGCGCCAGGGCCAGCGGCAATATTTTTTCGAGGTCCAGTTTGTCACCCATCGCCGCCAAATCCGGGGTGTAGAAGGCCAGGGCCAAAATCGTCAGGCCCATGATCATCATGTACCGCGGGAAGAACAGCACCACATTGACCGTCGAACTCATCAGCGCCGCCTCGCGGGGACCCTTGGTCGAAAGCACACGCTGCATGTCATAATTGGGCGCCGGGCCGGCCGCGCTGATCAGGATTCCCTTGAAACACATCATGATGAAAAAAATTCCGAAGAGCGAATAGCCGTCATGCGCGATCTTGTTGTTGATTTCGGGAATGGAGGTCCAGTTCAGACCAAGGTTCCAGCCGAAGAACAGGTCGTGCCAGCCGGAGGGAATCACTTTGCCCAGCATGTCCGGGGCGACCTTGACCATGGCAATGATACCGATGGCGATGGAAGCGACGGTCAGGATGCAGAACTGGATGACTTCGGTGAACACCACACTGAACATCCCGCCTTTGACGACGTAGAATGTCGTGATGCCCATCAGGATCCACGCATAAGTATCATCCGAGAGATGCCCCGGCAGGAACTCGCCTGCGAATTTGCCGATACCCTTGGCTGCGTAGGCCAGAAATCCGATCACGCTCACCAGCGCAAATACCACCACGATGATGTGCGAAGCCGTGGCGCCGTGCCCCTTGCCAAACCGGGTCTGGATCCATTCCGCTCCGGTCATCACGTTCGACCGCCGCAGCCAGATGGACATATAGACCATCAAAAAGATTTGGTTGAATGTCGGCCAAAGCCACGGCAACCAAGTCCCTTTCATTCCATATGTGGCCGTCACATAAACCAGCCACATGGTTCCGGCAATATCGAACATGCCCGACGCATTCGAAACGCCCAGCATGTACCAGGGCAGCTTGTTGCCACCCAGGAAATAGGACTTCATGTCTTTGGAGGCCCGTTTGGAAACCCAAAAGCCGACAAAAATCGTGGCGATCAGATACAAAACAATGATGCTAAGGTCGATCCAATGGAGTTGCATAGAGTTGACAGATAATGGTTTTGCTGATGCTTGCAGACAATCATTTTTTGCCTGGCACCACCACGCCGGAACACGGAAAATCATATCCCGCCCGGTTTAAATCGGGGAACAAATTAGACCAATCCGGAGACCATGTCTTGTCGGTGAAATAGATGACACGGCGGCCAGCCATCCAGGCTTGCTTCCGCGTTGCGAAATCGTTTGGCTTTTGGATGATGAAGCGTTGTTCCCGGCTGGGTGTTGATGTGAAACATCGAACATCCAACACCGAACATCCAACATCCAATGCATGGCCGTCCGGTTGCTTATTGAATGTTCAATGTTGGATGTTGGTTGTTGGTTGTTTCTTGGTTTTTATTCTGCCGGCCTCCGCCTTGACTGCCAACGAATCTCTGCGAATTCGCCTCAACACCGTCGGCTACCTGCCCCGTGCGGAGAAACAGGCGTCCATCGCCTCGCCTTGCACGAATTTTGTCGTGCTCCGCGTCGCCGACGGTTCGACAGTTTTCAAAGGCAAGATCGCCGGCCCGGCCCTCAATCCGGACACGCAGGAACAACTTTACACCGCGGATTTTTCGAAGCTCAAAAAGCCCGGTGACTATCAGCTCGACGTCCCGGGTGTGGGCCGGTCCGCGCCGTTCCGCATCGCCAAGAACGTTTATCGCGAACCGTATTATATCGTCATGCGCGGATTTTATTTGTGGCGCTGCGGCACCGCCGTCAGCGCGACGTATCACGGCGAAACCTTCGCCCACGCAGCCTGCCACACCAACGACGCGTGGCTGGATTACGTTGGCGGCGGCCACACCAACAAGGACGGCACGAAAGGCTGGCACGATGCGGGCGATTACAACAAATACACCGTCAACGCCGGCGTCACGGTCGGTTCCCTGTTCCGGGCCTGGGAGGATTTCGGCCCACAACTCAAGGCGGTCCGCCTCGACCTCCCGGAATCCGGCGGTCCACTGCCAGATTTTCTGGCGGAACTGAAATGGGAGATGGACTGGGTGCTGACCATGCAGGCACCGGACGGCTCGGTCTATCACAAACTCAGCACGCTAAGCTTCGGTGGCTTTATTCTGCCGGAACTCGAAACGGCGGAGCGTTACTTCACTCCCTGGGGCAGCGAGGCCACTGCAGATTTTGTGGCGATGACCGCACAAGCCGCCCGGATTTACAGACCCTACGACCCGGCTTATGCTGATCGTTGCTTGGAAGCCGCCCAACGGAGCTGCAAGTTTTTGAAGGCCCACCCGGAATTTCATAGGGCTGATTTAACCGGGTTCCGCACAGGCTCATATGAGATCAAGGAGACCAGTGAGTCCAGCCACCGCTTGAACGGAATTCCCAACAACCGCTTGTGGGCGGCGGCCGAACTTTGGGAAACCACCGGCTCACCCGACGCCTTGCTCGACTTGGAAACCCGAATCAACGCGACCCACGGCCGAGTAGACAGCGATTTCGATTGGGACGAAACGAAAGATCTGGGACTCATCACTTATCTGTTTTCCCAGCGACCGGGCCGCGACCCGGCCCTGGTGAAACTGGTCCACGGCAACCTGCTGGCTGTGGCGGACGACATCGTGCAAACCGCCAGCCGCGACGGCTATGCCCGTCCGCTGGGCTCGCGTTACTACTGGGGTTGCAACGGCGGGGTGGCGCGGCAGACGCTCCTGCTCATGGCCGCCAACCGCCTGTCGCCCGGCAAAGGCGGTTATCGTGCCACGTGCCTCGACGCCTTGAACCATTTGTTCGGCCGCAACGGCTACGGCCGGTCATTCGTCACCGGCATCGGTTTCCGTCCGCCGCTGCATCCGCACGACCGCCGCTCCGGCGGCGACAACGTGGCGGACCCGTGGCCCGGTTATCTCGTCGGCGGACCGCATCCGGGGGCAGGTGATTGGCATGATGAACAGACCGACCCCCGGACCAACGAAATCGCCATCAACTGGAATGCCGCCTTGGTTTACGCCTTGGCCGCCTTTCTCGAAACTGCAAATTGAACCGCTAATCCACGCTGAAAGACGCTGATAAAATCAGCCTTCCGCCCCTTGTCACATCGAAGCCTTGGCGAAGACTGATCGTCTCCTTGGCGCGCCTAGGCATAGCGGCGGCTCGACACTTTTTAGGCCGCCTTCGCCGTCGGTGGACTGAGGTGATAAATCGTCGGACCGCCTGTGCTCTGCCGCGTCGTGACGAGCCTCCTTTCAATCAATTGCGCCAGTGCGTGCGCCACAATGCCCGGCGTGGTTTGCAGGTGTTTTTCCAATATGAACCATTGGACGATGCCCTCCAGCGTATCCTCGGCTGAGGGATGTTTCGACAGATAACCCAGGATTTCAGAAGCCACGTCGCCTTCTGGCCGGCCTGGGGTTGCTTTTGCAGGCGATTCGCTTTTCATAACTCACCGCGCATGGCTTGGTCCAAAATCAACCGGATGTCCAGCGCAAACAAACACCACGAGTTGACTCAGGATAAATGTTACCGGAGCGGGGAGTTGGACGTGGGGTTCGACAATACGTTGACTCATATTCGTGATTACCCAAGACCCGAGCATGAGTTTGTCTGCCAAGCGCAAGTATCTCGCCGAAGTCCACGGTCGTTACGACCGAGCCGGGCGTCTGCACAAGACGCGCAACCTGCGGCTCCATAACACACCAGGTGGGGGAGTTGGATAAAGGATTTCACAAACGCCGGAACCCGACAAAGACGAAAATGGAAGTTGTTTTGGCTGCTTGATCAGAGAAATCGTCACCCCTGTTTGTCACCGCCGGCGGGAAAAATTGGAGGCTTTTGGTGGCAATTGGGCCCATCCCAGGAGGTACAGAAAACAACAGGATCGGCTTGTCAGTCCAAGTGATTCCCCATGGAGCCAAATGGGTCCAAGAAAACCCGGTCTTTGTGTAAACGAGGTGCTCTTCCGCTGAGCTAAACGCCCGCCCGCAAATACGCTATCAAAGCCAGGCAATAACAACAAGTGTTTGGCGATGGTCGGGAAAAGTGCGGCGCGAGAATACAACTGGAATTTACCCATGAAGACGAATAGCTCTTACCAGCTAACAACTGAAGGGCGAGGCGCATTGTCCCATTTGGTGCCATCCCAAAATTCCGTCTGATGTTGTGAGTTGAGTCGCGCCGGCACGCCGACCGAGCGCAGGGCAGCAACATAAATTATTTCAAAACCAGCCTCGTCGGCAATTTGTCTCAGCCAAATCGCAGGCACGTCGTGGGGCAAATTCGGCAAGGCAGCAATGGTTACGCGCTCGCGCAGGTGTCGCACGACGGTTTTGGCAGCGTCGTCTGGCGATGATTCATGGCGAATGCGGGGATAAAATTCTTCCCATAATGGACGCCGCCAGTTAAATCGCTCGTTGGAATCGCCAGTAATCACCGGTGACAGCACGAAGTCCCGATACATTTTTTCATCCAGTTGCCAATTGACCAGTTCTCGGTTGTAGCCAGCCAACTCAACCTGCTCCAATAAGGTTTTCAATCGTTGTCCGCGCCAGATTGGTTGTGCGGCCAAATACTCAAAATCTGTGTGTTCCTTGGGTTGCACCAGAAACTTTTGGGCGATGGCTAATGTCGAGTCGTTGACTTGAAACCAGGGTGTAATCAGGTGAATGGCTGTTACTGCCAGTGCCCATGTTGCGAGAATTACCGCAACCAAGCGTAATACAATTTCATGGCGCTTTAGTCTGATTTTTTCAGGTGAGGCAGCCTTGCGACATCGCAACCATATCAGCCAGCCACCACCCCATATTGCGGCCGGCAGCAAGAACAGCCAAAACGACGGGGCTTCTACCTGCCATTGGGCAATTGAATGATAATTCTGCCATGCGTCCTTGCCCACCAAATGTGTCAAACAGTATTCACCAATGCTGCGGAAAATCATGCCGCGTTCCGACTCCACGCCATGTGCAGCGCCGGGAATTACTATCGTTTCGGTTGGCAGTCCTTTGACTTGAAGAATGGAAGCCAGTCGTTTTGTGTCTGCCAGTGGAAACACTTCATCCTGTTCTCCATGAACAAGCAAAACCGGGCAGTGCAATGATTCCAAACGGCTGTTGGTTTGGCCTTCCGGTGAGCCAGCACCGCTTAACAGGACGAGTAATTGGGGTTGCTGTTCCGGGTGTTGCAAGGCGAAATCAAGCATCCGGTTTGCCCCCATGCTGAAACCGACCCAGGCAATTTTGTTTGTATCCACCCAACTTTGTTTGCTCAAGTGATGGAGCAAGGCTTCAAATTGTGGTGAAGATGCAGCCTCATTAGTTTGGTTATATTCCAAACTCACGACGGCCAGGCCGAGTTCAGCCATTTGCCGTAATGCAGTCCCGTCCGTCAGCAAGTTGCCCGTCCAGCCGTGCGCGTAAATGACCACCGGATATTGGCGGATTGGTTTGGGCAGCACGGCGACACATTTGACGGAACCGCGATCAGCGGTTTTGAGCTTGAACCACTTTCTGGAAAACGGGTTTTGCTCTTTTGCCCAGAACAACGCGCCAAAGAAAATCAGAATAACCAAGCCTCCCCATATTAAGTTTTGTCGCGTGGTCACAAGCAAAAATTTAGAACGAATCTATTCTCATGCAAATTTATTTTGCAGGCAATCCTATGACGGAACAACTTTTGTTTGTGGCAGCTTGGCTGCGCCTAATTCCAACAGAATCCAGAAGGTGGCGGCAGTGGACAGGATGAACAGTCCGCCGTCAAACCAGAAACCGACTAGAAGCACAATTGCGCCAGCGCGGCAAACGGCTGGAAGGAAGTCCGAAGTGAGAAGTCCGAAGTTCGATCCGGAGGTTGGACTGCAATCTTTGTTTGGAGTTCCGCGATCACGCGGTTTGGGTGCAAGACCGCCTAAAGATGGAACTCTGAACCCAGAGCGCGTCAAACACAACCAAATATAGGTTGCGTAACAAAACAGCGCGGGAATTCCGAGTGTTGCGCCGAGCATAAGATAATCATTCATTCGAATGGCGGCGCTTTCCGTGGATTTGGGCGGGAGATAATAATGTTCATACATCGGTTCCGGTTGGTTCCAGCCAAAGCCGAGCCATGGTTTTTCCGCCATCATTTGCAATGCCCCTTCCCACGCCGCCACACGATTGCGCCAAGAAAAGTCGTTCACATTACCAACGGAGGAGGCTCGCCTGACAACCGGATGTTGCGGCTGTTGAAACTGCCAAAAGGCGAGAACAGTGATGGCGCAGATTATTACGACCAAACTGACCTTATTGGTGTGAATCCAGTGGACGGTCCGGATTTGTTGAAAATGCGAATTTTTGATCACCTGAAAAGCAAGATAGACAAACCCACAAAACGTGGCCAGCCACGCACCCCGGCTGTAACTGTGCAACAGGCCGCCGCCCATTAAAACAACCGCCAAGAAGCACAAGATTATTATCGCATATCTTTTGATCCTCAATTTCCAACTCCCGGCTTCCGGCTTGCTGAAAACGGAAAACGGAAAACTTGAAACTACGCCACCCAACGCGAGCGTGACGCCCACACCCATGAGCAACCCGAAGATGTTCGGGTTATCCCAAGGGCCGGACCAACGCGCGTGATTGCGATACGCAAAATAAGCACCCGTATATTTTCGCCAAATCGAAGCCAAGGCCAGCAGAATCAACAACAGGGAGACGACCAACACTCCAAAACGATTCCGGGTTTCGGGTTTCGCGTTTCGGATTTCAAAATTAGCCCATGCTGCCAGCCCTTGACCCAATACTGCGCCGGCCAGCAACGTCAAGGCATCAAGGGATGGTGAATAACTAAAAGCGTAAAAGATCGCGCCAATGAACAATCCCAAAGCAAGCCATAAACTTGGATTGGTTGCCCGCCAAAAACCGGAAACTGCCCAAGAGCGAAGAAAAAGAAATGCCGTGAAGTAAATTCCCAGACATAGAAAAACCATCCATTGAGTCCCCGGATCGCGAAGAACGGCTGCAATTTCTCTTAAAGAGGAGCCAATAACGCTAAGTGATAATGCCCGGGCTCCATCAGCGAACAAAAGCACAACCAACAAAAATGCCACGACACCTGCTTCAAGGAATGCAGCAAACGATTCACGCGTCATCGCCTTAACAGTGCCGGATTACTCAAGTAGTGTAAAGAACCTACGACGCCGATTTGGTTGATTCCGCTGAAGAAGGCCCAGCGATACGGATATTCCGTTTTTCGTTCCAGAGCCAGAATAACGTGGCGTAACCACCTATGAGCAGGTAGCTCCTGCGCCAAGCGCCCGGACCATGGGCCACCCTATCCCATGCCTGTTTGGGTGACAACGGTGAATATTTTTTCCGGCCAACCCGCCGGATTTTTCAAAATTTGGTTCCGAGCTGAAAAACCAACCCGGGTAAAAGTGGCGGGGCGGAGGACCCAATCTGCCCAATCTTTGCCGGGGCTGAGAATTTTTGAAAGATTCTGAATTTACAAACGTAAGAACTGTAGTGCGGTGATAGCAGTTTTAACCGATATTGCGGTTTCACTTAAAACCAGCGATCGCGAATGGTTGCAAATCAATCGTGAAACCGCGAGGGCAACGTTTTATGCCAGCCCCGATCCTATGGGCCAGGGGATAAAAGGGCAAAGGGAATTAAGGACGGGGCTGGTATTCATAAAATAAAAAAAGCAATGGCGCGGATTCCATGCAACAGAGACGGGACAAAACAGAAATTTTATTCCCTTGCCCGCTTGCCACCTGCAAGAAACAACCCTGATGTCCCATGCACATTTTGCTTTTAGAAGACAACCTTCGCGACCGGCACCTGCTGGAAAAAACGTTGATAAACGAGGGATTGGTGTGCCAGATAACTCATGCCAAATCAAAAGGGGAATTTCAGGCGGCATTGGAACAAGCCAAATATGATTTGATCATCTCGGATTTTACTCTCCCGGCTTACAGCGGAATTGCCGCGCTCACCGCCAGCAGGGAACTTCAGCCGGACACGCCATTCATTTTTGTCGCTGGAACCATCGGAGAAGAAAAGGTTGTGGAAAGCCTGAAATCAGGGGCTACAGATTATATTCTTAAAAATCGCCTCAATCGGCTGGGACCGGCCGTACGCCGTGCGTTGCGCGAAGCCCAAGAACGAAAGGAACGGCAACGGGCGGAAGAGCAGGTGCGTGTTCAATCCAGCGCCCTGGAGGCCGTTGCCAATGGCATAATGCTGACGGACGCGGCGGGGAAAATTCTTTTCGGCAACCGGGCTTTTTGTGCAATGACCGGTTATGCCTTGGAGGAAATTCTCGGCAAAACCCCCGGTTTTCTCAACTCCGGCAAACACGATGCCGATTTTTTCAGGGCCCTCTGGAATACCATCCTGACGGGCCGGGTCTGGCAGGGCGAATTAATCAACCGGCGCAAAGATGGAACCCTCTATAACGAGGAAATGACCATCACGCCCATCCAGAGGCGCAACGGAGAAATCAGCCATTTTATCGCGGTAAAACAAGACATCACCAAACAAAAACAGCGCAAGGAACAATTGCATCAGGCGCGAAAAATGGAGGCGATTGGTCAACTCGCCGGCGGCATCGCCCATGATTTCAACAACCTCCTCACCGTCATCCATGGCAATGTTCAATTGGTGCTGATGGATGAAAGTCAACTCAAGGAGGAGAACCGCCAATGTCTTAAACAAGTCACCGACGCTACCGAACGCGCCGCGGATTTAACCCGCCAGTTGCTCGCTTTCGGACGGAAACAGATCGTTGAATTTCAACCCCTTAATCTAAACCACGTCATCAGCAATTTCACCAGAATGCTCAAGCGTGTCATCGGCGAGCATATTGCCCTCCAGTGCCGTTGCGCCGAGGACCTGCCCTCCGTCAACGCGGATGTCGGCATGATCGAGCAAATTCTCCTGAATTTGATCGTCAATGCTCGCGACGCCATGCCTCAAGGTGGGTCAATTGTCATTACCACGGAGGCCGTCAGCATCGATGCATCCCACGCTGAAACCCATCCGGAAGCACAAACCGGTGAGTTTGTCTGTATCGCGGTAGGCGATACGGGGACGGGCATCTACCCGGAATATTTGCCGCGGATTTTCGAACCATTCTTTACCACCAAGGAAGCCGGCAAAGGCACCGGTTTCGGCCTGGCGACAGTCTATGGCATCGTCAAACAACATCGGGGCTGGATCGAAGTATCCAGCCAGCTTGGGAGTGGAACTACTTTCAAAATTTTTCTGCCGGCCAGCGCTTCCGGCGCGGCAGAAAAATCAACTCCTCAAACGAAAGCGATCCCTGCCGGTGGGCACGAAAAAATATTGTTGGTCGAAGACGATGCTGACGTCAGAATAGTCGCGCGCGGCGTTTTGGAAGGATCAGGTTATCAAATTTGGGAAGCTTCCAATGGTTTGGAAGCTATGAATGTTTGGAAGACAAACGCTTCACAAATTGATTTATTGCTGACCGATATTATCCTGCCTGGCGGCCTTAATGGCTGGGAATTGGCAGACCGATTAAGTGGGGAACGGCCGGGCCTGAGAGTGATACTGATGAGTGGGTACAATGCTGATCTGGCGGGAAAAATTCAACCCCACAGCCATATTTTACCAAAACCATTTTCATTGGAAAGCCTTACGGAGACCGTGCGGAGCTGTCTGGACACGGCGCGTCCGGCTGGTTGAAATTTTTGGGGAAATCGCGGGTGCAAGGAACTGATGATCAATCCGCTTCAAGCGCTTTTCGAGTTTCTTCCAAGGCGCGGTGCATCTCCGCCGCCGATGCATAACGCTGCGCCGGATTCGGTTGACAAGCCTTGAGGATGACGGTGTTCAACGGAAAGAAATCCACCGGATCCCCGCCTTCAACCAGGGTCGTTGCAATCTCTGGAAAATATGCCGCGCTGCGGCCCGTGCTGAGCACGTAAAGCACCATGCCCAAGGCGTAAATGTCCGCCTGCGATGTGCCCGGACGTTCCGGTGGTGGCGGCATATAGCCGGGCGTGCCCACCAATGTTCGCTCCTGGTCGGGAGGCCTGATTTCGGTGATGAGTCCCATATCCGCCAGTTTGGGGTGGCCGTTTACAAAAATAATGTTCTGGGGCTTGATGTCGCGGTGCGTAAGCCCCTGGCGATGGAGAAAATCAAGGGCATCACTCAGGGCCAGCCCAATCCGCACACACTCCCGCACCGGCAGCCTCCGCCTGTGGGAACGGGCGCGTTCACTCACCAAATCACGCGGTTTGTAGGTGGAAGGCTCCCGTTCCCAACCCGGCTCCAGCGGGTCACCCAGCTCCATCACATAATAAAAATATCCCGCCTGCTTCTCACTGACAAATTCAACCCGCAACAGGCCGGGATGTTTGTCGGAAACCGGCTGGTATTTTTTGATGCCGTTGAATTCGCGCTCGTAGGGGTCGGTATTCTGGTCGAAGTTTGCCAGGTAAACCACCTTCAGCGCCCGCCATTGTCCGGTCGCGTTCCGCGCCAGCCAGACTTTTCCATAAGCGCCCTCGCCAAAGGGTGGATTGAACAATTTGTAATCCGGGGCATCCGGCATCTCCTCGACCGGAACGGCCGCGCGGGGAAATGACAGGGAAACTGAAACCATCTTTTTTTTGAGCGCGTGACGTATCCCCGTGGCCAGCGCCCAGGCCAGGGCACAGGGCACTTGTCCGCCCACAATCACCAGCCAGGGAAACCAATAATTGGTGAAGTAACTCCAGGAAATCGCCCCGAAGGCCACCACCAGGGCAACCGCCACCGCAACCGCACAGGCCACTGGCAGTCGCATCCGGCACAACCCGCCGCCCAACAACAATCCGGCGGTCACCAGCGTCAAGGCCTCCAGCCACCAAACCGGGCGCCGCAACCAGTCGCCATTCATCAGGTTTAAAAAGGAGGTGAGCAGGATTTCCACGCCACCGACGGATTCACCGGTCCAGCGCGTGTACGGAGTGCTGAATTTGTCCGTTTCGCCACCGGGCACCGATGTTTTCGGCGCCGTGCCGATGAATACAATCTGACCGCGGAAATAATTCGTCGGTCGATCCAGCGCGAACCGGTAACTCAATCTGGTCGCTGCGCCATCGCGGCCATAGTGACGCAACCACCGTTCTTGCGGGTTTTCGCTCAACGACGCCCCGGCCAGCCGCGCAGCGGTCCAAGGCAGGCTCGGATACGGTCCCGGCGAAGGAAACGGCCAATGCCGGCGCACAATCAAGTCGAGGTCGGGATCGAGGCAGGCGACGCCCCAATTGGTTCCGGCAGCGCTGAGAAATGGTTCTGACGGCGGTGTTGGCTGCGCTCCGTCCAGCGTCAGGTACGTTACCTGCGCCTGTTCGGCCATCAACACGATGCGGTTTTGCCGCCGCATCGCTTCGGCCAGGGCTTCATCCTGCGTGGGATCGAGCGGTTGTTGAAAGAAGGAGTCGAACACCACGAGGGCGCAACCATCATCCGCCAGCCGGTTCAGCAACCGGGCGTGCAGTCCGCGGTCCCACGGCTGGCTGCGGGTTTGGTGAAACTGAGCGAACGCCTCGTTGTCCATCAGGATGAGGGTGACCCGGTTGGTGACCGCGCGTGCCTCAAAGCGGAACAAATAATCGTAGCTGGCGTTCACCCAGGGCTCGCCCAGCGGCATCTTCCACAACATGAGACCACAAAGCACCGCCACCACCGCGCCCAGCGCGGATTTGGAAAGTTCATGTTGTCTGATGGCTTTGACCTTCACCGCTGATTGAGTTTAGAAAAAAACCGGAAAGAAATCAGCGATTTTTCACATCATCAGTTGAAAGGGGGAAATGAATGACGCGCAGCGGCCAGTCGGTTCTGCCTTTCCAACATAATAATTCAGCCAAAATGGCTGAAAGATTGGCCCGGTTATTGCGTATTGTTCAGTATTCGCCTGAGAAAAGCAAAACTGCTGTGCAGATTCTAGGGGGCTGTCGGGTGCAGGGATAACGACAGCAAAAAACCATAAAAACCTATGAATAAACAAATCCCGTATCTCATCACCTTGGCAGCAATCACCGGATTCCTTGCAATTGCTGGAAATACCGCTTACACCCAAACGACTGACTCCCTTCTGACTGGCGCTGTTGATCAATCCGAGTTCCCGCAGATAACGGCCCAACCCGTGGACCAAGCCATTCCCATTGGATCAAGCGTCGTGTTGTCGGTGCAGGCAAACAATGCCGATGGCTATCAATGGTTGATCAATGGAGTTCCCGCTGACGGCCAAACCAACAGTGCGCTCGTCATTCAAAACGCGGGAATCAACGATGTGGGATTATACTCGTGCAATGTTTTCAATGGCACTGAGGCCGTGCCAACCCGCGCAGCCAATGTGATGGTTTATGTAGCCAGTTCAAGTCTTGTCGCGGCCAGTTCGAGTGCTGTCGCGGCCAGTTCGAGTGCTGTCGTGGCCAGTTCGAGCGCTGTCGTGGCCAGTTCGAGCGCTGTCGCGGCCAAGTCGGGTGTTGTCCCTGCCATGACAGGCGGAGGACCGATCACCGTGTTCGGGACTCCTCTGCTCGGCAGCGGCTCGCAGGGCAGTTGTCCGGGGCCTTATGTGGGATATGTTGCCTATACCAAGCCGGTTTCCCAAGGTTGGGGATGGACGCCCATTACCGGTGCCACAGTTCTGACGGTTACCGATACTAATCGGACCAACACGAAAGTTCAATATTTCGGCTACTATGGTGACAATGGCTGCGCTCAAACCACGGTGAGTATCCCCTATCCCCCGTTCAGTCCGGCTTACGTGTTCTGCATCTATTTTACCAATAACGTCCCGACGAATGCTTATTCTCTCGTCCTGACCGGGTTTAATCCATAGGCTTTTGGAAAATGGGCATAGAGGGTTCCAAAAAAACAAACCGGGCCGAACCGAAGTTCCGCCCGGTTTTTAATTCCTCTGCCGGTGCTCCTATACGCCGAGTTCCGTCTGCTGGCCGTGCTTCTTCTTCGACTCCGGCGCTTTTTTGAACGTGTCGTCCAGACTCGCCGCGCTGGTGGGACGTTCGATACCTTTGCCGTCCATCAATTCTCTGACCGTGCGGAGTTGCAGGCGCGGGAACTTTTGCTTGTTCGTCTTGTGCTCGTAAAAACCGGCGCTGGCGGCCTCGGTTTCCATCGGGCCGGTCGGCGGTTGCAGGGAAATCAAGATGCCGATGGCGGCTTTCTCGCGGTCCCGCACGCCGCGCAAATCGCGCACGTCCTTCACGCCGGTCTTGCCGCCTTTGACCTGAATGATGATTTGCTCCGGCTTGGCGGCTTTGGGGTCGTCGCGGAAAAGGATTTTACCGTCAATGCCGTGGTCCGCGCCTTTCTTCTGCTCGACGGGACGCGCGCCGACAAGACCGAGCGCCCACCACTGGAATTGGTATTTGTCTTCCTCGGCAAGCGTGGCGGCTTCGTTGGGCGTGGTCGGTTCGCCGATGATGCGGACGAGGGAATGTAGCGCAGCCGTCCCGGCTGCATCTTCACTTGTCTTTGCGGACTGTGCAGGCGGGACGTCTGCGCTACTTTGTTGCGTGCCGCTTACAAATTTCATCCGGTTGCCGTAAGTGTCTTGCAGGCGGTTTTTGATGAGGGAAATGGCCAGTTGCGTCACGTCAATGCCGATCCAGTCGCGGCCAAGTTTCTCGGCGGCGTCAATCGTCGTGCCGCAGCCGCAGAACGGGTCGAGCACTACGTCGCCGGGATTGCTGCTGGCTTGGACGATGCGCTCCAGCAACGCCACGGGCTTTTGCGTCGGGTAGCCGAGGCGTTCCGATGCCCCACCGCGTAGAGATTTTATGTCTGTCCACATATCCTGGATTGGAGCGCCCGGTCTTTCATCCAAAAATGTTATACGGCAATCCTTACGCGGCACACCGTCTTTAGTCAGTTTGATTCGTCCGTGGCTGTTCGGGACGTCTGTTTGCGGAGCGTTCCATAGTTCCAGCATTTTGTCATAACCGGTGCGCCAGCGTGCGACTGATCCCTTGAAGTCGTATTCTTTCATCCGCTTCTGCGGGTCGGTCATGTCATCGCATTTATAAAGTTTACCACTCGGCGCCTCGTTCCATTTTTGTTCGATATATTCGTCAGAGTATTTCGTGTAGATTGGATTCCACAAATACTCATCACTTTCGAGTAAAAGAAGATGACATCGTGAACACAGCCGCAGCACCGAGGATCATTGTGTGCATCTGCTCGTTTCCAAACGATTTCATTTCGGTAGTTATTTTTCCCGAAAATTGAATCGCACAGCAGCTTGAGGTAATGCGAGGCGGTGGGGTCGCAGTGGAGGGTAGAGCGAGCCGGTGGATTTAAGGACGCGACGCAGTTCGACAAGGCGCGAGGACATCATGGTGAGGTAGGCCATCATGTCGTTGCCGCCCAGAAAGGTGTAAAAGGCCTGCATCACGTCGGAGACTTTGCCGGGCTGTTCGGTGACAGCGTCGTAAGCTTTCTTGGTTTCGATGTCCCAATGCCAGGTGTCCTCAAAAGCGTGAATCTGGCTGGCGGCGTCGGTGCCGTCCTTTTCGTGGAAGAAGGCGTTGTAGCTCTGCGCGGAGTTGAAGGGCGGGTCGAGATAAACGAGGTCAACGGTCTCGTCCTTGAGGTAACGCCGAAGAATTTCGAGGTTGTCGCCGTAGTAAAGCGTGCCCATGCGCGAAAAATACCGGTTTCAGAGCCGGCGTTCAACAGCCGTTTGAAGGCCGGAATCCGGGTTAAAAATTGATTTGCAGGCGCATCGCAAGGGTCCGGCTGCGCGGCAGTTCGTTGTAAAGGTTGAGCGGATTGAGCTTGTAATTTTGATCGGTAAGGTTGAGCAACCCCAGCGAGAAATCGGCTTTCCGGTGCAGAAACCGATAACCGATAAACGCATTCAACTGCCAGAAGTTGTCGCCCGGCTCGGCGGGGTTGTATCCGCTGTTGTCTTGCGAGTACCAATGCGCCTCAGGTTGGGCGTAGAAACCACAGGGATGATTGTAAACCGCGACCAAATCCACTTGATTGAGAACGCCCTTCAAACGTTGCCTCGGTGAGATACTGCCGGGAGCGAGGGCGGTGGGAACCCCCACAAAATTTTCATTCAACACGGCCTGGCTCAACTGATAATCCACGTTCAATGACCATTGTTTGCCCACCAATTGGTCGACGGTGAAGCGAAGCGATTGCTCTTGATAATTCAAGCTCTCACGCAGTCCTGCCGGAACGGCTGGAGGAGGTGGAATGGGGGGAGGTGGAAACCAATCAAAAACTCCGACTGTTTGTTGAACGTCGGAATTCAAGAGCTGACCGGAAACGCCAAGGTAAGTTCGCCTGGGTAGCTCTTGTTCCACCGAGAACCCATACGTTTCAAATTGCGCCCCCGGAACCGGACCAACCACCGATTCCGGTATGATGCTCCGGTAGGATTGGATGAAACCTGCCACCTGCGACGGTTCCAGTTGATAGCTTTGGTCCAGACTCGCGCCAGCCAGCGAACGGGTATAGGCAAAACGGACGGTGGTGCCCGCCAGCGGCGTCAGGATGAGGCCAGCCTTGGGAGAAATCTGGTCTTCGGTCTTCTCTGTTCCGGAAACCGGCGCCGTCTGGAAATTTTCGGGAAAAGTTATTCGGTCGTATGTCACGCCACCAATCAACTGCAAAGGATCGAAAATTTGCCACTGATGATATCCGTAGGCGGAAACGCGCCGAAACAGGGACGAAAAATCCTGGTCCGCCGCATTGCCAGGGGGAAATAAATAAGGAGGGAGAGTGAACTGCTGGCCTTGCACGTTATGCGTATCGAAGTTACCATATTGAAAACGCGTGCCCACAATCGTATTGTGTTCCGGTGTCTGCCAGATTTGCTGCAACTCGCCTGAGTAAATTGTCAAATCATTCTCAAGCCACTGTTGCATGGTCACCGGTTGCAACAAAGTCACCGTTCCAGATGGTACGACCGCAAAAAGGGTTGACCCGATCGGGTTGGTCACCGTGAGTGAATCCTCCAGCCGGGTCAAAAACAGGAGGGTGTGGACGCCGGGACTCCATTCGTGGTGATACCCCAGTCCGATAATCGGGGTTTGATCTTCACTCACGCGAGCGGCTGGATTCGCATTAGTCTGATAGTATTGTTGGGATAAATCTCCGCTGTCCGCATGGTACTGTTTGACCTGCAAATAAACGGTGTCCTGCGGTGTGAACTGGTATTTGAGCGCCACAGACAATTGCCGCTGTTCGACGTCATCGTTCACCCGCTGACCCGGGTCGGTGCGGTAGTATCCCTCTACGTCATAGCCGAAGTTTTCAAAAGTGCCGAATTGCGCGCCCGACTCCGTCCAGGCCCCGCGGCTCAGATATTCCGTGCTCGAAACGACCCCGAGACGGTCACGTTCGAAGAGCGGGGAGTATTCCTGTTGGGAAATCGTGGGTGACAGGGTGCCGGCGCTCACCGGGGACAGCAAATTCGCCAGCAGATATTCGCTCTCCGCAGGCGTCTCGTACCGCAAATTGATCTGGTTCGGATCCAGCAGCGCATCATAGCTGTTCGCCAGGAACAGGTGCGCCGAGTAATTCGCGTAATCGTAATTCACCGCGCGGGACGCCTCGCGCACGGCCACGTCATTCATGCCATCGTCCTGGTACATCGCGGCCAGGTTGGCGCTGCGCACCGCCTGGTCCTGGTCCAACAGCAGTTGCGAGCGATAGACGCTCCGGTTGTCATTCAACTCCTGCGATTTTTCCAGGTCCCGAATTGCGTCATTGATCTGGTTGTTTTGCTGGTTGAGCAGGGCGGAATAAAGCCATGGCGTCGGGTCGTTGGGATCCAGTTTTTTCGCGAGTTGAAGCTCCTTGGCGGCGCGCGGATAATCTCCCGCACCCGCGTAAGCCTTGCCCAGGTAACTTCGTAATTCGGCGCGCTGTGGTTCCAGCGCGGCGGCCACCAGCAGGTCTTCGCGTCCGTCCCTGGTGTCGCCGCGGCGGATGCGGCAAAGCCCGCGCCCCAGCCACGCGTTGCCGAGCGCGGAGTCCACGGCGAGCGCCTGGTTGAACCAGCCAATCGCATCGCCGATGTGATTTTGCGCCGCGAGCAGGAATCCCTTCAACGCGAGCGCCTGGGCGTTGCGCGGCGCGAGGGCCAGGCTTTTGTCCAAGGCGTCGAGTGCGCAGCCGGTATGGCCAAAACTGAATTCGAGTTCCGCCACCCGTTCCCAACCAAAGCCAAAGTCCGGCGAGTTGGTCACGGCCCGCCGGGCTGAAACCAGCGCGGACGGCAATGAAATTCCGGGGATGGCGCGCGATTGTTCATAGTAGGAGTTCGCCAGAAATTCCGTGGCCAGTTGCGGACGGACCACCGTGGGATTCGGCTGTCGCTTCACGGCAGCGATGAGCTGGCGCAGGGCCGCGGCAATCCGTTGCGGGCGGCTGGAGGCATCGGAGACGGACAACGAAGCCAGCACCGTTTCGGCCGGTTCAACCTGCCCGACGCCCAGCAGCAGGCCGGCGTAATAAACCCGCTCGGCATCGGAGCCGGGCTGCCGCCCGGCCGGATATTTGGCCAGCGCTACCTGCAGATCACCCGAGCGGTAAGCGCTGATGGATTCGCCGAGGATTTTTTGCTCTTCGGGTGTGAATGGCAAATCGTTCAGATCAATCACTGCCGGATAGTAAAAGCACCATTGCAGGACGTTGTTGGCAATGAAACCCGCAGTGCAAACGGGCGCTTTGCCCGGCTCGGCGACGGCCTGCTGGCCGTTGGTCAGCAGGAGTGTGGCCTGTTCGTTGCCAAACCGGACCTTGCCGTCAATCACGGACAGGGTTGTTCGCTCCGTGTCGTCCGCCAGGACGAATTCCGTGCCCTCCACCCCGGCGACGGCGCCGCGGGTGATGACCCGGATGCGTCCCGGTTCGTCCCGATGGAAAAAAGAGACGATGCCCCGGAGCAAATGCAGCCCGCATTGCGCACCGGCTGAATCCGGCGGCAATATTTCGAGCTCCGTCAAAGCGCCGAAAGACACCACGCTGCGATCCGACCAAAGGAGGGCCATCCGGCTGTTGGCGCCGGTGCGCAACCGGTCGAACGGATGCAGGATGCGGTTGGTTTGCACCGGCGCCCAGGTCGTGGCGGCGGCGGGAGCGACTTCGGTCGTGCCTTGAAGCTCCACAATCCGGATTTCGTTCGTGGCCCCACCGCCGGCCATCGGCTGCGCACAAGACCCCTCGACGCAAGCCAGGAAGCCCCAAAAAATTACGGCCAGCAACAGGCCGCGACCGGCTTTAGGAAATAAGTTCAAGCGTTTTTATACATTTGCGCATCTGACCGATGAATGCAGCCCAGACAAGCATATTACACCTTTTTCTTCAACTTTTTTTCGGGCTGACGGTATATTTTATTGCCAACGTCCATGGCAAACCACATTACTGGTTACATGGCAGAGCCGATGGATGAATTGATTCCGACGCGCGCAACTCTGATTCAACGCCTCAAAGACTGGCAGGATCAGTCGAGCTGGCAGGATTTTTTTGACACGTACTGGAAACTCATCTATGGCGTCGCCCTCAAGGGTGGCTTGACCGCGGCTGAAGCGCAGGACGTGGTGCAGGAAACGATGATCTCGGTCGCCAAGCACATGCCCACCTTCGAATATGACCCGGCGATTGGTTCCTTCAAGACCTGGCTCCTGAACATGACCCGCTGGCGCATCACCGACCAGCTCCGCAAGCGCGGGCCTTTCGCCGTCGGCCATCCAGCTTCCGAAGACACGGCGACCGGCACCCGTACGGTGGACAAGGTGGTTGACCCGGCCAGCCGGGATTTGGACGCGCTATGGGACGCGGAATGGGAAAAGAACCTGCTCGATGCCGCCATGGCAAAAGTCAAACGCCGGCTTGACCCGCAAAAGTATCAAATCTTCGACCTGTATGTAAACAAGGGATGGCCGCCTGAAAAAGTGGCTGCCACGTTCGGTATTTCCGTGGACCAGGTTTATCTGGCCAAACATCGGACGACGGAACTGATTAAAGAAGAAGTCAAAAGGTTGGAAAGCAAAGTGAGTTGACTGGTTAACGAATCTCGCCCTTGAATCCTTGTTGTCTCAGGGCCTCAAACAACACCAACGCCACACAGTTCGACAGATTCAGTGAACGCGATTGCTCGTTGAACATCGGAATCCGCAGCCAGCGGTCGCGGTTTTGTTCCAGCAACTGCTTCGGCAAACCGGCGGTTTCGCGCCCGAAAACCAGATAATCGTCCGCTGAAAATTTCGCCTCGGTGTAAATCTTCGGCCCGCCCGATTCGACAAACCAGAGCCTTGCTTTCACCGGCAGTTTTTCTTCAAACGCCTGCCAGTTCGGCCACCGATGCCACTCGACGTGCTGCCAGTAATCCATGCCCGCGCGTTTGAGCTGTGCATCATCGAGCTTGAAACCGAACGGCTCAATGAGATGCAGCGTCGTTTTCGTGGCTGCGCACAGCCGCGCCACGTTGCCCGTGTTCGGCGGGATTTCCGGTTCAACCAGAACGATGTTCATTTTGATTGTCGTAGCCGCGTTTGTGAAAACGCGGATTTGCCGATTTTGTCCGCGCTTTTACAAGCGCGGCTACCATCAATAAAAAACCTTCCACAACACTAGCCCCTGCGCCGGCGCGGTCATGCCGCCCACGCGCCGGTCTTTCTTGGCCAGCATTCGTTTGATTTCGTCCGCGGGAAATTTGCCAAGGCCGATTTGCACCAGCGTGCCGACGATGCCCCGGCACATCTTGTAAAGAAAACCGTCACCTTCGATGATGAACGTCAGTTGCGGGCCGGACTTTTTGATGTCACAGCGGGTGAGCCGGCGCACGGTGGATTTCATCTCGTAATTCCGGCTGGTGGCAAACGATTTGAAATCACGCTGTCCAACAAACAGCGGCGCGGCGGCGCGCATGGCCTTCAAATCGAGCGGACGCGTCACGTGCCACGCGCTGCGGCGCAGCAGCGGATTCATGGCCGGATGATTCCAGACGAAATAGCGATATTGTTTGCCCGCCGCGTCGAAGCGCGCGTGAAAATTTTCCGGCGCGCGCGTGACGGATGACACGCGAATGTCTTCTGGCAGCCACGCGTTGAGCGCCAGCGCCAGCCGGCGCGCGGACATTCTGGATTCGGCGCCGGGAATTTCAAAGTGCGCGACCATGCCGAGCGCATGAACGCCGGTGTCCGTGCGGCTGGCGCTGTGCAGGCGCGGTTTGCTCGGGAACAACTTTGCCAGCGCCGTTTCGACGATTTCCTGCACGCCGGTCCCGGTTTTCTGCACCTGCCAGCCCTCGTAGCCGGTGCCATCGTAGGCGATGGTCAGTTTGAATTTTATGGTTTCCACAGGACCATTTAACCACGGATAAACACGGATGGACACGGATGAAACATGCATTCGCTGGTAGGGCGAGCAGCCTGCTCGCGATTTATCAGAGTCCTCTGCCCGCCGTGTGTGTGAATGCAATCTGCGGCGCGCACGGAGTGACGCGCCCTACCTGAAAACAGTCTGTCATTTTCGTTCCCCAATCCGTGTTTATCTGTGTTCATCCGTGGTTCAAAATCAAATCCCATCCAGATAGCTTTGCAACAAAATAGCCGCCGCCGTCTGGTCCACTTTTTCCTTCCGTTTGGCGCGGCGCACACCGCCCTGAATCAACACCCGGTTTGCTTGCGCCGAGGTCAGCCGCTCGTCCCGGGTTTTGATCGGAACGGCAACGGCATCTTTCAGCGCGGTGACGAACGTCTCCACTTTGAGCGCCGCCGGACCGTGGCTGCCGTCCATGTTGCGTGGCAGGCCGACGAGGATCAGTTCGATTTCCTTTTCGCGGATCAACTGCCGGAGCCGCGCCAGAAAATCCGCGAACGGCTCGGCGGGAATGAATTCCAATGGCTGCGCGATGGTTCTGGTTTCATCGCTCACCGCCACGCCGATGCGCTTGGTTCCGTGATCGAGGGCGAGGATTCGCATGACACGCACAGTTTCGCAACAAAAGCCTGGCGTGGCGAGCCGATTTCAGCTGGAGAAAACGAAGAAAACGACGCGGCAAACTGAAGTCGGCTTTTACGACCGCCCTCAACCTGACCTTCTCCCCCAGGAGAAGGAACAGCAATCTCTGGTTTCTGATTCGCGGTTGATCGTCCGGCAAATTCAGTCGCAGGCATTCCAATGAGACGGAGGACTATTCTCCTTCTCCCCGGGAGAGAAGGCCGGGATGAGGGCGGGTGTCATCTCTGATTGCCTGCGGCAAAAAGAGCGCTCGACAGAAATTGGCAGGCAAAATAAAGTCGCCAGCGTGAAACGAGATCGATTTGGCAATAACAAATATTATCACGCAGTTGAAAAATTAACTGATACGCTCAAGTGTTTGGCCACTCATCCTGGAGATGCCCGCAAACGGATTGCAGCAGCCTATTGTTCGTTCGGATATTTGCACGCCGAAGAATTTCCCGAAGAATGCAGAAAAGATTGGGCGTGGATTAAAAAAGAAATCACAAAGTTTCAGCCTCTCACCGACTACGAAGGCAAAGTTCGGCAGAGCAGTGTTGAAAACACAATGAAGAATGTGAGGACAGCGACAGCTTCAAAATTTGCGAAAAAACTTTATGAGCTTTACTGGGCTGTGAGCGCAAATAAACAATACGCCTGAGCCGAATGCACAACTTGTTCCATTGGGGCGATCAGTTAAATTGGACACCAGTTGTGTGGCTAGGAATTGCATCGGTTGCACTTTTTCTGGTACGAGTGCTCACGGTATGGCTTTTGATACGAATTTATACCCGGAAGTTTTTGGTAAAATTGAGATCTGAAACTGCGTCAGATGCCGAGAATTCCGAAAGTCTCGCAGTATTACTTTCGATATTTGCCACGCGAAAGTCTGTGTTTCCGGCATTCACATCCCAACTCTATTTTCTATCAGCTGGTGCGTTTATTGTTATCACGGTATGGGGACTTATCAGCACAGCTTGGTGGATGCTTCCTTTGGGTTTTTTTACGTGGTATTTTATTCATTTACCATTCCGTGATATAATGCTCGCCAGCCGTGATATGGCGCACATTTTCGCAACATTTCAGCGTACGGCATCGGTCGTGGAAGCTTCTGAAACTCTCTTAAAGGGTGGACTCACATTAGAACAACAGAAGGCGATAAAAAGGCATTTGGGAATAGATTAGCTGCAATTTTTCCTTCGTGTCTTTCGTGTATTTCGTGGTTAAATTTCCCCCGCGATGATTCAGTACCTCGATTTGCTGCGACACGTTCTGGAGCGCGGAAAGTTCAAGGCCGACCGCACGGACACCGGTACGTATTCCGTGTTCGGTGTTCAGGCACGGTTCGATTTGCGGAAAAATTTCCCGGTGCTCACAACGAAAAAGTTGCATCTGCGCTCCATCATCTACGAATTATTATGGTTTCTCCGGGGAGACAGAAACGTCCGCTATTTGCAGGAAAACAAGGTGACGATTTGGGATGAGTGGGCGGATGAAAACGGTGATTTGGGACCGGTCTATGGAAAACAATGGCGAAATTGGGTGAAGACCAGAAGCTGGCCCCGCAAATTGCATGATTCTTCATCAAGTCAACCGACTCTCTTCGACCTCGGAGAATCCGGCGGTGAAACAATGGTGACACCGACCGGGCCGCGCGTCCGAAGTAAACATGGCATAGATCAGATCGCCACGGTGATCGAACAGATTCAAAGAAATCCCGACAGCCGCAGGCTGATTGTCAGCGCTTGGAATGTTGCAGACATCGACAGCATGGCATTGCCGCCGTGTCATTGCTTGTTTCAATTTTACGTGAGTGAGGGCGAATTAAGCTGCCAGCTTTACCAGCGCAGCGCGGATATTTTCCTGGGCGTGCCGTTTAACATCGCCAGCTACGCACTGCTCACGCTGATGGTTGCGCAGGTTTGCGGTCTGAAGCCCGGCGATTTCGTCCACACCTTTGGCGATCTGCATCTCTACAAAAACCACCTCGAACAGGCGAAGCTGCAACTCTCGCGCGAACCGCGTCCATTGCCGCAAATGAAATTGAATCCGGCGGTGAAAAACATCGACCACTTCAAGTTTGAGGATTTCGAACTGGTGAACTATGATCCGCATCCGGCCATCAAAGCGCCGATTGCGGTTTAAGAAGAATTTCAACGCAAAGGCGCAAAGACGCAGAGGAAAGAATCTTTGCGACCTTGCGGCTTTGCGTTAAAACTCTGCCTGTGAAACACTTCAAAGCCATCGCCGCAATGTCGCTGAACCGCGTGATTGGCGCGGACGGCAAAATCCCGTGGCATCTGCCGGAGGATTTCAAGTGGTTCAAAAAAATGACGATGGGCAACGTCATTGTCATGGGGCGGAAGACGTTTGAAAGCCTGGGCCAGCCGCTGCCCAACCGGAAGAATCTGATCCTGACGCGGCATCCGCAGCGGCTCATCAAAAGTCATCCGGAAATTTTCGGGC
>Ga0187848_10001037_pt1 | contig 24203 bp, 17 predicted proteins | sample June2016WEW_4_40_FD_132424 | JGI IMG/M metagenome (GOLD analysis project Ga0187848, IMG submission 132424) | Peatland microbial communities from SPRUCE experiment site at the Marcell Experimental Forest, Minnesota, USA - June2016WEW_4_40 | ecosystem: Environmental > Terrestrial > Soil >... | reverse complement strand
TCGCCATCGCCCAGCCCGCCAAACATGGAGAGGGGCCGGAGCAGATTAATGATGGCCAGGCCAAGTTTCTGATCCTGAAAATTGCGGTCAATGATCGTCACCGCCGCCTTGGCGTGGGCGGTGAACTCGGCGGCGTCCAGCGAATAGGGCAGACTCAACTTCACCAATTTGACGATGTCGGCATAACTGCCGGCGCGGCAATAGAAGGCGGGCAAATACGCCACCGGCACGAAACCCAATTGCTCGGCGGACTTGAGCAGGCGGGGCGCGGTGGCCAGGATGTCCGCCTCGACATAGACGGCCCCAAGTTGTTTCTCCACCGCCTTGACCGCGTGGGCGAACAGCGCGCCCATGGAAACGTCATCACAGGAGAAGGCATCGGACAACCGCGCGCAGCGGTCCATCTCGTCAAAATAGTAGGCCAGCCCGGCCACCATCTTGCCGTCCTTCTCCCCCAGGAAAGCGCGCATCGGCTGTTTGGGGGGGAGGCGCATGTGGCCGGAACCCATGTTGAAGCGGCCGGAAAGTTCATGGGGTGGATTGGAGGCCTGGGCCTGCTCGCGCCCCGCGGTGTAATCTTCGGGGCTGGCGTTGGATATTTTGAGGTCACTCTGCAAGGGATAGCCGCTGGCGCCGTCGCGCACGACGATGGGATTGACGATGCGCAAGCTTTCCAGGGTGGCGATGCACAGTTCGGCCACCTGGGGCAGCGATTCGGAGAGGGGCAGCCGGGTGACGAGCACCGCCTTGGCGCCGCGGACGTAGAAAAGCGTGCCGGTTCTCTTGCTCAGCAAATGTTTGATCGGTTGGTAGCCGACGCAAGTGTAACCCAGATCCTCGAACAGAATCTGGTGTCCGTCGTCCAGGGGGGAGACGCGGGTGATGACGGTTTCCCCGCGCTTGTCGGCCAGTTCATTGACCTTCTGCAGCAGGGCCTTGGCGGAGCCGTCGCTGAGGCTGTCGGGGCGGAAGAACAGGCGGCCCAAATTGGCAATGGGATTGGTCTTCATCCCCTCGATGCCGAGAAAGGTGACGCTGGCGCGCAAGGAGCCGTTGGCCTCGGCGACCCAGGTTTCGTTGATCGCGCCCGGGGAAAGTTCCTGGGCGATCCATTTCAGGTCATAGAGATCTTTGGCGGGGTATTGCTCGCCCAAGGCAGCTTTGGTTAACTCCAGCCATGACGCGGCATCCGCAGCGGTGGCTGGTCTGATTTCTAAGCCCATGAACGTATCTTTCTGATAAACAAATTTTTACACAAGCCGGGCGTCAAAACCGCCGCGCTTTGCCTATTTTGCCTAAAAGTGGCCGACGAGACAGGGGTTTGTCAAACGTTTTATGCGGCGGATCAATATCCAGAATATTGGCCAACCGGCGCAAAATGTCCAAGCGACCGGCAAGCCAGGACGTGGTTAGCGCGCTTGGCGGCGCGTCATCTCTGCGCCGGAGGTTGGCGCCAGCAAGCTGGAAAAAAACTCTGTTCGTTTCAATTCGTTGCCATTATCAAGGTCCCGTGCGCGTTGTCATTCAACGGGTGAGCCAGGCCAGCGTGATGATTGCCGGCGCCGTCAAGGCCGCGATTCAACAGGGCCTGCTCGTCTTGGTGGCCGTTGAGGAATCCGATACGGCGGAGGACATGGAATGGCTGAGCGGGAAAATCGTCCGTCTGCGCATTTTCAACGATGAACAGGGCCTGATGAACCGTTCCGTGCAGGAAACGGGCGGGGGGATTTTGCTGGTCAGCCAATTCACCCTTTTCGCCAGCGCCAGGAAGGGCAACCGCCCTTCCTTCAGCCGCTCGGCCCGCCCGGAAGCGGCGGTTCCGCTTTACGAACAATTCATCCGCCAGTTGACGGAAGATTTGGGCAGGAGCATTCAAACGGGCGAATTTGGCGCGGATATGAAGATCAGCCTGACCAACGACGGCCCGGTCACCATCATGATTGATTCGAAGAGCCGGGAGTGATTTCAGGCAATCTTCGGGGTCACTCAGACCGGTTTGTTTAACTTGTCGCTTTGCAAATTTGTGCCAGGCCGGCAGGCAATTTTCAAGTGCGAATTAGTATGCGGCAAATTCCCATGCCCATTTGGGGCACTTCTTGACGGAGTTCAATCTTGTTGGGTCGCGGATGAAGACAACTACAGGAAGCGTGTCAGTCTGCCGAACCAATGCCACTCGGCAGTCCTCGCTTCATTGCGCTTGGTCGAGCTGTACTCGCGCAGCATCCACCCTGTCAGCAATCATCGCCGCCGCATCCGGCAGATAGTCAGCCTTAAATTTGGGGCCGTGCGCATATTCGTGTAAATGCCTGAGTTCGATAATTTCAGCGAGGATTATGGCCTGTGTGGCTTGGATGTCCCGGAGCAGTCTTATCTCGTCTGTATTCACGGCAAAATCAAACCACGCACCCGACCTCCGGTCAACCCCAACCGGCACATCATTTCCAGGCACCCATTAACGCCCGCACTTCATTGCGATCAAAAGTTATGAAGCGCCATCGTCTAATCTTTCGCGGCAACCGCGATGCCTGTTACTGTTTCGGCACCCTCACCAAAAAGCGGGAGAGCTTGGGAATCAATGACGCCGGCGAAGCCCGGCGCCTTGTTGAGGCACGAAACGAAAGTCGTGCCGTTATCACCGTTAGTCCGCCATCGCCTTCAAGGTTGTAATCACCGGATTGCCCATGCCGTTGATCACATGATTGATGCCGCTGCCGCGCTGCCCGCCGCCAGCGCCTCTTTGATGAAGGGAACGCGGTATTTCAAATCGTGAGCAATACTAAAAGTCTTCAACTCCTGGTCCCCCTCGGCCGCGGTCGGCGGCGCGGCTTCCGCTCAATGTGGGTGACAAGGATTACGAGCCGTTGTTCAAGTTCGGTTATCAAAATGGACAAAGAACCGGCAACAATATAAGCTCACTCATGTCCAAAAACCCGCTCATGCCTCGCCCGGGAAAATGAACCCAATCATAATTAAATCAAGGCCCTTATGAATGTGCGTCCCTTCTTCACTGCAAGACCAACACGGAACATGATTTTAACATTGTTGGCGGCCCGGTTAATCCTTGGCGCGACCGTGACGGGGTTTGCGGAAGAATCCGGGGTGAATGATGTGTTGACGCCGGCCGCGCCGGAATCGGTGCGGATCAGCGGGCGGCTGGGCGAGAAACTCGACCTGTGCCTCGCCCATCGAATTCTGGCGCAGGACGTCGAGTCGGTGGTCGCACCCTATCGGGCCAAAACGGAAATCGGCGGCGCCGATTGGCGCGGTGAGTATTGGGGCAAGTGGTTTACGTCCCTGACGCTGGCCGACGCCTGGCACTCCACGCCGGCCACGCGCGGGCTGCGCGATGAGGCGGCAAAGGCGTTGATGGCGACCGCGGCGCCGGATGGTTATCTCGGCACGCGCGTGCCGGCCCATCGGCTGGAAGGCTGGGATGTGTGGGGATGCAAGTATGCCTTGCTCGGATTGATCGCGGATTACGACCGGACACGCGACCCGGCGGCGCTGACTGCGGCCCGGCGACAAACGGACGTATTGATCGCCGAACTGGGCCCGGGCAAGACCAGCATCGCCGACGTCGGGGAATGGAACGGCTTGCCGGCCTCGTCGGTGTTGGAGCCGGTGGTTTTGGTTTACGAACGAACGGGCGAAGAAAAATACCTGGAATTTGCCGAACATATTGTTGCCTGCTGGGACCTGCCGTCAAAACGCCTGCCGGGCGGCATGAGGCTGGTGGAAGATGCTTTGGCGGGGAAGAATCCGGCCGGGATGTGCTCCCCGAAAGCCTACGAAATGATGTCCTGCTTCGAGGGTTTGTGCGAACTCTACCGCGCCACAGGCAAACTCCAGTATCTCCAGGCGCCGATTAAACTCGCCGACGGCATCTTGCGCGAAGAAGCGACCTTGGTGGGCGTCGGCACGCACAATGAAGTTTGGTTCGGTGGCGCAAAACAACAGACCGGCGTGGTCGAAAAACCGATGGAGACCTGCGTCACGGTGACGTGGATGAAGCTCTGCGACCAGCTCCTGCGCCTGACCGGCGACGCGCGCTATGCGGACGAGCTGGAGAAGAATCTCTACAACGGCCTGCTCGGCGCGATGATGCCGGACGGACAATGGTGGGCTTACTTTGATGGCTTGCTGGGTGTGCGCGTGCCCAGTTATGTGCAACACGCCGATGTTGGGCTGAGTTGCTGCGTGGTCAACGGCCCGCGCGGGCTGATGCTGACGCCCTTCTGGGCCTTCATGCAAAGCGCCGCCGGCCCGGTCGTCAATCTTTACGCTCCCGGAACGGCCCAGGTCGGCGCCGTCAAACTGCAAATCACCGGCGACTATCCCGTGAGCGACCACGTCGAAATCCGGATGACGCCGGCCGGGACCGGGGAGTTCACCCTGTCCCTGCGCATCCCGGCCTGGAGTGAACGGACGGAGCTGAAGGTGAACGGCCAGCCGCTGACGGTCACGCCCGGCTATGCGAAGATTCGCCGGACGTGGCACAAAGGCGACCGGGTGGCCATTGCCTTCGACATGAGGGCCAAGGTGGTGGAATGCAATGGCCAGGTCGCCTTGCAGCGTGGCCCGGTGGTGCTGTCGCTGGACAACCGTCTCACCCCAACCGCCGCCGGCCGCATAACGCTTGACCGGAATCCGGAATTGAAACCGAACCCGGCTGCCGCGAAGAAGATCGGCGCCTGGATGGCCTTTGATGTGGGCGCGCTGACGTTTTGTGATTATGCCTCGGCCGGCAACGCCTTCAGTGCGCAAAATATTTTTCGCACCTGGTTGCCGCAGCCGCTGGATCTGGCGACCGTCTATGAGACCGGTCAGACCTGGCAGACACTTTCGCACGCCCGGACGTGGACGAATCCGCCCAAGCCCCGCCCTCATCTGGAAAACCGCCGGAACGATTTGGCGCTGGCCGCCAACGGAGCCACCGCCAGTTCGGACAGCGAGTATGCCAAGGAACCGGGCTGCACGGCCAAAGTCATTGATGGGGTGATTGCCACCCCCGAAGACTTTTCCAACCGCTGGCATTCCTCCCTCGACCAGCCGCACCCGCATTGGGTCGAAGTGCATCTGGCCAAGCCGGCGAGGATTTCCACGGTGGTAATTCACTTCGCGGACCCGGCCGGTTACCCGGTCAGCTTCGAGGGCACGGTGCGAGTCAACGGCCGGGAACGCCAGGTCATCAACGCGACCGATAACCGGCAGTCGCAAGTTTACCGGGCGAAGATTGAGCCGGTGACGACGGATGACTTCCGGCTGACGATTCGCGCCTCCGCCAACCCGGCCTACCCTAACGCGGCACAGATCAGTGAAATCGAACTATACCCATAGAAAAAATCCATTGGTCGTGCTGGAACACCGCCTGCATCCCGCTGGCTGGTGTTGACCCATATTCCCGGCGACGGCTCGCCGCGAATTGGAACGGGTGGTCATGAACTTTGCAGTTCCCAGCCTTTGCGATATTCGCGGGTGAGGTGGCGGTTGGCGTCGGGCAGGTTGATGATGCGCATGGCGGCAGCGTCAAAGACCAGTTTCCGGCCGCCCAGACGCAGCGAGACGGCGGCGAGGTTGAAGGCGTCCGAGATCGGCCCGCCTTGCAGGAAGTCCCCCTCAGTCGCCGGACCGCCTTTGCAGGCGGCTACCCACCGGCCAATCGCGCGCCGCTGGCGTTGGCCCAGGTCGCGAGGCGATGGAGGCGGCGCGGATAGATTCCTGGCCGTCAGATAATCGCGCATCTTCCGCGCGGGAATGATTTGCGGGTCTTCCCCGCGAAAATCGGCCAGGATTTTTCCTTTGTCGCCCACAAACATCAGGCCTTCGGCAGGCAGTTCCTGGCCGTCGCTTTCCAATTCTTCGGGCGTGGGCGGTTTCATCGAGCCGTCGTACCAAAACAGATCAATGGCCGGCCGTGGGCCTTTGGCGGCGAATTTGAAGCGGATGACGCACGCGTCCGGAAAGGAATAGTCGTTTTTGATGGTGATGGCCACGTTTCGGTTGAGCGCGCAGACGTGGCTGGGACGCGATTCGACGGAGATCGGCGAGTCAAGATCAAAGAGCTTGAAGACGGACCAAAGGCTGTAATGGCCCATATCCGCGAGCGCGCCGCCGCCGAAATCATACCAGCCGCGAAACACCATGTGGGTGTAATGCGGATGATAGGGACGGTCCGCACACGGCCCGAGCCACAATGACCAGTCAAAATCCGCCGGGACCGGAGGAGTCTCGGTTGGGATGGTCGCGTTTTGCGGCCAGACGGGGCGGTTGGTCCAGTTGTGGATCGCGCTCAGCGTGCCGATGGCGCCCCCGTCAATCCACTTTTTGATCGTCTGAATGTCGGCGCCGTCGTTGGCCGCCAGGAAATGAGTGGCCACTTTCGTTTGGCGCGCGGTTGCGACCACCCATCGCGCTTCCTGCAACCGATTGGCCAGCGGCTTGTGCATCAGCACATGCCTGCCTTGCTTCATCGCGGCAATGGCCATCGTCGCATGCAGATGATCGGGCGTCATGATTTTCACGGCGTTGATGTCCTTCTCCCGGTCCTGCAATTCGCGGAAGTCGGCGTAGGCGTTGCAGCCGTTGAATTTTTCCGAAGATCGTTTGCCGGCGTAATAGGTTTCGACGAGTTCTTTGGCAACGTCGCGGCCTCCTGGAACCCCGCTCCTCCCGCGCCGCCAATCCGGTTGGCCCATGGCATTGGCGATGGAAGCGCGCAAGCCGTCGCTGGACCAGTCCAGGTATTCCTGGCTGTCCTTGACGGGGTCGCAAACGGCGACGATTTGGATTTCAGGGACCGCGAGCATGTCAACCATTTCTCGAAGCCCCTGGGACCCGCATCCGATGTAGGCCAGGGTAATTTTCTCGCTGGGAGCGACAAATCCCGGCCCGCCCAGAACGTGGCGCGGCACGATGGCAAAAGCGGCGGCGGCACCGCTGGCGAGCATAAATTTGCGCCGCGAAAGGCGGGCCGCGTGCGAGGCGGCGCTGGCGCTCTGCGCCGCCCCGGCCGGCAACGGCGGCTGGGTGGCATGGCTGGTTTTCATGGTTATTTGCCGAGGCTGTGGAGTTTGGCGAGCGCCTGGCGGGGCACATCGAAGCCCGTGCCATCTTCGCTGCCCATTTCCACGATATACCATTTGGTCGCGCAAGTCGTTTCGCAAAGGCGGAACACTTCCTTGTAAAAATCACTGTCGAAGGTCTTGTCCTTGTATTCCTTGATGTGAACGCTCCAGGAGCGGCCCGGAAATTCCTTGAACATGGCAATGGGGTCGCCGCCACCGGACAGGCAGTTGCCGACATCAAGCTGCATATTGACCTCCGGTTTGAGCCGGCTGAAAAGGATTTCCCAGGCGAAGCGGCCGTTGATTTTGGCGAAATCGAACGCGTGACAATGATAGCCGGCCACCATTTTTTGCGCCTGGCATTCTGTGGAGACTTGGTTCAACAGCGCGGCCAGCTCGCCAATGCCGGACTCGGATTTCATCAGGTCCGGAGCCATGACGAGGTTGATGTAGATATTGCCGAGGGTCTGGTTGTTTTCGATCGTGCGCTTGAGCTTGTCACCAGACAGCGCCTCCAGCGTCACATGCATCCCGCAACACTTCAGGCCGTTTTCATCGAGGATTTTGCGCAAGTCAGCAGCGGAATAGTGCTGATAGACCTCGGGCGTGCCGCTGTAATCCCAAAACTCCACTCCGCGGTAGCCGATTTGCGCGAGCGTTTTGATCGTGTCCGGCACGTTCCGGGCAAATTCGCCGCGCACGGTGTAGAGCTGGAATCCGATGGACACGGTTTTCGCCTGCTCAGCGGCCAAAGCGATCTTCGGACTGACGGTCATGCCGGCGGCGCAAACAAGCCCGGATTGGATAAACTGACGGCGTGTGGTTTGCATAGGCTTTGGGGAATTTGTTCATTCTTGTTCGAGAGTGAAAGAAGCTTGCGGGAACATGCCATCTTTTCACGAGCGCGTTGCTCAGGGATTCGGCGAAAAAGGTTTCTGCGCGAGCGCATCGGCCGTGGCTTGTTGAAACGCGCGGCGCACCCCGCTGGCGTCGCTGTTGCCAAAATTGGCGCGCTGCACCATCAGCACGTAAGCCACTCCGCGCACGGGATCCACCCAAGCCTGCGTGCCCCACGCGCCGCCGTGGCCGAAGGTGCCGGCGGACAGCATGGCCGCGACACCCGGATGCGGAGCGCGCAGGATGCAGGTCCCGATTCCCCAACCGTACTTTTCACCATACTGGCCATATTCCGCGGATTGGAAAAAGCCCGTGGGCAGGTCGCCGGTTTGGACGGTGCTGAGCAGCTTCATGGCCGCCGGGCTAAGATAGCGTTTGCCCTGCCTCACGCCCCCGCCGAGGAGCATCTGGCAGAACCGGGCATAATCGGGGCCGGTGGAGTAAAGTCCGCCATTGCCAAACGGCGGGTGGCCAGCCACGCCGAAATCGCCCAGCGGCGGCGCCACTGTCAGCGCGCCAGTGGCTTGGTCCTTATTATAAGGAACAACCAGATGCGCGGATGGCTTGTTCGCGGGATAGAAAGTGGTGTGCTTCATGCCCAGCGGATCAAGGATGCGCTGCTGGACGAAGGCATCGAAGGACATCCCGCTGACGACTTCGACGACGCGCGCGGCTGCATTGATGCCGGATTGAGTGTACTTCCATTTTGCGCCCGGCTCGTATTGCATGGGCGCGGCCAGATAGAGCGGGATCATATCGGCGAGAGTATGCGCGTTGTGCGCGGCTTTGCCATCGCCTTCCCCCAGGCCCGACGTGTGGGTGAGCGTCTGGGCAATGGTGAGATTGGCGGGTTGGCCCGAGGGAGTTTTCAGGCCGGCGAACGCGGGGATGTATTTCGCGATGGGATCCGCTACGTTGAGTTTGCCCTCATCCTGCAACATCAGGACGGAGACGGCGGTGATGGGCTTCGTCATCGAGGCGATCCAGAACAGGGTGTCCGGCTCCATGGGCTTTTTGCCGGCGATGTCCGCCAGCCCGGTCGTTTCCAAATGAATGACTTTATCCTTGGTCACGACCACCGTGACGGCCCCGGAGATTTCACGGGCATCAACCGCGGCTTGCATCGCCGCGCCGACCCCGGGTAGTTTTGGAGAAACGCAACCGGCCAACAATGACAGCAGCAGCAGACTGGAATAGAAACGCAATTGGGTGGTCATGGTTTGGTTTCCTATCCTAAGGTCTTCCAATAAGCAATGACAAATCCCCAATGACCAATTCTCAATCGAGACGTCCCACATCGTAAAGTATTTACTTCGCCGACAGGAGTTACCCAAAAAAGTCAAATGCGCCCCTTCCCGCCCTTTGCATGATTCGTGACTTGACGTGACACACCCGGCTTGAAAGCCTCACGGTCAATATCGTTGTGAACCGCCCCGCCCATATCGCGCGACCAGCCTCAAGCCCGGCCTTCGGCGGACGCTCTTCCCCCGGCGCGATTTCCTTCTCCACTTCACCGCCGCCATGATCTGGTCCCAAAATTACGCGCCGTTGGGAAGCGTGGGCGGATCGGCGCTGATCGCGGCGCTGCCGGTCGTGACCTTGCTCGGTTTGCTCGCGTTCCGGCATGTGCGGGCGCAATTCGCGGCGCTGGCCGGCCTGTTGGTCGCGGGAGTGGTCGCCGTGGCGGTGTTTCACATGCCGGTGCGGCTCGCGGCGGCGGCGGCCTTTTTGGGCGGCGCCTACGGGATTTTCCCCATTGGCTGGATTATTCTGAATGCCATCTTCATTTACGACCTCAGCGTGGCAACAGGGCAGTTTGCCGTGCTGCAAAGGCAATTGTCGGGCGTCTCGCGCGACCGCCGCATCCAGGCTTTGTTGATCGCCTTCAGCTTTGGGGCGTTCATCGAAGGGGCGGCCGGCTTCGGCACGCCCGTGGCCATCAGCGGCGCGCTCATGATCGGCTTGGGCTTCCGGCCGCTGGAGGCGGCGAAGTTGGCGCTCATCGGCAACACCGCGCCTGTCGCCTTTGGCGCGCTGGGCATCCCGCTGGTTACGCTGGCCAGAATGACCAATCTTGATCTTGGCCTGCTGAGTTCCATGGTGGGCCGGCAGTTAAGCCTGTTCGCCATGCTCATTCCATTCTGGCTCGTGGCGGCGCAAGCGGGCTGGCGCGGGATGATCGAGGTCTGGCCCGCCTGCCTGGTCACGGGCGTTTCCTTCGGCCTCACCGAATTCCTTGTCAGCAATTTTCACGGGCCCTGGCTCGCGGGCATTGCCAGCGCCATTGTCTCCATGGCTTCCCTCGTCATCTTGATGATGTTCTGGCGGCCCGCCGGGGAACAACCGGGCGGCGCGCGCGAAACCCCGGCCGACCGGGCGCCGGCCGGACAGGATAGCCCGCCGTGGAAGGCATGGCTGCCGTGGATTTTCCTCACCGTGTTCGTGTTCCTTTGGGGGTTGCCCGAGGTCAAGAAGGTTCTGGACAACATCTTCAGCGAGAGTTTTCCAATGCCCGGCCTCCATAACGCCGTCCTGCGCGTGCCGCCGGTGGTGGCGCAACCCACGCCAGAGCCTGCCCTCTTTGCCTTCACCGCGCTTTCGGCGACAGGCACCGCCTTGTTGCTGGCCGGCCTCCTCGCCGGCTTCTGCCTTCGACTCAGCCCGAAACGATTGCTGGATATCTATGCGCGCACCATCTGGCGTGTCCGCGCTTCCCTGCTGACGATTGCGCTGATGCTCGCGCTGGGTTTCACCACGCGCTACAGCGGCGCCGACACCACCCTCGGCCTGGCGCTGGCCGCGACGGGCTTTCTTTTTCCGTTCTTCTCTCCTTTCATCGGATGGCTGGGCGTGGCGCTGACCGGCAGCGACACCTCCTCCAACGTGCTCTTCGGCAATCTGCAACAAGTGACCGCGCAACAACTCGGCTTGTCGCCCATTCTCATGACCGCCTCCAACAGCGCGGGCGGCGTCATGGGAAAAATGATTGACGCCCAGAGCATCGTCGTCGCCAGCGTGGCGACGGGCGGCCGTCCGGACAGTCCCGACGCCGGCACGGTGTTGCGCGCGGTTTTCTGGCACAGCCTCGCCCTGGCCGCCCTCATGGGCCTGCTGGTGATGCTGCAGGCTTATCTTTTTCCCTGGATGATTCCGCGCTGAGCCTCCCACACGGGGGCGTCACACCCGGCTCAGCGCGTTTTCGCTGACAAACAAATTTTCACCTCTTGATTATGTCCCGGATCATTACCCCGGATATTTCACACCTCCAAACGCCGCGTGAGGGCACGCGGCCTACAGGAGCCGTCGGAGGTGTTTGCAGGCCGCGTGCCCCCACGCGGCGCACTGTTTTGGCGCTTCCATCGGAGTGTGAATTTTGTGGGTTAGCAATTCTTTCGGGGAGCGCGGTTGTCCCGACCGCATCCGTCGGCGTCCCGCCGGCGGAATCTTCCATCCAAAACCGGGCCACCTTGTGGGTGCGTTCGCAGGCACATCGCTAGGCCGAGCGATTCGCCCAGCAGGCCCTTGGCCACAGTTCCAAGGCGTTTGCGCGGGCGTATTCCAAGAATGCAAAGTTTATCGTCCCCGCCTTGGAAGAATACGAAGCCAAAATCGTTCCGATGCCAGCGGCAATTGCTTGAGAACATCACATTAACCGGCGGCTGGCTCAATACAGAAAGAGGCCAAGTCAAATCTCTCCAGTTTGCGTTGTCAGTCCGACCTCCAGCTACTGACAATCACCAGAATATTGTCCTTGTTGGCACCGACATCGGCTTTCTTCAAGCGGTTGGCCTTTCCATCCGGGCCTAGTGACCACACCATGACTTCGCCCGGTGCTTCAAACGAATCGCGGGTTTCAACCGATTGATAAACCGAGAACACAGAGTTTTCTTCTCTGTTCCCTCCGTTGCTTCCTGTTCAACATTTCTTTATGGTTAAGACCATGAAAAAGTTTGAGGAAGGCGCGCCGGCCCTTATCATCGCCTTGGAGGCCGCCCTCCTTGCGTCCGGCGGTTCTTATTTCGCGCGAGTTCAGGACCACAACGACCCGCCACGCTGATATCGTATGGCCAAACAGTGGATTAAAAATTTCGCCCAAATTGCCACCAGCGGGAAAAGAGAGGCCGCGCTTTCCGTGGTCAACGCGGCCTTCAATGCCATAGACACCCCGCAGGTCATGAGTTCATCCTTGTCGCTGGAGGGCGATTTATTGCGAATCAAAGACCGGAAGATAAAGCTCGCCCAATTTCAAAACATTTACGTCATCGGGTTTGGCAAAGCGGCTAATCAGGCGGCCATGGCGCTGGAAAAAATTCTTGAGTCGCGGCTTGCCGGAGGCATCGTCCTCGGCACGAGCGCGGCGGCATGCGCCTGCTTGCAGACGTTCCAAGGCACCCATCCTTTGCCTTCGGCGGAAAACTTCCGGGCTTCCGGGAAGATTGTGCAACTGGCAAAACGGATGACGGCAAACGACCTTGTCCTGGTGATTGTTTCCGGCGGAGGCTCGGCTCTTTTGTGCTGGCCGCAGTCGGAATGCGAGCAAGGCCGGCGGCTCTATCAGGATTTTTTGAGGACGGGAGGAACCATCGTGGAGTTGAACACTGTCCGCAAGCATCTTTCCGCATTGAAAGGCGGCGGCTTGGCGGCCATGCTTCATCCCGCCACCGTGGCCGGCCTCATCTTCTCGGACGTTCCGGGGAACAATGGCCAGGCGGTGGCCTCCGGCCCAACCTACCGGGATGAAACGACCATCGAGGACGCCAGACGAGTGCTGAGCAAATACCATTTGAGCGGCTATGAGTTGGTGGAAACGCAAAAAGAGGCGCGATACTTTGAAAAGGTTTGCAATATTCCGCTCGTTTCCAATCAAGTGGCGCTGCAAGCCATGATGGCCCGGGCGCGGGCGCTGCAACTCAACGCCGTCATCATCTCGGACAGCCTGTATGATTCTGTGGCGGGCGTCGCGGGGAAATTCTTGGAGACAGCGCGGCGCGCCAATTCCGCCGCCCTCTTTCTGGCGGGCGGGGAGCCGGAGGTGAAAATCCCGGCCCGTCATGGCCGCGGCGGCAGAAATCAGCTCCTGACTTTGCAAGCCATGAAGATCATAAGCAACGATCAGGTATTCATTTCCTTCGGCTCGGATGGACGGGACAATGGGGACGCCGCCGGCGCCATCGCCGACGGCGAAACCGCCGCAAAAGCCGCCAGGCTCGGCCTGGATATTGATGCGCATTTGCACGGTCTGGATTCGCAAACCTTTTTTGAAAGAACCGGCGATCTGATCATCACCGGCCCGACCGGGGCGAACGTTTCCGACCTCATGCTGCTGTTGGATTCCGCACGAAAATAACATGGACAACGCTCCAGCCGCAGACCATAAAGGCGCACAACAATCCAGCCCGCCCGCCGCATGACGACACCTCGTTGCACCCGCCGACAGTTTTTGAAAACGTCCACTGCGGCCGGCGCCGTTGCGGCTCTCGCGCCGCTTGCGCCGCGCTGGCTGGCTGGCGCGCCAGAGGCGGGGGCGCCCGCGCCCGCTCCCTCCTGGGTGGACAAACCGATGCGCTGGGCGCAACTCACCCTGGTGGAGGACGACCCTGGCAAGTTCGACCCCGCGTTCTGGCTGGATTATTTCCGGCGCACCAGCTCCGATGCCGTTTGTCTCAGCGGCGGCGGTTGCGTGGCGTATTATCCGACGCAAATTCCATTTCACCATCGCAGCGCCTGGCTGGGTGACCGCGACGTGCTGGGTGAATTGATTTCCGGCTGCCGCAAACTTGGCCTGACGGTCATCGTGCGCACCGACCCGCACGCCACTTATGACGACGTTCAGGCCGCGCACCCGGATTGGATCGCCGTGGACGCGCAGGGCCGGCCGCGGCGCCATTGGGCCTCGCCGGAGATGTGGGTGACGTGCGCGCTGGGTCCTTACAATTTCGAGTTCATGACCGCTGTCAAGCAAGAGATTATGTCGCGCTACGGTGTGGACGGCATTTTTATCAATCGCTGGGACGGTTCCGGCCCGTGTTATTGCGAACATTGCCGCAAGAATTTCAAGGAATCCTCCGGCTTGGATCTGCCGCAAGCCGGCAACCCCCGGGACCCGGCCCGCCGCGCCTACATCCTCTGGCGGCAAGAGCGGCTTTTTGATCTCTGGCGTGTTTGGGACGGCGCGGTGCGCAAAATCAACCCCGATTCCTGCGTCATCCCGAACACCGGCGGCGGGGCGCTCAGTTCGCTGGACATGAAGGCCATTGGCGAAGTGTCTCCCATGCTGGTGGCCGACCGCCAGGCCCGGCGCGGCGTGATGGCGCCGTGGGCCAATGGAAAAAACGGCAAGGAATTTCGCGCCGCCATGGGCCGCAAACCCATCATCGGCCTTTTCAGCGTCGGCGTCGAAGAACCGGAGCGCTGGAAGGACAGCGTGCAGAGCGAGGCCGAGATTCGCATCTGGGTCCTGGACGGAATCGCCAACGGCCTGCGTCCTTGGTTCAGCAAATTCAGCGGGGTGCTGCACGATGGGCGCTGGCTGCGGGTGGTGGAGGACATTTACCGCTGGCACCGCGGGGCGGAGCGTTACCTGCGCCACGAGACCCCGCTGGCGCGCGTGGCGCTGGTCTATTCGCAGCAAACCGCCTGGTTCTACGGCGGCGACCGCGCCAGCGCCAGCGTGGAAGATCACATGCTCGGCTGGTATCAGGCGCTGGTGGAAGCCCGCATTCCGTTTGAAATGGCGCATGACCGCCTGCTGGATGCGGCGCAGTTGAGTCAATACAAAACTCTCATCCTGCCCAACATCGCCGCGTTGAGCGACGTTCAATGCGGCCGGCTCCGCGCCTTTGTCAAGAATGGCGGCAGCGTGGTCGCCACTTATGAAACCAGCCTCTGCGACGAATGGGGCGTCCGCCGCAAAGACTTTGGGCTGGCCGATCTTTTTGGCGTGGGCTGGAACGGCCGGGTGGAAGGACCGATGCAAAACTCCTATCTCCGTCTCGCCCACGATACGGCCGGCGGCCATCCGCTTTTCAAAGGATTGGAGGACGCGCCACGCATCATCAACGGGGTCTGGCGTGTGGAAGTCGAGCCGCGCGCCGGTTTCGCCCAGGTTCCGTTGACGCTCATTCCGAGCTACCCCGACCTGCCGATGGAAAAGGTTTATCCGCGCCAGGAAAAGACAGACATCGCCGGCATCTATTTGCGCGAGGCGGGGCGGGACGCTCCCGGCGCAGGCCGGGTCGCTTATTTCCCGTGGGACATTGACCGCACCTATTGGGAAGTCCTCGCGTTGGATCACTTCAAACTCCTTCGCAACACCGTGCAATGGGCGACCAATGAGAGTCAGATGGTGGAAGTCACCGGCGCCGGCTTTCTGGACGTGACCGCCTGGCGCAATCGCGACGCGCTGGTCATTCACCTTGTTAATCTGACCAATCCGATGGCCATGAAAGGCCCTTTCCGCGAATTTATTCCGGTGAGCGCGCAAAACGTCCGGGTCCGCCTGCCCGAAGGCATCCGGGCCAAAAAAGTTCATCTGCTGGTCGCCGATAAAACTCCTCAGACCGAACACCGCGGTGCCGACCTCGCCATCACCGTCCCCTCAATTCTTGACCACGAGGTCATCGCCATAGATATATGATGAATGATTTGCGATTTTTCCGCCTGAAGCAGAAGTTCGAGCGAGCAACCTTGGGCGATCCGTGCGCCGCGACGCGCGCCGCGCTGGCCGGCTTGCCCGCGGCAGAATACATCCGGCCCGGCATGACGGTGGCGGTGGGCGCGGGCAGCCGCGGCATCGCCAATTACGCCGCCATCGTGCGCACGGTTTGCGAAGAGTTGAAAACTCTGGGCGCGCGCCCCTTTATTGTTCCGGCCATGGGCAGCCACGGCGGCGCGACCGACTGCGGCCAACTCGATGTGCTGGCGCATTACGGCATCACCGAAGAGCAAATGGGCGTGCCGATCCGGAGCAGCATGGATCCGGTGGAACTCGCACGCGCCGGCGGGCTTATCGTCCATCAGGATCGCAACGCGGCCGGTGCGGACGCCATCGTGGTGGTCAACCGGATCAAGCCGCACACCGATTTTCACGGACCCGTCGAGAGCGGCCTGATGAAGATGGCGGCCATTGGCCTGGGCAAGCAGAAGGGCGCCCAGCAGTTTCATCAGGCGATGATGCGGATGGGCGGCGGCGCCGCTTTGCTGGAGGTGGCGCGCGTGGTGATCAGATTGGGCAAAATCTCCTTCGGCGTCGGCATCATCGAAAACCAGCTCCATCAGACTGCCCGGGTGGTGGCCGTGCCGGCCGCGGCAATGGAATCGGCGGAAATGAAATGGCTCGAGCAAGCGCGCGCGTTGATGCCGCGCCTGCCGTTTGATCGCGTTGATCTTTTGATCCTGGACGAAATTGGCAAGAATCTGAGCGGTTCGGGGATGGACACCAACATCATCCGGCGCGCATCGGACGGCAGTTTCGTCCATCCCGGCGACAACGCGGTGGGCCGCATTTTTGTGCGCTCGTTGCATCCGGACAGCTACGGCAACGCCACCGGCATCGGCATGGCCGACTTCACCCATGACCGCCTGGTGCGCGCAATGGATGCCAAAACCACCTGGGTCAACGCACGAACCGCCCTGATGCCGGCCAATGCGCGCGTCCCGATGCACTACCCGACCGACCGCGAGGCCCTTGAAGCCGCCCTTCAAACCACCGGCCACGGTGACCTCCGCCAGTTGAAGGCGTTATGGATCAAAAACACTTTGAGTTGCGAAACCTTCCTGGCCTCCGAGGCATACCTGGAGGAAGCGCAGGCCAGATCCGATCTGATCGCCGAAAGCCAGCCAACCCCGCTGGCCTTCGACACCCACGGCGATCTCCTGCCTGTTTTTCCTGACCACGACTGAGGTCTTCATCCCGATCGGCTTTACGGAAACGCAGCGCCTCCGTCTGGTTGCCGCCGATCAATGCCACCCTCCGAAATGCGGTTGGCGGCGTTGAAAATAATCACTTCGGCAACTCCCTGGCTTTTTATTTCCCTCAGCCGGGCGTGGCCCATTTTATCGTGGAGCACCTGGATTGCATCCGGGGACAGCGCCGGTCGTTCGTAGGTGATTTCGTCGGGGAGCCACTGGTGATAAAAGCGCCCGGCATCCACCGCCTCCTGCGCGTTCATCCCAAAATCAACCACGTTGATGATGGTATGCAGCACGGTGGCGATAATCGTCCGTCCGCCCGGGCTTCCGGTGACCATGAAAAGCCGCCCGTCTTTTGCCAGGATGGCCGGCGTCATGCTTGACAGCGGGCGCTTGCGCGGCTGAGCGAGGTTCGGCGTCGTGCCAATCAGGCCGCCGGTCGTGGTGAGACCGGGAGCCGCGTTGAAATCACCCAATTCATTGTTCAGCAGGAAACCTGCGCCTGGCACGACCACCTTCACGCCGTAACCCTCCTCAAGCGTGTACGTCAGCGACACGGCGTTGCCGGCTTGATCAACCACGGAGAGATGGGTCGTATTTCCGCCTTCATTGGGCCACGCAAAGTTGGTTGACGATGGGTTTGTGTTAGTCGCACTGATCGTCTTCCTCAATTCTGCCGCATACTCCTTTGAGAGCAGCCGAGCCAGCGGCATGTTGGTGTTGAACGGAGTGTAAGGGTCGCCCAGATAATGAGCGCGGTCGGCGTAGGCGCGTTTCATTGCTTCGACCATGCGATGCACATTTGTCGCCGAACCCCGGCCCATTCCTGCAAGGTCATAGCCTTCCAGGACGTTCAGCATTTCAACGAGGCCGACGCCACCCGAAGACGGCGGAGGCATGGAGATTACTTCGTATCCGCGATAGGCGCCCTTGATGACATCCGTGCGACGTTGAGCCTTGTAATCCTTGAGATCCTGGAGCGTGATCAGGCCCCCATTTTTCCGCATCTCCTGATCTATGGCGCGCGCCGTTTCGCCTTCATAAAAGCCGGCGGGTCCCTGCCGCGCGATCCGCTCCAGCGTCGCGGCAAGGGCCGGCTGCTTCAGAGTGTCGCCGGCGGAGCACGGCTTGCCGTTCTGTGTGAATTGCGCCACGGCTGCTTCATTGGTGGTCTGTTGCAGCAAGTCCACCTTGAGCGAACGGGCTAAACCATCACTTACGGTAAACCCATCGCGCGCGAGCCTGGCGGCCGGTTCCACCAAGCGTGGCCAGGACAAATGCTTTGCAGCGCCCTGATCATTCCAAGCAAGGTAAAGCCCGGCGACAGTCCCCGGCACTCCGACTGCAAGATAGCTGTTATGATGTAAGGCCTGGTCGTAAACCCCGTTTTTCATGAACATTTCGGATGAGGCGCCTGCCGGCGCAGCCTCACGGAAATCATACGCGACAGCCTGGCCGCTGGTTGAGCGATAGAGAAGAAATCCACCGCCGCCAATGTTACCGGCGGACGGATGAGTAACTGCCAGCGCAAACGCCGTCGCAATGGCGGCGTCCACTGCGGTGCCGCCATCCTTCAGGGTCTGCGCCCCAACTTCCGATGCAATCGCGCTGGCCGAAACCACCATCCCAGTGCCGCTCCGAATGGGTTGCGATCCGGCCCGAACCATATTGATCGCGAAGGAGACGATCAACAGAACAAGGACGCCGGCTCTTCCTCCGAAGCCAACGGCCTTGAACCCGGGGTCTTTCCTCTGCCATTTCGTGTTCGCCGGGAGGCAAGCCCGCTCCTCCGCAGAATTTTCGTCCATGCCGCTGATTATCTCCGGTGTTGTCATCGCGTAGAATTACTTTGCATTCTGCGGAGTGCATTCGCATTCTGCAAGTCGTGACCGCGCCGATTAACACGGACACCGCCTTCCCTGCCGAGCGCATTCTCCTCGGCCCGGGGCCGAGTCCTGTCCCGCAACGGGTCTTGCGCGCGCTGGGCGCGCCGACGCTGGGACATCTTGATCCGCAATACCTCGCCATCATGGACGAAACCTGCCAATTCCTGCGGCAGGTGTTCCGCACCAAGAATTCGCTGACTTTCCCGGTCAGCGGCACCGGGATGGCTGGCATGGAATGCGTCGCGGTCAATCTCATCGAGCCGGGGGACGAGGTGATGGTGTGCGTCAACGGGGTATTTGGCGGGCGGATGAAGGATGTAATGGAGCGCTGCGGCGCCACGGTTCACGCCATCGAGGCGGCGTGGGGAGATGTCTTTACCAAAGAGCAAATCGGGGCGGCTTTCGAGCAGCATCCCAAGGCGAAACTTCTCGGCATTATCCACGCCGAAACCAGCACCGGCGCTCATCAACCGCTCACGGGACTGGCCGATTTGGTCCACGCGCGCGGCGCGTTGCTGGCGGCGGATGCGGTGACCAGCCTGGGCGGCCACGAATTGCGCGTGGACGAGTGGGGGATTGACGCCATTTACAGCGGCACGCAGAAATGTCTGAGCTGCCCGCCCGGCCTTTCGCCCGTCAGTTTCGGCGAGCGCGCGCTGGCCCGCATGGACGCGCGCAAGACCCGGCCGCAGTCCTGGTATCTCGATGTTTCCATGCTGCGCAAGTACTACACCGGCGGCGGGGCGGGTGGCCGGGTTTATCATCACACCGCGCCGGTCAACATGACCTACGCGCTGCGCGAAGCGCTGGCCATCGTCCTGGAGGAGGGTTTGGAGGAGCGGATTGACCGTCACGAAAAAATGCACCGCCGTCTTCGGGCCGGCCTGGAAACGATGGGACTTGGGTACATTCCCAAAAAGTCGCTGCACACGCTCAATTGCATTTCGATCCCCGCCGGCGCCGACGATGCGGGCGTGCGCCGCCGCCTGCTGGAGGAATACGGAATCGAAATCGGCGGCGGCCTCGGCCCGATGGCGGGCAAGGCGTGGCGCATCGGCTTAATGGGGCACGGGGCCACGGCGCGCAATGTGGATTTGGTCCTGACCGCATTGCGCACGATATTGGGCTAAACATCATGTCCGCGACTGTTCTTCACCGGCTGGCTTCGTTGCTGCCGCCGGAACGGCTGCTGTCACAGCCGGAGCAACTGGGGGCGTATGAAAGCGACGGACTGACCGCTTACCGCGCCCGTCCGCTGGCCATTGCCATTCCTGAAACCACGGACGAAGTCATTGCGCTGGTGCGGCATTGTCACGCGGAGCGGCTGGCGTTCGTCGCGCGCGGCAGCGGCACCAGTTTGTCGGGCGGATCGCTGCCGGTGGCCGGGGGCATAGTCATCGCGCTGAACCGGCTCAACCGCATTCTGCGGCTGGAGCCGGCGGCGCGGGTGGCCGTTGTGGAAGCGGGCGTTGTCAATACTCAAGTCAGCGTGGCCGCGGCGCCGCACGGGCTGCGTTACGCGCCCGATCCATCCAGCCAGGCGATCTGCACCATTGGCGGCAACGTGGCCTTCAACGCCGGGGGCGCTCATTGCCTGAAGTACGGCATGACCTCAAACCACGTCCTCGGCATCAAAGCGGTGCTGGCCACCGGGGAAGTGGTGGAGTGGGGCGGGGTCAGCCGCGAAAACATCGGGCCGGATTGGTGTGGCCTTTTCACGGGCAACGAAGGGCTTTTCGGCATTGCCCTGGAAATCACGCTGCAACTGCTGCCCAAGGCGGAATGCTTCCACACTGTTCTGGCCGGCTACGGAACGCTGGAGCAGGCGGGGGACGCCGTCTCCGCCATCATCGCCAGCGGGCTGCTGCCCGGCGCGATTGAAATCATGGATGCGCTGGCGCTGCAAGCCGCGCAAGCGGCGGTTCACGCCGAGTATCCTCCGGGCTGCGAAGCGGTGCTCATTGTCGAACTGGAAGGCCCGCGCGAAGTGGTGGCCGCGGAGCGGGCGCGGCTGGATGAAATCATCGCCGCCAGCCGGCCCATCGAAGCCCGGCCGGCCCGCGACGCGGAGGAGCGCTCCGCCATTTGGAAAGGGCGCAAGAGCGCCTTCAGCGCGGTGGGCCGGCTGTCTCCGGACTTCATCGTGCAGGACGGGGTGGTGCCGCGCCGGCGGTTGGGGGAGGCGTTGCGGCGGATTCATCAAATGGCCAAAGAGTCGGGCATTCGCTGCGGGAACGTCTTCCACGCCGGCGACGGCAATTTGCATCCGTTAATTCTATTTGACGGCCGCGAAGGGGGCGCCTTGCAACGGGCCGAGGCGCTGGCCGGGCGGATTCTCGAGATGTGCGTGGAAATGGGCGGCTCCATCACTGGCGAACATGGCGTCGGCATGGAGAAGCGCGATTACCTGGCCCTCATGTTCAACGCGGAGGAAATGGCCTGCCTGAAACGGGTGCGCGCGGCGTTTGATCCTCTCGGCATTGCCAATCCCGGCAAGATGTTTCCCGGCGCGGAAAGCTCCGGTCCGCCGTGGCACGGCCTTCATCCCCTGGAAAAAGCCGGCCTGCTTTCGCGCGTATGACGCCGGCGCTCCAACCCGCCACGAATCGTTGATTATCAAGGGTTTAGGTGGGGTGCCCTCACAAATAGCCTCACAAAAGCCAGTCACGCTCAGTCACGAGCTGGCGCAAGTAGTCGCTGCCTGGGGTAGGCTTTCCGCTCCACTCAAGGCCGCAATTCTCGCCATTGTTGACACGGCCACAAAAAAGGGGGGCCAGTGACACCGGAGCGGCACGGCGGCGAAGTAAATCGAGCAGAACCAGACATTCGGACCGGCACTGACGTTGAAACGCTCTCCAACTACAAGCTGCCTTACTGGATGCGGCGCGGGAAGCACCTGCGCAATGAGGCGTTGGCGGCGGAATGGCAGGTGTTGCGGGAAACCTGCTGCAAGTATCGTTGCGGGCGGGCGGAACGAAATGACGGAGAAGAGAAGAAAAGACTTTTGCCCGCAGATAACGGGGCAGATGTACGCAGATGGGAAACGAAGAACTCTGATTCTTTTTTTATCTGCGTGAATCTGCGTCATCTGCGGGCAATTCCGGATTTGGTTGCGGCGGGCCGCGCTGTGCCGTTGGTGTTCGGCAAGGGCCAGTTTGAAAGCGGAGTGGCGGCGATGATGTTGCGGGAGTTTGCGCAAGACCCTTTTCCGTAAGAATTGACAGGATGAACAGGATGAACAGGATTCAGAAAAGACAAACCGGAACAGGGCCAGGTTTCATCCTGTAAATCCTGTCATCCTGTCTCTCTCTGCGATTTCCGTATCTGGATGAGGCGGAGAAAAGACAATGATGGCGGCGCATTCGGGTTTGTTGCGGAAATTCACGGAGTTGGCGTGTCACGTGTCGGCGGAAATGCGTTGGCAGGAATCGCAGCCAGCGGAAGCGGACAGCCGCAACCGCAGAGGATTGAACCACGGATTGCACTGATGACACGGATAGGGAATTGATCCGAACCGCGAGGGTTTCATCCGTGGAATCCGTGAAATCGGTGGTGAAATTTTGGCGCAGAACGAAGCGCGGCAGGGGACGGGAAAAGACCTTGGCCCGCAGATCACGCAGATGCACGCGGATGGACAAAAGAGGAATCCCGGCCAGCGGAAGCAGACAACATTGATGTGGGGCCGGCGACAGAAACGGATACGCAAAGTGATTTCATTGAAGCGTCGGGGAATCCGTTTTAATTCTCGACGAGTGTATGATCGAGTTTCCGCCACTGACGGATGGGAACGTCTGGTGGCTTTGGCCGATGCGTGAGGGGATGCGGAAATGGTTGACGGTGCGGGGGTATCAGATTCACAATTTCCCTGATGTGCGTCGTTGGGACAGACCGCAATCGAAGGCGGCGGGTGATGGCCAGGTGGTTCCTGGGCGTCAGGCTGGACGGAGCGGGGCGTTTGGTGCCCAATGCTGGCAATGCTGAGGGTTACACATAGTCGGGCAAGTATCAGTTCTGAGTCGCGAAATGAAAAAGCCACCAACACGAGAACATCGAATCGCATATGCAATTGCGCTTGTCCTCTTCTTATGGTTCCTCGCAGCGCTATTTTTGGATCCGGAGTCCTTAAAAGATATTCTTGGACCCCTCGATAAAGTCTTGGAGCGTCTTCCATTTGTTCTACAAGTGCATTTTGCTTGGATGTTTATAATACCAGTGGGTTGGTTTCTCGCGTGGTATTACATCATCAAATTCTGCCTGCGCGCATCGCGACATTTTCAGGTGACAATCGCTGCAGTCGTAATTGTTGGATTTATATTCCACGCGCCGAAGAGCGGAGTTGATTGGACCTCTGGCGGTCTTAACCCAAACGCACCCGGATTCAAACCCCAAGTTGTCATTTTGGCTGGCACTACCGAAAGGGGATTTTTCGAAATCCGAATGCGAGGCGCGGATTACTATTATTGTGAAGAATGGAATGATCCGGAATGGGAAAATGGTTCATGGTATCGCCTGTATTTGGCCATCCCTGATTTCGCACAGTCCTGGGGATTGAGCCGGGGTCGTTTTGGCACTCGGGGCGGGGGCGGCTCTTGGCTGGGTCGCTCGGAGGACTTGGTGCTCGCGCGACGTTTATGGAACGGGACAAACTTCATTGGCGCAACAACAAACGACACCGTTGCCGAAGAACGCCAACCGCAAGTTAGGGAAGAATTTGAGGACCTGGAAAAAGTCGGGCCTTTCCTCATTCCGAAGCGGATCAATTTTGAGTCATTCTCCGGTGGTTCGAAGACTTACAACATCAAGAAAATAGAGTTTTGGAATAGGCCGTCCACGAATTGGTTTTTGGATGTGAAGCGGAAACACTTTGACCGCGATTCGAGCTTGCAAACAATTGATTTGAATGAACCGGGACCAATTCATGGAAAACGATAATTCCTTGCTTGATGGGTGCGGTTCCGTGGGAAAGGCGGCAAGGGCGCAACCGCCTCCTGTTGGTCGCGGCATTGGCCGCAGATCGTCGCCCCTCGCGGCGGCTGAGAGCGAGTGGTGGCACAGTCTGATTTGTCCCTCTCTGCGACAACGGAAATCAAGATTGACAGTCCAGAGGCGGTTTTCCGTCCCTGCCTTCAAATCCCTGGTGGTGATGGCGGTGGATTCCATGTTGCGAGGGGCGGACACGGCGCAAGCTGGAATCCAGCGACTTCACGACCAGGCACTTGTCAAGGCGGAGTGTTCGCGTGTTGGCATTGCTCCTTCGCCGGGCCTTCCACCTTCGCCAGGCCTACGGGAACAGGACGGCGGACAACGCGGGGAATCCCCTCAGTTGCCATTTTACGTCTCAAAAGAAATGGGGGATATATTCCGGTGAGCGAGTGCAAAGCCTGGCAGCCGGTTAAAAAAAGGCTCCAGGCCCGCCGCGTGAGGGCACGCGGCCTACATTTCCCTC